>JAABVA010001260.1_pt1 | contig 27650 bp, 36 predicted proteins | sample 5560331 | NCBI WGS metagenome assembly JAABVA01 (sample SAMN12812661, study PRJNA571458) | rock metagenome | isolation source: Antarctica rocks | place: Antarctica: Victoria Land, Mt New Zealand sud | collected 2016-01-07 | reverse complement strand
CAGATGACCGGGGTGGTGACTCGGTCGGTGACTCGAACCAGCTCGCCGGTGACGGTGTCGAGTCATACACCTTTTTCAGCGGCTACCCCTACTGAAAACAGGTTGATTGAGGCGCTCGGGACGTAGGCTACATCATTCAGGGTGATGTCCCTGTGTTTTCCATCCTTCAGGCTGAACCGGACCGCAAGGTTACTGGGCCTTCGCCGACGATGTTAGTTTGGCTACTGATGCCTGTGATGGCGATGGGTTCGTCCAACGGCGTATAGGATTCGAACAGTCGTCGATCCTTCATATGTGACAGTAAATGGTGCCACATCATACACTAATCCTGGTTGGTTGTCAAAGGCAAACAAACTGTGACTGAGGAACACGCTTGGGCACTAGATGAATGGCTCTGCTGTAAAACTTGATCACTTGGTCAAGAATATCTGACATCTTACTTATCAAAGGCTGTTTGTAATGACGAGCTCAAGCCGCTCTGTAAGGTTGAGCCCGCTCACTTAATTGTGACCCGTTTCGCGGTTTGGGAGATGTAAACCGGGTCATCTGTCACATGATGTGTAACATCTACAGGGGAAGCGAGCTGCAGGGGATTACAACTTAATGTTACTATTTATAGTGCTGTTAAGACAAAGGCCCATATGCTTACAGTTAGGTACTTACGAGCCCTTACTCAACAACCCCAGTGCCTTCTTCGCTTGTCATGGTTGTCGAAGGACCATGACGGCCGCATTGTCAAGTCGTAAAACCACAATTGCACATCTTTGCCAACCATATGCTTCAGATATGACATTGAGTTGCTGTCTGGCGGATAAACTGGGCGAGTCACAGATTCCAATTGCAGTGCCAAATCATCATGGCACACATGGTTCATAACTGGTGTGCAAGGGGGTGTGAGGTGGTCAAAATATAGTGATAAGGCTTTTCATACATATTTCCCTTTCACTGAAGCGACCAGTATATTTTAGCATGTGGTTTGAAATTTCAACTTTCTAAACCACTCCTTCCTTCAAACACCAAGTTTCTCCAGTTCTCAATTCAAATTGATATATAATCACCCTTGTAACTTGATGGCATCATCCTTTCCCAGCATATCACAAACCTTAGCCTACTTTGAGAGCCACGACCCAGCCAAGTTGGCTGCAGAGGAAAAGGCTCATCAAGACTCTCTCACAGAGTGTCTGCACATTTTGACTTCAAGTGACCCGCCAAATGTCTTATCTTCACACTACAAAGCTGTAGTTTCACAGGCCCCGCGTCCAGAGGTCCTGCCCCAATCTGCAAGAAAGCAAGAGGCAAGAGAAAAACCATTGTTTTCAGAGACAGTTCTTTCTTCTACTTCTCAACACTCCACAATCACAGTCCCACATCGACATCGCGACTCTCCCTTCTCAGAAATTGAAGTCACAGCCCTCTGCAACGATAACTTGGGTATTGAGGTTGAGGTGCAAGGCTTAAAGAGCAGCTTAGGATCAGGAATGAGGAGTTTGAAGGTTTGAATAAAAGACTAAGGGATGCGGAGCGCAGGTATGAGGAGGTGATTGTAGATATGCGGAGGAGTAAGGAAGAGTGGATGCAGTGGAGAGATTAAGGAGGCAGTTAGATAGGACTAGGCATGCGAAGGACGTGGTTGAGGCACAATTGGCAACAAGGCAGAGGGAGTTGGTTGATGCGTTGAAATGTTGAGAGTTGATGAGGAGCGGAGAATTGAGGAGGCTAGGCGGGTGGAAACTAGAGCTAGGGAGGACGGGATAAGGGCTGATGCGAGTAGAAGATTGGAGGACGAGGCGGCGAGGAGGATGACTGAGCAGAGGTTGATTGAGGAGGCTAGGAGGAAGGGAAAGAGACAAGGGAGGAGAGAGGGATGGAGAGGAAGGAGGGTCCTGAGCTTGTTCATGAGTTCGCTCATGAAGCCGGTCATGAAGTCGTCCCTGGTGCCGGCCATGATCGCGTGCATAGCCCTGGGCAGGAACCTATTCTCGGTTGCGCTCGGATCCATGTTCACCATCTCGGCCTCGGTCGCGCACTTTGTGGTGGAACGAGAGCGTGCAGATGATCTTGCGTATGTGGTCGCGCACGTTGAAGCTCTCGGCCGTGTAATACTTCTCGACCCACTCCTCGCACGGGACCGCCATCCCCTCCGGGAACTTACACACGACACAGAGCGAGATCCTAGATCTGCACATAATTATGATCATAGTGTTATGCTAGAGTAACAGGTACTCGAGCCGTGATTATAATGCGAACTCGATTAGGCCCATAAGCACAAGCGTGATCATGACTTGCCCGCGACCGACATCATCCTCCTCCTCAACTCGTGGGCAAACAAGAGCTGCGGGACGCTGTTCATACCCACAGGCACGAGCACAGAGTCGAGCGCACTGGCGATTCTCATCGCAACCCAGTGCTTGCTGATGTCCAAGGGCTTGATCCCAACTCCAATCAGGATCTTCCTCAGCCTCATGTTCTTGTCCACGTACACAAATTGGGGCTGAGCGTTGATCTTGATCTTGGTTACCTGCGAGCTCAGCAGCAACTTCCCGTTCTGAAGCGCGGTCATAACCTTGCCCACGAGCCTGATGAGGCTCTCGGTCTTCATCTCATCATCATCGTCGTTGTTCAACACCTTCAGGACCTGTCGGCGAGGCTGTACCTCACGATCAGAGCGAGTCCTTCTTCACCATCACCAGCTCCTTCGTATCCAGGGTTCCGTCCCAGTTCACAGCCTCATACTTCTTCTTGGCCGAGTTTACGATCAACCTGTAGTTCCCCTTGATGTCCGCACCCACGACCCGCGAAGGGAGTCTTGCTCATCCCCTCGACTATGCTCATCTTCAGCTTGATGTCCCCGTTCATGCACTCTTGCTCGGTGTCGGACCCGATGTGAGGGAAGATTGAATAAATGTCCCCATATATGATCTTGTGCCCGCACAACATCGTGATTGTCACCATTTTCTTGATGTAGATTCTGGCCAAGTACGTGACTATGGCCGCACACATCTGCGAGCTGATGATCCCGTATCTACTGCCCATTGCGTTGTAGACGCTGACGGCGAGGAGCTTGTAGGCCCACACTTTGTCTTTCAGCCTGCTACTCTTCAATTTCTTCCTGTTGCTGATCGTCAAGTCCAACACCACGCTCAGCACTGTGGGCCCAGCCCTAGTCAGGCTCATGAACTCATTAGGCGTCCTCATCAGGAGCAGATCCTCATGCTCGACCAGATTGTCAACTTTCATGTCGTCGAACACTTGCACAATATCACAGTCAAGTTTATCCGCAAGATCCTGTGATGTACGAGATGAGGCGCATCTGTCGATGAAGACGCCGAGCCTGGCCATGATCAAGCCGTAGAGCGAGTTCCCATCGATGACTATCACCCCTTGTAGCACCCGGGCTTGGGGTCAAGCACGACGCCACCCTCGAACTCCCTCTCGTCCAAGCCCGAGCTCTTGCTCTTGTCCAGGCGGCACCCTGTGCTCATGGCGACGGACTGGAGCAGGCAGAACATCATAACTCCGGTGTTGCCCCCGATTGCATCCCAGATCGAGCTCCTGAATGTGCCCACCAGCGTGAAGTAGCGCTCACAGGTCTTCATGCTCTTGATTACCCACGTGTGCAGATCTGAGTCCCTGGTGTTGTAGACGAGCATATCCGTGTCACACGAGTCCAAGTTCTCAATCATCATCTCGCTTGCGTCCAACTTTCGGGGGCAAATCCAGGATCGTGGCCACGCTCGCGAGCGAAATCAAGGGTCAGTCCTTCCGCAGGTACTTGTCTATGTCGTGCATTGAGTTCACGATTGAGATGCTGTTCTGGAGCCTCCAGTAGGTCACAGATCTGCTGTTGCCCAGCCTCTTCTCCTTTGATGTGGTCTTGATCCCATTCAGAAACGCAGAGTGGGCCACCATGTGCTTCAGGATGAAGCTGAAGTTGTTGTGGATATTCATGATGTCAGGTGACAACATGTTCAAGAGTATCCGGACGTGCCCACCTTCACAAACAAGGGCTTCCTCCCAGCGGCGAGCTCGACCTCCCTGTGGAACCTGAAGGTGTAGATGCAGTAGCACATGTCTTCAACCGAGGCGTCGTGCCAGTCTCCATTCAATATTGTGATTTCTGGTGTGCGTGCTCACCTCTATATTCAGGCCCAGCACCGAGAAGGGGACCGGGTTCGAGGCTGTGACTAGACACCGGATCTCTTCCCAAGCCGGGGCCGAACCCCTGCATCAACGCCAGACGCACAAGTCACACCTCGAACTCAGGGACAAGATCACGGTCTCAGTTTCAGGCATGTCCGCGTCCATGTTCTCGACCACGTGCAATGACAACCTACCTACCGTACCATTACCCCCGTCACCATCAAACCGATCCGCCACATCCGAACGAACCGCTAAACGCCTAGAAGACCTAGAACGCCAAGGTCAAATGGCTAGCCAGCAAATGAATGGCATGCAGGATGCCCTAAATACCCTGCTTCGTCGCTCTGAATCACGGTCACATCGATCCGCCAGCCCTATATCACCGCCTAAACCAGCCGATCGAGCCACAATTAGCCCACATTATCCACGCCTTCCAGCCATTACACCCACACCAGCAAGAAAACAGCCTGTTTTTTCCGACCTACATACATATCGATATGGAGGAAGAAACGACGGGTATAACTATAATGTGTCGGACATACGATATTGGAGTGACTTGACAATTTGACTATGTGGGAAGCCGACTATATATATGTGCTCGCTTAGGCCTACGAAGGGTTTGGGTGAACAACGCACCGGTGATAGGAAAGGAGAAGAGCATGGATATCATGGACCTCTGGGACAGGCTCTTACCTCGCTGGCTCCCCCGGTATCGACGCCCTCGATATCAGCCTTTCGTGCGGAAGATATAGGCTTTTTCACCCCGCATCTGGATGAAGCCTATGGCAAGGGCGATATCGTCCAAATGGGTAAAGATGTCTACTACCGTGACGTTCACCTGTTCCTAGGTCAAGCAAAGGCTGCAGCTACGATCAAGGGTTCCCACCTTATTTGTATAAGCCTACACATATGTCTTCGTGAAGACGCTCAGCAATGGTACGCCGCCGAGCTCTTGGACCTACAACGAGACGGCTTGCATGGAGGCTTAGGTCTAGACAACTGGATCCAAACCCTGACGGCTCGATTTAAGTAGCCAGAACAGGTGGCTCTGAAAGCATTGCTCGCCATGCGTTACACCCTTGACGATTAGCCTTACCTCCCATGTTCAGGCTATTGTTCGGCATGGAAAGAACGCTGGATTAGCCACATTCAGTCAGCTAGCATTGGCATGGAACAAGCTTCATCCGGAGCTTCAGCGAGACACGCTAAAGCCTTGACCCAAGACGACGACGATAGCTAGCTTTATCGAGCAGCTAGAGGATAGAAAAGACATGTGGAAGCGCCTATTCGCCCAGCCTTACCGTCAGGCTCCATACCGATATGGACAGCGTCGTTACGAAGACTCGCCTCGAGACCACGAATCACAATCACCCCGTCGAGACTCGCCATACGGTTCCGGTACAAATGAGCGACCACCTCGTCGCATGGAGTATTCACCTGAAAAGACCTTCGAAAAGACCTCCGAAAGCGCTCCAAGCCTATGAAATGAAGGACGGCTACGAATCGAAAGCGCAACGTCGCGATCCACCATACAAATCATATGGTAACGAGCACAGTCCCATCGCAACGATTACCCACGAAATGAGCGCCAAAACGAACCTCGATTTGAACGTCGAAACGAGCGTCGAACCGAGGATTATTTCGAACGAAATCAAGCCTTACCGCCACCCCGATCAGCCTATTTCGCCGAATCGAACGAGGCATATGGATCGAACGATGCTCCGCCTACCCATGAGGGCTATATCGAACTCAACCCTCCCTCGCCGTCCTCCCACGCGGACGTCTTTCTCAATGACTCGCCACAGCCCCGTCATGGCGATCCGCCTTATTCATGCAACTCAAGTGGCATGATCTTCGGAAATACCGAAAACCTTCGTACCCATACCCTACCCAACAGGCTAATTATGCGGAGCATACAGCCCAGCACGTCGTCGTCGTCCCTCCACCACCCATCCATGGCTATACTGCCGTCAAGGCTTCTTTGTTTCACCCTGACAAGGAGGAGACTATCTGCCTGGACACTGGAAGCACAACTACCTTTATGGATAAAGCCCTAGCATATAAGGCTAATGCTCAAATCACCTAGACAATTGAACCCTAGGATACAATCATAGCATGGCATTGTAAAGTGGGAGTTTCAATTCTAAAACAAAGTCAGATAATCGGCTCACAATTCGCTTTCTAATGTGATTGTGAAACATGAGATGCTCGGACAGCCCTTGCTATTGAGCCTTTGACGGTCAGCTTCTTATTGTATGAGGTTTGTAGTGCTGGTCATGAGGAGCAGTTTCACGGATAATGGCCATAGTCCCTTGTATACTGAGTCGGCCTCCACATCCCACACATTGACCATCATACAACCGTTGTCTCCATCACCAAAAAGACTCCAGCCAATCTGACAAGACAACCTGGCAAAACTTAAGGTATTAAGCAAACAGAAGTAAAAGGGTATGTGCTGGATCGCCACGTCAGTTAACAATGCTCTCACCTAAGACAAGGCGAAAACTATCCTAAAACAAATAAGAAACTTTTCCTAGGTACATCACTGACATTCATTTTTTAATATTCATATCAATACCTGTTGCAAGGTTTACGGTACAGAGCGAGCGACAGCAAGATTCCACGCATATGACAGCACAATGTTGATCTTGATTTATTTGGCCTTAAGCCACAATAGCTACCTGAAGCTGATTGGATGAGTTTGGGATCTTGTTGCTATGGCTGCATCAGAATCAGCTGTCCTTGATCAATCAATCAGTCTCTTAACTCAGTCGTGAATAATGGCCTACACTCAGCAGCCCCCAATCATGAATAGGCTAGGAGAACAGTGACAGAGGGGAGCTGTGATCCCAAAAGTACAATGCACTGGTGCGACTTGAAGGCGTACAATTGACAGCATTTAGTATGCGTTCTTGTGTTTTCACATGACTCATCAAAAGTTTTAAGCCCATGATACCCCATACAGAGACCTGAGTGAGCCTCAATTTATCCTGGCGCAAATGACGAATTATTGGGTGCAGCGACAGCTCGGCGACCAGCCTGTGTATAATTCCTTTCCCATCCCACTGGGGGCATAGTTGAGGGGTTTCGGGAATTTCTACTCCACAGTAACCTGACATGTGCAAGAGCTGATCACAGATGTTGATGATACACTGATTGCATTGACTCAGTCACTGCTTGACCAGACAGAGTGACCTGATGATGGTCTGAGAGAAGAGATTTGGTGACAGTCAGAGATGTTTTGCTATGCTGGTGGTGACTCTCCTGACAATGACTCATTGTAGCTTTCTGAGTCAAAGCCCTCAATGCCATCAGACTGCATATCTTGAATTCAATTGACCCACATAGACTCATCAGCAAGCGGTGATGTTACGCCTGATTGTATGTGTGTTGCACAGTGACAAGACAGACCGGCCGCAGGGCTTCTGCTTGACGTGTGAGGAGGATGAGGGGGAGATTTGTGAAAAGATTTGGTGCTACTGCTCCATGTCGCTGGGCGGGGCTTTGGAGCAGGTGCCAGGTTGCCTTCTGGTAACCTGTGTCATCTGGAGTGTTACTCTCGTGCAAGGCTTTCTGCTGCAAGTGCATCCACAGTCAATTTGTGGCCCTCATTCGGACATTCTCACCATGACCGCGACCGTTGTGGGCATTTGCAGCCATATCGTCTTTGTGTGTGGCGAGTCCAACTCTCTTGAGTGCATCAATCCTTCAGCCCTCGTCAGGGAGATCATCTGCACCCACTCAGTGCTTCTTGCATGCAAGCTAGCACAGCCTGAACCTTAAGAATGCCTGTTGCTTCTTTCTGTTGCAGTAGCGCTGCTGCCGTGCTGCAGCAATTGCTCATTTTTCGGTCCTCATTTTCTTAGGTTGGGGCATCACAATGATTGGTGTTGACTGATTCTTGAGTGAATCACATGTGGAGATGCACTGCTCTGATGGATGAATGGGTAGTTGGATGTGAGGAGGTGTGGATGAATGGGGAATTGATGAGTGATGATTATAAGACTTCACATGGGTGAGTGTGTTGGGAGACTTGAGACTTGACACTGGAGACTTGGACATGAGGGTCTGATTTTGCGGGCGGCAATGGCGGGTGACAGTCTTGGCTTACATTTCCTGTTGAGAGTGGTGAGTAACTTTTTTTGCTTGTGAAAATCGGCTTTTCATCCAGGTCAGGTTGAGGGCGTGACGCTTTTTGCTTGGCCTTGCTGCCCCAAGTCTTCGCCTGAATAGAGCCCTTATGTATGGAGGATGGTGTGTAACACTTTTCATCCCATTCACGTCTAGGGCGTGACACTTTTCCTTTGGCCAAGCTGCCGCAAGAGGGCTATGTGACAGTCAGCTTGCGTTGACCCATTGGGGGTGGTGCATAACGCTTTTCATCTGGTTCCACAGCACAGTTTTTATGTCTTTACTCACTTAAACGCGCACTCACAGCCCTCAAAGCCCATAAGCACCTCACAGACGACTGTGAAATGTCAATGGCCACGCAAGAGGATATCACAGTTTCGGCCTTCGATGAAATGGACAGGCTGCGATATTTAGTGGGTGACCCGGCTTTCGCAGACGAAAAAAGGCACGATCATTTTGTGTCTTACCTCATCAACTACTGCCCGCCTGAATTCATCAAATTTTCAGTTGAAATCTTCTTCACTCATGGCGGGCTTGAGTGTATCACTGGCGATGGAGGCATCATTTTTCAGAGCTTCCTCGATAAAGTGGGGCCGTTGATGTCAAGCTTCCAGCGGAAGGACTGGGAAGCGATGCTTGAACGGAGTCCCTACAAGCGCGAGGCGAGGGCGAAGGAATTGCTCATCGAGATCGAAGCTAGTGATATCTTGAAATCAGGCGTGTTCGAGACCTTGTATGAGACGACCAAAATGATGCGGAAGAGGTATCCCATGATCGAGATCCACTTGGAGGATTGGGTGAGAGGTTTTGTTAGGGCCCGGGAGTTGAAGAAACTATGTGGGTAAAAGCAAGGCCAACTGTCGAGGTACCCGGCCATGGCCTCTGTATATAATAAGCTGACAACTCACCTAGCTAGAAATCAGCTTCATACTTCCATACGACCATAACAAACCATGTCCTTTTCGTATAACCCTTCGGTTCAACAGGCGTTCCAGCTCGAAAGACTTCCATTCGTCGGTATCGCCTTCCACATAGACGGTGGGTGGTTCGTCAGGGGCGTGGGCGACAGTATGGATCAGAGTCGGGAGGCGGACGAGGCCCAAGTTGAGCCACGGTGCAAACGGGGTGGACGCGCCAGTGAGATGGAATAACCAGCTTATAGGCTAATCGACCTATTCTCTCAAGTATCCGGAACGGCCCGACGTACTGTTGGCCTAGTTTTTTGTTCGTAACGGCGGTGATGAATAACACCAGAAGTAGTTCTACCGGCAAAACACCTAACGAAACGGTATACGGAGTTAGCCCAAATGTCGCGTCCACACTGAGCGTCGCCTCTGACGCCAACCTGACCTTACCGATGCCTTCCGCACTAATCGGCGTCGCCGACGCGATAGCCTACGCGAATATGGACGCCAAACACCACTACGATCGAAAACACCAACCTATGGCTATCAAGGCTGGCGAATACGCGTTACTACGACTACACCGCGGTTATTTCAAGTTAGCTGGTATAAATGCCAGGCTTTTCGGCCATTCGGATGCTTCTGTCATGGTGTTCAGGTAGAAACGTAACGCAATTTCCACCGTCTGATTCGCGCGTTCGCTTTGTCCATCCGCCTGAGGGTGGTAAGCCGTGGTGTAGAATAAGCTGACGCCTAGGCGTTCGAAATAAAGCCTTCCATAACTCCGACAGAAACTCCGGGTCGCGATCTGATACTATGGCCTTAGGTAGGCCCCAGTCGGTAAGGTAAAGGCGCTCAAGTACTGTAAGTTAGGCGTTTGGCCCATTGCACTGCCGTATAGGTAGCTTGTCCAGATATAAGGGTGATCTGCTTGCTGAACTTATCGGTGACCGACAGAAGGCGATCAAATCCCTCTGTTGATTTGGGTGAGGCTAAACGGGATCGGGGGCGACTGGATTGGTTGTAGCGAGCCATAAGGCTTACAGTATGGCGGCGGGTTCGAAAAACAAGGCATTCTGGGCAGTGCGCTATGTAATCCTGCAGGTATTTTCCGGCTCTTTTCAGGTAAGAGGCTGATTGTAAACGGTCCATACACCTCTGAAAACCAGGGTGCCCGTCCTGGGTGTGGATCATGTCGAATATATTCTTATGAAGTAAGCGCGGAATAACTAGTCGTCGCGGTTCGTAAGCGTGATCCGGCGTAGATAAATCACATGCCTCCATGCAGGGTCTCTGGCGTAGCCTTCGACAAGGCGTGTCCGAATTTGTTTGATATTTCTGCATAGGTTTTAACAAATAAGGCGTCAAGTTCTCCTTCATCCATATCGCTATCAGGAGGCATTGCTGAGGCTAGTGTTGACAAGTACTAACTTGGAGAGGCAATGGAATTTTTTTTTCAGGACGTTTGTATGAGTATTGCTACCAACAGAGGCCCTTTGTGTTGACAAGGAATAATCCAAGTGCCAATCCTCTGAACGGGATCAAGGTTGTTCGCCTAGCTTTCCTCTCACATATTCCAGCATTTTTCCCTTTGTGCTTGCAAATGCAGCAAAACTCCCTCCATCTAGGACAAATCTACCCCACTGGACTGTCTGCTCATGATTAGGTTTCCCAGGATTGTGGATCCTAAACCGTAGCTGTCCTGTCCCAAATTCCTGCGCCTCGACCAAGGGGTTCTTGCCATCTCCGTTCCTGCCACCTTCTGTGTACTGACCAACAAAACACCATGACTGCTTTTCAGTTGCGGTATCTGTAGACAAAATAGGCTGGGAGGCGCAGGTGGTTTTCATTGTCTGCAACGTGTTGTGAGTGTTGTGAGAGTAAGTATTGTTGTTTTGCAACTCGTTGCCTTGGTCCACGCTGGTCTGTCGAGTTGTCGATAACAAACCCTCACCGCAGCCATCATTCTGGTCCGTTATCTGACTTGCTGCTTCCTTTCCATCGGTCAGCTCCAAGCCATCTCCTGCCATATGTTCATCGCCCAGTTCGGGATAAGACGGGCTAGTCGCCATCTACTTGTCTGTTAGGACATCTACACCACTCGAAAACAAAACACTTACTAGATACAAGCACAGCGAGTAACCAGGTGAAGGATTTGAACGGAAGCTGACAATATTGTAAGTGGTATGCCGCAACCTTTCTGTGAAATGACAGCGACTGCTCTGATCTGAAATATGGTTGAGCAGGAGAGTCAGCTGTATATTTCAGGTGTGCACCTTCGAACTACTGTACGCTGTAATTCACTTGGTGTGAATCATTTGATATGGTAGGTTACTCCTTACGCCACCAATGCTACTTCTGTTGGCTGTTGGTTGCGTTTGCGTTTGCGTTTGCGTTGCGCGACGCTTTTCATTGTTCATAAAAACTCTGATCATCAGTTTTCACTGAAGATTGATTAATATATAAGTGTTTTGTAAATAAAATAACTTTACTGTCCCGCGACCAGCGCCCGAGGCGGCACGATTGGAAGGATTGCCCGCGTCACAATCTCAGCTGGGAGTCCTACCTGGAACTGAATCGAGCCATCCAGTCGGCCAAGAAGGTCCCCGGGGGTACCACTGCTTCTGCTACCTGCCACTAAGCCCCTTCCATCCGGGCCAGCCCCGTCTGAGCGAACCTTGCGCTTACACGGACGTCGTGTTGCCCGTGGTGCTCCTTGCACTGCAATTACTCAGCTATCCAGCCCGACTCCAAGGAGCCTCGGTGCCGCGCGCCTTCCTCAGCCTGGACCGCACCGCCCAAGTGGATTGCCTGATGGCTCCCACCCAGTTCGTGGCGCCATTCGCCTTGTTGCATGCTCTCTGCCTCGCTGTCGACCAGCGGGCGTTCCTGCATGGCTCCTCGCCCATACCTACCGAGGGTGTTTGACGCAACCCTGTCGGTCCGAGTCAACCGTCTCGACAAGCATGTAACCAAAAGCCAGGGAAGGGTAGACGGTCGCAAGCCCAATGGCGCCTCGGACACTTTTGGGCTCATGGGTCCTTGCTCCAGGGGGGGGATCTCCAGATATGGGGCTAGGGAGAGCTCCAAGACGAGAGAGGGCAGCGCACTGGAAAGACGAGGAGATGGTTGTGTGGCTAGCCCGGAGGAGGGAAGGGGGCCTGGTCCCACCATTGCGTGAGTGGGGCTCTTCGGGTCTCGTGGCTGACCACGGTCATGAGAGAAAGACTCCCGAAGGGGCCCCCGGGGTTTAAAAGAAGTTTAGAGTTATGGAATTGGGTAGCCATTTCTTGGACGTTCACTGCGTTCAAATGCACACTATACACGCCATCTTGAAGGGTACGGCGAGGATTATATACCAATACAGTGTTCTCCAGTGGCATCCCTGCCCTACGATCGTTCAGCCTCCAGCTACCAGCATGGAGCAGGTTCAACACCTTGAAATACCACTGCGAGGTCCATTACCCTCTAACATTGGCGGTAGGGGGGAAAGAGGGGGGGCTGTGAAGCGGGTCTGTGGCAGGTGGAAATGAAGACTGCAGCAAGAACCTGGCACGACCCCCACATCCGGGGGTCCACCAGCGAGTGGAAATGGAAGCCACAAACCATTCGGTGCACCGCCGACAGCGTGAATAGCTGACCCATAGATCCTCGCTGACCCTTACCCGTCCTAGCATGGAGTGCACCTGACCGCACATGATGCTGCAGGGTTTCCAAGGTGCTTGACAGCTGCTTTGCAGACTTCTTCTGGATGAACTGTGTCTCACAATGCGCGATGCTGAGTGCTTGGGCTGTGACTCTGCAGTGTTTCCTGCTTCCTCTTCTCTGGGCAAACTGTGTTTGCAAGAGGTCTTCTTTCTCTACTTTGAGGTTCCGAGCCCCGACGAGCTCATGTTGTACGACGATCAGCCTTGCTCTGCTGATTCCGCCCAGACATCAGCCTGTGCAGTCAGGACCCTTTGGCCTGAATCCAGTCGCTGAGCCTGATAAATGGGGAGGAGTTTCTCCGTTCTGGAATCAGCCCCTTCCTCTCTGGCGTAACTGGCGTATGGGCCTCTTATATTTGGGGCCTTGCCCTGCGCCCTGCAGGATCGACCGACCGTGGGCTCACGGAGTGCTTTTAGCCGGCCAAGGTGAAGCGCCGGTGACCGGTTCTTTGGAATGATGTAAGGGAATGGATCAAGTATGTTCTTCACATGGATTGAGCCTTCTGTCACTAACGCACTCTCACCACGCAGGGGACATCTCCTCAGTCGACATGCAGCCGTAGACCGCAGCATTCCGATGCTATTCCAGAATCGCCTCCGCTGTATGGGTCATTAAATGCAAGTGAGTAAGTTTCAGACGAGCCATCGCTGCCACCGCTAACACTAAAACAGCTCCAGGTATGGCTTATGGACCGACCAGCACCAGTTGTTATTCTATATCAATACCTCATCAGCTTTGCAGTCCCGCCATCTGCCACAGCTTGTTGTTTCCATCAGTGAAACGCCGCTGGACTTTGAGAAGGGGCTCCTTGATGAGTTGGTCGCCCTTTGGACAAAAGTGGAGGCTTGAATGGACGAGCACCCTATGATCAACTGATATCACTACCTCTTCCAAAGAAATGAGACAGTCGAGAATGATGGCGGTTGTCAGAGAGCATACCTCAGTAGTGCCTATATAGGGATCCTCTACTCTTCTTTTGACCTTCCATACCTTACAGGCCTCCCATGTTACACTGATTGACTTTGCAGTCTTAAAGGATCTGAGCCCTGAATATTTCAAGGTGACCATCCTACATTCATTTCCGGCAGAATCAGGTTCCGCACGCAAATACAGTAACATTATAAGCTTGTGACTGTAGTTTGTTCAAAACTGTAATAGTTTTAATCGTAAATAATGACAGCATTTTGAGAAAATTCCACTTCTTATAAAGCTGTCTTGAAACTCAAAACGTCTTGAAATTCAATACAATATTGGGTATTCTACTGTAATAATACTGAAAAGAGATTTGTATTTTACCATAAATTACAGTGCACAATACTCATTTATGTTGACATACTGTAAAGAAAATGAGCATTGCCATCTAGAAATTTGTAATAAGTCTGGCTCTATTACCTTACGGGAAGTGGCTGGTTCCAGGAAAGGCTGTTATTACAGTATTAGTGAGAGCAATGAATCTACATGTAATCTGCTTCAAAAACATAGACTTACATCATGCTGAACATGATACTCAGCACTTGATTTAATTGAGAAAACACGTATAGAGAAGCTGTTACACGTTGTTGCCACTATAATGGTAATAACAGCCTTTCCTGGAACCAGCCACTTCCCCTATGGTAATTCTTCTCACGCAACAAGCTGGCGTTTCGGTGCCCTCGTCTTCTTCGGGGGGCCTCGCTTACAGGCCTTACATAGCCTATAAGGTCCGGACTTCAAGGCCTACTTATAGTTTTATAGGGGCTTTACTTGGGGACCTTTGCTCATAGAGGTCTGCGCGGTGTATCACAAGCATAGAACTCCTGATGAGTCGTGTAAAAACACGAAAACGCGTACTAAGTCCTGTTACTTACTGCCCGATTAGGTGGGGTCTACGATTAGTGAATGGGCGATCTATGACTACCTTAGTATAATGGGGGCTACGTGTAGTCGTCGCCTAAGAATAATTGTCCAGCCGTACCGATGCGCGGTTCTAGATATCCCCTGCAAAAGCGACCACCAAACCTGCACGTACACCTTTCTTCCACTGCCTACTTCACATAGCTTGCATGTCCTAAGAAGCTCTCGACCGAAAGTGGAGACCTTCTCAGCCCTGCAGGAAGATGACTGCCTCAGACAAGACTCAATCAGAGACGTTAGGTAACCAGAAGTGCAAACATCAGCCAAAGCCTGATATTCGTGGAAGAGCATGCTCAAAACCTCCATGGTCTCCCTTGCCATCGATGTATAAAGCTTTGGATGTGTGTCGTTGCTCTACTTGTTGGCCTGATCCTCAGTCAAAAGGGTCCTCGAAATGTACTGTGCGACCACACATCTCTCAGAATACGCATGGGGTTAGTTGTTGATTGTTCTTTCATGCCGGCTCAGTCTAGGTGCAGGTGTCACTAAATCTTGCCGGTGATATTAGGTCAAGATCGGTTCCACTCACTTTCGAAGAAGGGTTTGCAGATGAGCCTCAATGATTTAAGATGGGTCATTGCTGACAGCCTTGATACCTTGATGATCATGAACTTGACTTCTCGGCTGTCGGATTCACGCAAATGGCTCCATACCAAGTCGGAATATCAACACTTTAATTTGCGTGCTGAGACTGCTCCTCTCTGCGCACTATCTTGCGTCTCAGCTGCCCGATGCTGCTTCTCAAAGGGACCATGTCTATTTGTTCAAGGTAGTGGACCTGACAAACCGACTCCTTGGTGTCGATGAGTCCAGGTCTGGGGTTCCGTATGTGAGCGTCAATTTACACACAATGATCGGCATTCTCTTGCGCAAAGCAGAGATAGGGTAGGAGCAATGGTGAACATGCAAATGATGACACAAGGTGTTGCTGTTGCTTTGAAGATGTCACGGTTCTAAGCCATGTGACTGTGTAATTCTATATATTCATGTAGGTAAAGCTACCGTATTGAGTGAATGTGACAGCTAAAACAGGCTACCTTACAGGACAAAGGGGGGTCGAAGAAATGGTCTGAATACCATGTCTGAGTGGTATTTTTGACATTCACGGTCGGAAGAGACTGCACTGATTGGAGGGAGAAGTAGAGTAGTAGTGTAGGTACCTCAGGCACCTATGAGCGCTAGTAAGGTAAGAATGCTCGGCAAATATTCGGCTCACTAAGGTACCTTATCAATTTGAGCATTGGCTCCTAACCCATGCGCCCGGTGTCACCCATATGAAGTCTCATGCCGAGAAGGTCGCTTCGTTACCTCTTATTAGGCTTCTTTACGGATGAGTATGACCGGTTCGTAGCATTCGAACCTTCCTTCATCAGAGCCGTTGTGGAGTTTGTGATCCAACGAAGACTGTCGGACCTACGTCGCGCCGCCGACAGTAGCAAAGAATCTCGAGCAGACTTGGGATCCATAACCCCCTCCGTGCCCGAATAAGCGATTGTGAAAGGACCCCTCCCAGCACCAACATCCAACCCGGCACCGGTGGCGGGCAATACCGAGAACTTCAGTATACGGGCGCGCATGCTCCATAATGCAACTGCCAGATGGCAGCAGCAGGCATTCAATTCGTTCCCCGTTTTCAAAGGCTTCGGCACTGCCTAGTCCAGATATCAGCATGGATGCATTAGAAGAGAAGGGACAACACTGACGATATGTGGTAGACTCTAGAAATGCTATGAGCAGTTCTTCGTCGCTGGGCTCGCGTGAGGACCAACAATCAAGCGATGGAAAGACTTCAGGAAGGGATATTCCTGAACCTTCCCACAGATCATGACATTCTGAGGAGATATTGAACAGAGTGTTCCATGAACACTTGTGAACAGTCTCTTTCAGCGATGGATCGTTTTCAGCGACATCGTGGTTGTCAGATCCCTCAAGTATGTCTTCAAGATTGAAGGTGTGCGAAGCTTTTGAGCTTTATCGGACTCGATGTCAGTTCAACTACCACCGGCAAAGCCTTGCTGGAGATACCTTACTTTAGAAGCCTTTTCTGTCACTGCTTCAGATGCCTGGCCTTGTGGGGCTTGGTTAAGTCCCTGCCGCATGTATCGCAATGAAAGGTTCCAGGTTCCAGGTGACATTGTCGTAAGAAGCGAGGGAAAGTGTGGGGCGTGGGGCGTGGGGGGTGAGGGGTGAGGGGTGAGGTGAGAGGTGAAGGAAGACCAACGCTTAGTCATGCTCCGAACTACCTAGTACCAGGTACTGCAGTCTGCAAAAGTATACGCATAGCTTTCGTGGGACATGGACATAGCAATAGTTTTGACAGGATGATAGCGCTAGAGCCCTTTAGGCGTAGTGCCTCCGGGCGGAATAAATTACCTACCTATACGCATAGCGCTGGGCCTGCGAAGACTCTTCCTCCACGCGGTGCAGGCTGGGAACCTGAAAGGCAAGCCTTTCAGAGCTAATAGAGTCACCGGTCGAGCTGTGGTTGTCGCAGTGCAAGGTACCACGGTGGTGTCGCGCAGGCGTTGCTGACGTGCCTTGCAGTATGGCATCAACAGAACAGAGGACTGCGACCAAAGTGGGTATGAAAACCACCCGATCATTGCGTACCGTGTGCGAAACGGGCCGAAGTCGACGCCTACACGCGATGGATGCGAAGTCTATGCAATGTTCAGGGCACCTCTGGGGTAGATGCAGAGTTTTCACTGGCTGCCTGAGTGAGCCAGACCACCACCACGATTGTTACAACAACCAACTTGAAAAAGTAGATTATCACAGTTCAGTGTACAAAAAGCAGATGAAACAATATAAAAGCCGGGTGACCTATCTGGTACTTGTAACTGGGGACAGATCAGGAAAAATTAAAGAAACAACTCAAATGTTTCTAGGTTCCTTGAAAATTTTTACATTTGAACAATATACAGATGAAATCTGAATCAATTCAGACAACTCAAACTACCCAAGAATCAAGTTAAATGCTTTTAGTCTTTTGCATAACTCTAATCTAATTCGTCTAAAGCCAGAAGATATTTTCCCACATGAAAATAAAGACAAGTTAACAACATTTTATCTATTTAAAAAAGACAGTACATATGCTCTGAAAACTTCAGAAGCTGAAAAGTGTTCTATATTTCAAGATAAAGTATGGAGTCCAGATAGCTCTGCAATCTTGTTTAGACTATTTCTTAAACTGCCTAATGGTCAAAAGATACAGCAACGCTTTGCAGGTCAAATATCAACTGAAGGATTATATCAAAGTTATGATCGTTTATGGGAGTACTATGAATAAGAAACGAACTAGATATTGATATTTCAGTCTAATTTTTAGAAATATATGTCATTGTGAGACTGGTCTGGCAGTTACGTGACTATGAATCTAGTAGGGTTGAGTATGTATGTAGAATTGTCGCTAGCCTTGGCAAAAGAATAAAAAGTCACCATTATGGCATTGCCGCATTATGACATCTGTTGACATTTTGTGATGATTTCTTCTTCACAATGTGTCAAACTGCCCATATATTCACGAAAAAAAAACTTCTTCAAAAGTCTTGTTTTCACTTGAATGGACCCAGCCTACCAGTTTTTTGAAAAAAAAACACACTCCAAATTCACATATTTAAATGTTTCAGAAAATTCATAACTTTTGCTGTCTGTTGACATTTCAGATGATTTTTGATTCACAGAGTGTGAATTCACTCATATTTTTGCACAAAAATCAAAAGTGTGCAAAAGTGTCCACACTGGCTGAAAAGACCCAGGTTACCGGTGGTATTTTAAAAAGTGGTAGGCTGGGGCAGCCTGCTGGGAGGGATGGTTTTATGTGAGTCTTTCCACACGACCAGGAAAGTGATCCACTACCCTGGATAAGGCTTCCATCGCGGCGTCGTTTCCGTAGACCGTGACACCGGTTGATAGAATCGTTTCCAGTGATTGTGACGTCTCAGGGTTAAGCTTAGACTCCGAGCTTAAGGCGGCCGCCTCATATTCATATGGAGTTTCGGGCACTGCTGTCGGCGTAGCCAGCCGGCTTTATGGGTAGCCAAACTCCTCTGGAATACTAGTTCTCGGGTAGGCTCATCAGCTGCGATGTGGTAACATCCTTGAGTGTTTCCGGACTGTTAATCTAAAAGCGGTATCTGATGTCAAAGCGACTGGAATCTCGCTTACAGTAAGAGAAAAAGCCCTGAGGAAGTGGTTCGGAAAATTTACGGATTCTTCGTCGAGACTGGGTATCGGTCATGTTCAGTGGACTTTGCGCATTTCTAATAATCTTATGTCTGCATTGTGAGTGCAAAGAGCCTTCGAGCGGTAACTTCGCCATATTGTCTGGATGCCGGTCCTATTCACATGATGATATCCAGAACAGATGATCAAGTCGTGATGCAGTGTGTCCTGAACCAGCTTGGAATGACAGGAGGATCAGAAGAAGACTTTGAAAACCATCATGTCGTTAGGTCAGCAACAATTCGCATCTTTCAATTCTTGTGTGAAGATCAGGAATGGCTTGACTGTGTGCCCACGGCCGATGGGAGCAACTTCAAAGACTACTCAGTATGGATGGAAACCTATAAATGGTTCAAGCAATGATTATCTGTATGCCACTACCAGACTGTACTTAAGGGCCAACTCACCAAGGTGCATAACAATGCCGCCGCAAATCTTAGATTGAAGACAGCAACACATTACTTTGCCCTCATTGAAGGAGTAATCAAACAGACTCCTGTCTTGCAACCTTTTCAGAAGCTTTACGACCAGCAGTCTGCTGCATTGGTGGCACAACAGGGAACCAATGCGGTCCCACAGATGAAAGATGATTATGAGATCCTGACACAACTTATGATTGCTGAGAGTCTTTCTGAAGACACTCTCTGTGACACTCATGTTGAAGATGTCCTTCTGGAAAAGCAATTTGACCAAGATCAACTGAATGATGGGCTATGGCAGGATTCACTCTTCGATATTCGCCGCATTCATGAATGCAAACAAGAAGGGTAGTGGATCCGCCAGCTACGGCAACATAAATGTAGACAGCCATGGAAGCAGCTCTACTTTGTGTTTGATGACACTCTCAATCAGGAGTATGCAGACCATATTGTTGACATCATCAACCTATTTTGGGACCCTCACATCAAACACACCTTGGACATGCAGCCAATTGAACTTTCCGCGATGCTAGACAAGAACTGTGCCGCCATGTGTGGCAAGCATGACAACAATGAGAAGGACTACTTTGTTGACTTTACTTTGATGAGGGCAATACTGTCATGTTACAATCCTGCGGTCAGCACTGGATCCACGGCAGTTGCGCTTTTCAGGCGTGGGACATACTGAACCAGAACAAGTTTTCTTTCCATGTTTCATGTGCAGAAAAGACCCAGGCCGTCTCAACAGCAAGCTGAACCTTGACATCAAGGAGGATGACTTCAACATTGGCTTCAACTCAAAAAAAGAGCAGGAGGATGCATTCACATTGATTCCGGAAACCCTTATCGACGATTACAGCATGCTTGAGCGACAGGATGAATTCCCCGCCCCAGTGCGGCGCAAGTGCTTCGGGAGCAGCACCGGCTGTTTGACTACGCCGCCGAGCAGGGCCACTACTACTACAACATCCTCACCAATTGAAACCGCATTCCGCAGAACCTGAACCTGCGCCGGCCCGTGCACCCACGCCCGCGCAAGCACCACAACGGCAGCTACTTCCGCCTCTTTGACTTCGATCAGGACGACGACCCGCCGCGCTACGAGGAGGCGCACTGGCACGAGCAGGCGCTTGCCCTGCTGAACGCCGGCGTGCGAGCGTACGAGCTGCCGGAGGAGTTGCTCCGCGGGTGGCGGCAGTGGATCACAGTCATCCAAAGCAGCTAGGACATCGCTTTGGCAGGGCTGAGGCTTGCATACCGCAATTGCATGGAGCCGCAAAGGCCTTCCAGCTTGTCGATCTCTTTTGGCGCATATCGAAGTTCTTTCATGCCCAGGAGAACAGCCTTTCCTGGGTTTGGTACCGCTCTGTCTTGTCATGGTTTTGGCGGCCTTGAACAAGCCCTCTGATAGAGGAGCTGTAGGATGAAATTACTCTGTCCAGAACGGTATCAGAGCCGCGGGAGTGGTACCCAGCTGCGTGGATAGGAAATTTGGCGAGAGGACCGGTAGGAATCCACCATATCCGTGGCCAACGACCACCGGGGCTTTTAGTGAGTCTCACTACGTCAAGAACTGGCTTTGTAACTGTGTCCCATAGCCATTTCAGCAGTTGTGTGCTTAGCGATTCCGAGTAGGTCAGCTCTGCGGCGCGAGTTCGAATATCACTGCTATACAGTTGAGAGAGCCGTAAAGTCCTAAGTTCGCTCGACTCGACGATCAATGCATCACAGCGGTAGTCACTCACGTTGATAACGATGATTGGCCCAGAGGCTGCAGCGGCCTTGACTTCTGTCTCACACGGGGCTAAGAGAAATCGACTGAAGCCAGGTCAGTCCCAGATATCTCTGAGCAATCGCTCTAGTTTCTGGCCCGCATCATAACGTTGGTTTGACTTGATGTGTTACTGCTGGTGACTGAGCGACTTGACGAGCTGAAGCATCAAGTAGATCCCGCAGCTTGATGAATTCTTCTGCCAATCGGGGATATTTGTCTTGAAGATCAGAGATATCGGCGCGTATATCGTTTAGAAAACCTATGATGACCCTGTGGCCAAGTTCAAGAAGTTGTATTGTCTCGTACGTTGATTTCTCCGCCATCAAGGCGATTGCTGCCGCTTCAGAACCCAGGCCGCTAACCTCAATGAGCAAGTGTTGCTTGTCCGAGTGATCAAGAGATCGAGGTGTGAGTAGAGCAATGAGAGATACTGCAGTAGAGGCACCTTGATGCGCTAATAGCCAGCGTTCAGCTATAGTATATAAAATAAGTAGGTCACGGCCGGACCGTAACCGATCGAGAATAGGGGATGAAGAATGGTTAAGAGCCTTCTCGTTTTGTCGAATAGCTTTCTCGAGGTCTGCCTCTGCTCCTCTTCTCCAGAGTCTGTCATGATATCCGGTCCCAAGACTGCGGAGTCGACCTGCTCTGTCTGGGTGGTCCTCTGGTGTTGCCTTACAGGCCTCCTTGTATTTTTGAATGGCTTTCTTGAGGTCTGTCTCTGCTTTTGTTCTCTGATATCTGTAACCATATCCAATTCCAAGTCTGTGAAGTCGTGTCTGAGTGGTTCTCTGATGTTGCCTTGAGGGCCTCCTCAGAATGTTGGATCGCTTTCTTGAGGTCTGTCTCTGCTTCTGTTCTCTGGTAATTGTTACAGTTTTCACCTCCAAGATATTGGAGTTGACCTGCCCTGTATGAGAGTATAAGCTCTCAGATGAGCCAACACAATCAAACTTGATCGGGAGCTGATACTTGTCAACAGCTCCCTGACTGATATGCGGAGCTTGACAGTAGAATTGCTGTAGTTGTTGTTCAAATCAACAAGAATGTTGTTGCCATAAATCTTGAAGTATCGTTTGGACACAGAAAGAACAGATTTAAATAGAAGTGAACATTTGTTGTATGGTCACTGCATTCCTCATGTTAGAGCTGGCTCGAACGACGATCAGGATTCAGCAACAAGAAAGTACATGAGAATTATCTAGGAGAGAAAGGCATATTTGACATTGGGATTTGGACAATGATTTTCTTGTACAATCTAGATCATAATCCGGAATATTAGCAATGAGAATCAAAAGAATCAACAAACTCACTTGTGTTCCATCTCTTCCGCAAAAGCATTGCAATTGGCAACGGTTGGATACTCTGTAACCGTTTCCTTGTAGTGTAGCACTATATGAAAGTTGGGCAGGCTGTTCTTAATTCTTTGCTTCTTCGATTTCTTGGTGGTTGTTGCTCTGAATGTGATCATAGCTCCTGACTTGTCGAATTCACTTTTTGAGGTGTGAGAGTTCATTATCATATATGCTGGGCTTTCTCGGCGTGAAGACGCGTGAGATGTTCAATGACCTGCTGTTGGGGACAGGATTTGGGATTGGAGCAGCTGCTTCCTCTAAATTTGATATAGTTTTCAAGAGGTAAAGAGAGTGTCACTATCATAGCTCGGTCCCCTGGAGTCATTGCAAATGTGGCGACGATGAGATCGAAAGTACGCACGTTGTATTGCGTCAGGAAGTTGCGGCAGACCATTGTTACTGCCAATCGATATCAAGGTCAAGCCCACTGCGTGTTCAATCAATTGCAGTAACACTGCAATTATTCACTCTAACGTACCACTCGCCCTCACCTTCACCGTTGCCATCACCTTCGCCTTCACCTTCGCCCTCACCTTCGCCTTCCCATCACCATCCCCTCGCCCTCATCAAAATCACCACATTGCTAAAGTCATCGGCCCAGCTATGTCAACAAGAACATATTTGTGTCATGTGTGTGGTAAGGAGAAAGCCAAAAGCCATAAAGCCAGACATGAGAGAAGTTGCAAGCGTCCAGACAGATCTCTCGAGAGTGTACTGGACGAATTTGATCGTCATCCTGTGGCAGCAGACCAGTCGTTAAAGACAGCTGTCCATGGATCTCAAAACACTTTACCTAATCTCTCAGATAACTGTCGGGCGCTCTGGGGTTCTTCGAACACACTTGTGCCTGAGATTGTTGATCCAAATGCTTGTTGGTCACCAAGTCCACCTGATGCGAGAGCTATTTTCAATGCTTTCATGGAACCCGCAGTGTACAGTAAGTCGAAATTTCATCCTCAATTGAAGTCTTGTTAACCTATCCTTCAGGCTCCGCTGAAGCATTTGAGAATGGAGAACGGTCCGGAAGACATGGTGAGGCCATCTGGCAGTTGCAGCATCCGACCAAGGAAAATCCAACATATCTCATGAACGCCAAACTACAACTTCCCGACAACTCAAGAATGCGTGTTCCCACCTCTGTATTGAGCAAAAGAACACCCCATGGAGACCTGATATTCGGTGCAAATCTCACACCCAGATACACCATTGTGGACCTTCACATTGATCAAGGACGAGATGGACTTATAGTATGTGTAGAAGATAGTAAGAAGATCGTGCTTATGTGGCCAGCAACAAACCTCAACATGAACCTTCTGCAAGAATGCTCCTATCATCAAGCTAACCTTGTTCGAGTTGGATCCCAGCTTGAAGGGGGTATCGCTGTGATGGCTGACTCTTCCAAAAGTCTAATCATGTATTCTGGGACAATCCATGCCACCATCACGCTTGAGTCAGGCATACTTGTCGGCATTAACTGGGTGTCTGTTGAGAGCTATCGTCCTGCTTTTCGTTGCTTTGCCTATGAGATGACCGTGGACCTGGAGAGCGATTTCGGTAATATACTTGGAATACTTGTGCTTCAGCTTGAAGCTTCTCTTCAAGGATTAGATCATACCAGGCATGAGAAGGTCATCAGTGACTGGGTTGACATCTACACGGATCTAGTTTCAAAATGCGCCAAGCGATCGACAAAGAACGTACTGCATCAGCTAGAGAAGTTACGCACAGTATTTGAAGAGTTTTTCACAAGAAACCCTACCCTACAAATACCTTGTTGTTCCTCTACCGACAGCTTTCAGCATCACTTTCGACTTGTTCATCTGAAAGATCTTTGTCCGCCCATGCAGGGAGGTGGAAGGTCCTCCACGCGTCGGAAACTCAACTAAGGATTGAGAGCAGCAATTTCGGAGCAGTTCACAAAGCAGTCCACAAGGACCGTCCCCAGAAACTACTCATAAGTCCTCAATAAAAACGTCAATGATTTACATCTTCCTTGTTCTGAACTCACGAAACAGATCCCGACCTTCTCCCCATGTTGGGTCTCCCACTGCTTCAGCATAGGTGGCAGGCGTCAGAATGTCAGGCCTAGTCACAGGGTCTTCTTCGCCTGTGGAGAACGCTGCAAGTGCCAGCATGGCCCTCAATATTTTGATTGAGGGCTCATCCGCATCTTGGTCGTTGTCGTCGTCCCTCTTTCATTTTGGGATCTCAACACACAGAAAGGTTTTGACTCCTTTGGGTGTCACTGTCTTGACTTGATCAGTGTCAATCTTCTCACCTGACAACTTGTCTAAGTTGACTGTAGTCAACTTGGCCTCATGTTGTTCACGTTGAGGCTTGTTGGCCTTGATCATGATCAAGTCAGGCTGCATCTCACTGTCCTGAGTTGTGGGTGCCTGATCTGAAACTGTGACCTCCACAGTGATTGGCTTCTTCCATGAGTGTTCAATGAGTCTTCTGTTCAAAAGAACATTTGGTGTCTGCTGTTGCAGTCTAAGATCAATGGTGCCTCCCTTCTCACTTTCAGCAAACTTCACAGTGTGGCTCTTGATGATGTGCTTGAGGTCTGAAGCCCAAAGCTGGTACTGCTTTGTGGTTTTCTCAATGTAGCCCATGAAGACTCCCACTCATTCTTGATTCATAAACTTGTTGTGCCTGCCATTGGGTAGTGACTTTGAATCAATGTGACTGTAGCACTTGCATCCCCATACACAGATGTGATTGATGAATGACTTTACACCAGTGAAAGCTTTCTCAGGAGTCATCTGCTTGCTGTTGATCAAGAGATCAGTTGCTGTTCAATTGTGAAGGTAGGCATCTGTCTGCGCTGCCTGTACCCAGAACTCTATTGATAGTTGTGCCTCTTTGATCATGGCGTGCACTGAGTTCTCAGTGGTTCAGATGGCCCTTTCGGCAATGCCATTCTGGATTGACATGTAGGGCACCGTGTACTGCAGTGTAATGCCGAGAGACTTGCACCAGTCGTCCAGAGTGGACCTCAACTCCATTTCATTGTCGCTTCGTACAGCAAGGATCTTTGCACCGATCTGAAGTTCAGTCTTCAGCCGTCATTCTTGCAGTGCCTGTGGGGCCTCATCACATCGCTTCAGCAGTATCATCCACATCTTCCAGAAGTGATTATCTACTACCTTCAGGAAGTACTGGTATCCGCCAAATGACAAGAGTAATGGGCTGCATATGTCAATGGAGACAAGAGCAAGAATGTTAGCCTTTCTCTTGCTCACGGTGTGGCCTCACTTGTTGATGAACTTGGTCAGGGCACAAACCTCACACACATTGTCGTTGTCCTCAACAATGGGAATTGGCTTTTCAAGAATTGTTACCTTGTGGAGATCATGCAGCTTCGCGGAACCAAGGTGAGCAAATTGTTGGTGCCAAAGCCTGTAGGCCTTGACCTTTCCATCCAATGGCGCAGTATCAACGTCTGGGGAATCAGTCATGAGGTCATGCTCATGGATCTGGACATGCGGGCTCGCATCTGGAGCAGCAGCAGGGAAGGCAGCTTCTGGATGTGGCGTGTGCACCACAGATATGAGGGCAAATTCACTGAGGCCCTTTGCAATGTGCTTGACTATATAGACTCCGCCTCACTCTGGCGCTTCTATTATAGTCTTGCTATGCTTATCACACATCTGAAGACAGTGTTGATCAAAGCTCCCATGCAGTTCCATTTTGCACATTCGCTTTCCCGAAAGAAGATTGACCCCAAGTCCAGGCACATAGAGTGTTGAACTCAGTCTCACAGAATTTCCTGACCCGACTCACATAATGACCACTCCACAATAGTGAGAGTATAAATGTCCCCCCCAACTCTAATTCACCGACGTCTCATTCATATGAGGGGGCCACTGAAGAGTTGGAGTTGATCAGTCATGTGTGAGAAGAATCCAGAGTCTGCAACCCATTCAGATTTGAGCACCTTACTGGCAGCCTCCTTGGACAGGGCACTGATTTCATCGCCAACTTTCTCTTCCTCTTCAGATTCAGAGAAGAAGTCATCATCATTGCTGTCACTGACTTCTGCATCAAAGGCTCTGTGCCTCTTCCCTTTGCCTTTGTAGACTGACTTCTGGTACAACTTGACTGCAGTCAATCTGTGCAGCTTGATTGCAGTCAACCTGCTTGCCTTCTTTTGAGTGTCTCGCTTGGCATCAGGAAGAAATTCGCAATCTTTAATGAAGTGAGGGTTGTTGCAAGGAAGCACTTGGTGAAGCGGTGAGAAGGACAGTCACTGTCTGAGCTGAATGATCTGCAATAGTGTCGCTTGGTATCAGCTGTGCAGTGATTTGATGAACTGCAGTTCTGGTTCATTGAATGTTGGCCTTCTTTCCATATGTCTGCCCACAAGACAATGACAATCTCACCAGCTTTGAGCTGTGCCTCTTTCTCCTGAAGCTTTTGCAGACCTCTCTTGACATCTGAATTGTCCTGGGCGTCGATGGCATCACAAATCACAACATACTCATCCAATAGCGCTTGAAGTAGCACCTGAAACCGTCATTCTGGTTTGGACAACCCAGCCATGTCAGGCTGAGTTGCAGCGATCTTTCTGCCAAGTTTACTCAGATGGGTCCATGCTTCTTCAATGGACACATCCTCTGGCATCTTGTACCCAACAAACTCCGTCAGATATTGCCTCCCCGTCATCTGCAACTTCTTCTTGTATTTGGACTTTAGTGCGTCCCAAACATTCTTTGCACTGTTCTTGTCCATCAGGTATTCTTGATCATCTGTGTTGATGCAGATGGTAAGTCAGTATAAGGTCTTTGCGTCAGTTTTATGGCTTCTGAAGACAAGGTTGCTGAGAGGGAACTGGGATCCACTGGCAGGAGTGTTGACTGCTGAGGTTTCAATAATGACCCACAGGTCTTCTCCCATAAGCCATCTTCACATGAGGGTGAACCATTGGTTACAGTTCTTGGGAGTTTGTTTGTTTGTTTGTTTGCTTCATACATCGCATGCAGCCTATAAGGCTATGGCGGTTCCTAGGCAGGTGTTTAGATACATGTAATAACTTATAAGAAAGATACATGTAGATGTGCTTATTGATCACTTCTTCACAGTCAGGCTGTTTCCGTGGTTG
>JAABVA010001259.1_pt1 | contig 27656 bp, 45 predicted proteins | sample 5560331 | NCBI WGS metagenome assembly JAABVA01 (sample SAMN12812661, study PRJNA571458) | rock metagenome | isolation source: Antarctica rocks | place: Antarctica: Victoria Land, Mt New Zealand sud | collected 2016-01-07 | reverse complement strand
CAGCCACACCGGCACGACCGGCACCGGCACCGGCTCGGGCACCGGCGAGTCGATGAAGGAGAAGGCGCGCAACCCTGAAGCATGCACGTGATGCAGTGTGTGACAGTGCCCCTTGCGGATGTCGCGTTTGTGCGGGCCTGTTGCGGACATGATCATCGGTGATTGTGTGCCGAACATGCAGACCGGTGTGGATGAAATTCAGTCGTACCTAACAAAGTGTATCGTGGCGCGCAGATCCTCAAGCACGTGCCGGGCACGGAGGAGCGCGCCCAATGTGCGCCCCCAATCCTGCACTGCCAAGTACACCAAGTACTCGTCCATGACGTTGAACCTTGATCTATTTGCATATTCTACCTTGTATATAGACGCAGCAACTGTTTATCCAGTATGCTAACACTGATTTCTGGTCTTGCAGACAAGGCGACGGGCACGGCCGCGGGCTCCGCGGGCGGCACCGGCACCACGGGCACCTGCATGGGCACCGACACCACGGGCACCGGCCGCATCTGATCGGACCGCATGGTTTGAACAACAATAAATGTGTCGCCTCAGTGGGCTTGCCCAGGGTGGCACGTGATGAATGTCTAGCAACTTGAGGAAAATGACACGAATCAGTGTGTGCCTTCGAGTGAGCATCGTGCTGCTTGTTCGGGGGCTGCTCTGGCATGTAATGATGCTGAGCTGTTTTCGTACATAGGAGCTGCTTTCCTGCAATCTTCTTTGTTGGGGCGCAGTGGGCGTGTGCGTGTGTGCCATATGGCAAGGCCTGTAACCATCAGAAGTGTCGTGCTTGTGCGCCCAAGCTTTGTTGTCTGAAGCGCACTGTTTACACCAAGAAGATGTCATGAGCTATGTCCATGAAAGAATATGTCATGAGCTATGTCCATGAAAGAATATGTCATGAGCTGTATCTAAAAAAAATAAATGTCTGGTCTCGCATCCCACACCATATGCACCGACTTTCTTTTTCTTGTGCTTCTAGTGAGTTGACGAACAGCATCCGAAGTTGTATACCCACCCAGGAAGCCTATCTCACATCCCACAGCCCATATGCACTGCCCTGATGGTTACAGGTATGCGCGGCCTGGAGGTACCCCAGGGCGGGCATGCTAGCCCGGGCCTGAGATCCAATATGTGGCTTTTGCCATAGGTCATCCTAGTCTGTACCCCCCCCCCAGTGCGCGCAGAGCACAGCACCCCCCGCTGACTGAGATTATGGACGTGGAGTGCTTCCTGCGTCCAGCACATGCTTAGGAATGGTCTAGCTCCACAGCAGCATGGTCAAACATGCTGCAGCACAATAGGCTACACAGGAGTGGTTGAGCTCCACAGCAACATGCTTTCGAATCCGCTGCAGCACACAGGCTACAGGTTGATGGTGTCGTGCGCGGTGCTGCGCTTCATTTGTCGGCCATGTGTGGCTGTCCACCGTGGGTTTTCAAGAGGCGGCGAGCCAGTAGGAGGGCGTGTGTGTGTTATTAGCCGCGCTTCAATTCTTTTCACGGTCCCACTGAGGCAGGATGGGAAGCACGCTCTGCAGCGCTACGCGCTGCAGCGCTGGCAGTGCGCCTCACGTCTGCTGACGGACGGCTCGAAATGTGTCTGACAATTGTGTCTGACGTTTGTCCCTGTGTGCCGACAGGGCTAGTAAGTGGCTTTCTCCGTATTCCTGCCTATAGTGCCTTCGTTACTGCGTCTGCTTCAGCAGCAACCTTGCACAAAGGTCATGTCCCTGGGCGCCTCGCACTTCAGTTGGCGAGTTCGCCAGCAAGCAGAAGTCATCTGCACATTTTAGTCCTGCAGCATGTCTAAGCAGGTTGTGGCCAGCTGGCTGTTTGAGCCAGGGGCTGGGCCATGAACACCGGTCAGCAAGCGTGAAATGCAGCCCATCCAGCAGTAGCCCAAACAGGGTGGCATTCAGGGTGACTTTTGAGGGCTGCTCTGGCATGTGATGATGCCGAGCTGTTTTCGTACATAGGAGCCGCTTTCCTGCAATACTCTTTGTTGGAGCGCAGTGGGCGTGTTGCCTGTGTGCCATATGGCAAGGCCTGTAACCATTAGAAGTGTAATACGCATGTGTCAAAGTTTCTCAGCGTCTTCTGAAAACGCACAGTGCACACCTAGGAACTGTCGTGAGCGATGTGTATGAAAAGATATAAATATTGTCGTGAGCTGCATCCCTAGATACATTTGCTCTTAGCTGCTCATGGCTGCTCTACTCATGGACTGAACACTGATGACATCCGAAAAGGCTGTGTTGTCAGGTTGGCACTGTTGTCCATAGATCAGGTTGGGCACTGACAACGTCCATAATCAGGTTGGCACTGACAACGGAAGCTATCTAGGCACATGCTCAGCATTGTTTGACTGTGACAGTCAGCATCCCATGTGTGCTCTTGGCTTATAGTGAGTTGACAGCATCCGAAACAGCGTACACACCCAGGAAGCCTTTGTTTTTGCTCGAAACATTTCACGGCATCATCCAACATGATGAATCATCCACATTGTACCAGGCAGCATGCATGACAGATAGGGCTACAAGCAGGGCCTTGGCACTTGCCTCTCAAGTGCACCCGCAAGGGGAGCTCATGCGAGCTCTTTTTTCGTCATCCCACATCCACTTTATTCCCGAGACAAAAGGTGCTTCACTTTTCCGCGAACAGTGTCTGTGATACAGCCGACGACCTCCCGGGCAGGCGCATATCGACTCAGATGGCGCAGACCATGAACGAGGTGATTGCCGCCTCGGGCAGGCGGTGTTGTCCTGCAAAGCACGTCGCACGGCCTGATGTGGACGGTGTAGCTTTACGCTGCGAGTGTTGTTACCTGCACACCTGCTCAGCAACAGGAGTTGTGGTTGTGCAGCCATGTGTGACAAGGCCCTCGATGCTTCACTGTTCAACAGGGGCTGGAAGCGTAGAGCACGACAGGCCACGTCCCATAGTTGCCGGCCACCTGCGTGAGACGTGAGTGTGTTGCAAGGCAGACCTGCGCAGCACGTGAGAGCGACCCAGCCGGTGGCGCCCGGGATGCAGATGGGCGCCCAGTGATGCAGTGCTGGACACCGTGTCAGCCGGTGGCCAGCACTCAAGGCCGTAACGAGCTCCAGCAACACTGTCCTGACACGGCGGCCCGGCTAACGCACTGCATATCCTGGAGGCTGGATGCTGCTGCGGCCTGCAATGCTCACACGCTGCAAGCGCCCAGCAAGCGCGCCCTGTGACCGGCTCCCGAAGGCTGTCCCAGCAGCATTCCCGTGCTGGCGTCTACACGCGTCGGCGTGTTTGCGCGGCGAGCAGCGGGCGGGAGTGGGCGGCCACCACTGACCACCACTTAACACCTCGAGCTCTGCTGGCGCCTCACAGGTCCAGTGAGTTGCGTGCGCCGGTGGGCCGGACCCGGCCTGTGCTTCCGCGCGCGCTTGACGGGCGTGGCAGCGCGCAGGCAGCGGCTGGCGCTCTCGGGCTGCCCGGCGCCCGGCGGGCCGGGCTGTGCACGCTTGCAGCCGCTGCGCGCACGCCGCTGAGCCTGGCCTGGCTGCGCGCAGGCCGGGCCGCCGCTCTCCAGGATCTCATCTGGCGGCAACTCGTCGCCCATGCTCTCTGGGACATCGTCCTCGCGCGACTCCGCGCCCGACCTCGGCAGGGTCTCTGCCGGGCGCCAGTACTTCCGCACCTCGTCCGGCCGCATGCTTCAGAAGCTCAAGCGGCACCTGCCGGGCACCACCGTGCGCCCAGCCTCCCCGCATGGCCCCAGGCAGGCTGTCCACGTGCGGGATGGGTCGGCGTGGCGGGGATGCATGGGCTCTGTTATTCTTCAAACAGAACGTGCAGGAGCACACAACCATCTGTGTGTTTCCTGGCGCCCCGCGGTGGCCCAGCGTACGCAAGCGGCCAGCGTAACCAAGCGCGGCACAAGAGCCCGCATGCAGCGCCCTCACCGGCATGGGCGGCTCGACAATGCGCGCCTTCCTGTGGCCGGGCGAGCTGCCCGGCCTGCCGCGCGCGGTCCGGTCCGCTCGCTGGCCACCGCGCACGCGCCTGCGCAGGAGTACATGAACAAGTGCGACGACATCGCGTGCGGCGGCACCGACCCTGCCATCCCGGAGGGCGCGGCGGTGACGGTGCCGGTGCCGGTACGCTGGGCCCCCCCGACCCCCCGGTGCAGGTTTGGACGTCTCAGGACCTGGTCAGTGTCCATGCTGTCGTGCAGCTGTCGCTGCGAGGCGCAGCGGCGGCCCCTGTCGTGCGCCAGGTCGTGCGTGCGGGGCCTGCTGGGATGCCGTCCGGGCAGCCGCGGCACTGTGTGCATGCTCAGTTGCTGCTGCCAAGCCGCGGTCAACTGAGCAGCCTCCGTGGCCGGGTGCGCGCACGCGCAGACCGCGTCACGCGGCCGGCCGCTGGCGCCCCGTAGTGCGCAGGCGACAGCGGAGGCTGGTGGCCCGCCGGCCGCCCCCTGCCGACAAACACGGGCGCCGTGCCCCGCGCTAGTACATCCTAAATCCGGGGCCGCTGACGGCCGCCCCACCGCGCAGGAGCCGGGCGCGCTCGGCCAGGGCGCCGCGCTCGGCCAGGGCGCTGCACCCGAGCTCGCCCGCTCCTCCGGCGGCAGCGAGTATTTCCGGACGAACTCCGGGGGCTTGCTGAGCAAGATCAAGCGGCACCTGCCGGGCACCACGGTGCGCTTGCAGCCCCGCCGCCGACTTGCTCACACCGCCGTGCAAATGCTGCTCTGCTGCCAGAGCCGCGTATGCGGCGCCTGCGCGTCGCTGCGGGCTGTCCCCGGCTCCCATGTTAGGCCTGCGTATGCCGCGGACGGCGCCCGCCCTCAGGCCTGCCATGCAGGGCACGTTGTGGCCTGTTGTAAGCACAGCCTGGCAAGGCGCGCATCTGCTCGCCGGTGCTCGATGGCCACCGCGGCGCGCCTGCCAGTGCCCAACAAGGCTGACAATGTCATTGCGCGCGCGTGCGCCCTGCCAGCCAGGCACGACACGACCGCGTGAGCGGCTGCAAAGGTGTCTGGCTCTGGCAGGCCGCATACCGGCCCGGCCGCGCGCTCGCGCGTCCTGCACGCAGCCTGATAAGCGGGCGCTCCGTGTCGTACAGGAGTACATGGAGAAGTCGGATGAGGTGCAGGCCGGCACTGGCGGCGTGGCCCCGGGCGCCGACCCGTAGCTCCTCCCTGGGCCGCGGCGTGGGCCACCGCAGCGTGCTGCATGGCCAAGTTCATTGGCTGCCAGCGCGCGCATGCTCACGGGCAGGCATTCTTGACAATCACTCATCTGCGAGGCAGTCATGCAAGCCTGTGTGCGCAAGGAACACATGCATGCGAGCGGCGCGTCGCGCCGCTTCCATGCGTGCTGTGTGGCGCGGGCCGGCGCGCGCGGCCTGGAGGCACTCCAGGGCGGGCGTACTGGCCCGGGCCTGAGATCTGATGTGTGGCTTTTGCCATAGGTTGTCCTTGTCTGTACACCTCGAGTGCGCACGGAGCACCGCCCCCCTCGGCTGACTTTCTTTATGACAACATGGAGTGCTTGCTTTTTGTCCAGCCATGCTTAGGAGTGGGCGAGCTCCACAGCAGCATGCATTTGAATATGCTGCAGCAAATAGGCCACTGAGTGCTCGTATCATGCGCGGTGCTGTGCTTCGTCCTCCGCGCATGTGTGACTGTCCACCATGGTTTTCAAGAGGCGGCGAGCCAGTAGTAGGGCATTTGTGTGCCAATAGCCGCGCTTCAACCCTTTGGAGGGCTGACTGAGGCGGGATGGGATGCATGCGCTGCAGCAGTGCGCGCTGCAGCGCTGGTAGTGCGCCTCGTGTCTGCTCACGGCTCCAGACGTGTCTGACATATGTGTCTGACAATTGCATCTGTGTGCCGACAGGACTAGTATGTAGCTTTCTCCGTGTTTCTGCCTGTCTTCCTGCCTGTCGTGCATTCGTCAAAGGGTGTGCTTAGCAGCAACCGAGCACTGCAAGCAACTTTTGTAACTTCTTGCCTTTCACTGCTCTGCGCGTGGAATCAGTGCAATAGAGTCAGTGCACATTTGAAGCAGTGCACGGACCTCCTTCAATGCAATGATGAGGCCGACAGTGCATGTGGTGCACACGTGCCAACTTAGGGTATTGCTCTGTGATTTGAACGCAAGATGAAATCGGTCCATTTACTCAACGTGCGACGTTTCGCAAGACCTGTTGACTCTCGTTTGGAACCGGCATGGCGCAACCGCAGAGTACCGAGGTGAGTCGCACGTGGTTCGCACGGCAACCTTCCAGCTACGTTTGAGCAGGAAGCGGACTGCTCAACTGATGCCTGAGGACTCGGACAGAGTCTGCACTAGACCCACTCCCATGATGCAGTGGCTTGCACCTGACTTCGGTGGCACGTGCGCTTGGGGGTGCAGTGGAATGCTGGCAACCCAGGCGCCACCAGCGCGGGTCACGGCACTGCCAGCACAAACACGGTGCGCTCCTGGGGAGCGGGGCTCTGCGTGCAGGCCTGCTGCGTGTTAACCTAATGCAAAATCAAGGAGCCTGTGTGCACCCCTTGCTCCAGCTCTCACAGTGCCTGCAGCCAGGCACTTGAGTTTTGCGGGCGTCCTGAGGCCAGGGACGGGCACGTCTGCACTCGACGCCCATCCTGTAGGCCTGCTGCTCAGTTATGCTGTGCATCTGCTGGTGAACTGAGTTGAAGCTGTGCCTGTGCTTTGACAGGTGCAGCAGGGCGTCCCTGGCATGCACCCCCACACGGGGGTGGGCGGGGGCGCCGGCGCAGCACCCCACGCTGCACCGGCGCAGCCTGGCTACACCGGCAACCCGGGCGCAGCGACGCAGACAGCAACCGGGGGGGCCGGCTACGCTGCCAACCCGGGTGCAGGACCGGGGGGCAACCCTGGCATCGGGCCGGGCGCCGGGACTCCGGCTCCTGACGCGGCGGGCGCACGCCCTGGGGTAAGCCTACCAGCTCCTGCTGGAGAGCTCAGTTTTTGCACCAGCTGGATGGATGCAAGTAGCCAGAAAACAGCCCTTTCTTGTGTTGTGTCCCCAGACGAGGCCAGCAGCGCGTGTGTGTCGGCGCGCCAGCAGTCTGCACTCGCGCCCTGCAGACGCTGCATGCGCAGTGGCTGCGTGCAGTTCCCGGGCCGGCGCAGGCCTCTGCTGCCGGCCCGCTGGTTCTTGCGAGCGCTCTTTGGCCAGACGTCACCTCTGTCTGAAGTGCCGTGCCCTGGACCGTCCTGGGTGCCATGCATGGGAACGCAACCCGGACTGCCTGGTCAGACACCCGGGTGTGCGCGTGCCGGCAGCTGACCAACGCGCATGGGCACCACGCGGACGCGCGCGTGGAGGAGCAGCCGCCGGCGATTGCGTCCGGCGGCATTCTGCAAAAGATCAAGCAGAGCATCCCCGGCACCGACGTGCGCGCTCACGACGCCTGTCAGCAGCGTGCCGGCATCTCTCGTGATGCTGCTGCTCTGTCAGCGGCTGGACTTGGAGGACAGCGCTTACCCTGACGGGGCAGCATTGGTGTCACGCCAAGTAACGATCCATGTATTGAGACGCGCAGAGCATGCGGTCAGCCATGAGGGTCTGGCCGGCGTATTCGCACCAGCGCTCCGCGCCTGCTGGGCGCGGCAGCGCAGCGGCGCGCTGCTCGTGGCGACAGAGGCCCGCTCGCGCAGGCGTACGCGGCGAAGAGCGACGGGCTGGCGACCGACAACGAGGCCGCCGGGGCCGGAGCTGCCGGGACCGGGCGGTACAGCAGTACCGCCAAGGAGATGAAGAGCCACGTTCCGGGGACCTGGGTGCGCCCGGCCCCCGAGCCGCTCGTCACCGTCTCGGGCCGGCTCTGCCTCGTTGTATGCAGGCTGCCTGTGCTGCTGCAGCAGCCAACATCGCCTGGCCCTCAAGACGTTGTTCACTGCTTGCATGAGGACATCACGCCAGCTCTGTCTGAGAGCGCACGCGGCCTGCATGACCTGTCTTGTGTGGGTCACGAGCTCGTGGGGCCGCCTCGCAGGAGCACGAGGCCAAGAAGGAGGCGCCAAACACGCGCCCGGCTGTGGGTGGCCCCATGCACGCCGGTTCGGGCAGCACCACCGGCCCCGGAAGCGGAATGTGAGCACCGTGTCTCACGTACCTGCCTCGACTGCTTCGCTGCCGCACCGAACCAGGGCGCTTCCATGTTGAGAACTGACCGGGTACAAGCACAAGGGAGGCATGCAGCAAGTTTGGTATTCAGCGTTGCCCTGGCCCACAGAGAGGTATGTATGCGATGCATCTGCCGTCATGCTTTTGCTGTATGTGGTGTGTGTCCTTCGCAAAAAATATATGAACAACAGGGTGATTGTAGGTATGTGCCACGGGGCAACATGGTCCCTTTCTGATATCCAGCATGGGGTGTACATAACGAATGTCACCAGTGTGTGAGCAAGGTGTGTGCAGGTACGGCGGCAGTCTAAGACATGTGGGGGTCTCTGGGCGCTGCAGCCATCCTTGCACGCACACTGCACTCACACTTGCACCTATGCGTGACTGCCAATGCTGCCTGCAGCACTCGAGGGATGGGCAGCCACCGCTATGCAGGCCAGGACAAAGCACACTCACAGGTTTCTTTACACAGATACGCTACGGTCCATACACTGTCCCAAAACTGTCACCCAAATGCAAGGCAACTTGGGCATGGCGTCGAGAGACCTGCAATACACTGTTCAAATGCAGACGCATGAGATGCTGACGATGGTATCTATTGCTACATGTGCCCAATCAACCATGCCACGACACGGCCCAGGCCAGGACCAAGCCACGTCTCAGCAATAGTGAGGCAATGCTGACGCTCTGCGCATGGCACCAGACAGGCCACAGCTCTGCAGCGCTCGCTGAGCCCTTCCATGGCCAACACGTAGTACTGTGATAGGCACAACTACACGAAGCGGCCCAGGCCGCCGTCCCCCACCTGGGTCATGTGGGGGCACCAGGGCTGCGCCCCCACACTCCACAGGAGCCCTCACATCACGGGCTTCAACTTGGCAGGGTCAGGGCACGATGCGGCCCTTGCCGCCGTCCCCCACCTGGGTCATGTGCGGCCCAGCAGCTCGCGCGACGTCGCCACGATCAGGATGCGATCCACCTTCACCATGGCCGCACACACACCGCCCAGGCTCACGGCTGCTTGGGGAGCTGAGAACACAAAGTTAGTTGATGTTGGAGTCTCTCTGTCCAAGGATTTCAGGTACCCACCCAACCAACCACCTTCACACATTGCAAATTGCTCATACGGCGCAACAAGCCACGCAGTGACTCCCTCTTGCGTGCTCTCTTACGAGGTCGTCATGCAGGAGCCGCTTCCTCGACAGAGCGCTGCCCGCCCGGGTGCGTGCCTCGCTCAAGCTAGCTGCGCCCCACAGCACCAGAGGTTTTGCAAGGTGCTGCTGCAAAAGGAGGTTGCACGTCGAATAAAAGGATGACGCGTCGTCGGGCATCATCGGGCCACACGTGTGCTTGCTGGATCACAGCGCAGCAGAGCTCCTGCAGACCATCAGAGAGCGCAGGCAAGGCGGGCGCGGCGGTAAAGGCGCCCTCCGCGTCCGGGCGCTTCCGCATGTTCCGCGGCGCTGTCGAGGACCCAGCCGTCTCGATCGTGCCATCGGGCTTCACGCTGGCGCAGCCGCTGCCAGCGCAGGATGGGTGCGCTACTGCTGGGCTTCTGGGCATACGCCAACGTGCATGACGTGATGCTTATGTCATCTGATCTCCCACATAATTCAGTGTTGCGAAGTGATGTTGTAAGGTGAGTGCTACAGGCTCTGCTATATGGTGAGTAAGCCACCATCTTACTACCTCTCATGCGTATACCCGCATGCTAAGGTACTCGACAATGACCATGGAGGAGCTGTACGCAGCCTTCCAGCAGAAGCGCGCCGCCGCTGCCCGACCCACCACGCCCGCCGTGGCTGCGCCTGTGGGCAAGCCCGCCAATGAGGCGCGCCAACCCTGTCTCAGGCATACTGACACGTCTCTGCAGCATACACAAAAGCAAGACAGAAGCCATCCCGTTAGGTTGCTCGCGTTGCTCTCCTGCGCATGTCGCAAGCAGCCTGTGGCATGTCGCCAGTGGCGGCATGGCAGTGCATGCAGCACCTCTCCAGGGCCAGCAGGCTGTGCGCGTGCAGCCATTTGCGGGCGTCATGCGCGTGAAGCTGGAGCGCCTGGAGGCGCTGGAGCGCACGCGGCTGCAGAAGCTGGCCGAGGCGGAGCTGGCGCGCGCGGAGGTTGAGCGCCTGCAGGAGGATGCCAAGCGCCTGCAGGCGGAGGAGGCAGCCAAGCGGCAGCTGGCGCGGTGCGCCAGCCTTGCCAACCGGGAGCATAAGGAGCTTGGCCAGGAAAACCAGTTTATTTTGTAGGTGTTGAAACACAAGTTGTTCGGAACATGTCCTTGTACTGAAGCAGGAGTTTATTTGGGACATACCCTTGCGCTGGATAGTTCCAATCAAACTCCTGCTTCAACACAAGGACGACCTTTACCGAACAACTCATGTCTCAATACTTGCATGAACCCTGTTTTTCCTGATCCAGCGGCTTTATGCTCTCGTTTAAGCTCAGCAGGCTTCATGCCACACCAACAGTATACCTGGGGATACCTGCCTGGTGTATCTTCAAGGACATGCACTTCCTGCTCATTCAGCTATCCTGAAAATAAATCATCTGGGACACTCCTGAACCCAGCTGCCAGGCAGCAAAAGCAGTGCCAGGAGGAGCATGCCAGCATTCCTTTGCAGGCTCGCACAGGACCGCAAAGGGAAGTCACACAGTGTCATTGACACCCTGCGGCACGCGCAGGGACTTCCCCGCGCGCGCGGTTGCTGCACGCCAGGCCGCCAGCAGCTGTCGGACGTCAAGCTCGAGGCCGCGGAGCTCGGCACTGAGCTGGCCGCGCTCAAGCTTGAGCTCAAGAAGGCGCGCGCCTGAACTGACACATGGAAAATGTTGGCAGGAGGCAGGATGGCACAGTGAGCATGCAGCATGTCAAATGCCGTGGATGTGTTCAGCGCGGTCAAGCAGGAGCCGCATTGTCGTCTGCCCTCCTTCAAACGTGGATACAGACGCAAGGCCATTTGGTCATGTGGCGGGCATGTATGGGGATCAGTATGGGGATCGTGGTGGGTGTGGATGAGGGTAGGGGTAGGAGCACAAGGCTGGGGGGCGGGCATGACGGGCATCATCTTACAGCCACTGCTGCAAGTGACTTGGGTGGATCAGGAACCCCTCTGCGCACATGCATGCTGTTGAATGGCAACCTCCGTACGCTGGGCTGCAACAAACAAGAGCGTCATCACTTCACGCCCTGGTGCCTGTCTGCACAGCGCCATGCACCATGTCTTGCATGCTCTGACCACAGCGTGTGCGCAGGAGGAGGAGGACAAGCGCGCCAAGCAGGGCGAGGCGCACATCGTCGCGCGCACGGCCAAGGCCAAGAAGGCCGAACTGAGCGACCTGGAGCGGATGCTCGCGCGGTGCGCCAGCCTGGTGCTTCACTCGGGCACTATACAGACTTGCCTATAGGCCGGGAAGCAGCTTGGGCTCTGGCATGTGTGCCGACATGCAGCTCTGCCTTGTGGCCAGTTGCAAGCCCAGACTGCCATGGTACCTCAACAACGACATGCATCCTGGAGCGAACCCTTGTGCAGTGTGCCTGGCTGCCTGGTGCTGCTCCAGGCAGTCACCTTTTTCAGGAAACTCACGCGCCTGCTCTCGCGTCATTACGTGCCGCAGCCTTGTGGCTGCAGGCTGGAGGAGGTGCGGCGCGAGGCGCAGGACGCAGAGCTGCGCGCGGCACAGCTGGCGGACGAAGTGCGCGCGGCGTCAGAGGCGCTCGCTGACCGCATGGGGGCCTACCAGGAGACGGCCACGCAGTTCTTCTCGTGCGCTGCTCCCATGGGATACCCGCAGGGTGGCTGACCTAATACGCAGTGCGCATTGCTGACTTTTGCGCAGCCTCTTGCTGATGATCAGGCAAGCACTGCGATGCTACTGCATAGCAATGAACGTCGCAGTGCCACAGCGGCACAGCTGCGGGGGCGCATGCGCTGAGGACGCGGCACTGGTACGCTGGTGCGCCGGCGATGCGCTGCGCTGATGCGCTGGCGGACGCAGGGCGAGGGAGCGCCTGGACAGTGTGGCGCGGGAGTACGCGCGCGCTTCCGGCGAGGAGGAGATGATGGAGGCGCTCATCAAGGCGCGCGCCCAGCAACAGCCATCAACCATGCCTTGTGTCGTGTGGAAACTGGTGTGGGGACTGGAGGGACGCAGGGTTGCTGTACACTTACGAACTTTATTCGTGCATGCCATGGTATGGCAGAAGCGCTTGTGCACATAGCATGTCTCGTAGCTGTCTGCTAGGGAATGTTAGGGAGTGCCACAAGGATTGCGCAATCATATGGCGATTGTGGGTACCGTCACAATGCACACCACAATACTGTTTGTTACCCCTATGATACGTGCAACAAAAAGTAATTGGCTCGCTCAACACTGGGCTGGTACACTCCTGCTGTGCCTGTGCCCGCAGCTCCATGCAATCCCAGCAACCGCGCGCGCAGCGCTACACCATGGAGGCTGATGCGGCGCAGCAGCAGCACCAAGACAAGGTGGAGCGCTCGCACGAGGTGCAGCGCCAGCTCGAGGACGCCATGGTGGCTGCGGCGCAGGCCAAGCAGGTGACTGGCTTCATCTGAGTGCTGCAGGCCTTCCATTGTGTCAGCCGGCGCTTGCACGCACAAGGTCGGGTTGCGAACACAGATATGGGGAGACATGAGGCGGCCGTGATGCAGTCTGGCTCCACCAGACATGCGCTTCCTGCACGCCGGCGTAAAGTGCCCGGCCTGCTCTGGCCCGGTGAGTGTATCGGCGAGCACCTCCTGCGTGCAGCCGGATCAGACTGGGCACAGCATTGGCAAGCTATAAAGGCCGCGACCTGATGCGGGGCCTATGAGCGGGCGCAGGAACAGGCCACGATCATGGAGGCAATGGCGCGCCTGAACGAAGAGTTCAAGTTGATGGACTTTTGGAACACTGGGCAGGCGCGGGCGGAGCCCTTGCTGTTGGCGGTGAAAGCAGTCACGCTCGCCAGGAAGGGCCTGCTCTTGCACTTTATACACGCTAAGATGCATGGGTCATGTGCTCCTGTGCTGGCATGCAAGAGGTGCAAGCTTCGAGCTATGCCAGAATGCAGGGTATACATAGAGAGACCGCGGCGTCGGGCGGCATCCATGATTAGGCATGCACGTTATTGCTCACGCATGTCGCGGCAACACGCACAGCTTTGGCCGGAGGTAACTTTAGGCAGCAATGTCAGCCACAGGGTCCGTGTGTTCTCGACTCGCAGCACAGAGGCTTATGGCAAGGACTTTGAGCACTGCTCAGGCGCCCGGACCTGCGGGGACGGCGCGCGGCGAAGTCGATCCGTGGGCAAACAACGGCCAGGTACCACATGCGGCGGAGTGGACGGACACAGCAGCGGACACAAGATCTTGACCTTGCAGTGCGCCATAATGCAATAATGCAATGAGAGCAGGCATGTAGTTTGATGAGTGGCAGCTGGAGAGCACACGAGGCACAGCTCTGACAATACAGGCAGATAACCCAGTCTCTTGTTGGAGGTGTTGCATTGTGTGATGTGCACGTGTGGGGATCATTCATGCGTTCAAGGTCCTCGTAGAAATGCTGAGCAACACTGCAAGACCACCCAACGATGTGGAGCTCCTGCAAGCAGACGTGTAGCCGTATGATCAACTCACTGCTCGCCCTGCTGCCTATCTCAGTACCCGGCGCACAGCAAACACGCGGTGCGGGACTGGCCCTAAAACACAGGTGCTCTACGTCCTGCCTAAGGTGCCTGGGCGCTGGGCCATGGCCGGGCGGCGTCTCCGCCCGCGGCCGCGTACGCAGCGGCAGAAGCGATCTCGCCGTGCTCGCTGCGCTGGCCGCCCTGCTGCGCTGATCCTCCGCTGCTCGCTCCATCCGGCGCGCCTTCTGGCGGCAGGGCGCCGGCCGGGCCATGCCCAGGTGCGTGGTCTGGTGCATGCGCCGCGCCTGCATGGTCATACCTTACAGGGTGGCTGGCGGCGGTGGCTGCCGCGCCGTTGTCGGGCGCGCTGGCGCCGGCAGCCGCGGCGTCCCTGCCCTCTGCGGCAGGGCTGGCAGCCTGTGTGGCTCCCAAGCCAGCAGTGTCGATGCCCGAAGGCCCTGACGCGGCAGCGCCAGGCGCACAGCCGTCATTTGCTTCCGCAGCCGGGCCCCCGGCAGCCTGTGGCTGCTGCGCGCCCTGCAGCACCGGCAGCGGCGGCAGCGCGGGCGCCACGCCTGCGTCAACGAGGCATGAAAGTCACGCTTACATTTCTAAGAAGCAGACTCAGGGGCCCTGCACCAGTGCACCGCGCACACTTCTGGGCAGCCATGCTTCTACAGGCCGAGTCCGCATGCGCTCGGCGCCACAACGCGGATCAGGTCTTGCCGGATGCCAGGCTGGCTGACAGGCATACACACCCCCTCGCACGCCGGGGCGGGGCAGACCTGAGGCAGCGAGCAGCTCCGGCTTCAAGCCGGACGAGATGCCGCGCGCGCGCGCCCATGTCTGGTCCCACAGGCTGCGGCCCTCGGAGTCCTGCAGTGCACAGCGCGGTCAGGCTTCGCGAGCCTTATTATTCCTAACCTCCGGGCTGGATATTGGCCACACCCTACTCCGCTGTGCTCGCGCACAGACCCGTGCTGACGGATTGGGAGCATCTGAGCAGGGCACAGCCCACAGCTCAGGTCGCGGCTCAGGCACAGCACCGCGTTTGCGCGAGCCTCCCAGGGCGCAGAGTGCCAGCATCAGGTTACATAGCTAACGCAACATCCCTGGCGGCTGTCTGGCGGTCAAGCAGGTCACATAGCCACCTGGCGGTCGAGCAGGTCATGTATCCGCCTGGCGGTCGAGCAGGTCACATAGCAGACGTCCTGAGGGCCTGCTTTCCTGGCGGGCGTGAGCACCCTGCGCAGGGTCCTCACAGCAACGCCCTGGGGCCGCGGGCGCACCGTCCACGCGGGCGTGAGCACGCCCTGCGCGGCCATGACCAGCAGCATGTTCTTCAGCGCCTCGGGCACCGCCTCCGCCAGCTCCTCGCTGCGCGGCTTGGTGCACTCGGCCAGCGCGGCCAGCGCGCTCGCCCACAGCGCCGGGAAGCCGGGCTCCGCCGCCAGCGGCAGCAGGAACTGGCGCGCGCGCGCGGCCGGCGCGTCAGCACCGCGCTGAGCAGCTCCAGCGCTCTTGGGGTGCGCGCGCTTGCGGCCCACGGCGCGCTTGCTGTGGTTCGCGACGCGCGCTGTGTCGGACTCTGAATCGGACTGCCCGTAGGGCTGCTGCGCCCGGTGGGTGCGCCCGGTGCGCGAGCTGCCGCCCCGGATGCAGCGGCGGCAGGACTTGGCGCGCCTGCCTCACTTGCCAAGCGGTTCACGCCTGCAGGGTCGGGAGTCGGCTTCTGCAAGCAGCGCATGTCGGCGCACGAGCACGCGAGGCTGCGCCGCGCAGCAGGCGGGCGGGGTTGAACAGCGCACGCCCAGCGCGACCTGCTCAGACGCCACACTGCTATTGAAGCGTGCGCATGTGGCCAGCGCGCATGCACGCCGGCGCCGCGCCTGCAGCAGCGCCTTGCACAGCAGCAGCACGGCCGCGCGCAGCGTGCGCTCGATGGCGGCGTCGGGGCGGCTGCGCGCGGCCAGCGCGCCGGCCAGCTGCGCCACCAGCGGCACGACCGCCTGCTCCAGCGCGGCGCTCCAGCGGCCGCCGCCCAGGCCCAGCGCCTCGCTGCCAACCACCGTCCTGCGGCGCGGCGGCGCGCGGGTCATGCAGGGCGGCGCAGGGCAGGGCATAGGGTATAGGGTATATGGCAGCTTGTGGACGTGCATGGCGGCGCGCTCGCTGAATCGCCGGGCGCCGCCAGCGCCGCTGTCCAGAGCAGTGTCGTCCTTGGAACGCCACGTGTTTGTTGAGGTCCACCAACTGACTGCCTCGCGTTGCATATGCGCATGTGCCCGTGTCGAAGCAGAGGCTAGGCAGCGCAGCGGACCAAGGGTAGTGTGCGGCGAGGGCGGGAAAATCAGGGCTGCACGGATGGCAAGAACCGCTGCTGGATGGCGAGCGCCTGCGCATCAGGGTTAGGGCAGGGAATGCGGGCGGGAGCGGCGGCGCTGGGGCGTGGGTGGGGCACCGCTGCAGGATGACAAGCGCCTGCGCGCGGATGGCCTCCTGCGGGTGCGTGCTCAGGCGCGCCAGCGCCTTCACCAGCGCCATCCACATCTCCGGCACGGTCGCCTGCGTGCGTGCATCACCTCACCGATGGGTGCGTGGCCCCCGCATGTTGTCAAATACCTGTGACTTTGCAAGCAACAGGCGTGGCAGTCCCCGCAGCAGATGCGCCAGCCCTCGCGCAAACGGATACTGCTGTGGTAATGCCAATTATCTTGGCCTGGGAGTGCATGGCTTGCAGTTAAGGTAGGGTTCAGTGGGCTATGCTGACTTGTCCATCACGCAAGCACACAAGGAGGTGTCTGAGAATCTTGGTGCTGAGGCGCTGTTTCGACCAGTCTAGGCCACATTGGCAGGCGCGTGGGCGGACGCGTGGGCGATGGAGTGACCCTCCGCACAGGGCCTGCCCACGCATCCTTGCAGCGTTGAAACACCCCTGCATGCGGCCCGCACCTGCGTTTCCGCAGGCGCCGAGCGCACGTCGGGCAGCCCGCCGGTCAGCAGGCCAGGCGCGGGGTCCGCCGGCGGCGCGGCCGCCGCCGCGGGCCCGCCCGCCGCGGCCGCCTCGCCATAGCGCAGCACCCATGCGGACATGGAGTCCAGCATCTCCAGCGCGCGCTCCGTGTGGTCCCAGGTGCCATCCTGCGCGCACAGGGTAAGGTTAGGGTTAGGTCTGGCTCGCCCCCTGCAGCCGCGTCGCCGTAGCGCGACTCGACATGGAGTCCATCGTCTCCAGCGCGCGCTCGGTGTGGTTCCCGGTTGTCGTCCTGCGCGCGCGTGGCGCAGGCGCCATGGGCAGCAAGCGCTGCGGGCTGGGTGCCACAGCACCTGCAGCGCAGTGGTCATCCGACTCCATGCGCGAGTCGGGTTTGTTTGGAAGAGGAGGACGCGCGCATGCTCGCAGCGACCCCCACCGTGCGCCGACAGCATGGCGCCTGCCGCGCCCTGGTCACACGGCAGCCAGGCAGCAGGCGTGGCAGCCAGCCGCAGCCTGCCGCGTTCGCTGCCAGCGGCGACGCCTCGAGGCGCCCTTGCAAGCCGCGAGCGTGCGCTTACAGGGCGGTCGCAGGACCCCCGCCCCGCAACAGTTAGGCCTGGCCAGACAAGCATCTTGATATTTTTAGTAGGTAGGGTTGGGCCGGCGGCGGCACCTTGGAGTTGCGCTCGGCAACCGCCATTACCGCCTCCAGGCAGGCCGGGAAGGACGGCGGCGCGAGCGCGGGCGGCCGCGCGACGGCGGCCAGCGCGGCCAGCGCCGTGGCGGCCGCGTCGGGGTGCAGGCTGGTCATGGTCACCAGCGCGCACACCGTGCGCCAGCCGTGCAGCGTGCGGATGTAGGCCGCGCTCGCCGTGACCAGCGCCAGCAGCTGCGCGCGCGCGTGCGCGGGGGGAACCCCTTCGGCTCTCCGCCTCGCATGCTAGCCAGGCATGCTGACCTGTGCAGGGGCTATGTACAACGTACCAAGCAAGCATAAAGGGGGCTGAGGTGGAGGCGCCTCAACGACAAGGCGGCGCACGGAGAGCACTGGGCGGCGCGAGACCGCGGGCGCAGCACGGAGCGCAGGCTCGGAGCGTCTGCAACGCGCGCCAGAGGCGGCCGCGCGTCCGGGGCGCGCTGCCAGCCTGCGGGGGACAGGGACGCAGGCAGGGGCTCGGGCTCGGGTCGGGCCGGCGCGCGCCTCGGTCGCCAGGCGCTGCGCGAGCTCCCACGCGGCGGACGGCCGCAGGCGCAGCACAAGGCCCAGGCTGCGCAGCAGCGCGTCCGCGGTGTCCTCCTTGTATGGCAGCAGCCGCTGGCACACGCGCAGCAGGCCGAGCGCGGCGCGCGCGACGAGCGCGGACGCGCCGCGCGGGCCCTCCGGCGCCAGCACGGCCGCCAGGTACTCGTGCACCAGCGGCCAGACCAGCAGCAGGCGGTCCCGGTTGCGCAGCGCCACCGCGACCACCAGCTCCAGGCACAGCTGCGTCGCGAGCTTGCGCGCTGGGAAACCCTCTACTTACCCTACCCTGATCACCAGACTCACAGCGCGCCGCTCTTCCATATCCGTGACCACCGGCTCCAGGCACAGCTGCAGCGCGTGGGCGCGCGCTGGCGCGCTGTCTCCCGGACCACACAAGCTCCTCGCAGCGCGCCATCAATGCACTGACCACCTCTTCGCACTGAGCAGGCGCTCGCTGAATCCGCCTCCCAGACCATGTAACCGCGCAGCGCGCCGTCACGCCACGGACCTTCTCCGCCCGGACAGCGCCGCAGCGCGCCAGCGCTCGCGCAGCGTCGGGCAGGAGTGCGGATGCACACACCCCACTGCCGCAACCCTGTATGCGGGGCCAGAGCCCTCGCCCGCGCTCGCGCCTCTGCGGTGTCCGAGCCCTCGCCCGTGGCAGCGATGCGCCCCAGCGGCCCCGGCGCATACATTGCCGCGCGCACCAGCTCCAGGAGCGCCTGCGCGCGCCCGCACCGGTGCGTTCGGACGGCCTCGCTGGTGCGCTGGAGCGCCCGCCTCGTCGCAGGCGTGCCCTGCAAACCGGCGGCCGCATAGACCAGGCAGCGCTAAGCGGCACGGGCTGCCGCCCCATGCAGCCGCCCGGCAGTGGGCCGGGCGGCCGAGCGCCTCGTGCTTGTACGCGACATGCACAGCTCTGTTGCAACATCATTGTACAAGCCCTAGGGTAGGGTTAGGGTTGAGCACCTCCGCGCGCAGGAACTTGCTGTCTGCAAACAGGTCCTCCAGGCGGCAGCCGGCGATGCAGTCGGCCGTGGCGCGCACGGCGGCCGCCTCGCGCTCGCTGGCGGCCTCCTGCGCCGCGCCGCCGTCCGCCGACTCGATGGAGATCAGGCTGCGCGCGCGGACCGGGCTCCGCGGTCAGCCGGCGGCCTTCTGTCAGCGCCGGACGGCTCGAGCGCCTGGCTGTCGGGGGCCACTATCTGCAACAATGCGGTCACCGCCCCGGCCCATGACCTGCCTGCCCGCTCACAAGAGCAATGGCGTGAGCCTTGCAGTCCGCTATGAGCAAAGTGCCCTTTGCGCACAGTGCGTCGAAAGCAGCGGAATGAGGGTCTATACGCAGCCGGCTGCGGCCCAGCGCGTCCCCGTCGCACTCCACGGCGCGCCTGGAGAAGGCGCGCGAGAGGATGGAGCTAGCGGACGCGGTGCGCCGGCTGGCGGGCGCGCGCGGCAGCGCGAGCTTGCCGCCGTCCGGCTCGCCGGCCTCCAGCAGCACCACGCCCGGCGGCAGCAGGCCCAGGCCGTGCAGGCGGATGACCGCGTCCAGCACGTTGCGCCAGCCGGACCGCAGGCTGTTGCCGTACCTGTGCGAATAGGGTAGGGTTGGGCCTACCCTAGACCCTAGTTTCCCCGGCGCCGCGCCGTCGCGGGCGTTGGGGCAGCGCGCCGCTGGGCGCGCCGCTCCGCCGCGGCGCGCCCCGTTAACGCAGCATGCGCGCACACGCACGTGCAAGGCCGCCTCGCGACCGATTGCTCAGTGCAGGCTCCCCGGCTCGGGCGCGCTTGCACGGCAGAAGCGCGGCGGCTCCGCGGGAGGCGCACGCGCGGCGGCTCAAGCCAGTCCACGGCGCGGCGGCCGGGGAGAGAGGGGTAGGGTAGTGTTTAGGGTATAGATTTAGCGCACCGGTTGGCGATGGCAAAGAAGGTCTGCGTCGCGGCGCGTGCCTTCGCGTTCTCGCCGAACGCGACCGCCGCGCGCGGCACGGCCACGTTCAGCAGCGCCGTGAACTTGCTCAGCGACTCCACCAGGCTGTCCATCACCTGCGCGCCGCGCAGGCGCGCAGCGGGTCATATGGAAAAGGTGCACAATACCCTGTGTGGTAACTCAGCTCACGCCCGCGGCGCGCGCTGCGCCGCGCCGCGCTCGGACGCGCGCAGGGGCGGCGGCGGCGGGCGCGAACACAGGCCTGAACTCCTGTGCACCGCCAGGCGCCCTGCCTGCTAAGCAAAGTATCCCTGCACAGCCTGCACGGCGGTGTGATGTCACAGACTCGAGGAGGTCTGGGGCCAACATGGTCATAGGGTGGGGTTAGGGTCGGTCGGGGCGCAGCAGGCGGGCTGGCGCGCGCCTCGTCTACGTGGTGGTGCGCCGCGATGCGCGCGGTGAGCAGCAGCCCATCGAGCGCCTGGCGCACCACGGCCGGCTCCTCCGACTGATCCAGCACGACCGAGACGGCCGCCACGGTCGGGCCCCAGAGCCGGCGGAACATCTCGCGGTCCACGCGCGGCACGCCTGCGCGGCGCGCCGGCCACCCACTCCGGCGCCTGGCCGCGCTGACGGCGCCGCATGCTGTGCCGGGCTCGGGTCCACGCGGCCGCAGCCTGGCATCTAGCAAGCATTGGCCTTGTTGGTAGACCCATCTGTGACGCATGGACTCTTGTCGACCATGCGACTCGTGATGCAACAGCACAGGACAGCATGCAGCAGGTGGCCGGCTTGGCATGGCAGGCCGAGCGGCTGGACCAACCGTGCGCGGGCGGCTGCAGCATGGCCCCCCGCGGCGCCTGCGACTGCAGCGCCAGCTGCGCCCACAGCACCGGCGACGGCGCCGCGTCGCCCGCCTGCGCGCGCAGGCGCAGCGCTGAGGCGCAGCGCACGGAGTGCGCAGTATGCACAAGCGGGGCCAGGCGCACAGCGAGCGAGCCCGCCCCCCCCAAGCCAAGTCAGGATCACGCTGCCGTGGCCCCTGTGCGCTACCACGCGCTGCGGAGCCGCACGGCGGCAGCGCTGCGCCGCTGCGCAGCGCGCGCAGGAGCAGCACGCCGAATGCCCGCCTGCGACCCGGCGCCGCGCGGCAGCGCGCCCAGAGGCTTTGAGCTGGGCGGGGCCGCAGGGGGGGGCCGGGCGCGGCGCGCGCGCGCCTGCGCCTCGGAGGAGATGCGGATCTCGTCGGCCGCGATGCTGGCGTAGAGCGCGCGGAGGAAGTCGCGCGGGAGGTCCTCGCCGCCGTTGATGCCGCGGTTGTTGCGCACGAACTCGTCCGCCGTCATCTTCTTCTTCACCTGCGGCGCGCGCGCGGGCCGGGCGGCTCGCGCGCGGACCGGGGCGGCTCGCACGCGGCGCAGGACGGCCGGAACAGGCACGCAGTGCTTGTCCAACCATACTGGGATGCTGTGTTGATCGCCGTGCTCTGCGATGAAGCGTGACTGCCCAATTGTATCCTCCTCAATATCTGTTCTCTTCCTTCATCTCTGTTCTCTGGAAGTGGAGAGAGAGGGAGCTTGGCAGAGCTGCGTTGGCCGGAGCGCTGCGGCGCGGGCCGCGGGCGGGCGCGGCCGGGCGGCCGCGCGCAGCCGCGCGCCTGGCTGTTGTGCTGGTCGGTGTTGAGCAGGATGACAGAGTAGGCCAGGATGTAGACCGCGTCCGCGTTGCGGAAGAGCGCGGGGCAGCGGCCGTGGTACGCCTTGCCAAAGCTCTCCATGATGCGGTTAATCTTCTGCGCCTCGCCCGGCAGCCGGAACGACTCCAGGTACACGCGGATGGCCATGTCGAAGCTCAGGCCTGCACAGGCGGGGCACCGCTGACGTCCAAGCTCAATGTAGGGTTAGGGCTAGGGCTAGGTGAGTGGAACGACTCCTGGTACACGCGGATGGCCATGTCAAAGGTGAGGCCTGGCCGCCGCGCGCGGCCGCCCCAGGCGACCCTCAGCGCCCGGCCCGACATGGCCCCGGGCACAGAGAAACACCGGGTTCGTGCGGGTGCGCTGCTACGGCTGGCGCCTGTGCGCCGGCCACAGCACTGAGACTGGCAGGATCATTTGCCACAGGCGAGCAGGCCCCACTCGCATGCGCCGTCTGTCAAGCTGCCCAACAGACTGACTCGCACAGGTCCCACACAGTCTCAAGGTCCAGCTGCACATGGCCTCCCAGGGCGTCAGTCTGGTCCCCGGCAGCTGGCAAACGAGCCTGCACAGCTCGCCACCGGCGGTCTGCCAGACGAGCGGCGCGGCCAGTGCTCAGCCAGTCATTGGCGCGCCGCTCGCCGGGCTTGGGGGTTCATGTCGAGGCTAGATACGTTTGTGTCATACGCAAGCATGAACCCGCGCTCGCACCGGCGAAGTCGAACGTGTCGGTGAACGCGTCGAGCACCTCCAGGTAGAAGTCCTCGTTCTCGCCCAGCAGCTCGCCGATGGTGACCTTGCTCAGGCCCGGGCAGTGGCGCAGGAAGCGCGCCACCGCGCGCGCGTCCGGCTCCTCGCCCAGCAGCCCCAGCGCCTGCGCCGGCCCGGCCGCGCGGATGGGCCCGCGGCAGCCCATCCGGTGGTCGCGGGTGGAGTGGCGCCAGGGAGGAGCGGGGGAGCCTGCGGTACCATGGCCCGGGCGCGGCGCCCGCCAGAAGCCAGCAGCCCTGCCTGCGGTCGCGGGTGGAGCGGCGCCCGGCAGGAGCGGGGAGCCCGCGCCAACGCGGCCTGGGCCCGAGCGGCGCGCCTGCAGCAACTGGTAGCCCTGCCTGCGGTAACAATTGGAGCGGCGCCGGACAGGAATGGGGAACCTGCGATAGCAACGCCCAGGCCCGGGCGGCGCGCCTGCAGGAACTGGAAGCCCTTGCGGTGGTCGCGGTTGAAGTGGTCCGCCGCCAGCGCCAGCCGCGCCTTGGCCGCCTGCTCGGCCAGCGCCGCGTCGGCCGCGGCCGCCAGCGCGCCCTCCGCGCGCGCCGCCGCGCGCGCGTGCGGGCTATCGTAGCCGCCTGCCGCGCGCGCGCGCACGTGCATTTGCACTTTTGCGCGAGGTGTGCTGCATGCGCTATACACGCTGCGATGTGGACTCGCTTGTCCAGCAGGTATGCTGCCCGGCCCTCCCTCGTGCTGCGTCGCCTCGTGCGCATGCGGAATGCTGCAGAGGCGAAGCCGCGAGTGCCAGCAGGGCTAGCGGCCTACCAGGCGTGGCGCCCCGAGCTGCCTACACCAAGCTGCTTTGCCTCCGGCGTCCAGGCGCTCGGCCGCAGCACAGGGCGGGCCCAATAGAGAAGACACGCAGGCTGAGGCCCCAGCGCGCTGAGCAAGTGAAGTACTTTAGAGCAAACGAAGCATCATTTCCAATGAGACAGGACGCGAAATCCCGGTAAATGCCGCACCTGCCGCGCCGTCTGCGTCCCGCGCGCTGCCAAGTGCGGATGGCGGCGGCAGGCGGCCCGCGCACAGCGCATCCCAGACGGGCAGCAGCGCGCCGTCTGCGGCGGCTTCGCCGCCCTCGTGACTGGCCTGGCCCGTACACCTGGCAGGCGCGCCCGCCGTGTCGCCTCGCTTTGAAACGCATGGTAAATCTGTACACGCGCGCCCTATCCGCCTCGTCGCGCTTGCACCCTCGCACATGTTACCCGTCACGGTAGAGGACATGGGTAAGATTGCTTAGCAGGGTGGAGACGCAGGGGAGCCAGAGCTCTAACCGCAATATAGGAGATTGACATAAGGTACAGGCCCAGGGCCCGGACTCGAAGCATCAGCGCCAGGGTTGGACCGTGCATGTGCGGTCAAGCGAGAACGTAAGGGCATACAAACCGTGCAGGGCAAACAGGTTTTCCACCAAGATGAGCGCCCCTTTATGGAGGCTGCGAAGCTGGTTACGGCCGCAATGAAAATATGCAGGGTTACAAGCAAGGGACATAGGGTGCACACCCTGAACCTAGACCAGGGTATCGGTCACAGGCCCAGGCGCACCGGAGCGCAGCATTGTAGCAAGCACGCCTCGTTCCAGGGCGATTAGCTAAAACACACAGAGCTGTCACCTCAGGGCGCCAAACACCAGGGTCTGTCTGGCGGCGCACCCACGCGCGAGCGCGGACATGATGGCCAGCAGGCCGTCCAGGGCGAGCAGGTGCACGGGCGCAAGCGGGCGGTTGACGGGGAAGGCCGTCTTGGACAGCAGCCCGGCGGCGCCCTCAAACAGGCTGCCGCGCTCGATGCGGCAGTCCAGGTTCAGGAACGCCGCGCGCACGAAGCCCGCCTGGTTGCAGAAGTCGAGCAGGCCCTGCCGGTCAGTCACGCGGTTGTCAGGCAACTGCACTACCACATGCTTGCTACGTGTCACCCAGAATGTCGTCTCGGTATCCGTCAAGGAAGATACACCCTGTGCAAAGCCGTGCGCACAGTCGCCAGCGCGCTGCACGCGACACACAGCCCCGATCTGCCTAACGCCCCGGGCACACACAAGCGCACCTCCAGGGCGGCCTCCTGCTGCGCGGTGCTGGTCGCAGTGCGGCCCTCCGCCACCGGCAGCACGACCAGTGTCAGGAACGCGTCCACCTGCCGCGCGCGCCGGCTTTGGCGCGGCCTCGGCTTTGGTGCCGGTCGAATTTGGCGCGTCTGTAATTTTGGCGCGGCTCTGGCTTAGGATGCGGCTCTGCGAGCGTCGGAGGCGCGGTCGCGGTGCAGCTTTCGCCATGCAGCGCCAGGCAGCCATGCACGGGTCACACTTGCAGGACGAAAGCATCCACCAGACTTACTGGTGGATGGCAATTGACAATCGGCCTGGAGCGAGAGCACCTGGCTCTGACGGAGGTGCGGCGCAGACGACGGGGCCGTTCCGGGGCTGTGCATCGAGCCTTGCCCGAACAAGAGCACACCCTCATGCACACTCCTGGCGGCAGGGCGGCGGGGGGCAGCGCAGCGCGGCGGCAGCAGCGCGTGCGCGCGCGCGCGCGCGTGAGCCAGCCAGCCGATACGCCTAGTGCGAGTAAACAAACAGAGGGAGGACCGCCCCGCCCCCGCGCGCGCGCCTGCAGCAGCACGGCCGAGCCGAGCGTGCAGTAGAGCGCGAGCGCTGCCTGGCACGCGCCGGCGAGCGCGGCCAGGCCGCCGCCGCGCGCGGCCGCCGCCAGCGCGGCCCACGCGTCCTCGCGGAGCAGCGCCAGCAGCGCCTCGTGCCGCGCGAACGCGCCGCCGCCGGCCGCCAGCGCGCGCGCCAGCAGCGCCAGCCCGAGCACGTTGAGGTCGGCGAGCGCGCCGTCGCCGGCCGACGCGACCAGCGACACGATGAAGCCGAGCGCCTCGGCCACGCTCTCCAGGCCGTGCCCGCCGCCGCTGGGGCCTGCGCCGGGCGCGCGCCCGCGTCGTTGAGAATGCGGCCAGGTGCAGGGCCCGCAATTGCCACGCGCAGCGCGCCTCGCAGCTGGAGCGCATACGTTTGTAGCTCCCAGCATAGTCGTGCACTTCCCATGCCCAGACTCTCGGCCTCATGTCAACAAACCTGGCCCGCTGTAAAGCAGGCGTTCACAGGCGCCCCACCTCGTTCAAAGGCAGAGCAAGGACGGGCTCTATTATGTGCCGGTGCCTCAGTTGCAGGGCCGTACAACTCAGCCAGCAAGAAAGTGGTTTCGATTTGTTAACCGGCCAATCGTTATTTTCTCTACAGCTCTCCTGCTGCCCAACGTGATGACAGACGCGTCCAGGGCTCAGCGCCCCACCTGCAGGCCGGCTGCGGATGGGCGACAGGTGCTCCGGCGGCCCAGCGAGGCGCGGGGGCGGCTCGCGTGCGGCCTCCCCGTCTGCGCAGCGCCCCAGAGTGAGCCAGGAGCAAGGCTCAAACGCGAGCGACAACAATCAAATACAGCCAGTACATGGAGAGGGCTGCAGGTCGCTGCAAGGCGGAGCTGGGGTGTTGAGAGCACAAGGAGCCCACGCATGACTCGCAAGCACTGTGCCGCATACATCCTCAGCGGTGCCTGTTCACTTGAGGCTGTGCTATGGAGAGAGTCTCCCGAGCACAAGGAAGGGAGTAAGTGTCTCCGCCATGGTCCAGCACCACGCGACACATACCATGGCCGGAAGTTGACACCCTGCGGCTCTGGTATACGTGAAAGGAGGCTCGGTGAAGTGCAGTGCCGTGGGGCAGCCAGGCACCGCACCCGCGTCCGCGCTCTCAGCCGGCCCGGCCGCGTCGCCGTTCTCGGCCGGCGCGCCCGCGCCCGCAGGTGCAGCCGCCGGCTCTGAGCTGCGCGATGGCTCCAGAGCGCCTGCGGCCGCCAGTAATGCAGCTTGTGAAGCGAGCCTGCTGCAAACAGCTCTGCTCTTGTGCACTGGGCGGCGGCTCAAACACGGTAGCCGCAAACCGCCTCAGAATGCCCCCAGGCTGCAGCCTGGCCGCACCAGGAGTTCATGCGAGCCCGCTGCAAGGCACACCTCATTGCTGCGTGCGGGAGCACAGCTCACATGCCTTGCCTGCACAGCGCCCTAAGTGCTTGCTGGCCTCCGTGTATGGCTGCGACACAGTCCAGCGCCGCATGCATGCATGCATACCCTAATCTGACCCTACCATACCCCCTGCTGTGGTTGAGGGCACAGCTGACAAGGCAAAAAGCCGCGAGGCCCACCCGGGCCGGCGAGCAACGGCGCGGCGGGCGGCTGCGCGGAGGGCGCCGGCGACAGCGCGTGCGCGGCGGCCATCGAGCGAGCGGTGGTGGGCGTCAGCGACGTCTCCGGCATCTCCTCCAGCCCCGCGAAGATGAGCGCCACCATCTCCGCCAGCACCGCGCGCGACGCCTGCGTCAGCAGCTCTGCGCGCGCGGCCGGCCGCGCCCCGCCCGCTCAGGTGCTCTGCCTGTCCCGTGCCGCACGTCAGCATGCCCGCGTCTGGCGGCACTTCGCGCTGACACGCCGCTCGCCAAGGTACCGGACATGCCGCAGCTCCTTCAGGCTCGTGCTGCACGTCGCATGAGCGAGCTGAGTGCTTGCGTGCGCTTCACCGGCGACGCGCACCTCGCAAGCATAGCTAGCTAAGCACCAGTGAAGTACCACCCCGCAATTTAGGCCCAGAGCGTGGAGTGCGCAGGTTGATCTGCCATTCAGTGCACGTCTCAACGCCCAGCCCGGCGTCCGGCCGGCCGAGCCAAACGCGCCGCCGGGCGGCCGCCGCGCCGCACCCGACACGCCCTTCCCGCGCTCGGTCTGGTAGTGCCCGATGCGGAAGCAGGCCTGGAAGAGGCTGACCACGTTGCCGTTGGTCAGCAGCCGCCCGCCGGGGCACTTCATGCACGCCAGCAGCACCTGCGCGGCGCGGCGCGCCGCCGCGTCAGGCGGCGCCGGGCTTCGGTGGCCCCGCGTGCGGAGCGTGCGGAGCGCTCGGCGCTGCGGGGAGCGCCCCGAGCGACCGGGGCGCTCTCGCGCAGCGGCAGCATCCGCGCGGCCTCAAGCGCCAGCGCCGTCCGGGTGCGCCTCTTCACCAGAGCATGGCAAGGCTGGCAGCTGCCCCCGTTCAGCAGCCCAAGCGTCGCAAGCGCGGCGCTGGCCCCGCAGCGGGCCCGTGCGGGGGCCGCAGGAGTGGACCTGGAGGATCTTGAAGAGCACCACCTCGTCAGCGGCGGGGTCCGTGGCCTCGAACTTGCACTGCGTGACGGCCTCCGCGGTCAGCCGCATTGCCTCCGCCAGGTCCGCGCCAGAC
>JAABVA010001258.1_pt1 | contig 27659 bp, 28 predicted proteins | sample 5560331 | NCBI WGS metagenome assembly JAABVA01 (sample SAMN12812661, study PRJNA571458) | rock metagenome | isolation source: Antarctica rocks | place: Antarctica: Victoria Land, Mt New Zealand sud | collected 2016-01-07 | reverse complement strand
CCAGTCAGGTGTGGGCTGATCGACCCGTCACGAAAGGGGGCCGGACTTTGGCATCTCACGCTCTTTGACTGGAATCGCGCTACTAAACCATCAGTTCGCCCACTCTGAAGCCTCCACTCAGTGATCCCTGACCGGGCGGCGGTTGCACTGTTCGTTTGGCCAGGTCTCAGCGGACCCGTGAGCGCGCGGGTTTGCGCTGAGCGAGAGTGCCGGTGGCGGACTCGAGCCAGCCGGCGAGGGCGGTGTCGCTGCGCAGCGCCGGTGCCTGGACTCGGATCCACCCTTCGCCCATCGATCGACCTGTTCCCATTTCCGCACGGGAGGCATCAGGATTTCGAGCAAGTCGGCGTCCTCGGCCGGGTCGACGCGGACAAGCAGACTGCCATCTTTGTGCACGGCTACTGCCATAGCGTTCTCGACCAGCAGAGCGAGCACACCGAACATGCGTACTTCGCGTAGCTGCTGATCTGGCAGCAACGCCCTGACGCGGTCAATCAGCTCGCGCGACGGGTCTGCGGCGGGGGTTGGTTTCATGCCGGTTGGTGTTCTTGTGGGATGTAGCCGAGGCGATCGAAGGCGAGGCGGATCTCGATGATCTGCCCTTCGTGCACTGTGAACAGTTCACTGGCCAGCGTGCTCGATGTCGCCGCGGTCTGGGGGAAGTACCACAGCGCCACCCGATTCCCGTCCGTCATCCGGGTGTGTTCGGGTGCGCCTGTCAGCATCGGTACGAATCCGGCGAGATACTCACCCCAGTCGCCCTTGGAGGTGACGTTTGCGTCCGGGGCGAAACAGCGGACGTCATCGGAGACATAGGTCAGGGCTAGATCGACGTCGCCGCTGGTCCAGGCCCGGTGATAAGCCTCCACCGTCGACCGTGCGTCGTCGTCAACGTTCGGCATAGCAACTCCTGCGGGTAGTTGGGTTGTCGTCTGCCACGATAAATGGCACCTTCTGTACACGCTATTTGGCACGGTCCGCTCGTCGCCGCCGCACACGACTAGCCCCGTGACCAGCAACAATCCGCCCTACGGCAACTAGTAGAGTCGGACGTTCGTTCGAACAAGATGCCATTTAGCGTGGTCAGAAGGTGCCAGATAATTTGGCAATTCGCAAGCTCTGGTGTTGCGACGACCGCTGGAACCCGCCGAAGGAAACTACGCCAAATAAATCGAGGATTCCACAGCTTGGGTGGCAGATCGTGAGCGTGACTTGAGTACGACAAGTGGTCGAGCTCAGGGCTTGACCCGGCTGACGACCGGCGGCCTCGGTCGAGCTCACACGGGAGAAAATGACTTTGATCGAGGCGCTAACCGGGTATTCACCGGCAATCACGACCCCCAGAAGTTGGACAAAATCATCAGCGTGCCGGCTGACCTGCGCCGAGCGCTAGCCAGCTAAGCCTTCTCAACGACGATGCGGTTCCTCACACGAAGGATTTGCGGTTCTCTGACCGTTAGGCTGCTTGCTATGTCGACCGAAGACACCGCTGTGCGCGGTGCCCTGCCTGTTGCCCCGCTGACTCCCCGCGCGGCCCTGCGCTGGCCGCTGATCAAACGGGGCATGAAGCGGACCAGGCCGCTCACCACGTTGGAGATCGGCGCTGGCCAGGGCGCTATGGGCGCACGGTTGGCTTTCCTGACACCTTCCTTCCTGGCGGTCGAACCCGACGTGGCGTCGTTCGGGGTCGCCCAGGAACGCATCGTGGCGCGCGGCGGCGGCGTGCGCAACTGTCTGTCCGACGATCTTGGGGACGGCGAGACATTCGACATGGTGTGCGCCTTCGAGGTGCTCGAGCACCTGGAGGACGACGAGGCCGCTTTGGCCTCTTGGGCTCAGAAGGTGCGGCCCGGTGGGCATCTGATGCTGTCGGTTCCGGCTTGGCAGCACATGTACGGCAAGTGGGACAGGGCTGTCGGACACTATCGCCGTTATTCGCCCGACGAGCTGGGGAACAAGCTGCGGGCCGCCGGCTTCGAGCCGGTGAAGATCGGCCTCTACGGCTGGCCGCTAGCGTTTCTGCTGGAAGCCATCCGGAACCGGGTCGCCGACGGTTCGCCGCAGGCGGAGGATTCCACCGCCGATCGAACCGCGCATTCCGGCCGTTGGCTGCAGCCTTCAAAGCGGCTCTCCGGCATCATCATCACCGTCGGGATCTTCCCGTTCCAGGTGTTGCAGCGATTGGTTCCGAGCAAGGGCAACGGTATCGTTTCGCTGGCCCGACGCGTGGGCTGATGCAACGCAATGCCGCTGGACGAACGGTGCGCAGCAGCAGCAATCGGAGCAGGCCCACCCGAACAGAATTAGTGGAGGCGTGGCCGGTCTTTTCCAGGCCCAGGGCGTTGATCCTGGCCGTGGCCCTGCCGGTGCTGCTGCTGAAATTGTGGATTGCCGCCAGAACCTACGGCACCAACGACATCGGGCACTGGGGTGACTTCACGGCGGCGGTTCGGTCCGCCGGTCCGGTTGGCATTTATGGGGTGACGTTCCAATCTTCGTTTTACAATCATCCGCCGCTGATGGGCTTTGTGCTTTGGTTCGTCAACGGCGTTCAAGATCGCGGCATTCCGTATCGATTCACGATTCGGGCGTTCGCCAGCTTGGCGGACGTCGGCTCGGCTCTGACGCTGTTCGCTGTGCTGCGACCGCGCCGAGGTGTCGTCGAGGCGACATGTGCTGCGCTACTCATCGCGGGCAGTCCGTTGCTGTTCGTGGTCTCGGGATTCCACGGCAACACCGATCCGGACTTCGTTTTCCTGACCCTCTTGGCCGTTCACCTGTTGGTGGACCGCCGATTACCCGCCTGGTCGGGCATCGCGATCGCGGTGGCGGTCGGCGTGAAGATCGTCCCGATGGTGGTGATTCCTGTTCTTGCCGTCTACGCGTGGAAGCGGAGCCGACGCGCTTTTCTGCAGTTCGCCGGTGGTTTCGCGGTGGTGTTCGGATTGACTTGGGCGCCCGCCGTGTTGAAGCATTTCGCGGCGGTCCGGAGCCACGTGCTCGGATACGCCGGGAACGGGTCTTCGCTCTGGGGTTTCATGCAGCTTGGGCACTGGCTGGGCGACCCATGGTGGGTTCCCGTGCTCGGTGGCGCCGGCCGGGTGGTGCTGGTGCTGGTGTGCGCGCTGGTGCCGGCCATCGCCGTGTGGCGGCGCCCGTACGTCGTGCTGCCGGCCGTGGCCTGGGCCATGATCGTTTTCCTCGGATTTGCCACCACGTTCGGCGTGCAGTACCTGGTGTGGCCGGTAGTCGGCTGTTTCTTGATCAGGTTCTGGTTAGCGGCGGCGTACAACATCACCGCCGGGGCTGTGTTGATCGAGGTTTACGACCGGTGGTGCGGCGGCCTGCCGTGGAATCGGGCATACGCGAACGCATTCACCACCAGCGAGAAAATCGCGTTGCTGGTTCCGTGGGCTCTGCTGCTGGCCCTGACCGTGCGGGCGACCACAATGATGTTTCGCGGTCGCCGACCGGTCAGCCCAGGAATCAACGGTAATCAACAGGGGAACGACCCACCGCATACGGCGAATCGCGCGGCGGAACACCGGCTGAACTAGAAGCCGGATAATCTGTGCCACGCACCGCCCGTCCCGCGAGGACGGTCCCACGTTCGCGGACCGACCCGGTCCGGCGCGGGCGAAGTAGTCGAGTGGAAACACATGCTGCACAGCACGAATGCAGTGCCGCGCATCGGAATCGTTGTCGTCGCGTACAACGCCGAGTCGACCCTGCGTCAGACGCTGGACCGTATTCCGGTGGACTACCGCAGCCGCGTTGCCGAGGTCATCATCTGCGACGATGCCAGCTCCGATTCGACGTTCGAGCATGGGCGGGACTGGGCGGCGCGGTCGGATACACCGGCCACCACTGTGATCCGGCACACCAAAAACCTCGGCTACGGCGGCAATCAGAAGGCAGCCTATGCGCTGGCCATCGCCCACGGACTGGACATCGTCGTACTGCTCCACGCAGACGGTCAGTACGCGCCGGAGAGCCTGCCGCAGATCATCGACCCGTTCCTGACGACGAACTGCGCCGCTGTTTTCGGCTCCCGGATGATGGACAAGGGCGCCGCGAAGAGCGGCGGCATGCCGTTCTACAAGCGGTTAGGTAACCGCGTGCTGACCCGCTTCGAGAACGGCGTGCTCGGTACCGACCTGACCGAATTCCATTCCGGATACCGGGCCTACCGGACGAGCGTCCTGAAGGCGATTCCATTCCAGGCCAACAGCGACGGGTTCGATTTCGACACCCAGATCATCGCCCAGGTGGTGCATGCCGGCGGCACCATCACCGAGGTGTCCATCCCGACGTACTACGGCGACGAGATCTGCTATATCAACGGCATGAAGTACGCCAAAGATGTCGTTCGCGATGTGCTCGAGTACCGGCTGGCCGTCCAGGGTTTCGGCACCTCGGAATGGGTTCCGACGCCGGACGAGTACGCCTTCAAGGAGGGCGACGGATCGTCGCATTCGCTGATCCTGCAGATGATGGCCACCATGCCGCCGTCGAAGGTGCTCGATCTCGGGTGCTCGGCCGGATGCTGGCGGACAGGATCAGGCAGGCTGGTCACACCGTCGTCGGTGTCGACGCCATCGAGCTGCCCGGGGTGCGTGAGCGCACGGACTCGTTCTTCCTCGCCGACCTCGAGAAACCGTTGGCGCCCCAGATCGGCACCGGCTTCGACGTCGTCATCGCCGGTGACATCATCGAGCACCTGGCTCGCCCGGGCGACGCGCTCCGGGAAATGCGTCGGGTACTCCGCCCCGGTGGGAAGTTGATCCTGTCGGTGCCGAACTTCGGCCACTGGTATCCGCGGTTCCGAGTCACCTTCGGGCTGTTCGGCTACGACCGGCGCGGTGTGCTCGACAACACCCACCTTCGTTTCTTCACCCGGTCCACGCTGCGTCGCACCGTGAGACGCGCCGGGTTCGACGTGCTGAAGGAGGCTGCCACCGGTTTGCCGCTGGGTACCGTCGGAGCTTCGGGCGGCGTCGGCGCAGTGCTACGCAAGATCGACGATCGGCTGGTCCGGCTCCGACCGACGCTGTTCGGCTACCAAAACGTGTTGTGCCTGACACCTCACGCGGAGAACGTGCTGGTAGCAGCGGTCGAGGCCTACGAATGTGACTGTTCGGATTATTCGGCGGGTTCTGTTCACGCTATCTGGCGGGCTGGCCGATCACTTGTTCGAGGTTCCAGCAGGGACTAACCCGCCTGGCCTGCAGCGATGCAACTCAATGTCATGGATACCGCCAGATAAATCGAACAGAACCCGCCACTTAATTAGAACAAAACCCGCCATCTAACTCGAAAAGTGACAACCCAGCGACGCGGCCCCAGCTGCTGATGGTCATCAGCGGTAATTTGCGGATCACCGGGATGACGATCAAGCCTTGGAGCTGCATGCGGGACAGGCAGTGCTTTCGAAAAGGGCGAGCAGCACGAGAGCGTTGCCAGCAATGCCGTGACGCTTGCGATCATGGAATACGACGGTCCGGCGACGAGCTAGAGCGCCGAAGCATGGCCCGGCCCTGCCCTGCCGTCGACAACCTCGAACTGGCGAAGTTCGGCGTCGAGGAACTCATCGAACGTCATCGGCCCCCTCTCAGCAAAGACTTCGGAGGTCTTCGTGCCCTATCAATGCACGCCGACCCAACTCTGCATCGTGGTCCACGTGAATCCCTGAGATTCGCGCCATGACGCGAACCTGCCGGACTGTCCGCTATCGATGGCCAGAAGTACGGAACGATTGAAGGGCATCAAGCCTCTTCCTTGTAACCAAGCATTCCGTACGCGGAACGTCCTGTGGTGCACACTCAGCGATCACACCCCGAGGGTCGCGGAGCATGGTCGCTTCGTCCGATCGGGGAGCCGTCATTGGACGAACCTGTTGAGGGCATCGTCGGCCCGAGCGAGAACTGGGGCCAGCCGGCGGTCCCGAATTAAGTCGTGTCCAACCCTCACCCCACTCGATTACCGTCGGCCGCATGGACGTCCAGATCACCACCCGCGCCCAGCGGCCCGAGTTCGGCGCGAGCATCTGGGACATGCCCGACAGCTGGCCTACCTTCATGAACCAAGACCCGATCGCGGGATCGATGTATGGCGTGGTCACCGCCCCCTACCCGGAACTGACAGTGGTGGCCACCGACCCCTCCGGCACCGTCGTGGCTCACGGTCAAGCCACCGCCTTCCGCCTCGGCACGGCCGGCCGCCGCGAACTCCCCGACACCGGTTGGGACCAGGTCCTCCTGTGGGCCAACTCCGACCTCCGCAATGGCATCGAACCCGACGTCGCCAGCGCCCTGGAAATCTCGATCCACCCCAACTGGCAGGGCCGAGGTATGTCCGCACGCATCCTTTCCGCCTTGCGCGCAGCCGCCAAAGGCAGAGGCTTCGACACTCTGCTGGCCCCGGTCCGCCCCAACTGTGAACTTGCACGGTAAGTGGCCTAGTTTTTGCTATCTGGCCGTTATTGGCGACTTATTTGACCGCCCTACCGTCCGCAGGCCCTGCACTCGAACTGGTGTTTGAAAATCGTGCCATTTAGCGTGCAAAGAAGCGGCCAGATAAATCGCCAATTCACAGGCCAAGGGCGAACGGTCAGATTCGAGGCTCGAACGGATGATCCATTCTCGCGCCAGATAGCGTGAATAGAAGCGGCCAGGTAAAGGCACAGTCACAGCTTTGACCCGTACCGGTTCTCCGCACAGGTTCCCCGCACCAGTTGCTGCTCACCGCCTACCCGGCCAACGGAGAGCGCAGATTCACTCGCCTGAACCGGCAGACAGGTGGAGTGGTACCCCAATGGGTGTTTCATATCACACGCGATCGCCGTAGTTTAGCCGTATTGCTCGCTAAACGACGAGCAAAAAGGCCAGGAGGCCCAATGTCCAGTCGAGTTCCACAATTCGTCCGCAGCGCGCCGTTGACGGCGATCGCCGCGGTCGCGGCACTCTCGTTCGCGGTGGTGCAAGCAGGACCGGCGTCCGCGGCCACCACCGTCGCTTCCTCAACGACCCAATCGCTGCACGCCCACGTCGGCGATGCCTACGGCACCGTACTTTTCGGATCCGCGGTGTCTTCCGGCCCGTCCGCGCGCCTGGTTATCGGCTGCACGACAGCAACGGGCATCCACCAAACGAACACGGTGGCCGGCGTCAATGTGAGCCCGGCCCTGATCAGCGGCACCGTCAACACGACTGCCGATACCTCGGCCGCGCCCATCGGAACCCGGACCTCCGCGACAGTACAAAATGTGAAGCTGCTTAACGGCTTGGTCCGGGCGGCCGCGCTACGTTCGGTGAGTTACACCACCTTCGACGCCACCGGCTTCCACATCACCGCCGCCGGCACCACGTTCACCTCCCTGGTCGTCGCCGGCCATTCCATCAGCGCCGGCGTTGCCCCCAACAGCAAAGTGAACCTCGCCGGCCTGGGATACGTGCTGCTCAACGAGCACGTCAGCCGCATCGGGACCGGCTCCGCGGCTCTGACAGTCAACGCCCTGCATGTGGTGATCACCACCGCGAACAAACTAGGGCTGAAAGTCGGCACCAACCTCATAGTCGCGCACGCCTACAGCGAGCTGGGCGGCCCGATCGCCGGCACGCTGGACGGACAGGCCTACGGCAGCTACGCGAAACTGGGCAGCCTGGTGAAATCGGGGCCCTCGTTCCCTGGCTACATGCCATGCACCGGCACCGGCGGCGTCCTGCGCCAGTACACCGGCGTCGGGATCGACCTCCCGAGCGTGGTCAGCAGCGGCACCATCCGCGACACGGTGCAGGGCACCGTGACGACCACATACGCGACCGGTGAAACAACCTCCAGCGTGCAAAGCGCGCAACTGCTGAGCGCTCTGCTCAAGGCAACCCTGATCAAGGCAGACGCTCACGCGACGAAAAACGGTCTGCGCTTCGGTTTCTCCGACAGTGGCTCGAAGTTTGGTTCGCTGTCGGTCGCCGGCTTCCCGCTGATCACCGCCAATGTCGCCCCGAACACACACCTGACCATCAGCGGTGTGGGGACGCTCTACCTCCACCGAGTGATCCGCACCCCGAACAGCATCGAGGTCCGCATGATCGAGCTGGTCACCTCCCAGAACCTGACCGGAATCCCGGCCGGCAGCGACATTCAGGTCGCAGTCGCGGAGGCGTCCGCACACTGACAACACAACTCAAGAAGCAACCCGGGGTGGGGCCGCCAACCGGTCCCACCCCGGACTGCTCCGACACCTTGGGCCACTGGCGCGAACAGAACAGCTTCTGGTTGCGGTGTGGCCGTGCGGTCCGGTGGCCGCCGGTTCTGCGACGCCCGTACACCTGAGCCTCCCGGCCAGATGTGTACGGACGGCGTCGAGGCGCTGGGTGTCTTCCTGGGCGCCGTTCGGTGGCCGTCACCATCGGGGCGGCGAGGGTTCTTCAGGCCACAGGGCGCTTTGCCGCGGCGTCACCAAGCGTCGGTAGGTGCGGTGTTCGGTTGTCAGGACAGCAGTACCAGATTCTTGAGCAGGTCGTGCTTCGCAGGTCCTACCAGCAGCGTCTTCCGAGCCTTGATCTTGTCGACGGTGCCTTCTACGGCGCCGGAGCTGTACTGCTGTGCCCGCCCGGTCCGCAACGCCCGGGCCAGTTCCCGTCGCAGTTCACCGCGTCCGGAGCACGTACAGGGCCTGGTAGATACCTTTCTGCACCAAGTGCCTCTCGGTCTGGCCGGGGAACTCGAGCGGTAGCGCGTGGCAGATCTGCTGCGGGCTCCACCGCTGCTCGAGCCTGTCCTGCACGAAATCCCGCAATTCGTTGTCGTGGACCAGTTTGCCCGATCGGGGCCTCGGTCGGCGGGCGAGGGCTTTGCGGTGCGCGCCGAACGGCCGGTAGTTCCCGGCGCCGCTGATGTTGCGGCGGATCTCCGCCGCTGATCGTCGACGGGCTCCGCCGCAACTGCGCAGCGACCGACCGCTGGCTGTGGCCGGCGGCGAGCAGGTCACCGATGAGGATCCGTTCCTTCCTCGGACAGGTACCGCGAGGAGATCACCTTCGGCTCGGCGTGGACCGGCAGGTAATAGCGCGCTTTGCCGGTGTGATCGACCATGATGCGGCCCTTGCTCCACCGCATGCCTGTGGTCGGGTTGACGCCGACGATGAGGCATGCCTGATTGCTGTTCAGTCCCTGCACCATCAAGCGACGGATTGCTCCCGCCCCGCCGTCTACGGCGCGCCGGGCCCAGGCTGGGGACGCTTCTTCGGCACTGATATCGCGCCACCTCCAGGAGCTCTAGTGTTGCGACAACCGCTGGAACCTGCCCCACATTAAATGGCGCGGTCCTCAACGTCCGTGCGCCCTGCCGGGTCAGCCCGTGGTGCATCTGTCCAGTTCAGGCGCCGACGAGGCACCGACTGCTTCGCGGCCACGCGACATATAATTTGGCGAAAGTGTGCCAGACAATTTGGCGACCGACACCACGAAAGCGTCAAGAGGACCGAAATTTCTTTCAATTCGAAGCTCGGCACTTTGATTCTGTTATCAGGGTGACGGCAAAGTCGAACGGATCTTTTGATACGCCGTCCAATCATCCCTACTTCATGTCCCCAGCCTGCTGGTTCAGGATCCGCGGTCGGTGATCAGCCGGCCTGCAACTGCGGCTTTTGGGCCTGCAGCCTGGCAAGGGTCGCCGGATCCTGCATCTTCATCCAGGCGAGCACGTCCCGGAATGGCACGCAGTAGGTGTTGGGCTTGCCGCAGTTGGCCAGCACGAACTTGCCGATCGCATCGGAGTAGGCGTTGTTGTTCCACGGTTCCGGCCGGCGGCCACCTCGTTGCCGGCACCGTCGAAGATGACCGCTCCGATGGGGACGCTGCCGGCGACCTGCGCCTGCCAGGCAAGCGCGAAGGACCGGCGCCACGGTGCTCTCAGTCCCTCCCATGCATCCTCTTTCGGCACTCCTGAACGGCCAGGTTGTGGGCGCTTGCGATCATGTGGATGTACCGATCCAGGGCCGGTTCGGCTTCTGTTGATGGCGGACTACTTGGCGGACCCGCTGTGGTACCGCGCCCCGACCGGGGCGGGAACCTGGCCGCGGAGTTGGCACCATGCCGATGAACCGCTCCCGTTGCTGCAGGCGCCGGGTCGGGCAGGCCACTGGGAGCAGCAGGTGGACGGGTCCGGCTGGCCGGCCTTCCTGAGTTGGGCCAAGCGTGTTCGCCGCTGGGTTTGCTCAGATGTTGAGCCGCCGCCGTAGGTGGCGGGCAGGCGCGGTGTTCACTTCCCGGGGAGAAAAGTCAGGCCGAACCCGTCCTGTCGGTCACTGTAACGATGCTGCGGTACGCGGGACGGCGGGCGGTCATCATGGAGCGATGACCAACGTAAGGGGAGTGGAGCAGGCGTGGGTATGACGCCGCCGGAGATCGCCGCCGCTTATGCGCGGATCGAGAAAGTGTGGCGGTCGGCGACGCGGCAGAGCAAGCAGATCTATCTGGTGCAGCCGGCCCAGCTCGACACCGCCGCCGCGGCGGATCTCGACTTGGAGCAGCCTGAGGTCAGGGATCTGATCCGCGGGATCCGGATGTTAGAAGGGCGGATCCAACTGGCTCTGGAACCGCCGGGGAGCTGAGGGGCACGGTCGAAGTCGCGCTACCTTTCCAAATCCTCGCGCTCACTGGTCGACCGCCCAACTCACGCCCAGAAGGGGCCCAACCCCCCGGCTCGCCGCCGTTCATGAGCGTCCAACGTGCCGAATCCACCGGGCAGGCACTCGAATTCGTCGCGCAGGGCGGCGAGGGTCCCTCTGTCGCTTTCGCGTTGAGCACAAGTCTCGGTACGTGGTCGAAGTGGTGGCGCCCGCAGAATCGAGGTAAAGGCTGGTCAGCTCGCGGGCTCAGTCCAGATCGCTGGTGGTGAGCTGCCGGGCGGCGGTGATGATCCAGGCCAGTTCTGCATCGACGTCCGGGCGCCCCGTCGATGTCCGCCCGGCGATGATGTCGTTACCCAGCGCGGAGATCGCAGCGTCGGCCGCTGTGCGGGACAACTATTCATAATGGCCTTGGGTTTGAAGCTGGGTTGCCGTCCGCCCCCGCAGTATGGACATGAACGACACCGAAGTGCCCATGGCCGATGCGGCGTCTTCGAGCACTGCAGTTCCGCCTGGGACGGACAACATCATGAACCGGTGCGATCGGGTTCGGGCTTGACATCGTCCGGACCGATGAACAGACTACGCTCCAGCCGCGATGCGATCAGCAGGGTCACCAGGCTCAGGTCGAAGGGTCACCGCGGCGTACCCCAGGCAGGCGTGTCGGATGGGCTGAACATGAAATGACCTTGAACCCCCACTCGACGACCGCCTCGCGCGGGGCGGCCGCCGCCGCGAAGGGGCGCGTCATCCTGGAGACCGCCATGAGCGCGACCAGAAAGAACTCAAGCGGGCCATGAACCCCCGGCGGGCGCCCGTCGATCGAGCCGCACGCCTAGCCCGGGGGAGCACTCTGCCCGTGACCCAGCAGAGCGGTCAGAGGGGGTGGAAGGCGTTGATCATCATCAGGACGACGTACACCAAGGCCGTCAGTTGGGCGACTCGGCCCCGGATGTTGCGGGCGGTCAGCGCCAGCAGAACGGGCATCAAAGTTGTTCCATACCTGACGGGGATGACGACGTGCTGATGCAACAGGACGTAGTTGCTGACGACGTACAGCCAAGCACCGAAAATCGCAACGGTCAGGCCGGCCAGCGACAGGCCGCGAACCTCGAGGTCGCCGGAGCGGTCGGAGAGCTGGTGGACGACGCTGCCGAACATCCAGATCACAAAGATGGGCGCGAGCCCGACGGTGGACGGGCTCTGGAGGGACTGGGCGAAAGTGCCCAGACCGTCCAGGAGCCACCGAATCTGGAACGTGGGCGCGTTGAACTCGGGGAAGTCGTTGACGGCCGACAGCGAGTAGTGGCCACGCACGAGCAGCCATAGGGCAGTCGCCGCCGCCAGACCGGCGACGATCATCGCCGCCCCGAGAAGAAGTTCGCGTCTGGATCGCAGGCGTCGTCGACTGGCGGCGGTTCCGGATCCGGGCCACAGGGCCAGCGCGAGCAGGAAAACGATGACAGCGGCGATGACGGTCACGTCGGACGCTTTGAACATCACCGGTACAGCGCCGACCAGCAACAACAGCCACCCGGGCGCTCTGCGCCTGGCCCAGAGCACCACGGCCGCACTGACCAGCGCGCCGAGGAGCACGTCGCTGGCGTGTGGGGTGATGTGAACCCAAGACTTCCAGAATCCGCTCGTTGCCAACGCGACCGCGCAGACGAGCGCGCTGCTGGTCCGCGAGGCGCCCAGCAGCAGACACAGCCAGAAAACCGCCGCCAGAGCGGCGCCGCCCCAGAAGATCCCGACGAGCCGTCCTGCGTCCACGAGGTCGTGGGTCACCCCGACGGCCATGAGAGCTCGAACGCCGACATCGGTCAGCACATAGTAGGTCGGCGGATCGATGTCGGCAGTGTTCCGCGCCGGGTACAGGTATCCCGGAACGTTGTCGCAGACCGTCGGACGTGGCGGAACACTCGGCAGGATGCCTCGACAGGCGATCGCATTCGAGGCGTAGGAACCCAAATGCTCACCGCGGCCGATGATGAGATGTCCGGCGTCAACCTTGGCCAGGTAGTCGACATAGGTGAACTCGTCCACCGGGCTCAGTGACCTGCTGTGGCCGACCTGATAGCTCACGATGCCGGCAGTCGCGGCGGTCGTGATCAACAGCAGTACCACGATCCGGCCGATCGTCATTGCTATCCCGGGCCGCCGCAGTCGTGGCCGGGCCGGTGACGAGTCATCGGTTGCGGCGACCAGGCCCGGATCGTCGATGCCCGAACCGTCTTGTTCACGTCGCGCAACGGCGTCACCGCCGACCGCCGCCACACCGGTGGAACCGACCGGCAGTCGGTCGGTGTCGGCAGGGTGGGTTTCGTTCGTGGGGGGCATCGGTTGGTTCACCTGAAGACCCAACCGCGGTAGAGGAAGAAGTTGGCTACCGCATTGGCGACCGCTGCCACCAGCTTGGCAAGCAGATACATCAGCCCGAGTGCGGTCAGGCCACCGGTGATCAACAGCGTGCTCAACAGGTTCAGCGCGACCAGCGCGTAGAAGCGCAATATTTGTCTATTGGCTTGTCCAGTGCGACCGCCGGTGAACACCCACTGCCGGTTGAACCCGAAGTTGATCAACGAGGACACCAGGAAGGCGATCGCAGTCGCGGGCAACAACGCAGCGTGCAACCCGCCGTGCAGCACAGCCAACGTTCCGACGTCCGCGACCAAACTGACACCGCCGACCACGGCGAACCGTGGGGCGGGATGAGATCGAATCTGTGCCAGCAGCCCGCGGGTTGGTGGTGAGGAGTTCATTCCGGGTGACCGGGCGGACCGCCCGTGATGATCGCTTCGCGCAGTGCCATCGCACGAGCCAGGTCGGCCACCTGTGCTTGGATGTCCCGGCAGCGGAAATACAGCCCGGCGCTGCTCAACGCGAACACCACGACCAACATGTACAAGACCAGGTCCGTACCGCGTGTCACACCCAGAACGTTTGCGGCTTGTTGGGGAATCGCCGTGTCGATGACCGAGGCAACGGCGAACCCGGTCAGCACCAGCAAAGCGACTCTGGTCCCGGCGCGAAGGCCCACTCGACGGCGGTGCCGAAACGCCCAGAACAGCATGACGATGAACGCGAGGACCAGGATGATCTTGATGGGCTCCATCAGCGTTTACGCTCCTCGAGCAGATGGTTGAGCCAGACGTCGACAGCAATGTTGACGGAGTTGATGGACCTTTGGCCCTTGCCGCGGGAATAGTCGGTGTACAGAATCGTCACCGGCTGCTCGGCCCAGCGGACCCCGGTCGAACGGATCAAGCGGAGCATTTCGCTGGCGTGCGCCATGTCCCGCATGCGGAAACGAACCTTTTCCGCGAAGATCCGATTGAATGCCCGCAGCCCGTTGTGCGCGTCAGTCAGCGACACTCCCGACGACAAGGTCTCGAAGATGCGGGCGGCGTGCAGCATGAGGCGCCGAGACCGCGGCATGCCCAGAGAAGCGCCCATGAACCGGGATCCGAGCAGAATGTCGTGCTCGCCGTTGCGCAGTTTGGCGACCATCGCCACTGCATCCTCGACGCGGTGCTGACCATCGGCATCGAAGGTCACGAAGTAGCGGGCCATCGGGTCGAGCAGGGCGAACTGAAGACCGGACTCCATGGCGGCCCCGGCTCCCAGGTTGATCGGGTGTCGAACCAGCCGCGCCCCGGAGCCGACGATCTCGGTCGCCGAGTTGTCACTGCTGCCGTCATCGACCGCCACCACATTCGGGAACCAGGTCAGCAATTCCTTGAGAACGGCGCCCACGACCGGTCCTTCGTTGAACGTCGGTACCACCACCCAGGTATCGAAATTCACGTGGGCAGGCACAACCGTTCCCCCCGCTGGAGCCGCTGCGAACACATCACAAACCGACTGTATCTTTCCCTCCGGCCCCACTTACCTCACCCTGGACCGAACTCGCCGGTCGATCGCGGTCTTGGCACCGTAGCGGCACCGCGGCCGGCAGATCACCGAGAAGTTCGCGGCTGCTGCGATTCCGCAGCTCATACCGGCAGCGATACTGCGAGCGGCGCACACCGAAAAGCCCAAATCGAACCAGGAACCTGCCGCCGCAAACCGGCTCTCCGAGACCGATAACGGGGATCACATGCCCAGCATCACCACTGTGGGAGCCGAATGCTTCGATCATCAACGTCGCGCCAGGAGCGCCAAGGCCGAATTCGGTCATTGCCCCTTGGGCAGCGATGGACAAGTTCAGATGTCGAATGGATCAGCTCTCCCGGTCGGCCTCATCGAGGACGTCTCGGGTACTTCGTCAAGCTCCCATGAGCTGAGCTGGGCCATTTCGGTGCTGTTATCAGATGTAGTCGCCGCTACTGGCAGCGGGCAGATCGCAGGCTTTGCTCTGGCTCGGATACCCAGCCGCATCTGCAGGACCATCCGGACCATCTGCGCACCCAACACCACGGTTTTACCGAGGTCGCCGGTGACCGACGAGTGGCCGACCCTGGGGTGGTAGTTGACGGGCACCTGAACCAGCTTCGTGCGCCGCAGCAGGGCGATCAATAGCATTTCCAATCCGAAGGACGACCCGTTCCTCCGGAAATGCGGCGAGATGTCGGCCGAGCACTCCCTGGACAACACGCGAAAAGTGCACCCCACGTCGCTCAGGTAGCAACCGTTATAGAGGACCTCGATCATTTTCGCGACCCCCCAGTTCCCCCATTGCAGAGTGAAACCCATGTTCGCGCCGTCCCAGATGAAATTGGACACGGTGCGCGAGCCGACCACGAGGCCGCATTCCAACGTGTACGGCAGCAACTTGTACAGGTCCTCGGGGTTGAAGGTGCCGTCCGGCTCACAAATGCAGATCAGGTCGGCATCGACCTCGCGCAACCCGCGACGGATAGCCGCGCCATATCCTTGCGTTGTTTCGACGATCTCACGAGCGGACGTCGTGGCCACTTCCTCGGACGTACCCGCCGCGGCGTTGTTGTTGATGACCAGGGTGTCATCGACGATACCGAGCTGCTCGAACCGTCGAATGATTTCAGCGATGCTGTCCTTCTCGTTGTAGGTGGGCAGGATCAACGCAATCGTTCTACCGTTCCACATCTGCGCGTTCCTTCGCTTCGCGCTCGTTGGGCGTCGGTGCAGGTGTGCCCAACGCTCGCTCGACGCCCATCGTCCAGATGTTTCGACCCATCCAACAGCAGGCGAGAAATCCCAGTAGCAACCAGAGGGCCCATCCCAACGGCGGTTGCCATTGCGCCACCGGCAGGAACCACACGGGACCACTGGTTCCGACTGCGTAGCGTCGGCCGTTGAGGTACAGCGAAACGAACTGCAGCAGCGGTATCGTCACCGCGACGATTCGGAACAGTCGAGTGCCGACAGCCGGATCGAACGAATCCGCCCGGCCCACGATGGTGATGCCTGCCAGCAGCGGAATGAGGGTGAAGACGGCCAGCAGATGGCGCCCCTGCAAGCTCGCCCCGACGGGGTAGAAGACCGTTGCGTAGGTGAAGTAGCCGACGGCCATCATCACGACGGACCAGATCAGCAGCGTCCAACGGTCGGCTCGGCTCCCGAGGAGTACCGCCGCTCCGACGAAGATCAGCAACACCGCGATCCACATGGCGATGAACCACGCCGGAATTCCGGTATCCAGCCAGCCGAAGAGCGCTACCCCCGATCGCACCAGTGAATAGCTGGAAGTGGAAAAGGCGCCGAAGGCGGACTCGCTGAAGAACGTTCCGACATGCGATGGATGATCGAAGGCCAGTTCCCACCAGGCGACCGATATGCCCGAGACCAGCAATATCCCGGCCGAGCCCAAGAATGCCACGGTGCGCGCTCTGGCCAAGTTCCAGAAGAAACCAGGGCCGATCCGCACCAGCAACAGGAGCATCAGCAGGGCGAAGGTGACCACCCCCAGCTGGCGGGAAAGAATCAATGTCGCTCCGACACCTGCGAGCAACAGTTGGGTGCCGGGCTCGGCGAGCGTCTCCCGGTGGCGCAGACCGGCCACCACGATGCAGGCGGTCGCGAAGGCCGCGCAGATCTCCATTCCGCTGGTGGTAACCGTCGAGCAGGAGAAGATGACGACGGGCGTGAGTGCGACGAAGGCTCCCAACAATGCTCTGCGGCCGAGCGCGCGCGTCAGATGGGCCGCGCCCAGGAGCAACAACGACGCACTGGCCAAGGCACAGAAGAGGCGGGCCCGATAGAACGCCGCGACTGCATCCGAACCCAGTCGGGCGGCCCAGCCCATGGGTACGTACAGAAAAGGCGGATAACTGCCGAGTACATCCACTCGATACTCGATCGCAGTGGAGGTGACCGGCGGCTGCTGCGGCCGGCATCCTGCAGAGACGGTCGGCTGCAGCACTTCACACTTCGGGTCGTGCGGAACCAGGTTCGCCGGCACCGGTATGACTCGGCTGATCGACCGGTTACGTTCGGCGCCGAGTCCACCCCCGGTCTCGGTGCCGGTGTAGGGCGAACCGATGTCGAACGTCGCCATTCCGACGGCTTTCATGAAGTGGCTCGTCTCGTCCGGAGCCGATGCGCGGGGATTGGTGAAAGCCCAGCACACCATCAACACCAGATAGGGAATGACAAATGCCGTGGCCACTGCCCAGTGTTTCCCCGCCGGCCGGCCTTTCGAGTCTGGTACTGCCGAGGACGACGGCTGCACCCGGACGGGCGTGTTCATCGTCGCCGAGCCGTCCTCGATCGGACCGCCACTGGGTGCCACCGGACCCATCGTCAGCCGGCCGCTGGCGTGGCCACGATCAACATCTGGCCGGCGAAAGGCTTGATCGGCGAGCGTAGATACCAGGGCACCAGAAAGGTCAGCTTCGAGCCGCGCGACTTCATGCTCAGGGGCAGGAAACGCGGAGCCACATACTCCACCTTCCAGCCGGACGCCCCGAGGAAGTCGGGCAGCGAGCGGTCCGTGTAGATCGTCACGTGGGTGTAGTCGTCGAAATATTCGTTGGGGTTGAGGCGGAAGTTCGGCTGGATGAGAATCAGCCGCCCAGCTGGGCGCAGAACTCTCGAGGCCTCGGCGAGCAAGCGGGTGGCCATGGGTTGCGAAAGATGCTCCAGCAGGTTGGAAGCAAGCACGCAGTCGAAGGCGGCGTCATCGAATCGGGACAGGTCGGTGCAGTTCCCGACTACGGCGGTGACACCCGGCCCGGCAGCCTCGGTGACGACCTCATCGATGTCCATCGCGGTGACGCTCCTGGCGCGAACCGCATTGGAGAAATCGCACCAACCCGCACCCATCTCCAGTACGTCGCTGTCGAGGGCGATCCAGCGGGTCAGGTATTGGCAGATGTGCTGCCATACCGCGCTGCGCTGGTCGTTCTTGGTGAACCGGGTGCTGAAGTACCCGGAAAGCTTCTTCGGATCCGACCTCGTGCCCTTGGCTGCGGCGCCGTTCTGGGGAACCGACAAGACCTACTCCTCGAGTGATGCGATGGCGCCGATGACCACCACCGCGTGCGCGGGGCAGATCGAGCACCATCGGCGCACCTCCGCAAGCGTGGCGGTGCGATGAAACTGCCGACCGGCGCTGCTGGGGGTGGCCCGAACGAACATCCCCAACGGCGTAAGGCTCCTCGCCCGGCGTGATCTTACCTGCCGACGTAGCCGCGGCCCCGGCGTCGCCGCGGCGGGTCCCGGAGTGCTCCTGCAACCTCGCGGGCATCACCGCAGCGTATCGGCTGGCAACCGGCGGATAGCATTTGCTCACGCAGGAAGCCCCCGCGCAATAGTTCGCCACCGTCCCGAGGAGCCATCATGACCCGAATCGCCGCATATCTGCTCGACCCCGTTCCGGATCCACGCGGTTCGTCGCTGTCCGCGTCGATCTGGGACAGCAAAACCGGCACCGTCATCGAAACCTCGCGCAAGCTTCCGCACCCCGCGAAGCAGGGGTGACCAGCCGTGTCACCTCTGCTTCCAGCCGGCCGTTCCAGGTCCAGAGCAGTTCGCCATTCGCTGTCCGATGCCGAGCCGATCTGTTGGTGGCTCGACGACGTCGATGCGCCGCAACCACGGGAACGATTGACCGGCCAGGCGCGCACCGACCTCGCGATCATCGGCGGTGGTTACTCCGGTCTCTGGACCGCCTTGTTGGCCAAGCAGGAGGATCCCGCCCGTGAGGTCGTCGTCCTCGAAGGGAAGACGTTGGGCTGGGCCGCTTCCGGGCGAAACGGCGGTTTCTGCTCCGCATCCCTGACGCACGGCCAGGCCAACGGCATGGATTGGTACCCGGCGGACATGCCCCGGCTGGAACGCCGCGGACGCGATAATCTGGCCGAGATCGTCACCACGATCGAGGAATATCGCATCGATTGCAAGCTGGAGAAATCCGGTGAGCTGAAGGTCGCCACCGAAAGCTACCAGTTGGCCGATCTTGCGGCCGATTACGAGCGGATGCTCGACTTCGGCGATGAGGCCGAACTTCTCGATCAGGCGGCCACCAGAGCATTGGTCAATTCGCCGACGTACCTCGGCGCGATCGACGGCCGGAACAAGACCGTTCTGGTCGACCCGGCTCGCCTGGTGTGGGGACTCGCCGCGGCCTGCGAATCGTTGGGCGTCAAGATCCACGAGAATACCTACGTCGCCGGCATGGTCCGTGACGGTCGGGACATGCTGCTGACCACCCAGCACGGATCGATGCGCGCGAACCGGGTTGCGCTGGGCACCAACGCGTTTCCCTCGTTGTTGAAGCGGGTTCGGCCATACGTGGTGCCGGTGTACGACTACGCCATGGCCACCGAACCGTTGACCCAGGCGCAGCTGGACACCATCGGCTGGAAGGGGCGGCAGGGTGTCAGTGATTCCGGGAATCAATTCCACTACTACCGGCTCACCGACGACAACTGCATTCTGTGGGGCGGTTATGACGTCATCTATCACTACGGCAATCGCATCGACCCGGCGCTGGACCAGCGGCCGGAGACGCATCGGATGCTGGCCGAACATTTCTTCGCCACTTTTCCGCAGCTGGAGGGGGTTCGATTCAGCCATACCTGGGGTGGGGTGATCGACACCTGTTCACGGTTCTTCCCGTTCTTCGGAACCGGGTTCGGCGGCAAGGTCGCGCACGCGACCGGCTACACCGGCCTCGGGGTGGGAGCGACCAGGTTCGGGGCGCAGGTCATGCTCGATCTGCTCTCCGGCGAACGAACGGAGCTGACCAGCCTGAAGACCATCCGGGAGAAGCCGGTGCCATTCCCACCGGAACCGCTGCGGTCTGCCGTCATCGGGATGACGCGCTGGTCCATCGCCCGCGCGGACGCCCGCGCCGGCCACCGCAACCTCTGGCTCCGCGGCCTGGACCGCTTCGGGCTGGGTTTCGACTCATGAGCGCCGGGCACGTGCACCCGCGTCGATCAAACTGCCACGCGTGGATCAAACTGCCTCGCGTGGACACAGTGACGACTCCAGGCCTACCGGGCCCAATACCGCAATGGTGATCCACGCAGCCGCATCGGGGCGTCGGATCGATGTGCGTGCATCGTTCGTCAGGTACTGCAGGCAGTTCGTTGCACGATCGATCCGCGGGCTTGCCCCGGCGGTGCTCGGCTCGTCAAGCTGATGAGGAAGAGCGAACAGTCGACGGGTGGAGCACCGGACCGACGTACGAGCAGCACACACCGAAGCGGCCGCGCGACCTCGCGCATTGCGCACCACTCACAGGAGAGTTGAATTCAATGGCGCGCTACGGCGCAATGTACGGACCCGATGTCACTTTCACCGGGGTGCCGCGCTGCGATCTGTCCGATCCCTCCACGTACGCCGATGCGGCGGCGGTGATCGTCGGGGCGCCCTACGACTCCGGCACCTCGTACCGGTCCGGCGCCAGGATGGGCCCGATGGCCCTGCGGAGTTGCGACTATTCGGAGCACACCGGCTCGCGTCCGCACCTGTCGCTCCGCGTCGACCCGCTGCTGGACCTCGGCGTGGTGGATGCCGGCGACGTCGAGATGGCGCCGACCGAGACCATTCGCTCGCTGCGGGCGCTGCAGAACGTCATCACGCAATTGGCCGGGGCCAACAAGATTCCCATCGTCCTCGGCGGCGATCACACCATCGCAATGGCCGACATCACCGGTCTGGCAGAGCATTTCGGCTATGGTCGAATATCGGTTCTGCATTTCGACGCGCACGCCGACACCGGCGACCTGCAATTCGGTTCGCTGTACGGTCACGGTCTACCAATGCGCCGGGTCATCGAATCCGGCGCGGTCCTTGGCAGCAAATTCTTCCAGATCGGCTTGCGTGGCTACTGGCCAGAGCCGCCCGAGCTGGCCTGGATGGCCGAGCAGGGGATGCGGGGATTCGAAATGGCCGAAATCGCCCGTCGAGGCCTGGACGACGTGCTCACCGAGGCGATCCGGCTCGCCGGCCAGGACATGGACGGCGTGTTCCTCTCGGTCGACATCGATGTGGTCGACCCGGGAATGGCGCCTGGCACCGGCACTCCAGAACCCGGCGGCCTCACTCCGAGGGAATTGCTCGACGCGGTCCGCCGGATCGGACGGGAGACCAATCTGGTGGGACTGGAGATCGTCGAGGTCGCGCCGCCCTACGACCACGCGGATGTCACCGCGATGCTCGGAAACCGTGTCGTTCTGGAAACCCTCTCCGGCATCGCCCGCCGACGGGCGGACGCTGTGGCCGGAACGACCTGGGACGAGTCGACACCGGTGCTCGCCGGGCGGAACTCACCAAGCGTCCGATCGGCTGACGGCAGACTGCGGGTGCTGGTGGTGGGCGCCGGCGGCGTCGGCGCGGCGGTGGTGGCGACCGCTGCCAGGCGCGACTACATCGAGGCCATGGTCGTTGCCGACTACGACCTTCGCAAGGCGCAGCAGGCCGTGGACGCGGTGGGTGACGGCCGGTTCGTCCCGGCGCAGGTCGACGCGACGAACGTCGGGGCGGTCGTGGAGTTGCTCCAGCGGTACCGCTGTGACCTGCTGCTCAACGCGACAGACCCGCGATTCGTGATGCCGTTGTTCAACGCGGCGCTGCAGGGAAAAGCGCACTACCTCGACATGGCCATGTCGCTGTCCCACTCGCATCCCACCGACCCGTTCAATACGCCGGGGGTGATGCTCGCCGACGAACAGTTCGCGATGGCAGCGCAATGGGAGGCGGCGGACCGAATCGCCCTGGTCGGCATGGGCGTGGAACCGGGACTCTCCGATGTGTTCGCCAGATACGCCTCCGACCACCTCTTTCGCCGAGTCGACGAGATCGGCGTGCGTGACGGCGGGAACCTGCAGGTCGCCGGCTACGACTTTGCTCCGACGTTCTCGATCTGGACGACGATCGAGGAGTGCCTGAATCCACCGATCATCTACGAGAAGGGTCGCGGGTGGTTCACCACCGCGCCGTTCAGCGAGCCGGAGGTCTTCGAGTTCCCGGAAGGCATCGGGCCGGTCGAGTGCGTCAACGTGGAACACGAGGAAGTCCTGTTGATGCCCCGTTGGCTGGACGTCGGTCGGGTGACGTTCAAATACGGACTGGGCCAGGAGTTCATCGAGATGCTCAAACTGCAGCGCAAGCTGGGCATCGACTCGGCCGAAAGTCTGCAGGTCGGTTCCGTGATGGTGTCGCCGCGCGACGTCATCGCCGCGTTGCTGCCTGACCCGGCCACACTCGGCAACAAGATGCAGGGCAAAACCTGCGCCGGAACTTGGATCAAGGGAATCGACAAACAGGGCGACCCGCGCGAGGTCTACCTGTACCACGTGGTGGACAACGAATGGTCGATGCGGGAGTACAACTCTCAGGCTGTGGTTTGGCAGACGGCCGTCTGCCCGGTGGTGGCGATGGAACTGATCGCCAGGGGAGCGTGGTCGGGGGCCGGCGTTCTCGGCCCGGAGGCCTTCGACGCGGTTCCGTTCCTCACGCTGCTGACCGAGTACGGCTCACCATGGGCGATGCGCGAACAGGGGCCAGCCGCTTTGGACTCCGGCGGGGTTCGGGACACCGGGCCTGCACCGACGAAGCCGGGCGATCCGCACCCGGAACCGGTGCGTCCGCAGACGAATGCACCGGGGACGCCGCACAGTCGGGCCCTGTAGGCGCCCGACAAGCGATTGTGGCCGGTGCCGGCGCGGTCGTCCGCAACCGGCACCCGCCACCACCACCGGGTTCGGATCAGTCAGACCCGAGTGCGTCCGCGGCCGATCACGCCCATCACGATGCCGACGATCAGCAGAATGACGGCAATGACGAAAAGCCACCACAGCGCGTGCGCGATGAGCCCGCCGATTCCGAAGAGAATGGCCAGGACGATGAGTACGATTGCAATAGTCATGGGTTGATCATGCACCCACGGCCGGGGCATGCCAATCCATGACGCGGACTTCTTTGGCGCGAAATCATCGCGCCGTTCAATTCCCGGCTACCGTGTTCTCGGTTTGACTCGACATCAGGTGGGAGATAGGCGCCGGGGTGCGGCGTTACCGGTTCACCACGGCGGAGGTCAAAGATACTGGCCGGTACCGCCAGCCGCCGGACCCGAACCGACAGACCTGTCGCCACCGGCGGTTCCGGGCGGCAATGCTCCGCGCCGCATCTGATCCAATTGGGATCTTGCGGCAAGTTGCTGTGCGACCAGCGCCGCTTGCAGACCGTGGAAAACGCCCTCGAGCCAGCCGACCAATTGGGCTTGCGCAATGCGTAATTCGGCATCGCTGGGAACCGAATCCTCGGTGAACGGAAGGGTCAGCCGCTCCAATTCCTCCCGCAGATCAGGTGTCAGGCCGGATTCCAGCTCCTTGATCGACGCCGAATGGATATCCTTCAGCCGAACCCGGCTGGCTTCGTCCAACGGAGCAGCGCGCACCTCTTCGAGCAATTGCTTGATCATGGTCCCGATCCGCATCACCTTCGCAGGTTCGCCGATGCCGTCGGCGGCATCCTGGACGCCCGAGGTCGATTCACCCTCGGGGCGCTCGCCGGCGATCGTGCCCACCGGTTGACCGTCCGGCCCCACCACGATGAACTGACCCTGTTGCTCCGTCATCAAGCACTCACTCCTATGTTCGGTTCGAGCCATATTACGGTCAGGACCGGTGACGGCCGGCAGCGCCGGAACGAACCAGCACCGGCCGATCAGACCTCGAGCAGGATCTTGCCGACGTGCCCACCTTCGGCCATTCGGCGATGCGCTGATCCAGCCTCCGCCAACGGAAAGGTCGAATCGATGACGGGCTTCACGGAACCCACCGCGATCAGCGGCCACAGGTGTTGTTGCACAGCATCCACGATCTCACCCTTCGAGCCAGGCCCGGTGATGCTGCGACTGCGCAGGGCGGTCGAGATCACGGCGCCGCGCCGCGCCATCAGCTGTCCGAGATCCAGTTCGGCCTTGCGTCCGCCCTGCAGGCCGATGATGATCAGCGATCCGTCCAACGCCAGAGCCGAAACATTGCGGTGCAGATATTCGGCACCGATCACATCGAGGATCACGTCGGCGCCCCGGCCGTCGGTCGCGGTCATCGTCGCGGCGACGAAGTCCTCGTGACCGTAGTCGATGCCCAGATCTGCGCCGAGCTCCCGGCATCGCCGCAGGGATTCCGTCCGGGAGGCCGTCACCACCACGGTCGCCCCGATAGCCTTCGCCACCTGGATGGCCATGGTGCCGATGCCGGACGCGCCGCCGTGAATCAGAACTGTCTGCCCGGCTCGCAGACCGGCGCGCATCACCAGATTCGACCACACGGTGCAGGCGACCTCGGGCAATGCGGCGGCGTTCACCGACGCCATTCCCGGCGGCAACGGAAGGAGTTGAGCGGCCGGCACACTCACCAGTTCTGCATAACCGCCGCCGGACAGCAGCGCACAAACCTGATCTCCGGGATACCACGTCGACACCTGCGAACCGACCGCGGCCACCGTTCCCGAGCATTCGAGCCCGAGAATCGCCGATGCCCCGGCCGGCGGCGGATACTTGCCCTCCCGCTGCAGCAGGTCCGCCCGGTTGACGGCGGTCGCAGCGACCCGGACCAGCACATCCTGCGGACCGACCTCGGGATCCGGTACCTCCGCCAACCGGAGCAGCTCCGGGCCGCCGAACTCCTCCTGCGTGATCGCCAACATAGGTCGAAGGGTAGTGGAGCGATGTTGGGTACGTTGGGGCATGACCGCGATGTCCAGAGATTCACTGTGCCGGCTCTGGCCGCTGTTCGGCCTGCGGTTGGCCACGCCGAGGCTGGTGTTGCGGCCGCTGTCCGACGATGACCTGGCGGAATTGGTGGACCTGGTGCTGGCGGGGGTGCACGACCCGTCGGTGATGCCTTTTGCGGTGCCCTGGACCGATGCTCCGCAGGACGAATTGATCGAGGCAACACTCCGATTTCATTGGAACGCGCGGGTGGCCAGCTTGCCGACGCAATGGGCCGTGCATTTCGGTGTCCGGGCGGGCGGGACCCTGCTCGGTACTCAGGAGATCAGAGCAAACAATTTCGCGGTGACCAGGACGGTGGGCACCGGCTCCTGGCTGGGTCGGGCTCATCAGGGTCAGGGATACGGCACCGAGATGCGCTGCGCCGTCATCGATTTTGCTTTTGATCATTTGAAGGCGATTCGGGCCCAGAGTTCGGCGTTCACCGACAACCTGGCCTCGTTGGCTGTTTCTCGAAAGGTGGGATATCTGCCGAACGGTGAGGTCACGGTCCAGCGGCGCCCGGGTGAGTCGGCTCGCGACCTGCAACTTCTGCTCACGCCGGAAACATTCCGACGGCCCGGTTGGGCGGTGCAGGTAGCGGGATTGGACGCATGTCGGACGTCGTTCGGCTTGTGAGCGCGCCGCGCGGATCACGATATGCTCGATCGAACGACGCGCTCCGCGAGCAGATCCAATGGGCTCCAGAACTCGACCGGCACCTGAGTACTTCCCGTTCCACGAGTAGGAGTCCAGGATGAGCCCGGGTTCTCGGTCTGCAGTGGACCGGATTCCCGCTCCCGCCCTGTTTATCAGCTCCGGTCTGATCCAGTACGTCGGAGCCGCCGTTGCCATCGGTCTGTTCGCGATCATGCCGGCGACCGCGGTGGGTTGGTGGCGAATGGCCGCCTCGGCCCTGGTGTTGCTGGCCTGGCGGCGGCCGTGGCGGCAACGGTGGACCAGGGGCACTCTCGGTGCCGCAGTTCTGTTCGGGGTGGTGCTGACCACCATGAACATCGGGTTCTACATCGCCATCGATCATCTGCCACTGGGCACCGCGGTCGCGATCGAGTTCCTGGGTCCGGTCGGTGTGGCGGCGGTCGGCGGTCGCGGTTGGTGTGACCGGCTGGGCATCGTGTTGGCGGCGGCCGGCGTGCTGGCGCTCACGGGGGTGACGTTGTCCGGCGGCGGTGGTCGCAGCGTTCTGATCGGTCTGGTCGCGATCTTTGTGACCGCGGTGATGTGGGCCGGCTACATCCTGCTCGGCCGCAAGGTCGCCACCGGCGGTGACGGCGTCAATTCGCTGGCCGTCGGCATGACGGCGGGCGCGATCGTCTACAGCCCGCTGGCTTTCGGAACGACCGCGATCGTCTTCGACGACGTGCGCTACCTGCTCGCCCTGCTGGTGATCGCCATTGCCAGTTCGGTGATTCCCTACGCTCTCGAGCAACAGATCATGCGACGGGTGACGGCGGCCCAGTTCGCGATCATGTTGTCCCTGCTGCCGGTCACCGCGACGCTCGTCGGTGCGGTGGTGTTGCGACAGTTTCCCGGTGTTCTCGACATCCTCGGCGTGCTCGCGATCTGCGTTGCCATCGTGCTGTCCGCGCGCAATCCAGGAGCTTCCGACTCTCTCGACGCAGAGCGGGTGATCGCCGACCGCACCGACGCATACTCGGACGAATCGAAGAACGGACGAGAGCCGGAAACTCCGGCCGCCGGCTGACGGTGGGGGTCAGCCCAGAGTATTGGTGTCGAACGTGTTGCAGGCCGCGGGCTTTCCCGTTTGATATCCAGTGGTGAACCACTTCTGCCGCTGCGCCGACGATCCGTGGGTGAACTTCGAGGTGTCCACCCGCCCGCCACCCAGATGGGTCTGGATGTAGTCGTCGCCGATCTTGCCCGCGGTGTCCAGAGCGTTGTTGATGTCGGCCTGGGTGATGTCCGTGATCAAGATCTGACCGTTGCTGGCCGCCACCGTTGACGCGTGATTGGCCCATACCCCGGCGTAACAGTCCGCCTGCAACTCCAACCGCACCGAGCCGGACGTGGCTCCGGCCGCCGACGAGACGCGAGCATTGGTGCCGAGCAGATCCTGCACGTGGTGCCCGTATTCGTGGGCCAATACATAGGCCTGGGTGAAAAGGGAGTTGTCGGCGCCGAAGTCGGTCTTGAGCTGCTGCCAGAAGCTCAGGTCGATGTACACGTGCTTGTCGGTCGGGCAGTAGAACGGCCCCATGCCGGTGTCCCCGGTGCCGCACCCCGTGGGAGTCTGTCCGCTGAAGAACACGGTGTTCGCCTTCGTGTAGGTCGTTCCGGAGGTTGCCAGTTGCTGTGCCCAGAAGGCCTGAACGGAATTGACGATGGCCAGCACCTGGCAGTCATCCCCGGTGTTGGCGCCCTGCGGGCATTGCAGGGTTCCGCTGTCGATGGACGTGTCGGGCGCATTGCCGCTCGCAACCTGACCCATCACGCCGCCGAGGCCGCCCGCCGGCCCGGCGCCGCTGCCGCCGCCGAAGATCTGGAAGGCGACGAAGACCAGGATGCCGATCACGCCAAGCCCGCCACCGGCGATGCCGCCGCGGCCGAGACTGAAACCCCCGCCCCCACCCCCGCCGCCCCCGGAACCACGCCGGTCATCGACCTGGGAGGTGTCCAGGTTTGCGTCGTCGTTGATTCTCATCTGAAGTCCAATGTTCGTCGTCTAGGTGTTCCCTGACCGGCGCCGAGCCTGATGGCGTTGGAAGCTTAGGGCTCGCGTAAGATTTAGGTGGGTGTGTTCGGGCGTGTCGCGGGGCCCAGGCTGTAGTTCCAGTCTGGGTGGAACTCGTGGCGGTGTAGCTGGGTGGCTTCGAGGTCCTTGATTTGGTGGT
>JAABVA010001256.1_pt1 | contig 27693 bp, 22 predicted proteins | sample 5560331 | NCBI WGS metagenome assembly JAABVA01 (sample SAMN12812661, study PRJNA571458) | rock metagenome | isolation source: Antarctica rocks | place: Antarctica: Victoria Land, Mt New Zealand sud | collected 2016-01-07 | reverse complement strand
GAGCAACCATAGTGGCAGGAACTTCAAGAATTTGAACAAAACTTCAGTTGTGTGCATTGAGCTTGAAAGTGATCTGTTTTTTGCGATTTTAGGCTCATTTTGTAGAGAATTGTGAGGGCTTTTCAACCATGTAAAAATTACCAAAATTACACAAGAAACAATGAAAATTACCTAATATTATGAGTCAGGTCAGGTTTCAAAGTTGGGCCCAGTGGGTCGGGTCGGGTCCTAAAATCTGGGCCCAACCCAACCTGACAGCCACCTTACTTTATTCTGTAGTCTCAACACTGAAGTAGTGATGAGCACTGAAGAGAGAGTGAACATGTAGTTTATGCATTACTGCATCAGAACTTTCATGATCAGAATACAAATCAAATCAGCTCAGATCAAAGTCTGAGTTTCAGAGTTGCTTGAAAGTGTGTCTCAAATCTTTAATGCTATCAGATGTAAATCAGTTTGTAGAAAGTTGTTTCTATTTGTTTATGCTATGTAGAGTATATATAGGAAATGATGACTAAGACATAAATAGAGGTGCTTAGTAAGAGATGAGTAAGCAATGATATCACAGAATGGTGACAGCAATACTGAATGAAACAGGTAACCTCAATGCATTCTATATACTAAGAAACAGAAACATCTGATATCTGAACTGCCTGATGTTGTGTGTGTAGATGTCTAGATTCATGAAGCCTTCTGAAAAGATTTCTTCTTCATGTTCTCACTGTCATTCTTGTTCTTCAGCACACCTTCATAGCCTAATTCCATGTGGCTAGGCTTAGCCAAAAAATCTTGACACACCATGCAGTGGACCTTTTCCACCACACTATCTTTGCATGACTGCCACAGTGTCAAGTTATAGAACCAAAATTGATATGATTAGGCTTTTGTGCATTCCTGAACTTGAATTCCAGTGATGATGCAGCAAAAAACATGAAGAGTTTCTTCATGACATAGCTGTAAGACTCTTCACCCCAGACTCTTCAATACATAACAAGAAGATTATTGTGGCATCTCTCAGTGTTGTGAGAACTGAGAACAAGTCTCAGAAACTCTGAAATTGTGTTTGATTCAGGCTCTTTGATTGAAAGTGTCATTCAGAAAGAATAGATAGCACATTTCACAGTTGTTATTTCATCATTGATCATCTCTTTCTGCAGAAGAAAATTGAACTTCATCAAAGAATCCTCAGCTAAAGTGCCTTCAAGATGGGTCTGACTTTTCTCTGATAAAAGTGTTAGAAGCAATAGAAGCACTGTTAACCTCAATGCTGCTAGAGCAAGTGTCATGACATGTTGTAGTTTGCTAATCAGCTCTGTGTGCAGAGAGAATGCATGTGTGATTAAGGCTGCCAGAACCTCATTGTGAACCTGATGCTGCTGTTGAGTACATCAGACAAGAAGCATAAATAGCTCATGCTCTCAGCTTTAAAGATCTAATGAACATTCAGTATATTCACTGTTTCTGTCAGTCACAGCTACCTCAATTGCAGAATTAAATCATCTACAAGAAGAAAGCAATACTTCTAAGTACAGCACAGTCAATATTGTTGAGTTTCTCTGTGAAGAAGCTCTGCCTTTTATTAACAATCATTGTCTTTCAAAGAAACTCTAATCTTCATATCAAATTCATATCTGAATAAGCAATTAACATAGCTTCCTGAAGTCTTCTGCTCCAATTTTTGAAGTCTGCATCATCAACTGATACACAGAGCTCAGTAGATCAAAGATAAAATGACAATGTAAAAAGTGCCTAATAAAGTGCAGTCACATCAGATATTTTCAGACCTTCTGATCAGAAGGATATGATTTCAAAAGTGACAGCTAAGACTTGCAGATTGACTCATGATGTAAAGATCTTAAAAGAAGTTACATCTAAATGATTGACAGAAATCTTAATCAAATGTTTGAGAAGCAAACATAATAGACACACTGCTTGTATCATCAAATCTTGCAAGAAAATGATGAAAAGAAAATGCACTGACAGAAGCTTGACTTCATATTAAACATTCTTTATATAGTGTAGTGACTTCTCTGAACCTCTTGAGTCAAACTTACATGTATTACAGAGGTTGTCTTTAGCATCTTGCATGTGAGAGCAAAGAAAAAGGCCTGCTAGGAAAAAGGCTTTCTGAATATGACAAGAACACTTCTGTAAAATGTTAATCAGGTCACCACACAAGATGACAAGAGCTTACTGCAAGTTCATGATAGAATTGATTTATAGTGAGAAAGCCATAAGTATTGCATGATATGGCAAGCTCATGATAACAGGCATCAATCATATGATTGTGAAGAAACATCTGCTGAATGTTTATGATGAAAATGTGTCATTCTTGTTCTCAAACCATGGCCTCATCACTGTAGATCTTTCAAGCTTTGTCAGTTGAACAGATTGAATGCTTAATCAACATAACAGTGAAGTCTTGTGTTGAGATTGTGCAAAGATAGTTAAAAGTTTTTGCAGAAACAACAAGATCTCAGAAGAGACTCATTGAAGGCTTTTTAATAAATTTGATGACACAACTAGAAATCTTTTTCATGAGAAAGTGTTGTCTTAAGTTATTCTCAGTTTTCACAGATGACAGTACTGACAAGCAAACAAGCTTCAGAGACTGTTCAGTGAGGTTGAAAGCTGATTCTCTGAGATGATGTGTGAACATCAATGTTGACTTCTAAAGAAGAAAAAGTCAGTATCTTGTGTTCAAGTCATTGAAAGAGTATTCTGATCTTCACTGCCTCATCTGAATGCTCTGAATATCATTCATCAGATTTGTCAGACACTTTACATGATATTAGCAACCTCTGACAGACAGATTAGCACAATTTCCTGAGACTTAAAGAGATAGAACAAGCAAAGTTGAAGGATTACACAGAAGAAATATTCATCTCAGCTGATAACAAGTCTGAGAATGATGAGTCTGAAGTTGAGAAAAGAGCTCTTGACACAAGTACATATTCTATATCTCTGATCAACATAAGTGCAAGGTATTTTGTTTGGAAGCTTGAACAGAAATTGAAAGTGTAGAGAACAACTTTGAGAAGACAATAGATCACTGCATAGATATACTGACTTTCTAGATTGAGAGTGATCTTTATAGACAGATGTATTCATAGTCTGTGCAGTGACCTATATGACCTTGATCTGTTGCTGCATGGTTTCACAGAGAGAATTCAGGGAAAAAAGATCAAGAACAGGACCTCTCAGTTTTTCTGAGTGTGATAATGCTCAGAGATTTGACATAAAAGATACAAACAACATTTAAATGGTCACTAAAGGCACTGAGAATTATGCATGATCAGGGTATTGATCTGCAAGCCATTGAAAAATGAAGCCAATAAAATGGTCAAGTACATTCTGAGTATGTACTTCACATCTTCAGTTAGGTAGGTAACTTGCAGTGCAGCACAGTGAGAGCAGAATTAAACTTTCATTGAGAGATAATAATATAAATGATTCTCTAAAGACTTAATGATAACTGTGTAAATCTACAACAATCTTTCTCAAATACAGTCAGATTGAGACTATGCAAAATCAGCTTAAGGGTGCAGGCAATGTTTGTAAGTCATGAGAAGTTAATCTTATGCATGTAGTAATGCTTAGAAAGGATGCTGCTGAGAATGAAACTATGTTCATTAAGAATCAGTGTAAGACTATCTATCTTGTTTGTCAGTTAAGATATTAACTCACTCAAGAAAAGCAATTCATCATCAAACTCTGCTGCTTGAGAACAAGTGAAGCAAATTAAAACAATGTTGAGTTGAACATCACAACTTGACTAGAGTGGTGAAGCCAGACCAAAAATAAATGAAACTGAAATGAAGAACAGAAGTGACAGACATATGACTATAAGTACTGATACAAAGCTATTATCTTCTCTGACAGCATTGATGGTCACTTATGTTCTGTACATCTCAGAATATTGTTGAGTCTAGAGAAAAGTTCTTATTAGCTGATCTGACTGTTTAACATTTGGCTACAGATGAAAGTAGAACCTGAGTCAGAAGCTAGTCTTTCTGTAATGAAGATAGATAGATAAATAGATAGGTAATTTATTCTGCTCAGAGACACTACACCTAAAGGGCTCTAGCACTATCATTCTGTCAAAACTATTGCTATGTTCATGTCTTACAAAAAGTTCTTGCTGAAACATTTTTTTCTTGCTGTCTTCTATACTCATTTACTCTGATATGCTCAGATAGTTATAGATGAGATTGTAAATGCATTAAAGAACTTTTGCAAAGTGTAAATAATTATTTACACTTCTAGAATAGGTTTAGTGAATCAGATTTTTATAAATCTGACCCTAGACAAAGTTCTGAAGTGTTAGCAGTTTTCATAATGTGAAAACTGTTAACACTTCATTTACACTATGAAACTAGCCTAGTTAGATCTAGCTTAATAGATTATTATGACTTCATGTTGTGACAAAGACTTAAGAATTAGACATCAAATTTATATACTAATACTATGTCTTTCATACTCTATCATTATACAGATTATTCAATTGATCATGTGAATCAATTAAACTTCATAACTTTCACTTTTAAATCTAATTAACTGTTAGATTCATCATCTGCAGTTACACTGCCTTCTTTATCTATCTTTAACATTTTAATGCTCATTGATTCTGTTCTGACTGCAATCTTTATTACTTTCATTCATCTCACTGTCTTTCTCACTGCTCTCATCATCATCCTCATTTCTCTCATTACTCTCATCATCATCTTCATTCACCTCATCATCTTTCTCATCATTCTCATCACTCTCATCATCACTATCATCTCCCATACAGGCTCTGCAGTCATGCATAATCTTTAATTAATGAAGAAAAAGAACACTATTCTGCTGCAGATCTGTCTGCAAAAGTGATCAGCATATAGTGTTCTTAAAAAGAGAATGAAGTTCTGATAAAAAATTAATATAAAGTTTGTCTGCAAGGCAAAGCAGCCTTACAACTCTTTAAAGTGTCATGTGAAATCATTAATAAAGAAAAGAAAGCAGTATTTAGCTGATCTTGCTATTGATGATGAGAATTTGAAAATCAATCTCATTAAGATTCTCAATGCATGAATTGAGATGATGAAAGAAAACAAAGCAAAGAAGCAAGTAAAGAAAAAGACTGCAGAAGAACTGACAGAACAAGAATGTCAAGATAAGAATGTAAGAGATGATCTGATGCTTTGAATGAATAGAAAAAAAAAGAAAAGATGACAATTAAAGTTCTTAAATGACTCTGACACAGAAGACAGTGATGATGAAGACTTATTTAACTTATACAGTTCTTTCATTCATCATGCTGTTGCATTCTTACAAGTTCACAGCTCATTCATTACTTCATTTGTCACTTTATCTGTCACTTTATCTGTCACTTCATTCATCACTTCATTCACAACTTTCTCTCACAGTCAATTCAGCACTTTAGCAGCCTGCATTGAACTGCAGCAGCAACAGCAAAGATTCATTAAGCATTCAAGACAAAATCTTTTGCACACTGAGTTCTCTGCAGTTTAAGCTCTTACTATCATGTTTAAAAGTTATATTTAGTGAGAGAATTCAAGTCAGAATATGAAGATGCACACTGCAGAGACAAGAGCAAGAGTCTTGAAGATGAAGACAAGATTGTTAAAGACTTAGGTCAGAATCAATGAGGCTGAGTGAGAATAAGTGATAGAAAGAAAGATTTTCACTTAAATTGATTAACTGAAAACTCAACTAAATACACAGATAAATTAGATATTAATTATATTGAGTAAGTTAAAGAAGAATCTTATCTAAATAGCTGATAGATATGTCTCTAAAGTTGAAGACTTTAGAAGAAATTGACTTTTAGATGCATTGTTTTCTTTTAGATATGTAAAACAGTTAATAAGTAAGATAGATATTATATAAAAAGCAGCAACAGACTGCTGCTGAGATTGAAGCTGAATGCTAAAGACATTAAACAGTTAAAGATTCTAAGTCTATCTAAATGTCTGCTTTACAGCAATCTAAATACTGAAAAGAGTTTTGTTGAACATCTATTGCTGCTTATTAAGAGTTTAATTATCTCAATAAGATCTTATGATATCTTAAAGTTGCTGATAAGCCTAATTGTTGTACAGATAGAGCTGTAAATGATTATTGCAGACTTAATGAAGATCTTCTTGCATCTAAGACTTTCTTATAATCTGAAGATTGTTCATCTTGCTCTTATAAGACTCAGTGATTGATTTAATAAGATCATTTAAATACACAATACTCTGATATTTAAAGTCATGATGCTTTTTATATTCTGAGTAAAAGAATTGCTGATTCTCTGTTGATCAGCAAGTAACTCAAAACATTTCATTAATAAAGTCTCAGATTGTTTCTTCATTCATTCATTCTTCAACTCTCTTAATCACACAGACATACTGTCAAAGTTGTTAATATTGAAGACTTAGATGTCATTGAAGCATTTGTCAATATTAAAGACACAGATGCTCAATGATGTCATTGTAAACAGTTAATAGATAGAACTTTGAGTGTTTAAAAAGATTGAAAAGCTGAAAGAGTTGTTGTGAAAATAACTGTCAAATTAGAACAAGACATAAAGTCAGTTTGAAGAAAGACTGATATTATATTCATTATAGAATGATGTCAAGCTTTAGAAACAGAAGAAGCTGTTAAATATTTGACACTGTAAATCTATACATTATTGTTAAATAATTGTACTGTAGATATTTGAATACTTTACTGCATATAATGACACTGTATTTCATCATTCATATTGTCAAGTCAAAATTCAAAGAAATTATACTTCATTAAAGCTATATATTGATGCTGAGACTGATTGTTAAAGACCTCAAGATGCATTATAATAAGCTCAATAAGCAGAGTGACAAGCAATGAATTATTCATGTTGTGGTGACAGTGAGGTAAAGTGATATACTAAGATAGAGAGTTTGAGTGATGAGATTACATATTAAATGTTTATGAATTTTTATATTGTCTCATTAGATTTAGTGGCTGAAAGAATTAATATTTCAGCTAAAAGTGCAAATTCACTCAAAGTGTAAATAAAAATTTACACTTTGCAAAAGTTCTCTATTTTAAAGATAATTCTACAAATGTTTAGTGTTCTATAATCAATGATCAAAGCAGACATTATGTGACTATGAGATGCATGTTAATGATAGAGAAGATGATTAATAAGAGAGGATAAACTTTATGATCAGACTTAATTGATAATTAAATCTGTCTATGTTCAAAACAAATTTAATGATAACTTTAACAGCTGTCATGTCTGATGATCAGTCTTTCAGATCTGATGATGCTTTACTCTTTAAACATTAAGAAAAAGCACTTTCTCTTATTATAAAGTATTACTGCAGAGACATTCTTTCTGTAATTTATCTGATGCAGCAAAACAAAAAATACTTTATGTCTTCTTTCTCTACATCACAGATACAGTTCAATGATTCAGTGACATTTATTCTGTATAGATATTTATTGATTTTATTTATAATTATGTATAATTAAATAAGTATCTTCACTTCTGTCTTCTTTAAACTATCATAAAGCTTTTTAATGTGTTTATCTGACAGTGTTCTATTCAGCTTTGTTGTAAAGTCTTTTACTTTTCTTAATAAAGTATATGACTCTTTCATGATCTCTATGACTCTTCTTATAATGATGAATTGCATTTAATAAAAAAAGAGCTTCAAAAAAGCTTTCTATCTTATAAAGTTTTACACTGTCTTCTTTGTCACTTTCTGTTGTTGTAACATTACTTTTGTTGACAGTTAAATACATTGTATTTAATTTTCTCATTGCAGAAGCTTTTTCACAGCTTAATATATGACTTTTATGTTCATTTATTCTGACTGTTACTTAAATTGCATCAGTCTCTGAACTGCTGAAAGATTCTGAGTAATAATGTATATATTTTGTCTCTAAATATGATCAGAAAGACATCTTAAAGCCTGACTGATTGTTGACAATTTGACTGTGTAGAAATTTTGCTTCTTTCTTGACTTTAACATTCTCAAGTATGTTATATATTGATGTGTTGTGATTCTCATTTTTGTATCTATAATGACTTCTTCTGTCTCAATCTTGTCATTTCTGACAGATGCACTCATTACAATGATGATGTCTTAAAGAATGTCAATAAAAATCTGTTTGTCTTTTTTCTTTCTTATTGTGTCTGCTTATAGATAAGAAATCTATAATTGAATGCTATAAAGCTTTATTCTTTTCATTCTGTTGAAGAATATCACTGAGTATTTAATATCTAACTTGCTGAGCAGAGAGTTGAATCATTGAGTCTGTGTTGTGTCAAGCTTAATTAGTGAATTTGAGGTGAACAGTGTTCATAGTCTGATTCATGTTGTTGCTGCCTTCTCAGCCTGTCAAAGTTGCATGGGCTTCAAGCAAGCCTCTGCCTCTGCTATGGATATTTTGAACTTATAGTAGGATCACAACGTAATGAAATTTATCATCTTATGATGATGATGACATAATGTTAACATGTATTTTATGAAAAAATACAAGCAGCAATCAAGGCCACCCCCAGGATCACCATGTCCCCCAAGGCAAAACGCTGGTGGACCGATGACTGCACGGAGGCAAGGACCGCGCAAGCGGGCAAGGAGGCACTACCAGGCCTACCCCGGGGTGGAGGCCCTAGAGGCCTGGCGCCACAGGGAAACAGTCCTCAAAAAGACCTACAGGCGGGCCCGTGCTGACCTCCACTGGGAAAAGGTAAGCAGCTGCAACTCCCAGACCGAACTCTGGGGCTTGAACAGGTGGATGTCCAGCGACGGGGTCCCCAGGCAGGCCTTTATGTCTGCTATAAAGGACAACCAGGGTAGGCTCCAGGAGGACAACCACGGCAAGGCTCGGGCACTTCAGGGGGTCCTCTTCCCTAAGCCCCCCGAGGCAGACCTCTCCGATATACAGGTCCCCCACTTCCCACGGCCCCTACCCTTCGAGGACATCAGTCTTCAGGAGGTCCAGAAGGCCATCAGGTCTAGCAAAGCAGACAACGCCCCTGGGGGGACGAGATCTCCAACCGGGTCCTCAAAATGGCAGTGCCCGTTATCGGCCAGCTGCTCACCGACGTATTCAATGCCAGTCTCCAGCTACAATACTGGCCCGCCACCTTCAAGGAGGCCGTGGTGGTGGTGATCCGTAAGCCAGGCAGGGCCACCTACAGCGACCCGAAGTCGTACAGGCCCATCTCGCTAATAAAGACCTTCAGCAAGACCATGGAGTTTATCCAGGCTAAGAGGCTCATCTCCACAGCGGAGATCCACAAGCTCCTTCCCCTAACGCACTGCGGGGGTAGAAAATCCTCATCCTGCGAACACGCCATCCACCTCCTCCTAGAGAAGATCTTCTCTGCCTGGAGGTCAACTAACAGCAAGGTGGCAAGCCTCCTATTGCTCGACGGCTCAGGGGCCTTCGATAACGTCAACCACCAACGTCTCCTCTGGGCAGTCCGTCGCCTGGGCTTCCGCGAGAACCTAGTTGGCTGGTTAGGCAGCTACCTCAGCGGCTGCAGCGGCCAGATTCGCATGACGGAGGGCCTAATGCCCCGTTTCTCTATCGAGAAGGGCATCCCCCAGGGGTCCCCGCTGTCACCCATCCTCTGGCTGATCTACAACCTCGAAATCCTCTGAATCACTAGAGACAAGGCCCTGAACACTGGCTATATCGAAGATACAGGGGCCCTAGCCAGCGGGAACTCAACCGAAGAGACCTGCCGAAAGCTCGCTGAGCTACACCCGGGGCTAGAAGAATGGGCAACTAAATACGGGGCCGTCTGGGCCCCCCAGAAGTATCAGTTGGTCCATTTCTTTCAGCGGCGCGAAAAAGCCCCCCGGAGGAAAGAACAAGCCCTCTTCAACTAACGCTCCGATCTAGAGCCACCCAAACCATCCAACCAAGCGAGGAGGCAAGGTACCTGGGGGATTGGCTAGACACGGGCCTCACGGGCACCCACCACCTCAACCAGGCTGTCTCCAAGGCAGTGAAGCAACAAGAGGCCCTCCGGCGGATCACCGGTTCGAACTGGGGGGTGGGCCTCCGGCAAGCCCTACACCTGTGGCGGGCAACTGTGCTCCCTCGGCTACTATTCGGGTGCTCCACGTGGTACAAGCTCAACCCCGGGTGGGGTTTCAAGGACCAGGCTGCCTCTATGACGAGGAAGCTTAAGGCAATACAGGGGACCTCGCTAGCCACAGCCACCGGGGCACTTAAGATTACACGGACCAGCCCTTAACGCGGAGGCATTCGTTATGCCTATGGAGATGCACCTCCGAAAAACCATCACCGCCACAGCCACGAGGACCACAGGATCACCCATCTACGAGGAGATCAAGCGGATCAGAGGCCCCGCCGTAGGGGGTACCCAGCAGGGCAAGCTCGAAAGCCCCCTAAGACGCATCGAACGGCTAATCGATACCACCCAAAATGTGGGCCACCTACAGCAGCAAGCACCTATCGAGAAACAAGTCCCGTACCGTGCTTCTCGCCGGTCCAGAGAAGATTGATGGAGAAGAGGTTAACATCATCTTCATGGCAGGCAAAAGGCACGTAGTTTTCTCCATAATATGCATACGGAGAGTGTAGCCCAGGGATCGGAGTTGGAGTAAGAGCGAGCAAGTCGCCTTTTGTAGGAAGTATAGGCGCTCGTGGTAGACCGAGACGCTCACGAGCCTTAGCAGTCTGTGCCTCAAGATCGGTACAATAGTATGCTTTGGAAAGCCAGGAAGGGTCATGGAGCTTTCCTTCGAACCACTCAAAAGGATCTTGATGCTTCGGGAGATAGTCAGACTCTTCCAAAGGATCTTTGACTCTACGTGCCCGTTCACGAAAGATAGAGAATACGCCGGATGGGGTCTTGCCTGCTGAGTATCGCCAGCCTTTATAGGTATCTGTTCTCGGCCGGATGTTACGATTGAAGAGCTTAGACGGGAGCTTAACCTTGAAAACTCCAACGCGCGGCGCATCAAGGTCGCGCGCGAAGTCTAACAGCGTAGGGAAGTCATTCCATTGCTTCATAGTCGGAAAAATAGTGAGAACACCATCACTAGTAGAGTGTGTAACCCTGTCTTCTGTTGTATATCCAGCTAGAGCGCTTAGGGCAGGCGGTGAAGTGTCCTCCGCATCACTGCCTGGCGACGATAGAATCGGTGATTCTGGCGAACCGGATTCCGTTAGACGGTCTGCTTGTATCGTGTACGGGCCTGGTGTTCGTTGCGCATGATCTGTAGGATCGCTTTGGGCAGGCGGTGGAGTATCCCCTGTAACACTGACTGGCGACGATAGAATCGATGAATCTGGCGAACTGGATCCTGTTAGGCGGTCTGCTCGTATTGTGTGCGGGCCTGGTATTCGTTTCGTATGATCTATGGGATCTTGGTCGTTCTCATGTGCCGCGACGATTGTCTCAAGTGTACGAATAAGTGCGAGAAGCTTCGAACATACTTCAGCGTTTTCGGAGGATGTAGCCTTAGATAAAAGATTGGTAATTTTTGTCCAGATTTGCTGGTTCAACTCTTCGATGGTCTGGTTCAGGCTAGAAGTAGGTAATGGTACAGGTATGGACTCGGTTGTGGAAGCCGGAAAGCAGTAATAATTGATATTAGATGGTTGTCTCCGGTCGACGAGTAGAATTATGCTGGAAGATCCTCTTTACGACAAGTGAGACTGGATCATGTAAACACCTGCCGTTGTCGTCCTTTCCTTAGTTCATGAAGATCTAATCGGTTTCGTCGTCGCTTTCCAATAACTTGATATTCTCTACTTTTGCACCGATGCCGCCTTGTTTCCATACGTTGGTGTCTACCCACCTCTATGCAGGAATGGGGCGTGGCGCAGATCTTTGCCCAAACCGCACCTGACGCCAGGGCTCATCACACGGGAGATGTCGCCCGGCGACTGTTTCTGGGATCTATGCCGCGCTGGGTTGCCAGACCCGCCTCTACTCGGTCCTCATTCGCGATGATGGCGGTTGGGGAGATTCATGCACCCTATGATCCTTGCGCATGAGCCCTGCGAATCTGCCTTGCAGCACCCTGGCTTCCCAGTCCCCACCGCGTGTTATCTGCCAATGCACCCCATGTTGGTTTTGGGGCCCCCGCAATTGCATTCTTCGAGCATTGGAAGGCTGTCCTGGAGATTGTGTCTTCATCTGTGCCTAAGCATAGTGCTCCAAAATGTCGGACACCTCTGAAACAGATTCAGATACCATTGGGCAAGCACAGCCGCGTAAAGTCAAGGACGCTCAAAGAATCATCGAGGATATTCGGTTCCGCCATGGCTACATTGATCCGAAGGATGAGGCTGAGCTCTCAAAGACCTCCTTTGAGTTCCGGCGAAAGTCTCACCGCAGGGCGAAAAACGAGCGACAGACTTTGGCACGGTTCACTAAGATGTAGGCTACTCCAGAAAGGTGTCAGTTTGGGAGAATAACATATGACAGGGTTTCCGAACAATTATATAGCACCAACTTCCGCTTCATCTATGAGATGATACAGAACGCTGATGATGCATCGTACTCAAATGCTCTCAAAGCAGGCGAAGCACCTTTCCTGACCTTTGATATTCGGTCTGATGAGCTCATCGTCGACTCAAACCAGGACGATTTTGAAGTTGTAAATGTTCAAGCAATATGCGCAACAGCTAAAAGCTCAAAGAAGGATCATTCTAAGTCTATTGGTGAGAAGGGTCTTGGCTTCAAGTCAGTATTTGGCGTTGCAAGTCAGGTGCATATACAGTCAGGGCTGTGGTCTTTTCAATTCAAACACCGCAAAAATGAGGATGGCTTGGGCATGATCACTCCACTGTGGACAGACCCTAACACTCTCACTGGTGACATTAAAACAAGATTCAAGCTGAAGTACACCGGAGAAGGCAAGAACATGCGGGAAGAACTCGTTGCAGAGTTTGCAAAGTTACCAGAGACTGTGATATTTTTCCTGCGGACGATTCAGGAGTTACGCATTGTCTGGGATGATGTAGATGATACAAAAAAGAAAAGGAAGAAGATTATCAGGAAGAAGAGCAAGCGCAAGAGTCGGGAAGTCTCCATCTTGACCGAATACAACGGGGACGAAGAAGAGTACCGGTATAGAGTAGTGACCCAGAACATACCGAAGCTGCCACACGACGACAGGCGCCAAGGAGTTGACATGAGGGAAGTTTCTCTGGCCTTTCCCGTCGAGGTGGGGAGTGAAGAGCCTATTGTCTCGGAACGCGGCCAGCATGTCTTTGCATATCTCCCACTCCAGCGCCTCCCCCAGATTCCAGTAGGTGATCTCATCCTCCATGAAATCGTCGAAAGCTGACAGCACTGGTTTAGTTCCTTATTCAGGCTGACTTCATTACCTCAGCGAGCCGTGAGAGCATCCCAGAATGTTCTTGGAACGTTGCATTACGTTCGGGTGTTGCGACTACATTTCGACAGGCGATCGAAGAGTTCTGTGAGGAAGGCGAAAACTTGCTCTATTCCTGGATGCGGTACCTGCCAACCTCTCGAATTGAAGCATTTTGGGAGCCGCTTTACTCGGAAATCAAGACGTTGCTCACCAACTGCGAGATACTGGAAGCAATGAGGGACAGATCACTGAGAATACCATCCGAGCTTCGAGTCTTACCGATAGAATTCCTTCATGAAGCCGAGCCCTTGTTCGAAGATCTGAAAAAGGACATCTATCTGTCTGAGAATTACGAGGATGCCGACATCGAACAATTGGAGGATCTTGGCCTCCACAAGATGTCTTGGGACCAGAAGCTTGATCGGCTGGAGGCAGATCTGAGGAGTCCGTCCTCAAAAATGAGACGCACTGAGCTCGGAGACGAATGGCACACAGCAGTCACCGGACTTATAACAGAAGTCTTGGAAGATGATGAGGACGGCTCTCGGCTGAGAGCGAGAATACTGGATCTGGACATCCTTCCACTGCAGTCCGGAGAATGGACGTCACCTTCAACCGTCACGGTGACAGACAAAATCTACTTCCCCAACCTAGACGAAGATCGTGAATCCCTCCTCATCCCTCAAGACCTAGGCTTACGATCCATGCACCCTGAGGCTTGCGTCCTTCCAGAACGGAAGACAGTGTACAGCAGTTTGGGAATCAGCGATTGTGCAGCTAGGGTCTTGGTTGATGCAATTCTGAGAATCCACGGGCCAACTTTCTGCGGCAAATCGGCGAATACACTTTCACATTTTGAGATTCTCTTCTGGTTTGGACGACAGCTCACTGGTTCGCACCGTGGAAATCTTCATGCCCTTGCTCAGAACGGCCGGGTGCGGCGCTCTTCAAGACTCTTCTTCCGGTCTGACGAAGATTGTCACACAGAGAAGCTCCTTCAGTTCACAGACATCAAAGATGTCCAAGATTGTGGCTTCATACACGATAAATACCTATCTTCTAAGGTAAAGGGTCAATATCGTAATAAGACGACATGGGAGGGGTGGCTTGAAAGCGTTGCTGGAGTTCGATATTACCCTCACTTGAACGATAGGGAGAACCCTTCAGCGTTGAGCCCAGTGCTCGAAGCCGTCCTTCGGGACAATTCTTCACAGTTTGTGCCCACGCTGCAGGTACACTGGTTCTCGTCATACAAAGCTGTATGCAGCCAGTTTCCAGATCTCAAAAGCAAAATCAGCACGTGCAAAGTCTTGTGCCAGAACAAGAAAATGAAAAAACTCCAGAAGACCTTCTTGCCAACAGAGGAGCTACTGAATGAGAGCCGCCAATTCGGTGTCAAGTCGCGACTGCCTATCCTGCAACTAGGCTCTCTCAAGAATGCCGGAGATGGCAAAGACTGGTCTTTTCTTCAAGAGTTTAGCGTTTGCTGCAAATTGAACTTGACTTTCTACTTGAAGGTGCTCCTCGCCCTACAGATCCAGGCCAAAAGTCAAGAGTGCAACAACAATGCTGTCATAGATGTCTACAAGAGCATTGGACGCATATCTAATCATGGATGCAAGAAGCGCTTACAGGTTCGTCCATCAATTTTGTATCTGCACATGTGACTTAGCATTGAGCAGGATTTCTTCACCACAGAACAGGCCATCTATGTGCCTGAGCCCACCAGCTCGTGGAATGGCCCAGATGACTGTGTCTGGGATGGGCCCCACTTCTTACGAGAGAAGCTGGTGCTCAAAACTCACTACGGTCACGATGAAGAAGCCAGCAGCCTTTTCACCAACTATCTCAACGTCTGTGATGCAACTTATGAACACGTCCTCAAAGAATTGACAAGCATCCATGACCAGAGCTTGCAAGACAATGGCAGAAGCATCTCCACGCCTCCTCAGACTAAAGTATTAGCCGAGATGTATGAGACTTTGTATAGGATGGTTGACTCCGAAGAGGAATGGAGGATTGTTCAGTGAGAACCAGCCCATAATTCACCTCTTTGGCATCACTGAAGCCTTGTAGTGATTCTTTTGAGAGAGAGAGTCTTGTTCTGGCATGTGGGAACTGGTACAAGCCATCATCATGCATTTGGAATTGCACTGTCAACATCTCCGGGCGCCCGGCAGTCAACAGTTCCTACCCCGATCTAGAGGACTTCTTCGTGAAACACCTGGGGGTGAAAATTGCAAACACAGATTTGCTGATCCAAGAACTCATTGTACTGGCGAAAAAAGTCCTTAAGAATGCCAGCGACTTGAAGAACATCATGATTGCTGTTGGAGCAATGCTTGGTCAGGAACCAACGCTCGATCACCTTGAAGGCAGCCTGAACAAGTTGAAGGAGTACAAGTTTCTCCCGGTAAGAAGCAGCACTGGTGACCACTCCTTTGAGAAAACAACTGCAAGCTTCTTCATCAATGATCATGAAAGGTTCGGACTTGCTTTCAACGGCAAGCTGAACTTTCTAGACTTCTCTTCCGACGAGCTTACATTCCTACATCCTCTATTCCAGTCTTTAAGGCTTAAAAATCGCTACCTGTCCAAAAATATCAAGGCGGAGACTACAGTTGGCACTTCAGTTAAGAACCAGCTTCTTACATCTGATTTCAGGCAACGTTCTTACGCTTTATCCTGGTAAGCACTATTGTATGGCTGCTGCAAGCCTGCAAGGTGATCATAGCAAGTACTAGAACGCTGACTTCCCAATAGCTGTGCTGTCTTCTATCAGAGTCACAAATTCCGGAACCGCAATGACGAAGTACACAGAATGCTCATGGATGCCCAAGTCTTTGTCTCTAGCGAGATTAGGACGAATTTGGTGGTCAAGCAAGGTCTCACAGTCGCGGAAAGCAGAAGTGACAGAGTCTTGATCAAGGTGGAAGAGAGCAACCTTCGCCTGAAGCTATATCTCCCACAGGATCCAGCCAGCTTGCAGTCATGCTGTTGCTCCCAGCTACCGGCTCAACTGATGCAAATCCTTGGCATTGACAATTCAGGAGCTGAGAAACAGATCTATCGACTACTGACTGAAGATACTACGCAGCTGCAAAACATCATGGTCGATGAAGATATCCCTCATGTGTTGTGGCTCAAAAAACCACATATACCTGCTGAGTTTGTGGATAATGTGCTTGATGCATATTCCACAACATCCTTCAAGGCCACACGCAAATACTTGAACTCACTAGCAGTTGGCCTGGCACCAAAGCCACGTATGGAGAATCTTCAGCCGATACATACTGTGGAATACCATCAATTGTTGGAAAGGGTCATCAGACAAGCCCAACGGATCCCTGGCAAGGAGAAGGACCGCGGTGCATTCTCAATGACTTCTGTTCATGAAGCTTTGGATGGAGCAACTCTGCATTCGGATATACGCCAAATTCTAGGCATTCAAGGAGGTCAAGCAATGAATTTCGAGGCGAATGCGAAGATTGGCGCTGCCGGAGAGCTGTTTGTAAGTCTTGCATGATTCATTGCCCCAGGACATGCACAATTGAATTGCCCAATAGCTAATTCGCAATCTGTCTGTTTCAGGTCTTTGAAAGACTGCGCGCTCTGAGCATTCCCAAGTTCAACGTTTCAAACTGGCAAAGCACAATCAGGCACTTTGTCAAGGTGCTTCCACAGCACAAGGATCTCGGACGTTGGAGAGGAAGAGAAGTCGCAGATATCATGTACCGAGACAGCACTGGTGAAATGGAGAAGTTCCTCCGAAAGCATAGTTTCAATGAATTCCCAGAATGGAATGACTTACCATTGGGTGACGAGGAAAGCGAGAAGACTTCCTCAGATAAGGAAAGCGAGAAGACTTCCTCAGATGAGGAAAGTGAGAAGACTTCCTCAGATGAGGAAAGCGAGAAGACTTCCTCAGATAAGGAAAGCGAGAAGACTTTCTCAGATGAAGATGATGAAGAGTATCAGAGCGAAGAGGTAAGTGATCTTTGAGACATTGAGATTCAGTCCTGACACCAATTTAGCCTATTGAATATCAACTCGAGGTCAAAACAACGGTGGATAAGTGTGACACGACATTCTTCATGAGCCAGAACCAGTACGAATTGGTAAGTCTTATTCACATATGGCATTGAATACATGCCTAATAGATACCTTGCAGATGAAGCGCAATTCTCTGAAAACTGGCCAGCGGCCACGCAAAGTTTATGTCATCTTCAGAGTGTTTAATCTGCTCCGCGAGGATATTGGTATGCGGATTTTTGTCGATCCATGGTCACTCAAGCACTCTGCATTGAAGTTTGTGGCAGAAAATTGGAAGGTGACCGCACGTACAGGCTGAGTTTTGAAGGAAAGATCAAATGATCTCTGACGTTCACATCACCTGGAGATCTTTGAGCTTGCACAACTGCTGTCCTTCAGGGCCATGTTGTGGAAGGACTACTGGGTGGAATCCATAATGTTCACTGTCAGCTTTAATTGCCAAAAGCAGGATCATGCTGCTGTAGGAGCTAGTTTGGTGGGTGCGGACCGTATTGGCAGTCCAGCCGGGTTGGTGTTGAGAAGGCGGAGAAACGAGAGTGTTTTACAGTGGCGGCTCAATCTCTAAGGCAGGTCGGGGGCCTTGTCAATAGCCCGTACCTCTACGAAAGGAAAGTAGGTCTAGTAGGATGCATCACGATATTAACGCTCACTATGACCTCCATTTCTCCCTCTCCGCTCCTTTAAATCATCGCTTCAGTCTTTGGATCTTGCCATTCCGGAGCTGTATCCATCACACATGACGTGGATATCTGCGCAACCTCCATCTTCAGCCGTGCCATAGCGTCTTGCATACTAATTGCACAGTTGAAATCGGACGAGAATCATGTAAACAATGCCTTGTCGGGCTAATGGATTCCGGCATATTCCGTTAGATGAAGTGGGCTTACTAACGTAAGGCTGTGTCTAAATATATAAAAATCAAAAACCACGTCTTAAATCAGCTTCAACGCAATCCGAAAGGAAAGATCGTTTTGACTGCACAAAGATTTATCGCGATCTATTTGATCCTTGACTGTTGAGTGGCCATTGCCAAGTACTGATGCTAACCTGCACTTCGTACTCGTACCAAATATACCTTGCTGTGTATCTTGGTTACCGCTGTTTACGGTACGAATCCCAGTTAACTCCCCAGCTCTGACTTGAATTAAAGATAAGAATTCAACCTCAATAACCATGCCATGATATTGAAAGATTTCCTTCTCCTCTGGCAATGTTATGTATATCCCACTTTCCCCTACGTATCGGCCCCATCTATCCTTCCCATCAGTAGTGCTGAGTGGGGAGAAGACAACCTTGAGACATTCACCACTTACACACATAGGTATGTAGATGGTGCTCTGAGATTGCAGCGCACAGTTGAGAAAAGTCTTGCACTCAAGTAGTTAACAAATCAGACTTTGACCTTCTTATGATCACAGTGAAGAGTAAGTGACAATGCTCTAGATCAGTCAATCACAACTGCATTTTTGTTTCTTGTCTCATCACATTCTCAGTCTTCATCTCTTCATCAATCTATCATCAATAACAATCTTTCTCTGTCTAACCTTGTATCATTTGCTTCAACATCAATGTGAAGTACATCAACAGCTCTCATAATTTTTCTTTACTTCAGCAAATCTCATCAAACACTCAATCTAAACTGTATCTTTGTGATCAGAGAGAAGTATCTTATAAAGACTGAACTTAAGTTTCTGTGATATATTCAGATGAATGAGATGATATGTTCACAGAATCTGTAATTAATCATTAAAATAGACTTTCTTAACTCTCACTATCTCTGACAATTTTGCCTTACCTTCATCATCATCACTGTCATCACTGCATCTCACAAAAATATAATCTCTCACACAGACCTTCTTGCCATCAACTGAGTCTGTTAGTCAGAAAGAGAAGAATGAGAATGGTGTGACTGAGATGATGCTTATAAATAGAAAAAAGATTGACTCTGTGACTCTTTCAGTTCATCTTTGAACTAATTATTGCTTGCAACACCAGTGTGAACTTCAGGCTGACAGTATCATCACTGTATACAATTGATTGCTTAGGTCTTCTTGAGTGTGTTGAAGCTTGTTGAGTTTGCTGAGATAAGGTGCTGACATTGAGCAGCAGAGTGTCATCACTAGATGAAGCATTTAAACTCTGTTACTCTTTCAGCAAAGAGCTTGCATGATTCTTATCATTATGATGATTCATTCTCATCATTTTGTTGCAAGTGAGATCTATCAAGAAAAATGTACATCAGAATGCATTCAGAGATCATTCAAGATAAACTGTTAAATTTATCTTAACTGTTCATTTAAAAAGATAACTGATTTATTTTGTTGCTTCTGATTCTTGTGAAGTCACTCATAAAGAAAGAAGAATAACATAAAATTAAAACTGTCTAAGAAGAAGAGAACAGTGTCTGTTCTGTATTGAGCTTGTTGTTTAGCTCTTTACAGTTATCATAATCAACATAAAGCTTCTGATCATCAGTTTTGATGAGTCTTTCAGCAAAGAAATTAAGAAAGTTATTGTTGCAAACTGCTTCTGCAGCAATCACTGAAAGAAAGCTGCTCATCAGTGAGATTATCTTTGTAAGTTGTTGAAAAGTCTCACTGCAGTTATAAATAGATGATGTGTTAAGCAGCTAAATCATAGATACAAGTTAAAGAATCTTTCTTAAGTCTTTATTAAATAAGATTAAGACTTTCAGTCATTCAGCATTACTGTTCTCATTATTGTCTCTGTTAAAGTTCTGATGATCATAATGTCTGCTGTGATTCAGAGTGACATCATTCTCAGAAGTAATATCTTTCTTAATGATGCTTAATTCATTAATGATGCTGTAAGATGTCTCAGCAGCACTGATGAAGATTACAGAATGTTTTAAGACTGAATCACTAAGATCTAAAGATAACAGTCAGTGCTGCTGTCTCTGATGCTTATATCTTGATCAATTTCTGTCAAGAATTCTCTTAAATTCTGCAAAAATGTTATGAACATTGCTTACAGAAGTAAATGACATTCAATTTAAGCTGTTGCACTTAAATGCTTTCATCATCATTTAGCTGTTCAGTGCAGATCAATTAAATCTTTAATGTTCTGCAGACAGTGATCACTGACAATCATCAACACTCTTTTCAGTGACACTTCTATAATCAAGGTTGTCAGTTTTTCAATCATTGCTGATGTCTTCAGTAAGTGCTGAATCAATATGCTGATAGCTCATTGCAATCTTACTTAAAAGATCACTAAAGAGAGAGCAGACTTCTGATAAATTGCTTACAGAAGTAAAATTAAGACTTCTATTACAGTTTAAACTGAATGTTATGTTGTTCAGACTGTCATGATTCAGCTTAATTAAGTTTTCTGTAGTGATTCAATAAGAATTGTTAGTGAACAATTGAGAAGAACTGTGAAAAGAAATTTCAAGATAAAATATTTATCTTCACTGTTGCTGAGTTCTAGAGCAGCAGCATCTGTATCTGTTTCAATCTTAATAGAATCATCTCTTAAATTGCTTGCAGCAACTGACTGTTAAGTAAGTATAGACTGCTTCAGGCTTAGAGCATCAGTCTTTACAGCTCTTTTAAATTTCATTTTGAAGAGAATGTTCTGAAGAGATAAAAGATCATTGTTGTCACTGCTGTCATCATTATGATTATTGTCATCAACATTACTCTTAATGCAGTCATCTTTCAGAACTTTTGATGTAACATCTTCTACATTATGTCAGATATCAATTCTCTTAAGACTTCTTCACTTTAAACACAGATCTTAAACTTTATCAAAGTCATTGCTGCTGAGCTGTCATTTTATGATATGCTTTCTCTGCTGATTAAATACAGTAAGATCTACAATCTTTATGATCTTAACACATTTAAATGCAATGTTTTATGTAATGTGTTGTTGATCAGTCTCACTATGCATGATGACTGAGCAATTACAGATAACTGAGAAATGAGTTATCTTGTTGCTGAAGATGATCATCATTTAAGAGAGTTGATAGAAGTAGATAGAATTCATTGTAGAGTGAGATTGAGATAAAAAGACACAAAGTGACTTGAGATTTACTTTAAAAGAAGATGAAGACAGAGAACACTGAGAATAAAGATTTAGAGATGTGCAGATGCAGCTTTATTTATTTAAAATGTAATTTTTACAAACTCTTTTACATAGCTTAAATTCTCAGCTGCACAGCTCTGCATCTCAGCTCATTAAAATCTTAAACTTACTACACATACTGTCTGAGACAACAGTTATGATGACTGTCTAGAGCAGATTGATTTCTCACTGAAACATTAATGAAAAAATTAGCTCATCATCAATATATACAGCTAATAAAATGTCTCATCATCATCAAGACTGTTTCTGCCTGACTGCACTGTGCTAAATATTCATGTTGAGAAGCACTCTGACTGCAGTTCATGCAGAATTCATTATTATGCATTAAATGAGGTTAAATTAGCTGTTCTTTCATCTTTAGATGTGAATATCTATTCATGAAAAAGATAGTGATATTCAGCACAGTCTTTATTCTAATGCATGTGCAATGAGCCATGTCTCACTGCAGTGTTAGCACTGTTCAGTCATGTTGCAATGATCTCTGAGGCTAACAGGTGAGGTGCAGCATTGCAACATCTCTTCTCAGTCTGACTTCTGCTCTGCAACACTGCCATTAAGCAATTAAGTGATCAAGTGATTGAGTCATTGAGATGTGATGTGTGCTGAGCTGAAGAAGAAGAAGAAGAGAGAAGATTGACAGAAGACTTCTGAAAGAGATGTGATTGAATGAAAGAAGTGCATCTGAGATACATGCTGATTCTTCAGATTCAGAGCTGCCTCAAAGGAGCTGCAAAGAACAAGTTGTAGCATGTTGAGTAGCAGGCTGATCTGGGATGAAGGCATTTTGCGCATCTGAATGAACTGAGATCACAAGAGGTTGCTTGCACACCACAACATCTGACACAGTGACTGGACTTTGGGCGCTTTGATAGCAAAGGTGATGTTGAGTAAGGCTGTGCAGCGAAGATGATCAGTGATTGATGATTGATGATGGTAGAAGTGAAGAGAGTGAAGCAGAGGTGAAGCAGCGCAGAAGTGAGGCAGCCTTTGAGAGAGAAAGGGGTGAGAGAGGTTGCCTGATGCATGAAGTATGGGCAAGAAGAGTAGAAAAGAAAGGAAAGATGAACAGGTTGAGAAGAGAGATGTGAAGAGTTCTTATAGAAAACATCAAAAGCAGCAGGTTAGGTAAGCTCAGAGTTATAATGAAAATGGTGACAGCCTAAACCAGAGAGGGATTTCCTGGCTATGACTTTACACTAAAAGTATAAATGCTTACATGATTTAACAAGATAAGTAAGTAAGTAAGTAAGTAATTTATTTCACCTGAAGACACTACACCTAAAGAGCTCTAGCACTATTATTCTGTCAAAACTATTGCTATGTTCATGTCTTACAAAAAGTTTTTGTTAAAACATCTTTTTCTTGCTGTCTTCTATACTCATTTACTCTGATATGCTCAGATAGTCAGAAATAAAATTGTAAATGCATTTTAAAGATAATTCTACAAATATTTAATATTCTATGATTAGTGATCAAAGCAGACATTATGTGACTATGAGATGCATGTTAGTGAAAGAGAAGATAATTAATGAAAAGTAATAAATCTTATTGTCAGACTTAATTGATAATTAAGTCTGTCAATGTTTAAAATGAATTTAATAATGACTTTAACAGCTATTATGTTTAATGATCAGTCTTTCAGATCTGATGATGCTTTACTTTTTAAAAATTAAAAGAAAGCACTTTCTCTTACTATAAAATATTACTGCAGAGATGCTCTTTCTGTGATTTATTTAATGCAGCAGAACAGAAAATGCTTTATATTTTCTTTTTTTATATTATAGACACAGTCTGATGATTCAGTGACATTTATTTTATATAGATATTTATTGATTCTGCTCATAACTATATATAATTAAATGAGTATCTTTACTTCTGTCTTCTTTAAATTATCATAAAGCTTCTTAATATATTTATCTGACAGTGCTCTGTTCAGCTTTGTTGTGAAGTTTTTTACATTTCTTAATAAAGTATACAACTTTTTCATGATCTCTATGACTCTTCTTATGATGATGAATTGCACTTAATAAAAAAAGAGCTTTAAAAAAGCTTTTTATTTTGTAAAGTTCTGCACTGTCTTCTTTTCTGCTGTCTATTGTTGTGATGTTACTTTTATTAACAGTTAAATACACTATATTTAATTCTCTCATTGCAGAAGCTTTTTCACAGCTTAATATATGACTTTTATGTCTATTTATTTTGACTATTACTTAAATTGCATCAGTCTCTGAATTGCTGAAAGACTTCAGATAATGATGTATATATTTTATTTATAAATATGATTAAAAAGACATCTTAAAGTCTGACTAATTGCTGACAATTTAGCTATGTAAGAATTTTGTTTCTTTCTTGACTTTAGCATTCTCAAGTATGTTATACATTGATTCATTATAACATCTTTTTTTATGTCTATAATGATTTTTTCTGTATCAATCTTGTCATTTCTGATGAATGCACTTATTACAATGATGATATCTTAAAGAGTGTCAATAAAAGTCTGCTTGTCTTTTTTCTTTCTTGTTATGTTTATTTGTAAACAAGAAATTCATAACTAAATATTATAAAACTTTATTGTTTTCATTCTGTTACAGAGTGTCTCTGAATATTCAATATCTAACTTGCTAAGTAGAGAGTTGAACTGTTGAGTCTATGTTGTGTCAAGCTTAATCAGTGAATTTAAGATGAACAGTATTTATAATTTAATTTATGTTGTCATTATCTTTTCAATCTGTTAAAGTTACATAAGCTTTAAGCAAGTCTCTGTCTCTGCTATGATTATAAAGACAGTGATGAAGACATTTATTACTGTTTAAATTTTTATTTTCTGCACTTTATTAAAGACAGTCATTGCTCTGACATTACAGACATGTCTTCAGACTATTATAGCATAATTCATTATTGATGTTATTATGCAGATGAACAGCTGCCTTATCATTAATAAAGAAATCATCTATAGTCTTTTAAAAATCATAGTCATCTTTAATTTCTTAATGACTGTTAAGATCATATAAGTTCTGTAACAGAGTTTACTATTCATGACTATTTTAAGCAGCTTCACTTCAATAATTAACTGCACTTTCTGTTTCTTAATCTTGACTGTTGTATTGCTTAAATGAGCATCAGTTCTTATAAAGTAAATCAGCACTGTCTTTTCTTTCTTAAAGATGATGTTGCTTCTTCATTCTTATGCTGTGACTTTTAATATAATTCTTTAAATATCTTCAATATTAATCTCTGCTGAGAGATCTATAATTCATGCTGTGTAATTATTAACAAACATCAAGACTTCTTCATTACTATTAATCTTCTTCTTCACTAAATTAACATTGAAAAAGAGAAATAAAATAGAAAATAATGATGATTTCTGTAATAAATCTATTTACAGTAATTTCTGCTTCTCTGAATTATATTCATTTACTGATAGTGTTGCTGTCTAATCAGAGCAGAAGATGTTCACTTATTGACACAGTGATGATGATATGCATCTTGTATACAATCTTTACAATAATCTTTTCTTATACACTTCATTGTACATATCTTTAACATCAAAGCTAATCAGACTAAGTATCTTTCTTTGATGTTAAGCTTTATAAATTCTTTCTTATAATAACATTAAGATTTATTCAGTAAACTGTTACTTTCTAACTTTAAAGTAATTAATAAATAGTAAAGTGTGTATCTCTACTACATATAATAGTCTGTTTACTATCACTGCCTCTAGAGCCTTGTCTAAGATAAATAATAATGATATTAAATGTCATACTTTTGCTTTTGTATAGTCTCTCTTTTCTGACTTCTTTAAGAATATTATCTTAACATTTTATCACTGACTTGATAGCTCTTTCTTATTCAGCAATGATTGAAAGAAATGTAGTATGTGATACTTCATCACTGATTATGTCTGTCATCATATCATTACTGACAGATCATCATCTTCTGCAGCTTTTCATAAACTGACAGTCATTATTCTGCTTTTTATTTTCTGTAATGTTAGACACAGCATACTTATTGACTCTTTTGCTGACACAAGAAATTCATCTTGTATCTTCTTAAAAAGTAAAGAAAAAAAGATATTCAATAGCTTTATAATCTATTCTTAATTATCTATCATTACTGAACTGTTCTTTCTTATCAAAGATGATGTCTTATTAAAGTATGAATCATCAGTTAAGTCAATGTATCTGACAGCCTGCCATATATTTGTATTGTTAAATAAAAAGTTGTGTTAATGTGTCTTCTTTTAATTTCAAATTGCATCATGATACATTTTCACTGCTTTTCTTGCTTAAACTTCTAAATTAAGCACTGACTTTATCTGTCTTTGTTATGCTCTTGCACAATTTCTTATTCTTATGTATTCAGTTCACAAATGTGTTAGATCTGTCATTCATTACTGTTTAATGTATGAGAATGACTTCACTCTAGACATCAACTTTTACACTGTGTCTTAAACTGTATTCATCAGCTCATCTGTCTGCTCTTATATTGATGTGTCTAGAGAGAGGTCTCTAAGTCTGTATATTAAAATTACACAAATTTTGTTTCAGAAAGTGTTTTTAAAAAGAAGTCTTTTCTTTCTTGACTGAAATGATAAAATCATATTAAATGCAGTTATTATGACTCAATGATCTGATTCATGCTCTATCTCATAGATCTTACATCTTATCATAGCTGCAGCAAATCTCAATGTGATCAGTGTTAAATCAATAATTATTTTTATCTTTTCTCACTGTCATATTTTAGTTTCTCTCAGAAGCAGACTATGCATAACTTAAGCACTCATCAGTTCAATAATAAAGTCAGCTTCACTCTATCTTGCACTGATTACTGCATTTTCTTCTCATAGCTGATCATAGCAATTGAAGTTGCTCAGTAATAGTATCTGTAATTTCTTGAGAACTTTTCTTCTTGTATCATTGATGAGCTTGTTGATGAGATGCATAGCTGTAATCAGAATTTGTTTGTTGTTATATAATATATATATTGAGACTATTAGCACTGTGTATTCTTAAAGATACAGCATCACAGTCATTAAATCATTAAAGTTAATCAGTACTTACTTTGCTTCTACATCTTTATAAATTCATAACATGCTTCTTACTGCCTATCTGTTCTCAGATTACATAGTAGACAGCATCTTAATTCAATTTACATATCTTATAGAGATGATTATTAACTTGTTGTCTGCTCTTTAAACATAAGATTCAGACACTGCTATAATGCTGTAATGCTGAAGATCTAAATCATTCATTAAGCTTAATTATACACTGCTTTGCTTTCATACATTTAGCTGAACTGTTCAAAGTGTATTATTCATTATAAGATGAGTAAAGCACTCAACAGTTTTTGCTGTACAATTTATGAGACTCATCACAAGATATACACTTTAATGTTGTATTGCAATTGTGATGATTATGTTCTTCTATGATGCATCTTACACAGATGATCATCTTCTTGCAGTTATAAGTCTTATGATTCATATTCTGACAATTGTAGCATTGATTAAGTTTAGAATGTCTCTTAAAGATGTTAATAAATCTTAATTTATCATTAATATAAAAATAATCTTCTTACAGTAGTCTGTTAACATCACTGTCTCTGTGCAGATACACAATCATGAAATTATACACTTTGTCATTATTCTTTCTGCTAATTCATGTCATCTTTATCACTAAGACTTCATTTTTCTTTCTCAGTGACTTTATGATTTCTGATAGCAGTAGCTTCTCAGTGAAAAGAATGCTGTCTTTATGCACATTATCAACTTTAATGAAGTATAGCTGATCTCTAAGCATTCTTAAGTCACTTACAATGATCTTTTTAATCACTTTCTTTATCATCTTTATCTCTTAAACATCTCTACTCATAATTCAGATGCAGTCATGATTCTTAATATCTCTCATCACTACTATGCATCTTCAGTTTTCTTTGTCTTATTACTTGCAGATCTCTTTCTCTATGACTTTTCTCACTATAACAGAATTGACTTTCAATTTCTCTGCTGTGTCTGCTTAAGATGTATCAATAGTGCAGTATGATGTGTCAATGTATGTTGATGATATGATTAATTTTGATGAGACAGATAAGATGTTGCTAAAGTGACTGTTGAGTAATGTTTTTGCTATTGTGATATAGATTGATGATTCTCTCAAGAGAATGTGAATGCTTCATTTTTATGCATTTACTA
>JAABVA010001253.1_pt1 | contig 27722 bp, 26 predicted proteins | sample 5560331 | NCBI WGS metagenome assembly JAABVA01 (sample SAMN12812661, study PRJNA571458) | rock metagenome | isolation source: Antarctica rocks | place: Antarctica: Victoria Land, Mt New Zealand sud | collected 2016-01-07 | reverse complement strand
ACCTCGAGCTATGGCAACAAGGGCGAATCGACCTTGACACACTCATCAGCGACCGCATCCACCTGGACGACGTCAACGCCGCCTACGCCTCCCTCCGGGAAGGGACGGTCACGCGCCAGGTCGTCCTCTTCGACTGACCACTGGGCTCGGCCGAAGATGCTGCACCGCCCGTGGACATGAAATGGACACCGCTCAGCGGGAGAAATTGGCGGCTGTGTCAGACACTGTGCAGCCTACTGCAAATCGGCCCCGGATGGCCTCGGCCCCGCCATCGGACGCGCGTCATGTCGTTGGCCTCGGTGGTCGGGTAGCCATCGAGAAGTTCGTGTCCGATCGGGCGGGCGGGTTGGTGGTGGCCGGGGCCTGCATTGCCAGAAGGGGCCGCCGGGGGCGGTGAGGGCGGTGAGGTGGGGGTCGTAGTGGGTGATGTACCAAGGTGGACATGCTGGCGCCGGGGGTGAGGACGTGTTCTTCCCAGGTCCGGCGCAGGGCTTCGAGGCGGGCGATGGCTTCGTCGTGTTCGTACCAGCGGGTGCACCAACGCACGCCGACACCGGATTCGGAGCCGCTGCTCTTGCTGATCTTGCTGATCTTGCGTTCGGTGATGGTGGCGACGTGAATGTGCACCCTGGTGTAGAGCGTGGCGAAGTCGAACGGGGCAGGCTCCGCTCCCTGGTCTTCCGTTGGCGCAGGTCCTGCTTCCGCGGTAGTGGCGGCTGCGGGGAGGTCGCGAAGCACGGTCTCGATCTCGTCGACCGCGCCGGCGACCATCTCCAGCTGTCGGGCCTGCTGGCGGACCTGGAGGTGCAGTGCGCCAAGCGGGTCCGGCTCGTCGGGCACCTCGGCGGGGCTGTTCATAGTGACGGTGCTTCGATCGACTCGGTGGCTTGCAGGGCTCGCGCGAGGGCGTTGCGGGGGCCGAGGTAGGCCACGGCGGCGGCGGTGACTTCCCCGCTGTGACTGTGATCTGGGCAAAGGCGGCTCGATCGAATCGTGCCGTGTATCCGTCCGGGTGCGCCCCGGCGATGGTCCGTGCCGTGGTCACGAATGCGACGAGGAACAGAACCAGGGTGTAGGTCGCCAATGCGAGACGGGCGATGTTATGCGGCACCGGCCACGTCGTCACCGGCGACGGAGCCCTGGCCGTTCCTGTGGTGTCGCGCGTGGTTGCGGTGGTGTTGTTCTTGCGGGGCCGGGCGGCGGTTGATGCACGCAAGCCCGCTTTGTTGAGTTCAGCTGCGGTCCAGCCGCCGGCCTTCGCCGCGTCGTAGGCGTCACGGGCTTGCTGCGCCGCGTTCGCGGCCGCGGCGCGGGCGGTGGTGACGGATTCCTCGGCGCGGCGGTGGGTGTCGAGGGCGGCACCGAGAGTTTCCACGAGCGCAATGCGGTCAGCCAGGCGTGTCTTGGCGGCCGCGGCCTGCTTGCCGGTGGGGGTGTTGGTGGGCATGACTCGGTCTCCTGTGTGTGTGCGGTCTTGGACGGCATCTAGGTGCGGTCGGGGTGTTGCGGGGGTAGCGGTGGCCGGAGATAGCGGGACACGTCGAGGCCGGGCGGGTAGTGCAGTTGCGAAGTAGGTTCGCACGGCACCGGGGTACGCGCTGGGGGTGTCTCCGCGGGGCCTTTGCCGCTCTCGATGACGGGCCTAGTGTCGGCGTTCAGTTCGGCAGGGGACCAGCAGTTGGACGTCCCTGGGTCTGTGGCGAGTGTTGCTGCTGCTGCGCGCAGTCCGTCTGCGAAGAGTTCGTCGCCGGTGGCCGAAGATCCGTTGCCCATGGTGTGCAGGGTGTGCACCGCTTCGTGGACAACGCCGCCACCAGCACTACCCGGGCGGATCGAGGGCAGGGAGGGAAGAAACACGACCGCGGACGCGGCGGGCCGCGCCGCTGAAGGACGGAAGTCACCCGATACTTTAGCTGGCGAGGTCTTTCAGCAGTTGAGCGTCTAACAGAGCCCGGTGGGTTCGTTGGGGTAGTGCAAGTCCTGGCGGAGCCGACCGGCGGCGATGAGGGGGTCGTCGACGTCGGTGACCGTGGCCGGAGGCACCGACGGTGGGTCTTCGACGAGCAATCCGATCGGGTCCACACTGATCCGGCCGTCCTCGGTGACCCAGAGGGCCACATCGAGGTAGGGCCGATGACCCTGCTCGCCGAGCAGCCGGTAGGCGGCGGCGATGCCGGGCCACCGTGCGCTGGCGTTCGCCTCCAGCGAGTCCTGGTCCGGCATCAACCAGTCCGGGTGCGCCTCGATGTATTCGGGTCCAGGCGCCGTAAAACCAACGGATATGACGGGTGGCTGCTGGGCGCTGCCGTTGGTGTGGCCGCTGGCGGTTTTCGCGGACGTCTGGGACGACGGTCCTATATTAGGGTGATCCCGTCACGGAGCGCCGCGCTGAGGAGATCGCCGTCGCCGCGTTGTGCAAGGCCGGGGTCGGGAGACCGTCGCTCACCGCGCCGGGACGGCGGTCACCAGAGGTCAAGGCTGGGGTGTCGGCCGAGTTGCGCGACCGGCTGCACGCCACCGCCGAGCAGCGCGGAGTCACCACGTCCGAGCTGGTACGTGAGGCGCTAGACCACAGTATTGGGGCTAAGCCGAACCGCGGACCACGCTCGCCGGCTTTCTGCGGGAGGAACTGGGGCCGACGGGCACGCGTGGGCTGCGAACAGGGAGTCTGCGGTGCCTGCACCGTCGTGGCGGACGGAGCAGGCGTGCGCAGTTGCCTGCTCTTCGCCGTCCAGGCCGTGGGGGCGCAGGTGCAGACCGTGGAAGGGCTCGCCGGGCGGCGAGCTGCACCCGCGGCAGCAGGCGTTCTGGGACGCCCAGGCGGTGGAGCATAGCTTCTGCACACCGGGGCTGTTGATGACGGCGCTCGTCGTCCTCCAGGAAGACCCGGCGCCCGATCGTGCCCTGCTGCGCGAACGACTGAGCGGCAACCTGTGCCAGCACCGCGTCGCTGATGGCACGCGCACGTGGGCCGGCGGATGCGTCGAAGTGAGGACCCGAATCTGCTGCGGGGCCTGGGACGCTTCGTCGACGACGTGACTGCATTGCGTCAGGCGCACGTGGCGTTCGTCCGCTCCCTGGTTGCCTCCGGACTGATCATTCGTGTCGACGTCTCACCAGCCCGAGCTGGCCACCGACGTCGTCTGTCACGTCGGCGAACCCGTGGTCCTCGACGACGCCACCAGCCGAGCCATCGCCGAGGACGCGGCGGAGGTCGTGGAGGTCGACTACGCGGAACTGCCTGCCGTTCTCGACCCGGCCGTGGCCCTCGAGCCCGGCACACCGCAGTGGCCCTCGAGCGCATCGTCCACGACGAGAACGGCAGGCGCAGACCTCGACGGGAACGGCAGGCACAGAGCTCGACGATGCTGGCCTACCTGGTGCCCACGGCGGGGGCGCCGGCCGCCATCCACTGCGCCGTGAACGACGCGCTCTCGCGCGCCGGTGCGGGAGTGTTCCGTCAGCCGACGCTCCCGAAGGACGTGCTCGACGCCCTCGCCCGGGGACGCAGAGCGGGCTGAGCCCGCCGGCAGCCCAGCGTCAGCCACGCGCTCCGCGGACCACCCCGGAGGCTGGCGGGTGGTCCGCGAAGCGACCGGTGAACCCGCAGGTCACTTGATGACCTGCGGGTTCACCGGCGAGCCGACGGCGCCGGGGATCACCAGCGGCGGCCCGACGAACAGGAACTCGTACTGTCCGTCGTCAGCGCAGTCCGCCGCCAGCGGATCGAGGTCCCAAATCTCGCCGACCAGGAGACCCATGCTGACGATGAGGATCAGGTGCAGCGGCTGGAAGACGCCGGGCAGCTCGTTCGGGCGCACCTCGGCTCCCCACGTGTCCGTGGCAATGCCGGCCACCTGCTTCTCGTGCAGCCACGGGGCCGTCAGCAGGGACAAACCGGGGGAGTCACCCGCCGAGTAGCCGTCCCAGCCGGGCTTGTTCCGGCGCTTGCCCATGTCGCCGGTCCTGATCAACAGCACGTCACCGGGCTCGACGGTGACGCCGTGGGCCGCGCAGGCCTCGTTGAGGTCCTCGGGCGTGATGCCGTAGCCGGTCTCGAGCGCGTCGACGCCCTTGACGCGCGGAAGGTCGAGCAGCACGCCCCGCGACACGACTGTCGGCATGTTCTCCACACCGCCGCGAGCGGCGCCCTTGGCGGTGACCTCGCCGGCGCTGAACCCGTTGTACATCTTGCCCTCGCGGAAGATGTGGCCGAGGGCGTCCCACTGGCTGCCGCCCTGCAGAAAGAAGAACAGGCTGTCATCGGCGAAGCCGAAGCCAAGCTTGTCGTCGGCGTAGGTCTGGACGCCGGCGAGGTGGTCGGTGCCGGTGGCCACCATCTGGTGCATCGGGTTCACCCGGCCGAAGGCACCGGTCTGGGGCCCGTTCTCGTCCATCGGCAACTGCAGCGAGATGGTCTTGCCGGCACGGACCAGGCCAGCTGCGGCTCGCACCTTTTCCGGAGTGATGTAGTTCAGCGTGCCGCGCTGGTCGTCCTGCCCCCATCTGCCCCAGTTGGAGCAGGATGCGTAGTACTCGTCGAACATCGCGAAACTCGGTTCGAGGGTTGGTGCTGAGGTCACGTTGGACAGCCCTTTCCTTGGGAACACCGATGGGCTCGTACTCTCCTCCGCGCCGTCGGTGCGGTCGGCCGGAGCAGGACTGGAACCGCCGGGGCGGACGCCTTCACGGGCGCGCTCGGTGACGGTCGACCGTGGCGCGCTTGACAGGGCACGTCGCGAAGAGCTGTTCTCGACCGGGGCCGATCGCCGCGTGGTGCTCGATCCGCTCGACCAGCATGCGGGCAGCTGCCCGGGTCATGGTCGCGAAGGGCTGCCGCAGGGTGCTGAGCTGGAAGACCTCCCAGGAGGCCATCGGGATGTCGTCGAAGCCGAGGATCGAGAGGTCCTGCGGAACCCGCACTCTCAGGGAGAGAGCGCCGTCCAGGGCGCCGGACGCGATGACGTCGTTGCCGCAGAAGATGGCCATGTGCGGTTCGGGTAACCGGAGCAGCTCGCGGGCGTGCTGGTACCCGCTCTGATGCCCGTAGCTGCCCAGCCGGACGAGCGACTGATCCTTTTCGACTCCCTGGGCCGCCCGCGCATCGACGAAGCCGGCCGTCCGGTCGCGACTGGTCGAGGTGTTGGCGGGGCCGCGGATCATGCCGATCCGCTCGTGGCCCAACCCCAGCAGGAACCGGCCACCGGCGAGGCCACCACCTTGGTTGTCGCTGACCACCCGGTCGACGTCGAGTCCGTCGATGTAGCGGTTGAGCAGCACCATCGGCAGACCCCGCTGCTGCAGGAGGGTGGCGGAGGGCGACCCGCGCGTCGCGGTGGTCACCAGGACGCCGTCGATCGAGCGGTCGAGCAGCCGGGTTAGCGCATCCCGACCCGATAGCCCATGATCTGCAACTCGTCGATGATCGGCGTCAGCAGGCTGGGGAAGAAGAGGTTGGTGAGGTCCGAGACGCCCGCGGCCACGGTTTGGGTCGACCGGGATGCCAGGAGAATGAAAACGACCCTCAAGCATCTGGCCGTCATCCCTATGCTGGAAGCCCATCCCAGGGGTCACTGCCGTCCAGAAGTAGTCGAGGGCGTGGCGATGGAAATGCCATCTCGCTCCTACAGCCAGGCGGATCTCCCACACTCGCACTCGCGGATTTTCCAACAGCAAGCGTCTCCCAACGTGCCCATCGGGAACAATGCGCCTGCAGCTCTTGATGAAGGTCATCGGACCAGCCTTCGAAGTTCGTGGACAGAACAGTGATGCGGGGAGGAGGCGTAGCCTGTGGCACGTCCGTCCCTTCCGGTCGTGGCTTTGTCATGCCGCAGGCACCGCCGGGAGCAGGAGGAAGGACTGGTGGATCGGATCCGTATGGATGCTCACCCGGCTGGCGAAGACGGTATCGGGCCGGTCCCGCCGTTCGTCGTGGAGGAAGGGACCACAACCGGTCAAGTTGTTCTTGAAGTTCGACAACCGGGAGACCTCTGCGTGCGGATACACATAGTCCTTGCCGCGGACCGTGAGAGCGATGCGATAGCCAGCCGGGATGACCAGACAGGTGGGCAGGATTTCGATCTCGAGCTCGTACACCGTGTCAGGCGTTAGCAGCTGCACCTCATCATGGGTGTGGTACGGCCGGTACGGGGTGCTCAGATGGTCGTCGAGCTTTCGCTGTGACGCCCGCAGCCAGCCTTGACCGATCGGGGTGTACGGGTCGATGGCACCTTGCAAGACGATCTCGTTGCCGTCCGGGTCGAAGACACGGAGCACCGCGAAGATATCGGCATCCTCTGCGGAGGAGGACACGAAGAGTTTAAGTGAGCTTGGGCCCGTGAACTCGGTGTCCGCGGGCAAGGGCTCACTGAGGAAAGTGACCCCCTCGCCATCCGCCTCATAGGTGATGGTCTGTTCTGACTCCGGAGCATTCTCGGCCAACGCGATGTAGCCGGGCAGCAGGTTCAGTCGGGTCCATTTGGTGCGTGGCAGCGGCCAGGCGTCCTCGCCCCGCAACTCGAACGAGCCGTCCACACGGCGGATGTTCAGTAGCACCGGCGGCTGCTCGTCCCAGCCCGTGTCCTGGCCCAGCAGGAAATGTCCGAAGAACTTCTTTTGGAGCGCGACCCCGTAGTCAGTGTAGTAGTGGGTCCAGTGCTCGATTCCGTGCATCTCGAGCCACTTGTTCTCCGAGCTAGCGCGAAGGTAGCCCTCGATGTTCCCACGCAGGTGCAGGCCCTGTCCGCCCCAGTTGCCCGCGCTGAGGAGCGGCACAGTGATCTGCTCCCAGTCCCCGGAGCGCTCACGGTGATAGTCGTCGTCGAGCGGATGCGCAAGGATTGTGTCGCCGAAGTTCGTACGGTTGCGCCTGAGCTCCTCGTCGGTGAAGGTCTCGTCGCCGCACACCCAACTACCGGTGTTGGAATTCTTGGCCCCTCTGCTCCCTACTCCGTACTGGACGCTCTTAACTTGCATGTCGTACCAGTTCGCCCAAAACGTGGACAGGATCCCGCCATGGTGGGTGGCGTCGCGATACCAATCTGATGCCCCCTCCCACACACACATGGCAGCCAGGTGTGGAGGCTGCTTGGAAGCGACTTGCCACTGGTTCATGCCGTAGTAGGAGATGCCGCTCAGTCCGACGTTGCCGTTGCTCCAGGGCTGCATCCCCGCCCACTCAATGCAGTCGTAGAAGTCCTGAGTCTCACGGGGAGAGAAATGATCGATGAAGCCTGGAGATCTTCCCGTTCCTCGGGCGTCCACACGTACGCAGACGTAGCCGTCGGGAACCCATTTCTCGGGATCCGCGACCTCCCAGCTCTGGTACTTGTTGGTGGAACCGGCCTCGACATCTGGATGTTCCTCCACCATCCGGTTCCAGGCGGAGGGGTATCCCTCTTGGAAAGCTAGACCCTTCGCATACGGCCCGTAACTCAGCAGGACGCCGTAGCGGCCGTCTGCGATTGGGCGGTAGACGTCGGCCCGGAGGATGGCTCCATCACTCACACTGATTGGCACGTCCCAGTCGATTCGCATGTCATCGCGGATGTCACTATTGTTGTCACTACTGTTCATCGTCTCGAATCTCACGTGGTTGATGGGTAGGTGGTCTCGGCGTACGCCGTGCATGCCGTTGCCGGAAGGTGTTGGCTCTCCGGCAACGGCGATCGCCAGTCGGCCGTAGATCAGGGGATGTAGGAGATGGCGTTGCCGAGCAGGTGACATCCGGGGGAGATCATCGGGCTGCCATTTACTCGATGCATTGAAACCGCCGGTGGGTCGAGAGGGAATGCTCGTTCCAGTTCCTGCGCAGCCGGCGCCATCACATCCCAGTTGTCCATGAAGACCTTTAACCGACAAAGGTTCGCCAGAGAAGTGCCGGCAGCCTCAGAGATCGCAGAGATGTTGGCGAGAATCTGCCGCATCTGGGCCGAGCCTTGATTGCTGTATCTCTCAAAGCCCTTGGGTGTGCGTGTCGTAACCACGCCCTTGCTGTCTACGGCCCGCAGTGAACTGAAGAAGAGCAGGTTGCCCACCTTCACTGCCTGTGGTTCGTGACCGAAAGGCGTCGGTGCGTTGGCTGTAGAGACGGTCTCCGGCTCGAGGTTCGAGTCGTTGGCTAGGAGATCCATCGCGACTTCGAATCGCCAGCCAGCTCCGCCCAGGCCGGCGTACGGGACCACGGTGCGCGCGGGAGGGTTTTTCGGGAACCACTTCTTCCACACGGCATCCATCGACGAGAAGTCGGCGGGGTGGCCGATGTACACGGTGGCGTTCACACAACGATCGATCGATGAACCTGCAGACTCGGCGATCGCGGCCTGCTTCTCGAGCGCCAGGTTCACCTGTTCGGCCATCTGGTCGCCATACCACAGGTACTCGTTGGGCCGGGTTTTCGGATCGGTCGAGCCTGGGCGACCCATGTGCTTGTCGCTCATCCAGTCGCCCTGCCAGTCCGTGGGGACCTCGCCCGCAAGCATCACCCAGTCACCGAACCGGATCGCCGGCGAGTACCCCGCCAGCGGTGATTTCACCCCCGCCGGTGCCTCGAAGCGTTCCTTGGTCACTCCGGGGGCTCCGATGAGGTCGACCTGGAGATCCACGCCCTCGACCGGAAGGTCAGTGACCCCGAACCCGACAGACGGAGGACGGGCCTCGTCTATGTACTCATTGCGGGTCTCGAGATAAGGCGAGATCGAGATACCCTTGGCGAAGCAGTCCCGGAACTCGTCGAAGTCCTGCTGCGTCGGGTGCGGCGAGCGAAAGAACTGCTCGATGCGGATCGAGTCGGTACGCAGGTCGGCCCCCGCCGCTGCAAAGACCTTCTCGAGTCGCTTCATCGTGGCGTGCGACTGCGTCCGCTGCCGGTCGTTGTCGTGGGCGTCCGGGCGGAAGAGCGCCTCCGGGTCGGTGAAACCGTTTTCGTCAACGGCTACCTCAAAGTCCGTCGGCATGACGCCGGAGCAGAAGATCCATCCCGCTGCCTTGATGGCCGGGCTGGAAAACTTCGGCGCATATCCGGGCTGAGCCAGCTCCGGGCCGGTGACGGCCTCGCGGCCAATACTGGGTGTGTTGTTTTCCATTTCTTACTCCATTCGGTTGTGCGGTGGTTGACTGCTTGCCCGCGTGCCCGCGTGATCTCGCGATCGACACGGGGCGGCTACTGGTTCGGCCCGTACAGGCCGAACTCGAATGTGGGATCCCCTGGTATCCATGACCCACCGAATTGCGACCTCGTTCCCATCTCGCGCACTCGTCGGGCGAGGTTGCGACCGAGTTCGATCTGCGGCCCCTCCCACGCCTTGAGCGCTGCGTCGATGTTCCATTCGGCGCGGGCCAGGCATTCACCCAGAGCGACCGCGTCGGCGACGGCCTTTGACGTACCTGCCGCTGCGTGAGGCCGCAGGGCGAACGCAGCGTCTCCGAGCAGCACGCAGCGGTCGTGGACCATCCGGTCCACCGCCGTGTCCTGAATCACCTGGATGTACGGCTGCTTCGTCTTCACAACTACCTCGGCCGCGACGGGAGGCAGCTCCAGCTCGGCCGCCCGATGGAGCGACGAGACGCTCCGCTCCTGAACTTCGCCCATGGCGACAGACACCGCACAGCGTTGTCCGCGCCGGTCAGTGAGTAGCTCGTCGAGCTCGGGCCCGTCTTCTAAGTTGCGGTACCACACGAAGTTGACCGGCCGTCGGCCCGGCTCGATATCCCCATCGGGGGCCGGGATTGGGTAGAGCACCATATGGCTGTTCGGCAGCACACAGTACGACATCGCATCACCGAGGAGCCGGCGAGTCTCAACGCTGAGCTCGCCCTCCGCCACTGTCCCTCGCCAACCGACGTAGCCCGCGTACTCCGATACGGATTGGCGGGCGAGGCGACGGCGGCCGACGGACTGGATCCCGTCCGCGAACACCACGAGATCAGCCCTAACGTCCGGTCGGTCGAGGAATCTCAACGTCGCATTGTCAGACTTCGACTCCACACCCACGGCACTCATCCCGGTCCGGTAGTCCTCTGATCCGAAGACACCTAGAAGGTGCGTGTGGATGATCGCCCACGACGCGTTGTGCCAGAGGCGCCGCTCGTTGAAGACCATCTCGTTGGACGGACCGAAGTAGCGAAGATACTCGGTGCTTGTGCAGCTGGCATCGACGTCGAAGCCCGTGGACTCGCGCAGCCACTCGACTATGTTGGTCTGGAGGACGATCCCGCCTCCGCGACTGGTCATCGGTTGCGGGCTGCGTTCGTACACCGTTACCGCGCTGCCTCGCTGCTTCAGGCAGATAGCAGCCGTCAGACCACCGATGGAACCTCCGACGATGGCCACGCCGGTTCGCTCAGCTCTATTCGGCATCGGTGTTGCAACCTCACCTCTCCGCAGGTGTGAACGGTCCAGGTGACTTCACGACGAGGTCACCTGGACCTGACTCATTTCTTCAAGGACGACAGGTCGACCTTCTCCGCAGCGCCGGTCACGCCGAGAACTCCCAAGTCGGGCAGCTGAATCGCACCGGAGGTGATGTCCTGCTCCACTTTCGTGAGTTTCGCCTTGACATCGGCAGGGACGGCGCTATCGAGTCCGTAGAACGGCGCGAGTTTGATGCCGTCCGCGAACGTCACGTACTTGTTCTCGGAGACCCAGTTGCCCTTCGCCGAGTCCTGGATAAAAGAGGACGTGATGTCGTCGAGGCCGTACAGCACGCTCGTGAGGACGACATCTGGTGCCTGATCGTGTTTGTCGCTGTACTGTGAGATCACGTACTGGTTAGGACTTCCTTGCATCGTCTTGAAGATGCCCTGGGTCGCCTGGTCCGTCGCGGAGAATATGATGTCGGCACCCTTGGCCTTCATCGCCGCGCTGGCCGAGCCGGCGGTGCCCGCGTCGGTCCATGTGTTGATGTACTGGCGTTCGAACTTTATGCTCGGCCTCGCATACCGGGCGCCAAGGGCGAATCCCTCCATTTCGGATGTGAGAAGCGGGAACTCGAAGCCACCGATCGCACCGACCGTTCCGGTCTTGCTGAGGAGCCCGGCGAGGTAGCCGGCCGCAAACGTCCCCTGCCAGAATTTGGGTGTGACTGCTCGTACGTTCTTCGCCGCTGAGTCGACGGAGCCAATTTGTGCGAAGTGAACGTTCGGGTATTTTTTGGCGAGGTCAGTCGTGACGCTTACCATCGAGGCATTTGCGTTGATAACGAGGTCATAGCCTTGGGCGGCGAACGCGTTGCCCTGCTGCTGGTACTGGCCGGTGTCGTTCAGGTTCGCCGCGACCGTCAGGTTGGCGCCGTACATGTCGCCGGCCTTCTTCGCTCCTGTGGAGATGGCCTCTCCCCACGAGCCGTCGTTCGCAGTACCCGGAGTTAGTACCGCGACCTTGATCGCCTTCCCATTCCCGGCGTTACTGTTTGCCGAGTTGCTCGAGTTCGAGCCGCAAGCGGTGAGTCCGAGAGCGCCGATGCAAGCGAGCGCCATCAGTTGTTTCTTGAGTTTCACTTGACATTCCTTTCGTTTACGCTGCTGAGGTGGTTCTGCTGATGTTCATTTGTCGAACCGCTTTCCAATGGCGGCGGGATACCGAGACTTCTTGGAAGTGCACAAGGCAACTACTGTCACCACGAAAGGGAAGGCGATCCACAGATAGCGGGCACCGGGTCCCCCAAAACCGAAGGAGGAGCTGTAGAACTGCAGAGAGGACGCGATGCCAAACCCATAGGCGGCGACCAGGATGCCCAGCGGAGAGAACCTTCCGAGGACAACCAGCGCAAGAGCGATGAAGCCGGAACCGCTGGTGATACCTGGATAGAAAGACCCGCTCTGGGACAGGACGAGGGTGGCTCCGCCCAGGGCGGCGAAGATACAGCCGAAGGCGAGCGAGGCCCAGCGAAGCGTCATGACGCTGACGCCGTTCTGATAGGCGACCATCGGCCGCTCTCCGACGGCGCGGATCCGCATCCCGAACCACGTTCGTGAGAGGATCAGTTGCAGCACGACCACAAGGACCACCGTGAGGTACACGAGTATCGTCTGGTGGAACACGACCGGCCCAAGTCCCGGTATGTCGCTGAGTGGGCCGAACGACAGCTTGGGGAGCGTCTCCACCTTGACGGCCTGGCTGACGTACTTCGTGGACAGCGTCGCGGTTAGGCCGAGGGCAAAGATGTTGAACAGGATGCCGGTGACGATCTGCTCGGTCTGGCGCCACAGAAAAAGCAGACCCAAAACAACCAGGGTGAGAAGGCCGGCAATGACCGCCGATCCGAGCGAGTATACGAAGCTGTTGCTGCGTTGGTAGGTGAAGGCGGCAGCGAAAGCTCCGCAGAGCATTACCCCCTCGAGGCCGACATTGAGCACACCCGCGCGCTCGTTCACAACCTCTCCGAGTGCGGCAAGGAGCGTCGGCAGGGACAGCGCGACGCTGGTCGCGAGGAGTGTGACGAGGAGTGTCATCGTCCTAGACTGAGCTTCCCGGACGGCGCGACTGAGTTGCGAGGAAGATCATCACTGCTGCTGCCACCGCCACGAGCGAGACGTCGGGGGAGACTTGAGCGACAACGGAAAGAGTGCTCCCACCAACGGTCATGACTGCGAAGAGGATGGCGCCAAGCGGAAGCAGTGGAGGGCGCAGCCCGATGAGCAGCGCGGCCGCGATTCCGACATACCCGTAGTTGGCCGAAACGTCGGGCGTCAGCGCGCGATTCAGGACCAGCACCAGAATACCCCCGCCGAGCCCGGCCAGGCCGCTACCAATGAGCATGGAGACGATCCGCGTCTGAACCGGCCTGAAGCCGAACCGGGCGGCGGCCGTCGGATTCTCACCAGTCGTGCGGATCCGGAAGCCGAAGTTCGTCCACTTGAAAAGCAGGATGATGAGGACCCAGACGACGGTGACGATGACGAAGGCGATGGGCGAGGCTCCGTACGAGCCCGCGTCGGGGAGAGCGTCTCCGGTTGGGAACGACCTCGACTGGGGGGAGATCGCATCCGGCCAGATAGTCGAGCGGGCGTAGTCAGCGATGGCGAACGAGATGTAGTTGAACATTAACGTCGTGATAACGGCGTTTGCGCCGAATGTCTCGAACAGAAATGCCGAGAGTCCCCCCCAGAGGCTTCCCACGACGACCGCAACCACGAGGGCCAGCAGTGCCAGCCACAGGGAGCCGTCGCCGCCGATCCCGAGCAGAACAGCGGTGGCGCCCAAGGCGCCCATCGTGATCTGGCCCTCACCGCCGAGATTGACAAAGCCGGAGCGGAACGGAATCAGCGCAGCCGCGGCTGCGAGTGTCAGGACGGCCGCGATAGTGATGGTCTGCGACAGCGCATAGGGGTTCGCGATGGTCCCCCGGTACACCGTTGGCAGGGCGGTGTAAAGGTCGATGCCCAGCAGCGGGAGGGCTGAGAACATCGCGGCAATCACGACGACCACCCTCAGGCAGCCGCGGATAAAGGTCCGGTAGTTGATCCTCGTGGTCAGCACCATCTCAGCTCACCGCCGAACCAGACATCGCCAAAGCAACCTGCTCCCGGGTGGCCTGCGAGGTCTCTTCCGTAAACGTGACTTTTCCGTCGCACATAACGAGCAGGCGGTCGCTCACCGAGAACGCCTCGTCGATGTCAGCGGTGTTCCAAAGCACGGCCACTCCGCTCCCGGCCTGCTCGACCACAGATTCCGTGATGCGGGCGGCACCCACGACGTCCAGGCCGCGGGTCGGGTGTGCCAGGAGTAGGACCGACTTCGGGCCCTTGCTCTCGCGCCCGACGACCGCGCGCTGCTGGTTGCCGCCGCTCAACTTCGACATAGCGAGTCGGGGGTTGCGAGGACGTATGTCGAACTGGATCAGCGTCTCCTGGATCAGGCTCGCCAGCTCGCCACCTCGCGTGTTCGTGTGGCGCATGGCCGAACCATGGGCTATCTTGTGAACCAGCAGGTTCTCCGTCACGGACGCTTCCATAAATACGTCCCACCGATGCCGGTCCTCGGTTACGGCGCGGAGCCCGAGTTTGTAGCGATCTCGCGCAACCATCTGGGTGATGTCTACCTCGTGCAACCGCACCGTGCCTGTCTGAGCGGGAAGAATTCCCGCAAGCGCATCCATTAGGTGCGACTGCCCATTTCCCTCGACGCCGAGGATGGCGAGGACTTCGCCCTGCAGCAGACTGAAGTTCACGTCCGTCACACGCCGGCGACCGTCTGAGCCGTCGACGCTCAGGTCTTGCACCACGAGGACCGGGGTTTGATCGTCGATCTCCCGGCGCAGCTTCTTAGTGCTCTGGTCCGAAGCGATCGCGACCTGCTCCCCGAACATCGCCTTGAGCAGGTCAGCTCGTCGTGGTGGTACTGCGCTTCGGATGATGGTTGCGCCCGCACGCATCACGGTGACTCGGTCCGCGAACTGCTCGACCTCGGCGAGCTTGTGCGTGATGACGACGATCGTGTGACCACGCTCGGCGAGATCACGAAGCCGCTGATAGAGCCGCTCGACCTCAATCGGGCCGAGCACGGCGGTCGGCTCATCGAGAATCAGGATCTGTGCTCCGTTGTACATGAGCTTGGTGATCTCGAAGCGTTGGACCTCGTCCACGGCCAGGTCCTGCATTAGCGTGGACGCGGGGTGGATAAACCCCTCATCCTCGAGAAAGCGGATGACGCGCAATCGATCGCCTCGGCTGACCATGCGCGTGCTGGCTCCCGCCACCGACAGGAGTAGATTGTCCAACACGCTGAACTCGGAGATCACGGAGTAGTGCTGGTACACCATGCCGATGCCTGACCGCCTAGCGTCGACCGGCGAGTCGAAACGGACCTCGGCGCCGTGCACCGTCAGCACTCCGGCGTCTGGCTTCATGGAACCGCTTAGAATGCGCATCAGGGTGGTCTTACCGGCACCGTTCTCACCCACGACTGCGTGGATCTCACACGGGTAGAGGTCGAGGGACACCGCATCGTTGGCGACAACCGGACCGAACGACTTCGAGACTGCGGCGGCAGTTAAGGCAGGCTCGCCATGCCTGCTGGCAGAAATCTGCGTCTGTTCCACTGTCACCGCCTTCGTTGCCCTGGATGGAGAAAATATACTAGCGATGCAAGCCCTGTGTTGGTGTAGAAATCGCCATCGGTTGGGGTTCTGGCTGTAGGCTTCTACAGTGAGTCCATCCGGAGAAGTCTTGGGAATAGCAGCATCCGGCAGTCGCCCGCGAGCTCGTTGGGGGCGGCCGTGAAAGCCGCGACGGAGGGTCGGGCGGTGGTCGACGGCGATCAAGCAGTTGACTTGGCCAGCTGGGTCTCCGGGATCCATACATTTGTCAGCGCCGCCAGCAGCACTGCGAGCCTGGGCCAGCTAATCTCACTTGTCGCCTCCACCGCCTGCAAGATGATGGGTTGCGATTTCTGCGGCGTTCTACTCCTCAGGGAAGAGGACCGGCGTCTCATCATGGAGGCGTCTCACGGGTTCACCTTTGACTACGCCGAGAGGCTCAACCAGCTTTTTCCGATCGAGCTAGACCCGGAGCGTTCCGAGTCCTCTCCGTCTACCCGAGCATTTCTTGCGGGAAAGCCGATTGTGGTCAACGATGTCGCCTGCGACCCTCAGATGGGGCAGTGGCGTCAACTCGCGGCCCAGCAGGGATACAGGTCGCTCCTCTCCGTGCCGCTGATGCACCAAGAGCGCCCCTTCGGGGTAATCAATTGCTATCACAGCGAGTCGAACCAGATCACCGACTCGTCAGTTGAGCTTCTTGGCATTCTGGCAAACCAGGTCGGATGGGCGGTGGAGGCCACCCATCTGCGCGACCTGCAGCGCGCGAATACCAGACGTTTGACGGAGGAAAGCGAGTCTCTTCGACGTCAGAGTGAGCTGTTGCAGCAAGCAGAGCAGATCCATAAGGGACTGAATCAGATCGCATTGAGCGGAGGCGGGCTGCACGACCTCGCCGCGGAACTACGAACGCTGTTGATGCGCTCGGTGTTCATCGATGACATACATGGCCGATTGCTCACGGACGACGACTCCGGATTGACCAAGTACAGAGAGCTTCCGCAGGTGCTGCTGTCACAGCGATCGAGCCAGACGATCACTGCGAACGATCGGTCCGACGGGCGGGGCGCCGACTGGAGCGTCACCCCTATTTTCTTGGACGGTGTCGTGGTAGCGCGCATCTGGTCGTCGGGCAACGCGTCGGACCTAAGAGAGCTCGAACTGCGAGCACTCGCTGAGGCTGCCGTGATCGGAGGCATCGACATCTTGCGAACACGCACCGCCGCGGAGATCGAGTGGCGGCTGCACGGCGACATCATCAACGCTCTTCTGGACGATCAGCGTAGTCAGATCGAGGTTCTGACAGAGCGGGCGATGCAACTGGGTCATGACCTCTCGCTTCCTTATGCCATCATCGTGGCCCGAATGCGGGATGTGGTAGGCACCGATCTCGGACGTTCAAGAGCCACCGCTGTCCATCTGGTGAGGTCAGCGCTGATCTCTTTGCCTTGTTGGTCCGCGCCGGGGCCCCTGACTGCCATGCGAGACGGACACCTGATCATCTTTGCGCCGACGGACGACCAAAACCCGCCCGCCGACCTACTGAGCCAACTTGGAGAGACCGTACGCGAGACGCTGAATCGTGCCCTTGCCCCCGAGAAGATCCGGGTAGCAGTGGGAGATGTGTGCCACCACGTGACGGAGCTGCCGCGATCGTACAGGGTCTGTCGGGGTGCGCTTGCAATCCACGCGCTCCGCGGAGCCCCTGCCTGCACAATCGTGTGTCGTCAGCTCGGACTGCTCGGGTTGCTGCTCCAGATCGACGAGCCGCGCCAGCTCACCGACTTCGCGGACCGACCGTTGCAGCTTCTGCGCGATCATGACAGCGGGAAGGGAACAGCGCTCGTCGAGACCTTGAACAGCTTCTTCGCGAACAACTGTCACCTAGAGCGAACGGCGCGGCAGCTCTACGTGCACCCCAATACCGTGCGCCTGCGACTTCGTCGCGCCGAGGCCGTGCTGTCCGTCGACCTCTCCAGACGTGAGGCACAGCTGGACCTCCACACGGCTTTCCTGGTGGACGAGGTAGCCAGGACAGGATTTTGAAAGACCTGCGGCCGCCCTCATGGTTCACGGAAACAGGCTGAGGTTCATCCGTCCACGCCGAGAAACCGACGGGCGTTAGCCTCAAGGGCACCGACATCCAACCTGAGAACCGCCCCGGTGAGTCCGGAGACCTAGCGGTTTGAGAACTCAGCGGTGGGCTGGGCTCGGCTTTGCGCGCCGTGTTGCAACGATGACTGGAATCCGCCCCTGACTAAACCCAGTTGCCCCGCCAACTGGGTTTAGAGCTGACCACCGGTATACATGAGGATGTCTCGAACTCGTTGCTTGGCGAGAGCACAGTAATCCCTGGCAGCCTGTCGCGCGCCGACCAGGTCATGCCGCTCGAAGGCCTCTAGCAGCCCACGTTGGACCTCGACGAAACTCTGGGACGTAACAGGGGTGGACCCGAAGCTCCTGGTCATCACGCTCTTGATGCTCAGGCCCCCGAAGGTCGCAGTCAGAAGAGGGTTGCCGGCCAAGGAAACGAGGTGCTCGTGAAAGGCATAGTTGGCATCGAGATAGTCGTCGAAGTTGACGAAGCGATCCCCCACGAGCTGCGCCGCCATCTTCTCGAAGTGGTCACGGAGGGCGTGTATCTGATCCGGTGCCGCCCGGTCCATGGCGAGTTCGATCACGCCGAGCTCGATCGCGAGACGAGCATCGAAGGTTGAGTCGGACGTGCGAATGTCGAACGCTGTGACGACGTGACCGCGCTCGGGGTCTCGTCGCAACAACCCGTCGACTGACAGGCGGGTCAGCGCGTAGAAGGCAGCTGACTTCTCGACGTGCAGCTCAGCAACGAGGTCCTCCAGAGCGACGACCTCCTCTGCCGGAAAGACGCGACTGAGCACGAGCTGGCGGGCCTGGCGATAGACTTCGTCGTTGCGTGAGAATTCGAACCGGCCGAATCCACCTCTAAAGTAGGTCAGCGGCTGTCCGTCGCTGACGGTCGCGGAAACAACGTGTCCGATGAAGATTGAGTGGGTCCCGCCCGCCACCTGCTCCTCGACCTCACACTCGATGTGGGCTAGGGCATCGTCGAGCATCGGGAGCCCGAGCTGTCCATTCCGCACTCCGACGCTGCGGAACTTGTCATCACTGGCGACCGAGAACTGCTGGGCCAGCACACCTTGGTCCTGGTCGAGAACGTTGACTACGTACTTACCGGACTCTGCGATCGCTAGCGCCGTGGGCACGGCGTTATTAATGCACACGAGCATCAGAGGTGGATCAACAGACAGCGACGTGACAGAGCTAGCCGTCATTCCGAAGTCCTTGCCTCGGTTAGAGGTGGTCACCACGGTGACTCCACTCGCCAGGTGCCCCACGACATGGCGGAAGTGGGCTGCCTCCACGACGGCACAGCCACTCGCGTTCGACTGCTCCATATTTCCTCCAGCGCTGGCGATGCGGACCCTTCATTAGACCGATTGCGTTGACCTTTCACAGTGGCGCCAGTCGTGAGATCAACTCGACGGGGTTGCCGTCAAACGTGAAGGTACAACCGACCCGTCGGCGGCAGGCGACCGAGACTCACAAACGCGGCATCGGCGTCGTTCGAACATGACGGCATAAGGCACTGGATGACGGACGAACCTGAGCTTCACTGTCTGTGTGATCAACGCTGCTGTGGTCGGGCTCGATGGTGGGGCCAGAAGCTGATCCGCGATCTTCGGAGGAGCGCCGCCCAGTCACCGTCGTACTCGGGGTTGACCCAGCCGGCGAGAGCCGGAGCAGGCGAGTGATCGGGGAGTCGCGACAACGGACTCAATCACCGAGGCTCTCGAGAGCCCCGAAGTGGATGCCGTCCTGTTTTGTACACAGCACAAGTTCCACGCCGAACAGATCGCGGCCGCAGCGCATGCAGGTAAGCATGTGTTCTGCGAGAATCCGCTGACGGTCAGGGCTGAGGACGCCGTGCATGTGCTCGACGCCGTGGCTGCATCCGGACTCCAGATCGGCATCGGACATGAGCGAAGGTTCGAGCCAGCCGTGATGAGACTGCGGAAGGCGTGTCGTTCAGGTGAGCTTGGCACACCGCTTGTGATGGAGGGGAACTTCAGCCAAGACAAGTTCTTGGACCTGCCTGCCGATAATTGGCGGCTGTCGGAGATCGAGGCGCCCGTGGGCCCGCTCTCCGCGACTGGGATCCACCTCGTGGATTTGGCGACCGCGATCTTCGGGGGTCCGGTGGATGTGTGGGCGCCTGTCCACGCAGGCGACGGGCTTTGCGAACAGCGACACGCTCACGGTAACGATGGGCTTCGAGCAAGGTCAGACGGCGCTGCTATGATTGAAGGGGTGGACGGAGATTCGGGACCGGAGCCACCCTGAGGAACCGAGTGGTTGGGATGCTACGACCTCGCGACGGGGAGGAACGCCGGTTACAAAGTTTCTACCCACCCCACTCATCGGTCCGCCAGAACGTCGAGGCGTTCGCCCGTGCCTGCGACGGCGACGTTACCTACTCTGTGACGCGCTCGGAGATGCTGGCGAACGTGCGATCGTTCGACGCCATCACAAGGTCGGCGTACTCCGGCTCGGTGGAACGGCTCGAATAGACTCCGTTGGACAGCTTTGATCGTCACCACATAAGGCGATCGTTGAGAGTAGCCAGAGATGACAGCATGGTTCCCGGGCAGTTTGGAGATTGACTGGTCAGAGGACGGTGGGCCTGCGCGCGAGTTCGCGCACCGCGCCGCGGAGACCTTCCCGGTCGAGGAACTGATAGCGCTCATTGTGGACAGTTGCACAAGCTTGGTGTTCCCCAGCCAGGTGCTAGATACTGAGTTCGTCGGTCACCTGAGAGCGAGTGTAAGTCAGAATGTGCATTCCCTGCGCGCGATCCTCGCCGGGCGCATCGATCCTCAGCAGGCCGAGTTGGACAAGGTCCTGTTCTTCCCCACGGTCCAGGCGCAGCTCCACATCCCCCAGAAGTCCTTGCAGCGTTCCTACCGGCTGAGCTTCTTCCTGCAGTGGGAGCACTGGACGCAGCACTTCCGGGAACAGGTGTCGCAGGTCGGACTGACGTCGGAGGAAGGCGCACGCGTCCTGACCTGGCTGACTCGTGTAATCCTCAGTTACCAGGACTATGTCGCCTCGCTCGTGGCCGATATTTACACGCGGGACCACGAGCTGCTGAGCCGCTCTCGATCACAGATCCGGAGGACCCTGATACGTAACATCTTGTCGGGCGACGAAGGAATCTCCGCCGCCGACATAGCGATGGTCGGCTATCCTCTCGACTCCCATCATGTGGCGATCTTGTTGCCAGACATGTCGGAAGACGCCGCGGCTCGGCTTGCTGAGAGGCTTCGATCTTCCTCCGCCGCCCACCAGGCTCTGGTGTACCCCCTCAACCTGAGCTGCACAGTCGTGTGGCTTTGTCGTTTCGATCCTTGGCGGCGCCAGGCCGTGGATGCCCTCATCGAGATCCTGGAGAGGGTCGGCGCAGTGGCGTCCGTGAGCGATGCCGAGACGGGCGTCGAGGGGTTCCGGAGGTCCTTGACCCAAGCTCAGGAAACCCAACGTGTGCGCAAGGCTTGGGGTGCCTCCTACTCACCCCCGGTCCTGATTCATTCCGATGCTGGACTGGAGATCCTGCTGCTGCAGAACGACGAACTTGCCCGGACATTCGTGAGCACCGAGCTCGGGCCTCTTGGGGTCCCGTCCGCCGAGATGGAGCGGCTGCGAGAGACGCTCGAGGCGTCATTCCGCTTCGGTAGTCACGTTGGTGCGGCAGAGAGCCTCCAGATCCACGAGCACACCGTGCGTAACCGAATCCATAAGGCCGAGGAACTGCTCGGGCACTCGCTACAGGAACGTCGCACCGAGCTCCATGTCGCACTCAGGCTGATTCACCTGCTTGAAGGCTCGCTGAATATTGAGCCTGGATCCACCGGCTGACTGGGTTTTCTGTCGGGTGTCGTAACGAACAAATTCCCTGCTGAACTGCGAAAATCCGGAGAACCCGAAGAATCCGGCTCTCCCCACCACACCAAACACGTCGACGAAACAACGCCTGAGGACCTCCGAACTGGACAGCGCGTCCCTCGCCCCAAGAAATCCGTTACCGACCCACGCACCTAGGCCGTACGGCAGCAATGCGCCGGCCGTCAACCAACCTTCTCGATGGCGCCGCTGATCGCAGAGCGGCTGATGGCCTCGAACGTCGCGACGTTGGCCCGGATCTCGACTGTGGTGACTGGGTAGGCCGCCAGCCCCTCCACCGCATCCGCGAAGCACTCGAGGTTGTCGCGCACCGCCTCGCTCGGCGGGAAGAACTGGTCCTGCCTGGCCCCACCGCGATGAACGGTCGTGATGTCCCAACCCTCGGGGCTCTCCGGGTGGCTGCGGTCCCGGATCTCGCTCCATCCCTCGGATCCCAGCAAGCACACCCGACCGATGAACGGCGTGGTGAGGATGGCGGTGATCGCCGCCGTCGCACCGCTGGCAAACCCCAGGGTCACCGACAAGGTGTCGCCGTTCCCGAACGTCGTGGCCCGGGTGGCCAGTCGGGCCCAGACTTCCGTGGGCGCGCCCAAGATGCTGATCGCCAGGTCTACGAGGTGGATGCCGGTGGCCGACAACGGGCCCACCGGCGCCTCGACGCTCGACAGCCGCCAGTTGTCCGGCGGTAGGGCGAGGAACTTGTCCTGGCTGAAGTTGCCCTCGAATACGAGCGGGATCCCCAGTTCACCCGATCGACACCGCTGCTGGAGCTCCATGACCGCCGGCTCGAAGCGCCGTTCGTGCCCGATCCCGATGTTCGCCCGGGTGCAGGCCGAGCTGCGGATTTCCCAGACGGCGTTGCAGCGGTCCTACCGGGTCGGGTTCGCCACGATGTGGGAGGCCCGGGCCGGCCGGCTGAGCACCGTGGCCGAGGCGACCGACATTCCCCGCGCGGAAGCCGTCCGCGCGCTCACGCTGCTGACGTCCATGATCTTCGACTACCAGGATCACGTGGCGTCGCAGGTGGCCGAGAATTTCGCACGGGTGGATGACGCGCTCAGCCGCACGCGGGCTCATGTCCGCCAGGGACTGGTCCGTGACCTTCTGCGGGGTGAGCGCACCTCGCTGGCTCCCTCGGACCTGATCACCCTCGACCACGACCTGACCGCCCACCATGTCGCCGTCCTGCTCCCGGCTGTCGCGGAGGGCGCGGCGACCCAGCTGGTGATCGGCATGCGGGCCGCGACCAGCGTCCGCCAGGTTCTGGTCCAGCCGCTGGACCTCAGCCAGACGGCGGTGTGCGGGTATCCGGCCCCGTGGACGCCGGCCATGACGTCGCGGTTGCGTGAGGCGCTGGATGCCGCCGAGGTGCAGGCCTCGGTCAGCGAACCCCTGCCCGGGCTGACCGGCTTCGGCGAGGCCTTCGAGCAGGCCCGGGACGTGGAGCGGGTGCGCGACGCGTGGGGCCCCGAGCAGGCTCCCCCGGTGCTCACCCACAGCGACGTCTCCCTGGAGACCCCCCTCCTGCGCGACCCGCCGCGCGCGCCGCTTCGTCGCCACGGAACTGGGCTCGCTGGCGCAGGACACCGGCGAGGCCGCCCGGCTGCGGGAGACCCTGGAGGCCTCCTTCCGGCTCGGGAGTCACGTCGCCACCGCGGAGCACCTTCAGTTGCACGAGCACACCATGCGCAACCGGCTGCACAAGGTCGAGGAACTCCTCGGCTATCCGCTGCACCAGTGGCGCACCGAGTTGCAGGTCGCCCTCCCCGTCTCCAGCGTCTGCTACCTACCGCGTCCGGGTCACCGCGCCCTGAACACCAGGCGCCGGCGGCCTCATTGCCCGGCGAGCCGCTGCAGGACCCCGAAGACACACGCGGTGTCCTCGTCCAGCCGGTCCTGCGCCACCGCCGCCTGGTAGAGCACAGCGGCCGCCGAGAACAACGGCGTCGGGCTGGCCACCCCCGCGGCGAAGGAGGCGATCAGCTCGTTGTCCTTGCGCATCGTCGCCACGGTCGCCGTGGCATCGGCGTAGCGCCCCGCCGCCATCAGGGGACCGCGGACCTGCAGCATCCGGGACCCACCGGCACCGTCGCCGACCGCGCCGAGAACCTGCTCGAGGTCCAGGCCGGACCGCTGGGCGAGCAGCAACGCTTCCGCCGCGGCGACGTTGTGCACGGCGACGAGCAGGTTGGCCACGAGCTTCATCCGGGTGCCCTGACCGAAGGCACCGAGGTCGTACTGCGCCCGGGTGAAGGCGCGCAATACCGGCAGGGCGCGCTCCTTGGCCGCCGGAGCGCCGCTGAGGTAGGCGATGAGGTCGCCGTCGCGCGCCTGCTGACCCGTACCGCTCATCGGGCAGTCGAGCAACACCCCGCCCCATGCTTGAGCGCGGTCGTGACCGTCCTGCTTGGTCTCTGGGGAAAGGGTGCTGGCTTCGATGATGACCAGGTCCGGGCGCTCACCGGCGCCCAGCCCGTCCGCGCCGTCCAGCACTGCCAGTAGTGCGGCCGCACTCGGCAGGGCGGTGATCACCACGTCGGCACCCTGGGCCACCTCGGCTGGGCTGCCGCAGACGACAACTCCGCGCGCCTCGTGCTCGGCCCGTCGCTCCGGGGCGGGGTCGAACCCGAGCATCGGGAAACCCGCGGCGAGCAGGTGCTCGCTCATCGCCCCACCCATGACCCCCAGGCCGAGGACACCGACCGGCTCGAGGGTCACTTGCTGCCTCCCTCGCGCAGGAACGCGGTCAGCGCCTGCTGGAACTGCTCGGGTTGCTCCAGGACGCCGGCATGTCGGGCGGGTGACAACCACACCAGTCGGGCGCCGGGGAGTTCGTCGGCCAACGCCCGTGCGGCCGCGGTGAACGGCGAGGCGTCGTCCTCGCCGCAGACAACCAGCGTCGGTGCGCTGAGCCGGCCGGTCACCCCGGTCAGATCCACCTGTTCCAGCGCCTGACAGGCCCGGGTGTAGCCGAGCGGGTCGCCGGCGAGGAGCAGCTCACGGACCTGCTCGACCAGCGGGCCCCCCTCGGCCAGCCGGTCGGCGGTGAACCACAGGTCGAGGGTCGGATCGATCAGCGGACCGAGCCCGTCCGTCGGCGTCCGGGCAGCTCGGTCCCGCCACATCTCCTTCATTGCCGGCGGGTAGGTGGCGACGGCGTCGACGACGACCAGCCGGCGCACGAGCTCGGGGTGGTCGGCCGCGAGCCGCAGGGCGACGAGGCCGCCGAGCGAGACGCCCACGACATCGACCTGCTCGTGCCCGGCGTCGGCCAGCAGCCCGGCTGCCTGCTCGCTCAGATCCTCGATCGTGTACGGCTGCGCGGGGACCGGCGCACGGCCGTGCCCGGAAAAGTCGTAGGTGAGGACCTCGAACCCATCGAGCGCCGAGATGACGCCGTTCCAGAACGAGGAATCCACGCCCAGCGGGTGCAGGAGCAGCACGGGCTGCCCGGCTCCGGTCCGGCGCAGCTCGGGCGCCGCCAGCGAGGGCGCGCTCATGTCCGTCCTCCCGCAGCCGAGCGGACGTCGGGCAGCTGCGTGCCACCGGGCGCCGGTGTCCGGGCGGTGTTCATCACCATCGCGAGGGTGGTGTAGTAACCGGCCGCTCCCACGACCTCCACGATGCCGGCCTCCCCCAGCTCGGACAGCGCCCGAGCATACGTCGGATCGGAGACACCGCGGGTACGGAGCAGCTCGTCGAGCAAGTCCCAGGTGACGGCGGTGGCCAGGTCCATCCCCTCGGGTCGCCGGTCCTCGGCGATGGCGTCGGCGATCGCCGGGTCCAGCCCGGCCTGCAGTGCCAGCGGGTGGTGGAAGCCCCACTCGAACTCCTGGTCCCACCAGCGGGAGACGATCAGGATGGTCATCTCGAACAGCCGGCGTTTCAGCGGGCTGGAGAAGCGCAGGTACTCCCCCGTCTTCTGCAGCCGGGTCATGAACTCGGGGCTGCGCAGCAGCGGGGCGAACGGACCGATCACCCCACCCCGGCGGCCGGCGCTGATCTCGGCCACCGCGGTCCGCTGCGCGGGGGTCAGCTGGCTGTCCGGCAGTGGGGGCATCCGGTCGAGCTGGGTGTCCGGCTCGATCATCTCAGGCCTTCCCCGGGCGCGTGCCGCCGCTGGTCCTGAGCGCATCGTTGACCTGCGGCATCACCTCGGTCGCCATCAGCTCCATGGAGCGTTGGGCCAGCTCGGGGTCGACCCAGTCCAGCCCGGCGTAGACCAGTTCGCCGAAGTCGCCGGTCTGTTCCCGGAAGGCGAGGATCTGCTCGGCCACCGAGTCCGGGGTTCCGGTGATGACCAGATCGTCGAGCACGCCGTCGAGGGTGACCTCCTCGTCAGGCTGCTCCCTGGATGTCTTGAACAGCCCGAGCCGCCCCAGGGACCCCATCTTGCGGACCATCGACCCGTAGTAGTAGCGGTACGGGCTGTTGGCGTCGGACTTGGCGTAGCGCTCGGCCACGGCGGCGTCGTCAGCGACGAAGACGGTCCGGGCGATGCGCCAGTCCTCGACCGACGCCTGCACTCCGGCGGACTCCTTGCCCTCCACGTAGTTGGGCCAGTGAGTGGCGACCCACTGGGGCAGCAGGAAGTTGGCCGACAGCGGGTGGAAGTCGCGGGCACCCATCGCGATCACGCCCTTGGAGAAGGGCGCGACCACGGTGCCGACGATCTCCGGCCGGGGCGTCTGGAGCGGCCGGCCAATGGCACCGACACCGACCTCGTCATCGAAGGTCGTGGCGGTGCTGACCTTGAACCGGTTGCCGGGCAGGTCGATGTCGTAGGGCGGGTCGAGTTCCCACATCCGCGTGATGATGTCGATCGACTCGGCGAACAGCTGGCTGCGATCCTCGCCGAGGATGCCCAGCACCTCGGCGTCGGAGGGCAACGCACCCGGGCTGACTCCCAGGATGAACCGTCCACCGGACAGATGGTCGAACATCGCACCGTGCACGGCCACGAGGACCGGGTGCATGTGCGAGAGGTTCGTGGTTCCGGTCCCGAGCCGGATCTGCGTCGTCTCCGGGACCAGCGTGGCCAGGAACAGCATGCTGTTGGTGATGTTCTCGTGGCGATCGGTGAGATGCTCGCCGATGAACGCATCGTGGAATCCGAGTCGGTCGGCAAGCACGACCGCCTCCCGGTCCTCCTGCAACGTCTCGCCCCAGGTGCGCCCCTGCGGGTGCATCGGCATCGCGAAATAGCCCAGTCTCACGGCGGTCTCCTCGTGCGTCGGCTGCTGACGAGGTCAGTCAAGACCGGGCACGCGCGCAGGGCAGTGTCGGCAGCTGTGAAGTTGGCCGGTGGCCGATGACGCACGCCGTGAGTGAGCGCCGGTGCCTGCGCCCCGACTCAACGGGCCCCGGCATCTGCAACGGGTGGGTCTCACGTCCTCCGCCATCCCCTGCCACCCCCGGAGTGACTCTACTGGCATCGGTTGGCGACTGCGTGCCGGAGCCTGCACCGCACACCTCCGGGAAGGACGACCCAGATGACGGCTCGAGAGGCGGCGGGCGCCCCGCCGTTCGATCCGATGACCTTCCGGCACGTCGTGGATCACCTCGCCAGCGGGGTGACCCTGGTAACGACCCGGACGGCGGACGGCGACTTCGGGATGGCGGCGAGTTCGGTGACCTCGCTGTCGGTGGACCCACCCATGATGCTGGCCTGCCTGAGGAACTCCTCACCGACATCGGCGGTGTCGGCGGCCGGGGTTTTACGCGGTGAACGTCCTCGGTGAGGCCCACGGGCACCTGACTGCCCAGTTCGCCACTCCCAGCTCTGACAAGTTCGCCGGTGTCCGGGTGACCGGGGGCACCTCAATCGGTCGTCGTCATGGTTGGGAGTCCTTTCGTGCGGTGGTGGCGAAGACGACGCTGGCGGCCAGCACCAGCCGACCGTTCGCGGTGAACTCACAGGTGGTGAAGGCAAGGCGGCGGCCGGCGTCAACGGTGGCACGGTGCGGGTCGGTCAACAGCCGATAACAGCGACCATGCACCGGCAGCCGATGCAGAAAACGGGGGGCGAGGCGCCGCGCAACAGCTCCGAACTAGCGCCCTCAGTTCGGGCAACGCCCCCAGCGCCGAGGCTGCGACGGTGGTGTAGATCGCGGTGGTGCGCGAGTCTGCGTGGCCAATCAGCTGGCTGATCGCCGCCTGCGGGACCCCCCGCAGTGCGACGGTGACCCCGTAGTGGTGTCGAAACGTGTGCGCCGCCGCGCCGGCCGGCAGCCCGACCGCAGCGCGTAGCGCGATCGCGCACAACCGCCGGTCCAAGGTGCACTCCGTCAAGGCCGTGCCGTCGTACGCACGAACAGCGGAGCCACCCGTCCCGACGACCGGCCCGGGAAATGAGTCGCGCGGGCCGCGAGCCACTTGTCCAGGGAGTCGACGGTGTCGCGGCGCAGCGGCACGTCGCGTTGCTTGCCACCCTTCGAGCGCCCGACCCGCCAGATCGGCCGCTCGGGTCGGCGACGATCCCGGATACACCTCGGCGTCGCCGTCGCGGAGTGTGGCCGGGGCGGGGACGTTGACGATCTTCCACTGCTCGCCCCGCGCATCGGTTGCGCCAGCCCTGCTGGCGCGCGACTCTGCGCGCAGCTGAGCGATACTCCGCGACAGTGCACGAGAGTGTGGTCGCCCATACCTGGTGATCGCCCCGCCTACGGAGGGCGTTGACGAGTTCGTCCT
>JAABVA010001252.1_pt1 | contig 27733 bp, 31 predicted proteins | sample 5560331 | NCBI WGS metagenome assembly JAABVA01 (sample SAMN12812661, study PRJNA571458) | rock metagenome | isolation source: Antarctica rocks | place: Antarctica: Victoria Land, Mt New Zealand sud | collected 2016-01-07 | reverse complement strand
CATCCACCCTTCGCCGGCTGCTGCTCGGCCGGTTCGCGGAAGAGGGCATCGAGGCGGCGCCCGAACAGCTTCTGCTGACGGCCTCCGGCACACAGGCGATTGACCTGATCTGCCGTTTTCTGCTCCGGCCCGGCGATACGGTGCTGGTTGACGACCCCTGCTACTTCAACTTCCGGGCGCTGCTCCGGGCGCACCAGGTCAGGGTCGTCGGCGTGCCCTACACGCCCACAGGCCCCGACATGGCAGCCTTCGAGGCCGCGCTGACGGCGGAACGGCCGCGCCTCTACGTCACCAACTCCGCGCTCCACAATCCGACCGGCGCCAGCCTGTCGCCGCAGACCGCCCACAGGCTCCTGAGCGCGGCCACGGCCCACGATGTAACGATCATCGAGGACGACATCTTTGCCGACTTTGAGCCTGAGCCGTCGCCGCGCCTGGCCGTGCTCGACGGGCTTAACCGGGTCATCCGGGTCGGCAGCTTCTCCAAGACCCTGTCCGCCTCGATACGCTGCGGCTACATCGCCGCACGGGCAGACTGGATCGAGGGCCTGCTTGACCTCCAGATCGCCACCAGCTTCGGCGGGCCTAGCCCAATTGGAACCGAGCTGATTTCCAGCGTCCTCACGGGCGGCGGCTACCGCAAGCACATGGAGGAGCTGCGGCAGCGCCTCGTGCGGGCCAGGCGGGAGACTGCGGGGCGGTTGGAGCCTCTCGGCATCCGGCCCTGGATCATGCCGCGCGGCGGCTTCTACCTTTGGTGCCGCCTTCCGGATGGGCAAAACTCCGCCGCGCTCGCCCGCAGGGCCGTGTCCGAGAACGTCGTGCTGGCGCCGGGCGACGTGTTCAGCGTCTCGCAGACGGCCTCTGCCTTCCTGCGCTTCAACGTCGCGCAAGCAGGCGATCCCCACATCTTTGCGGTCCTCCGGCGGGCAATGGCGGCAGGAAACGACTGACACGTTTCGCTTTGCTTCCCGCCTGGCGCAGCATTCCAGAAGCTAGCGGCCATCTGTCCGTTTGGGTTCGTTTGGCGGACAGATAGCCCGGCAGGATATTGGTTCCGTCAACCGAACTGCCCCAGCAGTACGAACCAGGCATAATCGAGAGGCACAAGCAAAACGAAGGTGACGAGCGCGAGCACGAGGCAGAGCCGGAGGCCGTCGCGCGCGGGGACGTGGCCCATGCCCATCGCCACCACGATGGGCGATGCCTGATAGGGCAGCACCGGCGTTGCATAGCCGATGACCTGCACCATCAGCACCGTCAGCAGCGGCAAGCCCGAGGCGTCCGCAAGCGTGTGAGCCAGCGGCGTGAACAGCGCCGGCACGCCATTGGCGGTGACGACGAAATTGAGCAGGGCCGTAATGCCCACCAGGGAGGCGAAGCTGCGGAACGGGGCGCCGGGGTCCAGCGGTGCCACGGCAAGCAGAGCCTGGCCGATACGGTCGCCAAGGCCGCTGCGTGCGACCAAGGCCGCAAGGCCCAGGATGCCAGCGATGTAGATGCAGGTGCGGAAATTGACGCCAGCGGCGAACTCGTCGCCGGTGATGAAACCCACGCGGGGCAGCAGGCAGATGCAGGCGGCAGCAAGGCCGACCCAGGCGGGCTGGACGCCGTGCAGCGTGTCGGTCACCCACAACGCCAGTGTCGTCAGCAACAGCAGTCCCAGCCGCCGCTCCGCTGCCGTCAGTGGCCCGGTTCGTTCGGGGGCGCTGACCGGCTGCGGCCTGGCAGGAAACAGCAGGCAGATGCAGGCGGCCAGCACCACACCCTTGAGCAAGCCCAGCACGGGCGCGTGCAACGCGAGGTAGGGCAGGTAGGCGAAGTGGACGCCGTACGCCGTTTCCGCTGCACCGGCCATGACCAGGTTGGGCACGTTGGCCGGCAGGATGGAGGTGGACAACTGGAACGTGCCGAAGCCGACTGCCAGCGCCAGTCCAATCCGCCCTCGGCTGCCCTCTGCCAGCCCGGCCTGGTCTGCAAGCGCCATGACGACCGGCATCAGCAGCGCGATGCGGCCCATGTTGGATGGCATGACGAAAGCGAGGGCATAGGTCAGCAGCACCACACCGCCGACCAAGCGGGGCCAGGAACCGGACAAGTGCGAGGCGAGCAGGCGCGCGGCGCGGTCGGCCAGCCCGACCTTGCGCATGGCGACGCCCAGCACGAAGCCGCTCAGCACCAGCCAGAAGGCGGACGACAGGAAACCGGAAAACACCAAGTCGGCCGGCGCGACGTGCAGCACCATCGCGACCGCGAAGAACAACAGCGCGACCAGGTACTCCGGAAGCCGCGCCGTCGCCCACAGCGCGACGGTTGCTGCCGACAGCGCGGCAGGCAGCAGCAAACCATTCATCGCGTTTCCCCGCCCGCCGTTGTCGAATACGAAGGTGCCAGGTGGGGAGCCGGGGGAAAATGCGCCCTTGTGCAAGCCACCCTTCGCGCGGCACGAAGGTTGTGTGCGCCTCGACCTCGACGACCTCAGCCTGTTCCGCCACATTGCCGAGGCCGGCAGCATCACGGCCGGTTCCAGGCGGGCCAACCTTGCGCTTGCCGCCGCCAGCACGCGGGTTCGGAACATGGAGGCCACCATCGGGGCCAGGTTGTTCGAGCGCAGCCGCAGCGGCGTCACGCCCACGCCAGCCGGCCATGCCCTGCTCGCACACGCGCGGGCGTTGCTGACACGGGCCGAGCGGATGCGCGAGGAGCTGGATGCTTATGCGGGCGGTGGGCTGGCCGGACACGTAAGGGTGCTGTCGAATACAAACGCTCTGACCGAGTTCTTACCCGAAGCGCTGGGCCGGTTCCTGGTGGCGCACCCGCAGGTCACGGTGGACTTGCAGGAGCGGCTGTCCGACGAGATCGTCGGCTTGGTGGCTGAGGGCGTGGCAGAGCTGGGCATCGTGGTCGCGACCGCGGACCCGGGCAGCCTGCAAACTTACCCGTTCCGCACCGACCGTTTCGTGCTGGTGGTGCCGAGCGGCCATCCCTTAGCCGGGCATGACGGGATCGCCTTTGCCGACGTGTTGGACCATGACTTGGTGGGGCTGGACCAGGCGAGCGCGCTGCAACGCTTCCTGGCAGAACGTGCGGCACGGATTGGACGGCGTCCGAAGCTGCGTGTGCGGCTACGCAGCTTCGACGGGGTGTGCCGGATGGTGGAGGCCGGCGTCGGCGTGGGCATCGTGCCGGAAACGACGGCACGGGTTTCAGGCCGGACACTCGCGATCAAGGCAGTGCCTCTGGCCGACGAATGGGCCGTGCGAGAGCTGCACATCTGCGTGCGCGACCTCGCCACCCTGACCTTGCACGCCCGGCGGCTCGTGGACCACCTGCGAGGGTGAAAATCTGTACCACTTCGTCAAACGTCGGGACACTGTTGGCGAAGTCGGCCGACCCGCTCCATCACCCACCTAAACACCGGGACAAGGGCCTGCAAGTTGGGTGAGGACGGGTTTCCGAGGCCAGCATCCTGTGAACAAACAGCCAACGCCGACTTCGCCAATAGTGTCCGTCGGACTGATAGGATGAAACGGCCTACGTGCCCAGCACCGCCCGTCCGCGTTCCCATAGGTCGCGAGTCACCTCGACCGCGGGTTCGGCACGCGCCATCGCCGCAGCCTGCCCTGCCCAAGCCTGCATCCGGTCCACGTCGCCGGCCTTGCTGGCGGCATCGCGCATCGGCTGCGTCAGCCCCCGCTGCACCGGGTAGGGGGCAGGCGCAGGGGCATCGGGTGCGGCTGCGGCCCGCACAAAAGCCGTCGCGATGCTCCGGCCTACGCGCCCGCTGAACGCGCGGGTGAGCACGGTGCCTTCCGGCGACGTGCGCGCGAGCGTGTCAGCCCAGGCCGGGTGCAGCTTGGCTTCCGGGCAGCGCAGGAAACCCGTGCCAACCCTTCGCCGGTCGCTCCATAGCTTCTTCTGGCCCAGATAGTACGTTCTACCCTCGATTATGCGCCTTCGTATTCACATCCAGTACTCGATTCCATAGATCACGGACATAATAGCTCCTGCGAGTATCACGATACGCCGGACCCAGTCGCCTGGGAGAATCCGAATGAGATGCCCCCCTGCGTAGCCGCCCAGTATGGCTCCGGCGAGCATGACAAGCGTTTCGGGCCAGTGGACGGCGCCCTGCACGATAAAGATTGCGGTGGCGACGAGGCTCACCGCCGATGCCAGCAAGTTCTTCATGGCCTTGATGCTTCGAATGTCGCCGGCTTCCGTAATCGACAGCACCGCAGTCAGAATGATCCCGAGACCCGCGCCGAAGAAGCCGCCATAGACCGACGCCAGGGCCACCGTCCCTGTTCCCCGCGCGCGTGGCGGCACACCCGGCTGCCGCCGTGCAGCGGCCCGGGCCTGGATAGTGGGCGCGAAGGCGAACAGGAGGGTGGCGAGGGCGATCAGGGCGGGTATCGGCAGCGTGAAAAGCCGTTCCGGCAAGACTAGCAGTACCGCCGCGCCGAGTGCTCCGCCCCCTACCGACGCCACCACAAGCGCCACCATGTGCCTGTCCAACCCGGGCAGCCTACCTCGGTCGGCAAGCGCCGCGACCAGATGGCCGGGCATGATGGCAACTGCGTTGGAAGCATTGGCGATGACGGGAGCCAGTCCGGCGTGCAACATGGCGGGGAACGTGATGAGCGTTGCACCACCCGCCACTGCGTTCACAATGCCGCCAACCAGTCCCGCGGCGCTCAGCACCGTCATCGTCACCCAATCCATCCCGCCCTCCTCCATTCCTGGCATAGGAGGGCGATGCCCGCGTGTCTGGAACGTTTGTGACCGTAGCTCAGTGAGGACGATAGCGGCCCGGTGTAGTGCCAAAGGTCCGTCGGAAGCAGCGACCGAGATGGCTCTGGTCGGCGAACCCTGCTTCGGCTGCTGCAGCAGCGATGGCTTCACCGGCCCGGAGCATGTGCCGGGCGTGGTTGAGCTTCTGGACGAGGCCGAAGGCGTGGGGCGCAATGCCGTTGCACTTGGTGAACATGCGGGAGTAGCCTTCCCTGCTCATGCCAAGGCGAGCAGCAAGCTGCCACACCGGCTCGCGGCCACAGAGTTGGAACAGCGGCATAGCATCCGCCTGATCCAAGTATGTAGCCGGCCAATCTGTGCCGATCCTGGCCACAAGTCCCGCCAGCTCGGGAATACTGGGGTCATTGTGCTGCCAGCGCGTCACCTCCCAAGCGAGCGTAGCGTCCGGCTTGGTAGCAGTCAGCATGTAGGCGTTGAGGCAAGCCGTACTAGGAGAGTCGGCCAATGCGCGGTGCGGGGTCTGGGCATGGATGCAGGCACACCACCCTTCCGGAACATCGACGACCTCGCCACCGATCAGGAACGAGCGCCGTCCTGCGAGGACGATGGTGATCTGCGTCTCGTTGTGGAAGTGCGTCGCCAGCCCCGTGCCAGCCCCGTGCAGGGTGCCCAATTCCACGATCCCTCTGATGGATGGGCGCCAGTAAGCCCAGTCAGAGCCACCGACTCCAGGTGCGGTCGGGCTTGCACACCTTTTCCGTTCAGGCGCTGCCCGTCTCATCTTCCCGACAGTCCTGTTCCCAAGAACCCGCCGTCCACCGCGAGCACATGCCCGGTTATGAATCCTGCCTCCTCAGAACACAGGAAGGCCGCTGCCGCCGCGACTTCCTCCGGCGAGCCATAACGGTGCAAGGGCACGGCGCGCGTCCACGCTTCGCGGATGGCAGGATCGTGCATCGCGGCGACGAGGGGCGTGTCAATCGGTCCCGGAGCGACCACGTTCACCCGGATACCATGCACTGCCAAGTCCACCGCCATCACCTGGCTGAGCACCACGACGCCGCCTTTCGACGCGCCGTAAGCCGCGCGGCCGACGTTGCCTCGCACCCCGGACACCGAGGCCACGTTGACGATGCTGCCGCCGCCGCAACGAGACATCAGCCGGGCCGCTTCCTGTCCGACAAGGAAGGTACCGCGCAGGTTCACCGCGACGATTTGGTCGAACAGCTCCAGGGAGGTGTCTAGGAACGGCACGTCCTTGCCGATGCCGGCGCTGTTGACGAGCACGTCCAGCTTGCCGTGCATCGCCTCGATCTCTCCTACCAGGGCTGCCACGGAAGCGGGGTCGGCCACGTCCAGCCGTGCCGGTGCGACCGCATCAGAGACGAGCGGCCCTGCCGACGCGGAAATGTCGGCTGCGACGACCCGGGCGCCTTCCTCTGCCAGCCTATGGACAACGGCATGACCAATGCCGGACAGGCCGCCGGTCACGAGGGCCACCTTGCCCGTGAACCGCTCGCTCACGGCAGGAACCCCGTGCTGAGCCATGGAACGGCCGCAACGACCACAAGGCCGGCCAGCAGCGCCCCCATGTAGGGCCAGATGCGCCGCATCCCAGCGTCAGGGCTGACTTTGCCGATGGCGCAGGCTGCATAGTATCCAACGCCGAAGGGCGGTGCGAACAGGCCAAGTCCCATCGCAAGGACGACCACCATCGCGTAGTGGACCTCGTTCACGCCCATGGCGCGTGCGATGGGGAACAGCAGCGGCCCGAACAGCACGATTGCCGGGATGCCCTCCAGGATGCTGCCCAGCAGAAGGAACGCAAGGACGGAAACCGCTAGGAAGCCCCATGATCCGCCCGGCACCTCCGCCATGGCCTGGGCGAGCTGGCGCGAGAAGCCGGATTGGGTGAGCGCCCAGGCCATGCCGGTCGCGGTGCCGATGATGAGCAGGATCGCCCCGGACAAGCAGGCGGTTTCAACCAGCATGGGGTAGAGCCTGCGCCATTCGAACCGCCGGTAAAGCAGCAACCCGGCCAGTGCGGCATAGGCGATGCCGATGGTGCTGACCTCGGTCGCCGTGGCGACGCCTTCCACGACCGCGGCGCGGATCAGGAACGGCAGCGCCAGCGCCGGCAACGCGACAAGGAGGGCGCGGCCGACCTCCGCCTTGGTGGCTCGGTGGGCGCCGCTTACGTCTTCGCCTCGGGACCGGTGCCAGGCCACCGCGGCGAGCGCCAGTGCCAGGATGAGGGCTGGGAGCAGGCCACCCGTGAACAGGGCGGAGATGCTGACCCCGGTCACGGAGCCGATGGTGATGAGGACCAGGCTGGGCGGGATCGTCTCGCTCATTGCACCGGAAGCAGCCAGAAGGCTGACCATCTCGCCCTCGTTGCCACCGCGGCGCTTCATCTCCGGGAACAGCACCGGGGCGACGGCCGCCATGTCCGCCGCCTTGGCGCCGCTGATGCCTGAAACCAGGTACATCGCCCCAAGCAGGACATAGGACAGGCCGCCGCGCACATGCCCGAGAAGAGCGGCGAGAAAGCCGACCATGGCGACCGCCATGCCGGTCATCTCGATCAGGGCGCCCAGGAAGACGAACAGGGGAACCGCGAGCAGGATCAGGCTGCTCATGCCCTCGTCCATGCGGGACACGACCACGGTGAGTGGGGTGCTGGTGGTCGTAGCCAGGTAGGCGAGCGTCGCCATGCCGAACACGAAGCCGATCGGCACGCCTGCCAGAACGCCCACAAGCAGCAGCACCACGAAGAACAGGACCAAGTTCCAGTTGCCCAGCCCTTGCAGCGCCGGGCCACCCAGCATCAAGGCTCCCGCAACCGCCAACAACGAGATGCCGATCACAAGAAGGTCAGCCGGGGGCTGCCGCAGCAGGCGGACGACGCAGGTGAGTAGCATGAGCGCAAGGCCGAACGGAATTGCGCCGGCGCGGACGATGTTGGACCAGCCCAGGGCCGGTGTCTCGATGTAGTACTCGTCCTGTGCATATTCGCCCGCGTGCGGGAGCAGCAGCAACAGGAACAATGCAGCCACGCCCACGGCTAGGATATCCGCACGTACCCGCCACGCTGGCGCCAGCCGCGACACGAGCGCGGTCAGCCGCATGTGGCTGCCGCGTCCGAGGGCAATGACGCTGCCGAGCATGGCTAGCCAGAGGAAGAGGATGCTGGCCAGCTCGTCCGTCCAGATGATGGGCCGATGGAACGCAAAACGCGCCACCACGCCCAGGAGCAGAATGCCGATCTCGGCAGCAACGAGCGCTGCCGCCGCGATCTCGACGGTCTGGGCCAGCAGGCGTTCCGCCCTGGCCGCAGAAGCGGCCACGAGCGTAGTGGTGTGGGGTACGGTCTCCACCGCCGCGCTCACGACAGCCGTCCGACGGCGGCTTCGAGCACCCCCCACGCCTCGTCACCGTACTTCCCACGCCATTCCTTGTAAAAACCGGCGGTCCGGAGCTGGTCGCGGAAGGCGGCGGCGTCCACGGGGTTGAACTGCAATCCGGCGCCGGCGAGCTTGCCTTGCAACTCTGCATTGAGCTTGGCGACGTCGGAGCGCTCTTCCAGGGCGGCGCGGTTGATCTCGCGGGAGACGACCTCCTGGGCGTCCTTGGGCAGCCGTTCGAAGGCGCGGCGGTTGGCGAGGAACCAGAAGCCGTCCCACATATGGTTGGTTAAGCTGCAGAACTTCTGCACCTCGTAGAGCTTGGCCGTCTCGATTATGGCGAGCGGGTTCTCCTGCCCGTCCACGATGTGCGTTTGCAGCGCGGAGTAGACCTCGCTGAAGTTGATGGAGGCAGGCGCCGCGCCGAGCGCGGTGAACATGCTGGTCCAGAGCGGGCTGACGGGCACGCGCAGTTTCATACCGCGCAGGTCGGCAGGCGTGGTGATCGGTTTCGTGCTCGTCGTGGTTTGGCGAAAGCCGTTGTCCCAGATGCGGTCCATGGCGAGCAACCCGCGCTTGCCGATCTCGGCGCGCACGTATTCGCCAAGCTTGCCGTCCATGGCGGCCCATACCTGGTCGTAATCCTTGAAGGCGAAGCCTACGCCGTTGATCGAGGCGGCTGGTACCAGCGTGGACAGGATCAGGCCCGAGAGGGTGAAGAACTCGACCGCGCCGGAACGGAGCTGGCTCAAGGTGTCGGTATCCGAGCCGAGCTGGTTGTTGGGGAATATCCGGAGCTCCACCCGCCCGCCCGTGGCTTCAAGGATGCGGGCCGCGGCCTCTCCAGCCCTGACGTTCAAGGGGTGAGCTGCCGGCAGATTGCTTGCGAACTTGTAGCTGAACTCGGCGGCCTGTGCCGTGCGGGTCCGGACCGCGACGAGGGGCAGGGCCGCCAATGAGGCGGTGGCGAGCTGGCGTCGGCTGAGAGTGGGCATGGCTCTTCCTCCTGGCATGTTGAACGTTCTGGCTTCTTGGCGGGCCAAGCCCGCAAGCAATCCTCAAGGCAAAGCCAAGCAGGGAAAGAAAATTGCTATAATTCCACTATGTGGACCACGTCAGCAATGTCCGTCTCAAGTTTGACTCCGCCCTTCATAAGCTATTACAACTACTTTGCAAATCAGTTCGGTCCAGACCGTAGAAGTTCCACATTATGAGATATATTGCAGCGCACAATGGATAGGAGTGGCGAGGAGGCATCTGGGACCCAGGCCCTCGACCGTGCTGTCGGGCTGCTGCGCCTTGTTGCATCCGCGACCGGACGTGGCGCGCGTCTGGCGGACTTGATCGAGCAGTCGAACTTCTCGAAGCCGACCGGGCACCGACTTCTGCGCGCCCTGGAGCGCTTGGGCTTATTGGAGCAGGACCCCGCAACGCGCTTGTACCACCTTGGCCCGGAAGCCTTCGTGGTCGGCGCGCTCGCCGCCGAACGCTTCGGCGTGCATCGTGCTGCGCTCCCGTCACTGGCCCGCATCGCCTCGGCATCCGAGGACACGGCGTTCCTTTCCGTGCGCCGGGACTGGCACGCCGTCTGCCTGCATCGCGAGGAGGGGCCATTCCCGATCCGTTCGCATGTGCTCAAGGCGGGCGACCGTCATCCGCTGGGAGTCGGGGCAGGGAGCCTGGCCATCCTCGCTGCACTGCCGGACGCCGAAGCGGAAGCCATGATCCAGGCGAGCGCAGGCGAGATCGCAACCCGCTATCCAGACTTCTCGCCGGCATTGCTGCGCGACTTGGCGGTGCAAACCCGCGCGCGTGGGTTCGCGCTCAACCCCGGGCTGCTCATGGCCGGAAGTTGGGGCATCGGTGTGCCGGTCCTCGACCGTCAAGGTCGATGCGAGGGCGCGCTTTCCATCGCTGCCATTGAGTCCCGGCTTGGCACTAGCCGTCAGCAGGAGTTGGCAGTGCTGCTCAAGGCCGAGGCCCAACGCCTGGCCGAGAGCCTGGCCAAGCCGGCCGGCGCCTCGGACCTTTCCCCTCCCGCCCCGCGCCGCCGTTCTGCGGCAGCCGGGGCTTCACACAACAGGAGATAGCATCATGACCGAAGCGTGCATCGTTGGCTGGGCGCACCTGCCCTTCGGCAAGCTGGAGGAGCCTGACGTCGAGGCCTTGATCGGGCGCGTTGCGGGGGCCGCCATCGCCGATGCCGGGATCAGCCCCACGGAGGTGGACGGGGTGTTCGTCGGCCTGTTCAACAATGGCTTCTCGCGCCAGGACTTCCCCAGTTCGCTCGTGCTGCAGTCGCTGCCGGACCTGCGCTTCAAGCCTGCTGCGCGTTACGAGAACGCCTGTGCCTCCGGGTCGGCGGCCGTGTATGGCGCCCGTGACTTCCTTGCGGCCGGGCGCGGGCGCTTTGCGCTGGTCGTCGGTGCCGAGAAGATGACCGCGACCCCCGGCCCGCAGGTCGGCGATAACCTGCTCGGTGCTTCATACCGGCGCGAGGAGGCCGACGCGCCCGGCGGCTTTGCCGGCGTCTTCGGCCGGATTGCCGAAACCTACTTCCAGCGCTTCGGCGACCAATCGGATGCCTTGGCCGCCATTGCGGCCAAGAACCACAAGAATGGCGTGGACAACCCTTATGCGCAGATGCGCCGCGACCTCGGCTACGCATTCTGCCGGACGCCCTCCGAGAAGAACCCGTATGTGGCAGGCCCGCTCAAGCGCACGGACTGCTCCCTCGTATCGGATGGGGCCGCTGCCCTGATCCTTGCCGATGAGGAGACCGCCCGCTCGATGGCCAAGGCCGTGCGCTTCCGCGCCGCCGTCCACATCAACGACTACCTGCCCCTGTCCCGCCGCGATCCCACCCGGTTCGAAGGTGGAGCCATCGCCTGGTCGCGGGCGTTGGACGATGCCGGCCTCGGCCTCGATGACCTGTCCTTTGTCGAGACGCATGACTGCTTCACCATCGCCGAGCTGATCGAGTACGAAGCCATGGGCCTGGCGCCGCATGGCCAGGGCGCCCGCGCCGTCCTGGAGGGCTGGACCGGGCCGGATGGCAAGCTGCCGGTCAACCGTTCCGGCGGATTAAAGGCCAAGGGGCACCCGGTCGGCGCCACCGGCGTGTCGATGCACGCCATTGCCGCCATGCAGCTCACCGGCCAAGCCGGAGCCATGCAGCTTCCCAAGGCCGACGTTGCAGGCGTGTTCAACATGGGTGGCGCCGCAGTCGCGAACTACGTCTCCATCCTGGAGCGCATGGAATGACCGCACAGGCGCCCCTTGCACCTCCGAAAGGTGGTGTCGCGCCGTGCTCCCGGCGCGTCATGAACCTGTCCCACCTGCTGCGTCAGGCGACACGGCGCTTCCCTGGCGAGGTCGGCTTCGTATGGGGCGAGACCACCTGGACCTGGGCGGAGATGGACCGGCGCGTGGACGCGATGGCGGCGGCCCTGGCCGCCCGCGGCGTGGGGAAGGGCGACCGCGTGCTGGTGCAGTCCAAGAACTGCAACCAAATGTTCGAGTCCATGTTCGTCTGCTTCCGCCTCGGCGCGGTGTGGGTGCCGACGAACTTCAGGCAGACGCCGTCCGAGGTGGCCTACCTGGCCGAAGCAAGCGGCGCCTCGCTCATGCTGTGCCATGCCGACTTCCCCGGCCACGCTGAGGCAGCCCGGGCAGCCGTCCCGGGCATGGGGGCGGTCCTTACGATTGGGCCGGGAAGTGCGGGAGACGGCTACGACGATCTGGTGACGCGGCACATGGGAGAGGCCGCGGGGATGGCAGACGTCGAACACGACGACCCCTGCTGGTTCTTCTTCACGTCGGGTACGACCGGTCGGCCGAAGGCTGCGGTGCTGACGCATGGGCAGATGGCGTTTGTGGTCACGAATCACCTCTGCGACCTGATGCCGGGCACCACCCATCAGGACGCCTCTCTCGTGGTGGCGCCGCTGTCGCACGGTGCCGGCATCCACCAGCTTGTGCAGGTGGCGCGCGCCGCGAAGACGGTGCTGCTGCCGGGCGACCGCTTTGACCCGAAGGAGGCTTGGTCGCTCATCGAGCGTTGGCGGGTGACCAACGCCTTCACGGTGCCGACCATCCTCAAGATGCTGGTCGAGCACCCATCGGTCGATGCGTATGACCACTCCTCGTTGCGTCACGTCATCTATGCCGGGGCGCCGATGTACCGGGAGGACCAAAAGCGGGCGCTTGCGAAGCTGGGGCCGGTGCTGGTGCAGTACTTCGGGCTGGGAGAGGTCACGGGGAATATCACCGTGCTGCCCCCGGCTCTTCATGCGCCAGAGGACGGGCCGCACGCGCGGGCCGGCACCTGTGGCCACGAACGCACGGGTATGCAGGTTTCCATCCAGGACGACGACGGTCGCGAGCTATCAGCGGGCCAGACCGGAGAAATCTGCGTCTGCGGTCCGGCGGTGTTCGCCGGCTACTACAACAACCCCGAGGCGAACGAGAAGGCGTTCCGGGCTGGATGGTTCCGCACTGGCGACCTTGGCCACCTGGATGCAGAGGGGTTCCTCTACATCACTGGACGAGCCTCGGACATGTACATTTCCGGCGGCTCGAACGTGTATCCACGGGAGGTCGAGGAGAAGCTGCTCCAGCACCCAGCCGTCGCCGAGGCTGCCGTGGTCGGCGTACCCGACCCCGTTTGGGGGGAGGTAGGTGTTGCGGTCTGCGTAGTGCGCGGGGGCCTGGCGCTCAATGAGCCCGAGCTTCTGGCTTGGATGGAGGGCAAGGCCGCCCGCTACAAGCTGCCGAAGCGCGTGTTCTTCTGGGACGCCCTGCCGAAATCTGCCTACGGCAAGATTACCAAGAAGCTGCTGCGCGACGAGTTGCGCGCGCGGTTGCTTGTCCTCCGCTCAGCCAGCCCGGGCGTCGGCGTGATCGGTCTGCCGGTCCAGGGAAGGGCAGCCGCCCAGCTTGCCGGAGGTTTGCCGGCCGATTCTAAGCTCGGCTTTGGCCATTTTGCTCATAGGTCACCCGTTGATTATCAACGGCTTGGTGCAAGAGGGTATCTTTGTGTGGGGCTTTTTGCCGGGTGGTGGCCGCTTTCAGGACCTTTTGAAAGGCTAGAGCACCAGCTCCAGCGCAGCTAAAGCAGGGACTTGTCGGTATCGTCAGACCTGGAAAATGGCCAAAGTCGAGCTAAGGAGTACGATCTTGCAGCAGGCGATCATGGACCTCTTGCCCCGGCCGCGGACACTCATCCACCCGGGCCGCTTCAACCCGGTGCGCATCCGGAGCATGCACTCCGACCGGGCACGCCACTTCCGCTTGGCACTTCGTCCTGGACTCAGCCTCTTCGAGGCACTGGTCGAACCCCTGGCGCAGGCCGGGGTACGGAATGCCTCGACGACGATCCTTGGCGGGCAGTTCAGCCAATTCCGGTACTGCGTCGCACCGCCTGATCCCTCCGGCCGGACCGTGGTGGCGTACTCGGAGCCAGTCCATGCCGGCGCGACCTACATGGTCTTCGGCAATGCGACCCTGGGCAGGAGCGTGCAGCGGCGCCCGCTCGTGCATTGCCACGCCACGTTCTGCCTGGAAGGTCGCGAGGTCCGGGGAGGGCATGTCCTTACGGAGTTCTGCGTTGTCGGTCCCGAGCCGGTTCCCGTGCTCGTCACGGCGCTGGACGGCTTCGAGCTGCAGCAGGCTTACGATCCAGAAACCAACATGCAGCTCCTCCAACCTCATGAGGTGGCCATCAATGAGTGACCAGACCGTCGTTGAAGCCGGCACGATGGGCCGGGTGGCCTATGCGCGGATCGCCCCTAACGAGGACCTCGTGCAAGGCGTCGAGAAGCTCTGCCTGGCCGAAGGGTTCCGCAATGCCTTCGTGCGCGGAGCGTTGGGGAGCCTAGTGGACGCCTGCCTCGGCACGCTCGATGGAAGAGTCCGGCAGGTCCGTGGTCCTGCGGTGGAGATCGTGAGCCTTGCCGGGGAGGTGCGATCAAGGTCCGATGGATCGCTACAGGCTTCGCTCTCTGGTGTCGTGGCTGATCCACAGGGCAGCGTGTTCGGTGGTCCGTTTGTGGCTGGGTCGAACCCAATCTGCACTACGTTCGAGATCACCTTAGAGGAATGGCTGCCAGCTATGTAGTCCGGGATTTTGCTGCGGGGCACCGGCCCATCCATCGTCCCCGCCCTTTTTACATTCCGTCAAAGGGACGTTTGGGTTTGTAAAAGACTGGACAGCGCCGGCTGGTGATGCCACATGAGACATCATGCTGCCGCGCGTGCTGCTCGACACCTCCGTGCTCCGGGCCGGCTTCGTCAGTGGTGCCGGCGCGTCCCGCCAAGTGCTGCGGGCGGCCCTCATGGGGAGGATCACCATCGTCGCGTCCACCGCCCTCATGTTGGAGTACGAGGAGGTCCTGCTCCGTCCCCAAACCCTGGAGCGGGCTGGCGTGGGGGCGCATGACGCGCTCGGGTTTCTGGACGGCCTATGTGCTGTTTGCCTGCCTGTCACGGTGCGCGTTCGCTGGCGACCGCAGTCCCGCGATGCCGGCGATGATTTGGTGATCGACGCGGCGGTCAATGGCCAGGCCGATAGCATCGCCACTTTCAACCTGCGCGACCTACGCGCGCCAGCGGCCCGTTTCGGCGTCGCGGCCGAGCCGCCGGCCGACATTCTGAGGAGGATCAGGTGAGCACCTTTCCCTTCCGCATGCCCGACGACCTCAAGGCTGCCATCACCGCCCAGGCCGAGCGCGCGGGCATCAGCCTTAACCAATACCTGCTCTCCATCGTTGCGGCCCATGCCGGCTCCCAAGCCGAGACCGAACGCTACTTCGCCGCGCGGGCGGCGCGCTCCAGCCCCGGCCGGGCACTGGAAATCCTGGCCCGCGCCGGGCAAGGCAACCCGCCCGAGCCGGGTGACGAGTTGCCGCCGGACCTGGCGCCGTGAGCGCGGCCCGCTTCGTCGCCTACTACCGCGTCAGCACCGACAAGCAGAACCGCTCCGGCCTTGGCCTTGAAGCGCAGCGCGCGGCCGTTGAGGCGCACGTCGCCGGCGCCCGCGGCGCGGTCGCGGCCGAGTTCATCGAGGTGGAAAGTGGCCGCAAGAAGGACCGCCCTCAGCTCGGCGCGGCACTGGCCGCCGCCCGCGCCCACCGCGCGGTGCTGGTCATCGCCAAGCTCGACCGCCTGGCCCGCAACGTCCACTTCGTGTCCGGGCTGATGGAAAGCGGCGTCGAGTTCGTCGCCGCCGACATGCCGACCGTGAACCGGCTGACCGTCCACATCCTCGCCGCGGTGGCCGAGGAGGAGGCGCGCATGATCTCGGCGCGCACCAAGGCCGCGCTCGCCGCGGCCGCGGCGCGCGGCGTCCGGCTCGGCAACCCCAACCTGGCAGCCGGCTCGCCGGAGCAGGCGCGCGCCGCCAATGCCGTGAAGACCGGCCGAGCGCAAGCGCGGGTGGCCGACGTGCTGCCCTTCATCGAGCAGGCCCGGTGCGCGGGCGCCACCACCCTGCAGCAGCTCGCCGACGCGCTCGCCGCCCGCGGCGTGCCCACGCCATCGGGGCGCGGCAGGCGCTGGCACCCCGTGCAGGTGGCCCGCATCGTTGGGCGGCATCAGGACGCGGCCGGCGCACCCGCTGCGGTGCCAGTGGACGCTGCGGCGTGAGCCTGCCCCAACTCGCCGTCAACCGGCGCTTCATGGCGGAGTTCCTGGAAGCGGACCGGCCCTGCTTCGGGCTAGGCCTGGTCGAGGTGGGCGATACCCGCTGCGCGCTGGTCGCGCTGCGCCCGGAGCAGCCCATTCCCCGACCTGTCACGGCCGGCGGCTTCGCGTTCGGGCACTCGCTGCGCGGTCAATGCCGACCGCCGCGGCACGACGGCCTTCCGGTCGGGCATCGGCGCGGACAGCTTGGCGGGCCTCAAGGCCAACATGGGTCGCATCAGGCGTTCCGCGACGAGCGAGGCCCAGTACCGCCTGGCGGCGGCGCAGTTCGAGGAGCGTCCGGCGCCGCCCGGGACCCTGCTCACTTGGACGTGCCGGGGCGACACCGGCCACCTTGATTTGACGCATGACCGGCTGGTGCTGAACCCCGCCTGAGCGGGAGCCGGTTCAACGAATCGCAAACGCGCCAGAGGTCGTGATTCCAGGATGCAGGCGGAGTAAGAAGGCTCCTCGCATGGGTGTCACGATCACCGACGACTTCTACGCAGCCGTGGAGCGGTTGCCCGCCGGGACGGTCCAGCTTAGAAGGGACAATCGTCGGCCGAGGTCGCAACGGCTTCGGGCGCCGGGGCGGCTACCTTTTCCCGTGCCATGTCGCCCACCTTTGCCTTCGCCTGCTTGCGGGAAGCCTGGGCCACCCTGAGCAGCCCAACACGCTTGCGTGGGTCGAAGTCGGAACCGCTCAGCCCCGTGAACTCCATCGCATCCACGAAGTCCTGGGCAGCGGCGTGCGCCTCTTCCGGTGCCATGTCGGCGACGTACTCGCCCGCGAGCATGTGCATGCCGGCCTCGGTCAGGGCGGACATGCTTCCTTCGAGGACGAGCAAGCCTTCCAGCCGATCCACAGCGCTCGACCGCCAGGTGCTTAGCAACTCCCAATCGCTACGCTTCGTCCCCGGCAGGAGGCGTTCGAAGGCGCGCAGCGTCGACACGACATGGTGGAAGGCGTCCGGGCTGGGCTTGTCCTCAATATCCAGCAGCACCGTGTGGCACCGGAGCAGCAGGTCCATCAGCTCGCGGGCCGAGGCAAGTAGCCCGAGCGGCACAAAGTCTGCCTCCGGCCCGGCTTCGCCTCGCTCTGCCGCTTGCAGGAGGTCGCCGAACGCCACTCCGAGCACTGCGGCGACTTGGTGGATGGTCTGGTAGTCCACGGCCACGCCGCGCTCTAGCCTCTCCACTGTCGTTTTTGAAACCTTGGCCTTGTCGGCCACGTCCTGCTGCGAGAAGCCAAGCGCTCTGCGCAGCTCCGCCGCCTTCGCCCCATCGCATCTCATGCCCTTTTTCCTTTCCGGCTTCTGCATCGGATGTTCCCTCATCGGTGGTCGTCAGAGTGACGGCGGCTAGTCGTCAAGGACTCGCCATCAAGATTACAGCCCAGGAAGCGCTGACGCTGGTAGGTCGAGGAAGAGGACGATTGCGGGTCCTGGGCCACTCCTGCTGAGGTCTTGGGCGTCTCCCCTTCGGGGCCCGTTCCCAACAGCTCTGTCACCAGCCGCCATTTGGCTGGCGAGGGCCGGTCGGATACGTGCTCAGCGCGCGGTTTCGCCTGAACTGCCCATTACGGTGGAAAATCAGGGCTGCCCGGCGCCCGTTTTCATCAACTTCTGCGTGGGTGCCAGGTTATACTCCGTCCATGTCAGGCGACATGCAAAACCCCTCCGGTGGCGACACGAGGAACCCAGCCACCCTGCGTAGCAGGGGAGAGATGGAATGCATGACGAGGTGAGCGTTTCTGCGTCCGTAATGAGCGGGCGGAGACAGGTGATGAGGCACCCGGATGAGGTGGCAGCGATGCTGCGCCTGCACGGGCTGGGTTGGGGCACGCGGCGGATTGCGGCCGAGCTGGGTTGCGGCCGCGAGACCGTGCAGCGTTATGTGGCCGCCGGCGGCTGGGCGGCGTACCGTGGGCCGGGGCGGCCGAGCGTGCTGGCCGGGCACGAGGTCTGGATTGCCGAGCGGTTCCGCCGTCACCGCGGCAACGCGGACGTGGTGCGCCAGGAGCTGGCGGGCGAGCTGGGCATCCATGTGAGCCTGCGCACGGTGGAGCGGGCGGTGGCGCATTTGCGGCGCGAGCTTGCGGCGGAGGCGCTGGCGACTGTGCGGTTCGAGACGCCGCCTGGGCGGCAGCTGCAGATCGACTTCGGCGAGGTCAGGGCCTCCATCGAGGGCGAGGCCCGGGGCAAGCTGCATCTGTTCGTCGCGACCCTCGGCTACTCGCGCCGGGTGTATGTGCGGGCGTTCCGTCACGAGCGGCAATCGGCCTGGCTCGACGGCATCGAGGGCGCATTCCGCCACTTCGGCGGCGTGCCGGCGGAGCTGCTGATGGACAACGCCAAGACCCTGGTGACGCAGCACGACGCGGCGACGCGTGAGGTGGTGTTCAACGACCGCCTGCACAGCTTTGCCCGGTATTGGGGGTGCGGCCCGTCGCCTGTGCGCCCTACCGCGCGCGAACCAAGGGCAAGGACGAGCGCGGGGTCGGCTACGTCAAGGGCAACGCCATTGCGGGCCGGAGCTTTGCCAGCTGGTCGGCGCTGGAGGCGCATTTGGCCTGGTGGATGCGCGAAGTGGCCGACATGCGGGTGCACGGCACGACCGGTGAGGTGCCGGCCGCGCGGTTTGCGCGCGAGGAGCGGCAGGCCCTGCGTCCGTTGGACGGCCGTCCTGCGTTCCGGCAGATGCGCGAGCTGACCCGGCGCGTGCAGACGGATGCCTGCGTGGACGTGGATACCAACCACTACAGCGTGCCCTGGACGCTGATCGGCGCCCAAGTGAGCGTCATCGTCAGCAACGGCACGGTGCGCGTCCATCACGCGGGCGCTGAGGTCGCCTGCCATCAGCAGCGCCGCGGCCGCCGCGAGCGTGCCGTCGACCGCGCCCACCTGCACGGCGTTCTGGCCCGGGGTCCGGACGCGCCGGGTCAGCCTGGCCATGCGCCAGCGATGCCGGATGCGGCGCTGCCCGGCACCGATTTGCTGCGGCCCTTGGCCGAGTATGAGCAGGTTGCGGGAGGCGGGTGGTGAGCGGCGGGATCGCCGCCGCCCTGCCGGAGATGCTGGGGCGGCTGAAGCTGAACGCGATCCGCGACCGGCTGGACGGGCTGCTGGACGAGGCGGCGCGGCGCGACCTCACCCTGCCCGAAACGCTGGTGCTGCTGTGCGGGGCGGAGGTGGCGCACCGCGAGGAGCGACGCATCCAGATGGGACTGGGCATCGCCAAGTTCCCCTATGTGCGCACCCTGGAGGGCTTCGACTTCTCGGCCCAGCCGTCGCTCGATCCCAAGCAGGTGCGCGACCTCGCGGCCTGCCGCTGGGTGGCCAACGGCGACACGCTGCTGATCCAAGGGCCGCCTGGGGTGGGCAAGTCGCATCTTGCCGTGGCCCTCGGGCGTGAAGCGGTGAGCCAAGGCTACTCGGTGCTGTTCACCACGGCGACCGCGCTGGTCACCACGCTGGTGAAGGGGCAAACGGAGGGAAGGCTGGAGCAGAGGCTCGCGCAGCTCAGCAAGCCGAAGCTGCTGATCGTCGACGAGTTCGGCTACCTGCCCCTTGAGCCGCAGGCCGCGCACTTGCTGTTTACCCTGGTCGGCCGACGCTACGAACGGGGCAGCATGTTGGTGACCAGCAATCGCAGCGTGAGCGAGTGGGGAAAGGTCCTGAACGATCCCGTGGTCGCGACCGCGATCCTGGACAGGCTTTTGCACCACAGCCACGTGCTGACGGTCCGCGGCGACAGTTACCGGCTGCGCGAGAAGCGCCGCTCGGGGCTGCTTAAATCCACCACCGCACCGGCGCAGGCCGGCGCATCAGCGTGACGAGGGTGGCTGGGATTTCAATGTCGCCGGTGGCTGGGTTCCTGATATCGCTTGATAACATCTGCTCCAGTAGATCAGCGGCGGTCCGGTAGGTCATCACGACGCAGAGATGCGCCTGCAACCGGTCCAGCTCCGGTGTCGACCGACAATGCGATGGCCAAGCGAGGCCAGCCTCGATCCCGCCACACGCGGGGCAGCGAAACCGGGGAAGCCGCACCGTGACCTAGCCGAACAGCGTGGCGACCGCATGGTCCCGGTAGTCCTTTACACGGCAAACGCCGTCACAGTGCGGGCATTCCGGTCGCTGAACGGCGTGGTCCCTGGCCTGCGCGGCGACGATCTCCTGTTGAACACGCGCCAGCAACCGCTTCGCTTCGGCCAGGGTCAGACCCAAATTGGCGATATCGACGAGATCATCGGGCCTTCTGATCTCCATGATGTCCGTGCACGGCCCCTCGCCCTCACCCCCAATTTTCACCAACCTCAACATCCAGGCCACGCATCCACCCTTGGTCAGAGAACAGACGCGAAAATACCCCACTGGCCGTCGCACCCCCAATCTTGCGGCAGTCCCGCGTTGCAACAAACTGATAAGGCTAGGAAATCAGCTTTCCATTTTGGTGCGCAATCATTCTTGATGATGGAAGCCTGGCGACGCTCATCAAGATGAGAGGAATGCCTACCGGCTGCCCCCAGGTAGTTCTAACAGCCAGCATGAGGTGCCTTTGCCTTGCGGGACACCTTTGCGGAACCTGTAACCCATTGATGAGGCTCGATCCAGATTCCTGTTCCAGAATCGACCGTCTGCGGAACGCAATTGTGGGGGAGTCCATGTCCCCATTGCCCAGGACTGCACGGTGCGCTGACATGACCTCAGATGAACAGTGTTATCCACGCAAAGCGAGCATTACGAAAGCCAGGCCGAGCGCCAACACGCTGGGATAAAACGTCAGCCCAAAGCCGAACGCGCGGCCGCCCGCGCCGTGCTTATAGCCCAACCAGAAAGCGAGCCGGCCGGCGCAGAATAATCCCACCAGCAAGGGCACCACGATCATTTCCCGTCCGCGCAGCAAGCTCGCCAGTACAAGATGCGTGACCACCGCGAACAGGGCCTGTTCCAGGGTGTTCTGCAGCACGGCGGACGAGACTGCGATCCGCGGACCTGCTTCGCTGAACCCTGAACCTCCTATGTCGGCCGCCGAGAAGAAGCGGCCCCGCGCCACCGCGGCGACCGCCGCCGCGAGCCAGGCCATGACGAACAGATCGCACCGCAGCGTGAAGGCGATCCGGTCCTCTATGCGCGGCAGCGGAGGCATCAGCGGCGATGCGAATGCGATGCCAAACCCTAACACCGTAGCCGCAGCAAGCGCTGCGAAGCTCATCCCGCGCAGCACGCGCCGTTGCTCGGCGTCCAACATCGGGGCTGTTCCTCCAACTTGCTGCCGCCCCAAGTCATACCGGGGTGCAATGATCTGCGGCCTGACAGGGGATCAAAGGTTGCGCCCGGCTGAGCGTCCCTGCCCCATGCGGGCGAGAAGGACAATGGTCGCAAGGGTGGACAAGCCGAGCAATGCGAGCGCCGCAAGAACTCCGCGCCGGTCGGCTGTTCCGCCCAGGACGTAGGCCGCACCAACGCATGAGACCCCGACTGCGCCCGCCGTCTGCTGGATGGTGTTCAGCAAACCGGCGCCCGAGCCGGCATGGGCCGGCTGCACGGTGGCGAGCACCATCCCGGCGAGCGGCGCCATCACCAGCCCCTGCCCGAACCCGAACATGGCCAGCGCCGCCGTGAGCGCCGCCGTGCCTGGCTGGGCAGGTATCCCCGCAAGACCGCCCAGGGCGATGATACCGGCGAGCTGCCCCATGCCGCCCCACAGCAGCACCGCGATGCCGCCCCGCACCGCCCATCGCCCGGCCAACTGCGACGCGAGCGTGAAGGCCAAGGCCAGCGGCATCACCGCCAGCCCTCCCTCCAGGGGCGAGAACCGGAGTTCGTTCTGCGTGAAGAAGGTCATGACCAGGTAGAAGGAGACGTTGCCGAAGTGGAAGCTGAACGCTGCCCGCAGCCCGCGCAGGAACTTGCGGTCGCTTAGCAATGCGAGGTCGATCAATGGCAAGCCGCTCCGGCGCTCCACCGTCCGTTCCAGGCGCGGGAACAGGCCCAGCATGACCGCCCCGGCCGCCATCACCGCCCACAGCCACACAGGCCAGCCAAGCTGGTGCCCGGCCATCACCGGGCCGATCAGGCAAGTTAGCGATAGGAACAGCACCGCAGCGCCTGCAAGGTCCAGCCGGGTCCCTGGCCGCCGGGCCACGCGCGGCATCAACCGTTGGGCGGCCAGCGCAATGGCGGCCCCGATTGGCAGGTTGACGAGGAACACGCTCCGCCACCCCAGCCCCAGCACGTCCAGGGTCACGAGCAAGCCGCCGAGGGCAAAGCCGGCCGCGCCGCCTAGGCCAAGTGCGATCCCGAACACCGTAAAGGCGCGGGTCCGGCCAGCAGCCGGAAACAGGGTGTGGATGGTGGCCAGGACCTGCGGCACCATCAAAGCTGCCATCGCCCCCTGGACCAGCCGGGCCAGCACCAACTCCGCGCCCGAGCCGGCCATGCCGCACCAGAGCGACGCTGCGGTGAAGGCCAACACGCCGGAGACGAACACGCGCTTGCGGCCGAGAATGTCGCCCAGGCGTCCGCCGGTGATCACCAGGCTCGCATAGGCGACCTGGTAGAGGGCGATCACCGCTTCGATCTGGCCTGCGCTGGCCTGGAGGTCGGCCTGGATGGACGGGATGGCCACGTTCACGATGAATGCGTCCACGACAAACATGAACTGCGCCGCCACGACCACGGCCAGTACCCACCAGCGCTGGGACATGGCCGGAGGCGCCACGGTCTCCGTATCCGCTCCCGCGTGGGCGTGATCGATCGTGGCGAGGGGTGAAGCATTGATCTTGGCAGACATGGCTCAGGCCTCCTGCACAAAGGCAAGCAGATCGGCGTTGAGCCGGCGCAAGTGCGTCAGGAACAGCCCGTGCGGCGCGCCCTCGTAGATCGCGAGCCGCGCGCCGGGCACGAGCGCCGCGGTCGGACGACCGGTCAGCTCGATCGGGCAGGTTGCGTCATGTTCGCCATGCACCACAAGCGTCGGCACCGTAATAGTCTGCAGCTCCGCCCGGAAGTCCGCCGTTGTCAGGGTGCGGTTGCAGTCCAGCAACGCCTTGGCCGAGGTGCGGAGCGCCATGTCCCGCACCCAGTTGCGCAGCCCGGACGGCGTCTCAGGCGTCACGAAGGGCACCATGCTGTCGTCGATCCAGCCGGGGAAGTCGCGCATGAGCGAGTCCCGGCGGAAGGCTTCAAACACAGCGGGGTCCACGCCGCCGGGGTTGTCCGAAGCGCGGGCGAGCATCGGCGTCGTGGCGCCGATCAGCACGACGCGGGCAACCCGGCCCGCCCCGTGACGCGTCAAGTAGTGCACGACCTCACCCGCGCCCATCGAGAAGCCCACAAGCGTCGCCCCGCGCAGGTCGAGCGCTTCCATCACCGCGGCGAGGTCGTCGGCCAAGGTATCGAAGTCGAAACCGCGGCCAGGATCGTCGGAGCGTCCATGCCCCCGACGGTCATAGGCAATGCAGCGGAACCCGGCCTCGGACAGGGCCAGCATCGGGTAGGCCCAGGAGTCCGAAGGCAGCGACCACGAAGCGACGAAGACCACCGGAGGACCGTCGCCCCAGTCGCGGTGGAACAGCCCGACGCCGTCCGGCGTGCGGATCAGGCCCGGGGCGGCCGGCCGCGTGGGCCGGCGGTCGTGATCGCGTCGTCCATGCTCGTGCTCTCCCTGTCCATTGGCCGCGGCTTGGTGTCAGGTCCCGGCCGGTACCCGGTCGAGAAAGCCGGTCACCGTTCGGAGCCGCCCGTCGGCGGCAAGCACCGCGAAGTCCGTGCCCTGCACGACGGCCTCGCCGCCCTCGGGTCCGAGATCCCAGGAAAAGCGCAGGCGGTCGCCATAGCCGTCCGGTTGGCCCGAGAGCGTGAAGCGGAAGTCCGGAAACCGGGCCTGCAGGCCCCCGATCAGGGCCGCGATGCCCCGATGCCCCTCCCCCTGCATCAGCGGGTCGAGATAGGCCGCGTCCTCCGTCCAGAGTGCTGCCACCAGGGCGCTGCGGCGGCCGGGGTCAGCCTCGTTCCAAGCGGCTATGTAGCGGGCGGCGATGGCTTGTGCGTCGGTGGTGGTGGTCATCGTGGGATCCTTTCCCGGTTTGCGATGACCGCACTCTCCATCCATTCGAAAGCATGTGCGATTACGTCGGAGGTCATCGGCGCCGGCCCGACACGGGATTATGCTTGGTGCATGACCACGGTCTCCAGCCCGATTTCCACTGGCCCCGGCCCCTCATTGGGCGAGCTGCTGCGCGCATGGCGCCAGCGGAGGCGGCGCAGCCAGCTCGACCTTGCGCTCGATGCCGAGGTGTCGCAGCGGCACCTCAGCTTCGTCGAAAGCGGGCGGTCCGCAGCGAGCCGCGAGATGGTGCTGCGCTTGGCCGAGCAGCTCGACGTGCCGCTGCGGGAGCGCAATACGTTGCTGCTCGCGGCTGGCTACGCCCCGCTCTACGCTGAACGGCCGCTCGACGACCCGGCGATGCACGCCGTGCGTAGGACGGTGGAGTTGATCCTGCGCGCCCACGCGCCGCATCCGGCCCTGGCCGTGGACCGGCATTGGCACCTTGTCTCGGCAAACGCCGCGGTCGCCCCGCTGATGGCCGGCGTTGCTGACCCGGCACTGCTCGCGCCGCCGGTCAACATGCTGCGCCTCAGCCTGCATCCGCACGGGTTCGCGCCGCGCATCGCGAACCTCCCGGAATGGCGCGCCCATCTGCTGGAGCGGTTGCGCCGGCAGGCCGTGGCGAGCGCCGACCCGGTATTGGCGTCGTTGCTGGTGGAGTTGTCCGCGTTCGAGTGTCCGCCGATCGTCGGCAACAACAGCGCCGGATCAACGCGCTACGAACCCGGGAGCATCGCCGTGCCCCTGGAACTCGATACGGCACAAGGCCGGCTGTCGCTGATCTCGACGACCACCGTCTTTGGCACGCCTGCCGAGGTCACGGTGTCAGAGCTGGCGATCGAGGCGTTCTACCCGGCTGACGACGCCACCGCAGAGCGGCTGGGCAGGTTGCACCGGGGTTGATGGCTTCTGGGAGCGGTTCGATGGTCTGGCGGCATCCAAACTTGTGCTAACAATCGAAGGTATCCCTCTGAACTGCCGAACGGTGCGAGATGCCGCAGCTTCTATCGTTCGTCGCCCTCCTCCGTGCCGTGAATGTCGGCGGAACCGGCAAACTCGCCATGAGCGACCTCAAAGCAATGTGCGAGGCCGCTGGCTTCCAGGACGTTCGCACGTATATTGCCAGCGGTAACGTGGTTTTTCGGGCTGGTTGCACGGAGTTGGAGGCGAAGGCGGCCCTTGAGGTGCGCCTACAGGAGTATGCCAAGAAGCCCGTGGGAGTGGCCGTGCGGACTGGAGCCGAACTGGCGGGTGTTTGGAAGCAGAACCCGTTTCCGAACGCGCCGCCCAACCGCGTGGCGGTGGTCTTTCTCGACGGCCTGACCTCGCCTGCCACCCTGGACGGCACGACTGGCCGTGCGCCTGACGAGGCAATCCAGCTCGGACAGCGGGAGATTTATGTTCGATACGGCGCTGACATGGGAACTTCGAGGCTTCGCATCCCCGCTGCCAAGGCGGGTACCGCGCGCAACATGAATACTGTCGCTAAGCTTGCCGTCATGGCAGCCCAATGCCAGCGCAGTTACAGGTGGACAGGTATCTTCGGTTATTGAACTGCCCAACCTTGATCCGAAAACGAGGGATTATGGATCAACACGACCGTAATGAAAAGCTGATTATCCAGTTTTAACAATATGTTGCAGCACCGCGCACGGGACCGTCGCGAGATTGGGGGTCAGGCTGCTATCGCCATCGGTGGGTATGGATCGTTGGCTGGCTGGAACTTCTGTCCGAAGCCGGAACCGAGCGTGCCATTATAGACAGCGCACCGAACCTACAGCAGCAGGTCGGCCCCACGTCGCGACCATCGCATCTGCTGTGACTTGTTCATCTGGCGGTTCACCAGGAAGTTAGCCGTCCCTTCGGTGATCGCGGTCCCGACCGGCAAGCCGGCACGGTGGCGCTCGGCGTAGTTGACCAGCCAGGCGCTCTGGCCGGGGGTACGCCATAAAACGGGCAAGATAGCACGGTTCGCGGCACGGACCGGGAACGACGCCACGCGACCACCCTGTATGGCCGAGAATGGTGGCAAGCGGTCATTCGTCGGAGTGCAAATCCCTTGCACCAGCCTCAACCACCGATATGATTTCCGGGTCGGCGTAACTGGCGAAAGAGGTGGATTGCCACTGGGGAGCGCCGACCACATGTTGCCGCTCGCCTGGGCATGCTGAAACCTTTTTGTGGAGATTCTACATGCGTGAAGATTCGACGGCAAGGCAGATCGGCTTCGTGCTTTTCCCCTCACTCACACAGCTCGATCTTACGGGACCCTGGGAAGTCCTCACGCGGCTCCCAAACGCGACCTGTCATCTTCTGAGTCACGATCTCGCCCCGGTTCAGAGCGCGAGCGGTGGATTGAGTATCGTTCCGTCGATGACCTATGCCGAGAGTCCGCAGTTCGACATGCTTTGCGTCCCCGGAGGCCCGGGACATCTCAAGGCGATGGAGGATGAGGCTCTACTCACGTTTCTCAGGCAGCAAGCGCCTGGTTGCCGTTTCGTCACGGCTGTTTGCACAGGCACCCTTGTCTTGGCGGCAGCAGGCTTGATGCGCGGTTATCGGGGCACTACCCACTGGATGTCCCTGGACCGACTTGCTGCATTCGGAGCAGAGCCGATGAACCGTCGGGTTGCCATTGACCGGGACCGCATTACCGGAGGAGGCGTCACAGCGGGCATCGACTTCGGCCTCACCGTTATAGCGGAACTCGCCGGTGAGGAGATTGCACGCGAGGTTCAGCTGCAAATTGAATACGAGCCGGAACCTCCCTATGGAGGAAGCCCCGCCACGGCAGACGCAGCGACGGTAGCTGCCCTGCGAGAAAGGTATTCAGCTTACAGCAGGCGGATGCAGGAGGTTGACGCCAGGGCCGCTGCTCGGGTGATGACCTCTGCTGTCGAATGACCGCAATGGGGCGGAAGCAACCGTGAGCGGGTGCCCTGCCATTGTCCCAATTGAACTACCATTGCTGAGTGCGTCGCAAGTCGCTGATGTTGTTGAGGCTACTGGCTTCCGAGCTATGCTGGAATATGGGTGACGCTGTGATCAGGCGGCGTTCTGTGCTGGCGTGTCGGTAACCTCGACGCCGTTGCGGAATGTGACACCCTGGACGACCTTGGGCAACTGGTTCTCGCCTTTCAGCCGGTGCCAGGTCTTTGCGGCGGCCATGACGAGCTTGAACACCATGAGCCGAGCGGTGTCCTGCGACAGCGCGCCCTTGGTCCGCACCGTCCGGTGCCTGACCGTTGCGAACACGCTTTCGATCGGGTTGGACGTGCGCAGGTGGTCCCAGTGCTCGGCAGGAAAATCGTAGAACGTCAGCAGGGCGTCGCGGTCCTTGACCAAGCAGGTGACCGCTTTCTCGTACTTGGCCCCATACTTCTCGGCAAACGTTGCAACCTCCGCTTCGGCCGTCGCACGGTCCGGCGCCGCCCAGACCTCGCGCAGGTCTGACTTTGCCGCTGGCTGGACGGATTTGGGCATCTTGTCGAGAATGTTGGCGGTCTTGTGCACCGTACAGCGCTGGTGCCGGGTCGTCGGCGACACCTCATCCAGCGCCTTCCAGAAGCCGAGCGCCCCGTCGCCGGTGGCCAGCTCGGGCGCGATAACCAAACCGCGTGCCTTGAGGGGCACCGTCAACTTGGCTGCCGGTCGGCTTGCGAGATGCGGCTGAGCCGGGTAGGCGGGCGGGATGACGACATCTACCTGTCCGAGCTATGCCGGCTACCGCTTCCTGGCTGAGGTCATCAGCCACGCCGTTTGGCTGTACTTCCGCTTTC
>JAABVA010001248.1_pt1 | contig 27813 bp, 24 predicted proteins | sample 5560331 | NCBI WGS metagenome assembly JAABVA01 (sample SAMN12812661, study PRJNA571458) | rock metagenome | isolation source: Antarctica rocks | place: Antarctica: Victoria Land, Mt New Zealand sud | collected 2016-01-07 | reverse complement strand
GTCTTTTTATTTATTGCACTCTTGCTACCTACTACGTTTTAACGAAGGGATACACGTAATCCAATGTTGCTGGAGACAATGGTGTCTGTTTCTACTTGTCCTATAATTATGGTTATGTTAAGTAGGAGATTTTGAGACCCTCTTCCGCTCTTAAACCAGAGTACTTTTTCTTCCTTTGTATTGGCTACTAATTATTTGGCGAAATGACCTGTTGATGCTGAACTTCCTAAATACCGAATTTACGAATTGGTAGTTGCTGACGTATTAAAAAAATTGATCCGAATGTGCTAAATGCACCAGTTGATGTCAAATTTAAATGAGCCGTACGGGCAAAGTATTTGAGCCGTGAAAGAAACCATTACGTATTTTGAACTTCGATCTTTGTACCATGAAAAATATCACAAAAATTCAATTGGGCCAAAATGGCCCGTTCGTGTCAAAACTTGGTTTAGGCTGTATGCGCATGTCCTCTATCTGGGGCGGCCCTACACCTGACGAAACAGAAAGTATAGCTACGATCCATGAAGCCTTAGATAGTGGTATTAATTTTTTGAACACCGGAGACTTTTACGGTGCCGGTCATAATGAAATGCTGGTGGGCAAAGCTATTAAAGGAAGACGCAACGATGCCTTCATCAGCGTAAAATTCGGTGCTATCTTTCATAACAGCCACTGGCTGGGAATGGATCTGCGCCCCATCGCTATCAAGAATTTTATAAACTACTCTCTGACCCGTTTGGGTATTGAAACCATTGACCTCTACCAGCCCAGCCGAATGGATAACAGCGTGCCGGTGGAAGACATCATCGGAACGGTCGCCGACCTGATTAAAGAAGGTAAAGTGCGTAACATTGGCGTATCGGAAATTACAGCTGACCAACTTCGTAAAGCCAACAGCATTCACCCCATAAGCGCGCTGGAGATCGGCTATTCCCTGGCCGACCGTCAGATAGAAAGCGAACTGCTGCCAACAGCAAAGGAATTAGGCATTGGCATAGTGGCCTTCGCCAATACTGCTGAAGGCTTATTGACCGGTGAAATGAAAGCACCGCTTGCAGAAAACGATTACCGTAACCATTTCTCTCGTTTTCAAGGTGAAAACTTAATTAATAACCTGGAAAAAGTCGAAGTCTTAAAGCAATTAGCCAGTAATAAAGGTTGTACGCCAACACAGGTTGCGATCGCCTGGGTGAAGGAGCAAGGCGATCATATTATGCCTTTAGTAAGCATGGGTCGTAGGTCGCGCTTGCCAGAAAATATGGCAGCAATTGATATTGTATTTACGCCGGAAGAAATGAACACCTTAAACACTACTTTTGCAATAGGTGCTATACATGGTGGCACTTATTTACAACGCTAAATGACCAATCCAGCAGAAATTCTTCCGGGCGTGATCTTCTATTCTTACCTCTCTGCTGAGCGGAAAGAGAAAGTATGTTTTTGGAACCACCATACCTTAGTATTGCAGGTCTCGGGACAATTCACCTTGGAAACCTCCGGGCAATACATTTCGATGACTGGAGGAGAAATGCTGCTGATCGGCAAAAACCAGCTGGGTACGCTTACCAAAACACCACTGCCCGGCGGGAACTATGAAACAATCGTGATATCCCTGCAGGAAGACCTGCTGCGCAAGATCATGCTAGAAGAAAAGCTTGAAGTAGACCGAAAATACATTGGTCCGCCCAACATCTTGATTCCTTCTAACGAATTCCTGCAGGGTTATTTTCAATCCATCGTTCCCTACGCGCGCAGCTCAGGAGCGACTATGACCGACGAAATGGGTATCTTGAAAGTGAAAGAAGGAGTTAAACTACTAATACTTGCCCTGCCGGGGCTTCGCAACTTTTTATTCAACTTTTCAGAACCATATAAGATCGACCTGGAAAAGTTCATGCTCAGTAACTTTCATTTCAACGTCCCTGTCGAAAAATTTGCACAGCTGACTGGTCGCAGCCTGGCAGGTTTCAAACGCGACTTCCAAAAAACTTTTAGCTCACCGCCGCGTCACTGGCTGCAGGACAAGCGGCTGAGCGTAGCAAAGTACCTCATCGAAATCAAGCACCAAAAGCCCTCTGCCATCTACCTTGACCTGGGATTTGAAAGCCTGTCACACTTCTCACATTCCTTCAAGAAAAAGTTCGGCATGGCGCCTACTGAACTGAATTATGGTCTTTCTCCAAAGTGATCTTTAGAGAGTCCAGAAGGGCAAGGTTTGCTCGCAAAAAAACAGCTCATTCATTACCGTTCAAATCTCGGTTCAGCCGGGTCTTCATATCACGCCGCGCCATTATCGCGGCATTCCTTAATTATCGCCCGGTTACATAGCCCTGTAATCATCGCACAGGTGGAATTGGCAGACGGCTTTCCTCGCTGAAGATAGGAGACTTATTGTGTTTAAATTAACGATAAATTTCTGTAGCAATTTAAAAGATTAGGATAATGTATTTAGTTCGCAAACAGTTTATATTTACCAATTTATTTAGTATGTTTAAGCTAAATGAGTTAATATGTTTAGCGGGACAAGCATTTTTGCATTTAGGGAAAAGTTTAAGACGGAGCAAGATTGCCTTCAATATTTATTAGATAAAAAGACGTTAAGTTCTTACAGTTGCCTTCATTGCGGCCATGATCAATACATAAAAGGGAAAAGCCGGCATTACAGGCGATGTAAAAAGTGTGGTCATGACGGGTCGGCTACAGCCGGGACGCTATTTCATAAGTGTAAATTAGGTTTATTGAAAGCGTTCGGGATGGCATTTCGGGTTTCGGTGCGTAAAAAAGGAATGTCAAGCCATGAACTGGCCAGGGAGTCCGGCTGTCAGCAACGCAGTGCCTGATTATGGAAGGCTAAAATACAGGAAGCCATGAAAAGCAGCGGCCAACATGAGCCAACAGGGAATGTAGGGGTAGATGAATTCCTTGCAGGCGGTTTTTCCGAAGGAAAACCGGGCAGAGGCCCCGGCAGTAAAAACCTGGTAGTGCTGGCCATAGAAAAGGTGGTTGACAAAAAAGGAAAGGAAACGCTTGGCAGGGCTTATTGCAGGACGGTAGACGATGCTTCTGCAGATAGCCTCAGGAAGATATTTGATGAACACATCGCCCTGCAGGCATCAGTCAAAACCGACGGCTGGCGCGGATATTGGCCATTGGCCAAAGACTGGGGCATAACAAAGGAGAAAAGCAATAATGGGGCTGGCTTCCCTTTGCTGCATGCCCATATTATGAATATAAAAAGTTGGTTAAGAGGGATACACCACCAATGTGAAACACACCGCTTACAAAATTATTTAGATGAATATCATTTTCGCTTTAACAGAAGAGGTTTTCTAAATTCTATTTTTGACAAACCCATCATTAAAATGACTATAGCTGATCCAATTACTTACAAAATGATTAAACGCGAGCTAAATACATAATCCTAATAAACTAATTATGTCTTATACTTAGATGGTATTGGATGGTATTTTTTTTCTTCTTCACTAATTGCTGCTTAGCTATAAAACATGGATGGATAACTGGTTGAATTTATCTGCCTTTTTTGAGTATGATACTGCTGTCCGAAAGATCATTTATACTACTAATCCCGTAGAAGGGGTGCATCGCCAGTTGCGTAAGATCACTAAAACAAAAGGAGCCTTTTCTTCTGACCAGGCCATGTTAAAACTGATGTACCTGAGCATTAAAGACATCAGCAAAAAATAGACGATGCCTATTCATAATTGGGGCATGGCTTTTTCCCAATTATACATTAAATTTGGACACCGAAGTTTCAAAGACAATAACAGCTTCTGAGAAGCATTAATTTAAACCATGACACAGTTCATGAAATACTCCCGCAGCCCCCATCGGTTACAAAATTATATACATGAGTACCATTTACGCTTTAACAGACGCGGCTTCTTGAATTCTGCTTTTGATAAACTTATCGGCAAGATGTTTGAATTTGAACCTGTCCTTTAAAAATGATCAAATGCGATCTGAATACATAATCCTGTTAAATCGATTAAGTTGAATTTATGAGAAAAACCTTTTTTATTATACTATTGGGCATGTTAGTTGGCCTGAAGGTATTTTCTCAAAAATCTTTTAATAAAAAAGTAATAAAATATTCTTTGAAAGAAGGCCTATCGTTCGGAATAATCAACAGCATTATTCAGGACAACAAAGGGTTTATGTGGTTTGCTACGAGTGATGGGTTAAATCGTTTTGACGGTATAAATTTCAAGGTTTTTAAGTACGAGGCTAATAATCCCCAAAGCCTTCCAAGTAATTATGTCCAGATCATATTTAAAGATGTGCAGGGCGATATATGGATAGCCTCCAGACGTGGCATTTACATGTTTGATACCAATACAGAGCAGTTCAACAAGTTTAACCCTATTGGTTATGAGTCCAAATTGCTTAACGACATAAGCAGTATATCTTCCGATGGTAAAGATATTTTATGGTTTTCATCTTTTAGCACAGGTATTTTTTCTTACAATAAGGTAACACATCAACTAAAAAACTATCGTAAAAACAACTCATTAAATTTATCAACCAACTCGATAATTAACGTTTTTAAAGACTCACAAGGGTTGTTATGGGCCGGAACGCAAGATGGTATTGTATCCATCTATAGCGTTAAAAATGGTGCGCTACTTAATGTAGAACATCAAGTACCGTTAAATTTTATTCCAAAAGGTAGGATCAATACTATTTATGAAGATCATTATCATAATGTATGGATAGCAACAAGCAAGGGGCTGGCTCTCTACTGCAGGACTGAAAATAAAATTTATGTTTTTCAAGGCTCAAAATATTATTTACGCAGCAATTACTTTTACTCATTATTAGAAGACAACAACAATAACCTACTGATTGGCTTACAGGATGGCGGTTTATACAAATTGGATTTAGAACAGTTGGTCAGATCAAAATTTAAGGAAATTAAAATTGAACCTGTTAAATCAGAAGATAATTATAACATTACAGAGCGGTCTATACAAACCCTTTATCTAGATAAAGATAAAAATGTTTGGGTTGGTACTTATGGGGACGGGATTTACATGATAAGCAACACACCCGAAAATTTTAAAAAATTTCAGAGTAAAGTAACAGATGCTTATGGTACAAGTTTCTTAAGATATTACGGCATGTGCTTAGATAACGAAGGTAATTTATGGCTCGGCACGGATGGGGATGGCATTTACAAAAAGAAACTAAATGGGGAAATTTTAAAACACTATTATGCAGATGGAAAAAAAGGCTCGTTAACGGACAATGCTATTTTATATGCAGGTGTTGATCATCTTAAAAATTTATGGTTTGGGTCTTATGCAAAGGGTTTGTTTAGATATGATAAAAAAAACGATAAGTTTATCAATTACTTGCATCAGGATTCCAACCAGGAAAGTTTATGTTCGAACGATGTAAGGGTGATTTTTGAAGATTCCGGTAATGACCTTTGGGTTGGTACTAATGGCGGTGGGATAAGCGTGTTGCCTTATGGGGGAAATCAATTTACCAACTATAATGAGCAAAATAGTTCTATTGGAAATAATAACATTAGGGCAATATGCGAAGACAAACAAGGAAATCTCTTTATTGGAACCTATGCTTCGGGGTTGAAGTATTTCATCAAAAATCAACATAAGTTCATCAATTATTTCAGTAATTCCCAAGTAGATGAATTTTTACCAAGCCAGGTAATTTATTCACTTTACCTCCATAAAAACAATAAATTGCTGATTGGAACAGAAGGGGATGGACTGGTGGTTTACAACATAATTACTAAGAAATTTAAGAAATATACCGAAAAAGACGGATTGGCAAATAATACCATTAATGCCATACACGTCGATGAGGCAGGCAATATATGGGTAAGCACCAATAAAGGGTTGTCAAAAATAGAGGAAAGTACGAATGCCATTATTAATTACGACACTTCAGATGGTTTACAAACCGGTCAATTTAATCCAAACGCTGTTTTATACAGTGATAAAGACAAGTTTTTATGCTTAGGAGGTACAGAAGGTTATAATATATTTTATCCTTCGCAGGTAAAAAAAAACCACTTTAAACCTAAGGTACTAATAACCGGGCTTCAATTATTTGATAAAAACGAGAAGGATAACCAAAACAGATTAAGTACTGCTATAAATGTATCACAGCAAATTACCTTAACGCCCGGTCAGTCTGTTTTCTCCATACAATATGTTGCCCTTAATTATGCTTATGCCGAAAGAAGTGAGTTTGCATATAAACTGGTTGGATTAGATAAATCCTGGAACTATGTGGGCAATCAAAAATCAGCCGTTTACAGGTATTTGGAGCCGGGCAATTATATATTTAAAGTAAAAGCATCCAATCAGGATGGTATTTGGTTTGATGATTATGCCACTCTGAAAATAAAGATCTTACCACCCTGGTATAAAACATGGTGGGCGTATTCAGGTTATTTTTTAGGCCTCGTTATGGTTATATATTATTATTTACGTTACAGAAATAAACAGGCAAAACTGAAATACGAGATACGGATAGCGCACATATCTGCTGAAAAGGATAAGGAATTGAATGAAAGAAAACTTTCTTTTTTTACCAATATATCGCACGAGTTCCGAACACCGTTAACACTTATTATCAATCCTGTAAAAGAGTTGATGTTTAACAACGACGACAAAACCACGGCGACAAACAATTTACATATTGTCTATCGTAATGCACGCCGTCTTTTAAGCTTAGTTGACCAGCTCTTGCTGTTTAGGAAGGCTGATACGGAAGGCGATCAGCTCAAGGTGGTGAAGCTAGATATAGTGAGCTTATGTAAAGAAGTTTTTTTATGCTTTAACTACCAGGCAAATAAAAAGAAAATAAATTACGAATTTATAAGTGATACAGAAACGATTGAAATTTATGCAGACAGGGAAAAAATGGAGATTGTTTTATTTAACCTTATATCAAATGCATTAAAATTTACGCCGGACTATGGCAAAGTTAGCTGCCTTATTACTGAAGATCAAAAACAGGTGGCTATTAGGATAAAAGACTCGGGCTGCGGCATAGCTCCTGAGGAAAAGGAACACCTGTTTAATAGGTTTTACCAGGTACAAAATAAAACTTTGGCCCAGGGTGGTTTTGGTATTGGGCTTTACTTAGTTAAGAAGTTTATTGACAGCCACAAGGGTATCATTAATTTGGATAGTATATACGGCGAAGGGACCGTTTTCACCCTAAACTTATTAAAGGGCAAGGAACATATGAGCCCTAATTTTATTTTTGAAGATATAGCTGAAAATTCGTTTTTTTTAGATGAGCTGATAGCGGATGACGAAGATGTGACAGAAGTGGATGAAAACTTAAATAAAGTAGTCATCAAAAATACCGAACTGATCTATTCTGAGCGAAAGTCTATGTTAATTGTAGAAGATAATGCGCAAATAAGGCACTATTTAAGACAAATATTTGAAGATGATTTTGAAGTGTTTGAAGCAGATAACGGTACCGATGGGTTTAACATGGCCGGCAAGTTGGTTCCGGACATGATCATCAGTGATGTTTTGATGAATGGACTTAGCGGTATAGAATTGTGTAACAGAATAAAGGAAGACCCATCGCTAAATCATATCCCGGTTATTTTATTAACTGCAAGTTCCTCGCCCGAAATTAAATTGAAAGGTATTGAAGGAGGTGCAGATGACTACATTACCAAACCTTTTGAAAAAAACATACTGGTTGCACGGGTTGCAGGTTTATTAAAGAGTAAAAATAACCTCCATAAATATTTTTATAACGAGATCACCTTACAATCAAATAACGTTCAAATTCCCCCGGATTATAAAGAATTTTTAGACAGGTGCATAAGTATTGTAGAACAACACCTGGACGACAAAGATTTTTGTATAAAACAACTTGCCTACGAAGTTGGGATGGGGCACTCTAACCTTTACAAAAAGATAAAATCAATATCCGGACGGTCTGCAAATGAATTTATCAGGCTGATACGTTTAAGAAAAGCTGCTGAGATGCTATTAAATACTAAATGTACTGTTGCCGAAGCTGCATACAAGGTAGGGATAAGCGATCCTAAATATTTTAGGGAACAGTTTAGTAAGCTTTTTGGCTTTAATCCGTCAGAATACATTAAAAAATTCAGACAACCCTTTCAGGCTAGTATTACCCGTAGTGCAATCAGAAGTAAAAAAAACTAAGCCTTTTATATTTATCGGTCATGATTAAACATGCTTCTTTTACCACCTAAAAAACTATGTTTTAGCTGCTTTTTATGGCTCATCCTTCATTGCCGACAGTACCAGTCTGATACATCTAAACACCTATTTTACAGGGCTAAAAGAAGCATAGCCCTCAACTCATCGTGTAGGGATCCAAGGGTTTTTTAAGGATCAGCGTCGTTGTAAACAGCATCTAAAATATTTCTGGTAATTGATTGATTAGTGGATAGTTTATAATAATCCCTTGTTTTTTCCGAGATATCCCCGTTATATTTCTGATTTTACCCCCTAAAAACAAGGCCGGTTTTATTCAGATTAGTCCTGCCAATAATGCCTATATAACTTCATATTATTTGATGTAGCTAATCCGGTTAAAATAAACCGGATACTTTTATTCTTCTTTTTTCAGATGGTTTTAACCCTGAAAATTGAATGAACAGCTGACGTGAAAGACGGCTTTGGTGTGTTTTTATTAATAATACCAGGAAACCAATATAAATGATGAACGACGTAAAAAACATGATATGAAGTAAAGTTATACTTTCCGGAGGCAGGTAGGGAATGAGTTAATTCCAGTCCATTTTTAAATAATTTAATCAAATATTATTTATACAACCAATTATGCAATACAATTTACTTAAATCTGTACACTTATTTAAATTCCTGAAGATAGCTTTACGCCAGTCAGCTATACTGCTGTTGTTTTCAGGTATAACTTATGCAAATCCAAATGGAAGCAGCACAGGGAAATTTGTAAAACCTCCTAAAACTTTATTTGCAGTAAATGTCCCGCCTATAGCAATTAAAGGAAAAGTGATTGACAGGACAACAGGCGAGAGTTTAATCGGCGTATCCATAAAAGTTAAAGATACCAACCAGGGTACAGTTTCGGATGTAAACGGAAACTTTAGTCTTACGGCTTCTGATAATGCAATATTAGTGGTATCTTACATAGGTTATGATGCCATTGAAGTTCCGGTAAAGGGCCAAACTATAATTAGTGTGAGGCTGCAGGCATCGATAAAAAACCTGAATGAAGTCATAGTAGTTGGATACGGTACACAAAGAAAAACGTCCACCACGGCAGCAGTATCAACCATAAATACTTCTGAAATAGCCAAGAAACCAGTGGTCAACCTAACGAATAGCCTTGTTGGCCGTGCTTCAGGCTTAATCATTACACAAGGCAGCGGTGAACCGGGGTTTGATGGCTCTAATATACAGATTAGGGGTATAGGTTCAACAGGTGGCAGTGCACCCTTGCTTATTGTTGATGGTGTGCCCCGTGATTTTAGCCGGCTTGACCCAAGTACAGTTGAAAATATTTCTGTGCTAAAAGATGCCGCTGCTGTAGCGCCTTATGGTGTTGCCGGTGCAAATGGTGTTATTTTGGTTACCACTAAAAAAGGGAAATTAGGGAAACCAACCCTTACTTACAATGCCTATTACGGTATCCAAAACCCAACTAAAGTGCCAACATTTGTAGGGTCATACGAATACGCGCTGATGCGAAATGAGGCAAATGCAAATGACGGACAACCTCCAGCATATACAGCCGCTGATTTACAAAAATTTCAAGATCATTCTGATCCCGACGGACATCCTGATGGTCATCCTTTGCAGCAGATTATTAAACCTAACAGGCCGCTTAGCTATAATAACCTTACGCTCTCCGGAGGTGCTGAAAATATAAAATACTTTGCATCTTTAGGTTATACAAGCCAAGATGGCATGTGGAGTACTACCTTTCTTGATAAATACAACGGTTCCTTAAGTTTAACTGCAAATCCTACGAAAAGTACAACAGTTGCGCTTTCTGTGAACAGTTATGTAGAAGACCAGCATTTTCCAACTCAAAGCGCAGGAAATATTATTGGCCAGGCGCAAAGGCAGGCCCCAACAACGCCTATTTATTACAGAAATGGCCTATGGTCTGGTTATATAGGCCAATCACTAATAGGCGAGATTCATCATAGTGGTTACCAACTGAATGAAAACACTGCAGTGCTGTCTCAATTTTCTATTGATCAAAAATTACCTGTTAAAGGTTTAAGTATTAAAGGTGTTGTAAGCTATGACAATGGGCCTGATCCTCTTTTTCCAAACAATATAACAACCTTTCAGAGGACTTATGCTACCCCTATTCCTTTTTACAATGTAAATGTTAATACCACGCCATATACTTATGTTGCAGGTATACAGGGAAGTCCGAAAGCTACTTTTACAGAAGCTTATGCACAAAATCATGCTTTTACCTATCAGGGAATATTAAATTACCAGGGTTCATTTGGAAAAAGTGATATTACTGCTTTGGCAGTGGTAGAAGACCGGATCGTTAAATATCAATCATTTGGGGCAGTAAGGCTTAATTATAATTTAAATATTGATGAGTTGAGTTTTGGCGGTCCTGCAGCAACTGATCAAACTAACACAGGATATTCAAATGGGCAGAAGCAGATTGGATACGTATATAGGGTAGGTTATGCTTATGACAAAAAATACTTGTTTGAAGCAGCAGGCCGGTATGACGGAAGTTATCTGTTTGCACCCGGGCACCGTTTTGGTTTCTTCCCGGCTTTTTCCGCCGGGTGGCGCCTGTCAGAAGAAAAATTTATCAAGGATAATCTTAGCTGGATAGATAACCTAAAACTTAGGGGGTCCTGGGGCGAGTCCGGTGCTTATCCCAGGGTAGGGGGTGGGGTCCAGACCTACCAGTATTTAAGTCCTTATTCAGCATACGGGAACTCAGCAGCTATTAATGGCAATGCTACACAAGGGATTTACGAAAGTTTGCAGGGAAACCCAAATATTACCTGGGAAAAGGCCAATAAAACTGATGTAGGGTTTGAAGCCAGTTTATGGAAAGGCGCTTTAAGTATAGAAGCAGATTATTTTTATGAGAAGCGGTCAAACATGCTGGTAAGTATTGGTAATTCGCTTCCTGGTGAATATGGTATTGGAACAGGGCTTGTAAACGGTGGTATCATGAGCAATCACGGGGTAGAGTTTACTTTGCAAAGTTCACATTCATTTTCAAAAGACCTAAGGTTAGATGTAACGGGTACATTTACATTTGCAAGAAATAAATTGCTGCAAGTGTATGAAACAGGTGCAACATATAACAATCCAAACAGACGGCAAACAGGCAGGCCAATCAATACACCCTTTGGTTATAAAGCACTGGGTTATTTTAATACAGCAGAATTCAATCCGGACGGATCACTTAAAGCAGGTATTCCTGTACCAACATTCGGAAAGGTACAGCCGGGCGATATACAATATGCTGACTTGAACGGTGATGGTAAAATTGACGCGAATGATCAAACAGTTATCGGCCACCCTAACACACCAGAGATCATTTATGGATTAGAGCCTCGTTTAACCTTTAAAAACTTTGACCTGGATGTTTTATTCCAGGGTTCGGGCAACAGCAGCATTGGTTTAGGTAATTACTTTGTATTTCCATTTAACGCTTCCGGCTCTGCATCAGAACTATCATTTGACAATCACTGGACACCAACAAATCAAAATGCGCTCTATCCGAGATTGTCAGGTACACCAACCTCAAATAATACCCAAACCTCTTCCTGGTTCATAAGGAATGATTCTTATATCCGGCTTAAAAGCTTTGAATTAGGTTACACTTTATCAAACAAACTTTTACGTAATAAAATCCAGTCGGTAAGACTGTACGTTGCAGGTCAGAATGTGTTCAGTTATTTACCACATGTTAAGGAAATAATAGACCCTGAAAATAGCGGCAATAACACAAATTATTATCAGCAGCGCGTATTGTCATTAGGTATTAACGCTACATTTTAATTAAAAGAAAAGAAAGAGATGAAATACGGATATTTAAAATACAGACAATTTTTTTTACTGACTTTGCTTGTAATAGGCCTGGCTGCTTGTAAAAAGGATGATTCCTTAAACGTGGTACCAAAAGGCTTTTTAACAAATGCAACAACGTTCAGCTCAGAGGGTAATGCTGATCTTTTTGTAAACGACATCTATAATCAATTACCAGACGGTAATAATGATTACAGTGATTTAACTGACACTTATGCCGACAATAGCTTTTGCGGGGCTTCATGGGAGACCGGCCAGGGGACTGTAAGGGCAGGATCAATTAATCCAAGCAATGTCCCTACGGGAACAAATGGTATGTGGAATTGGGAAGGGAATTATAGTAAGATCAGGAAGTGTAATGTTTTTCTTCAGGAAGCTGCTAAAAACAAAGCTAATTTTTCTGCTGACTGGTATACGCAGCGTGTTGGAGAGGTTACTTATTTACGTGCGCTTTATTACACATTTTTATTTACCAGCTACGGCGGTGTGCCAATTATTACTACGCCTTTAGATAACACTACCCAGGGTGATAATATTTTTAATGGGCGGGGTACAATAGATCAAACGCTAAGCTTTATAGAAGCCGACTGTGATGCCGCTGCTGCCGCCCTTCCTTTAACTCCTAAGGAAAATGGCCGTGCATCAAAAGGCGCAGCATTAACGCTTAAAGGCTGGGTTGAGCTTTTTGCAGCCAGTCCGTTAGTAAACAATACCAACGATAAAGCCAAATGGAGCAAAGCTGCTACAACAAATAAACAGGTAATGGATTTGAACGTTTACAATTTGTTTGCGATTGATACGGCGGCATATTCTGAGCAATTCCTTAATAAAAATAATTGGAACAACGAAACAATATTTGCCCGTGGGTATACGGCCCCCTCTAAGGGTGGCCACAGGGAAGGATATCTTGGCCCTGTTTATGTGAACGGGGTACAGCAATCTTGGGGTAACCTGGCACCAACACAAAATTTCGTTGATGATTATGCCATGGACAATGGCTTGCCTATTACTGATCCTGCTTCAGGCTACGATAACCAGCATCCGTATGTGCACAGGGAATCACGTTTTTATCAATCAATTCTATTTGACGGAGCTAGCTGGCAAGGTGATATTTTTAAATCCAGAACTGGTGGAAGCAATCAGATCGACCTGGGTTCAACAAGCGATATATCGAATACCGGCTATAATGCACGTAAAACATTAGACGAATCCATATTGGGGCAAACCAGTATAAATTTAGGCACCAGCATTGCCAATTATATTATTTTTCGCTATGCGGAGGTGTTGCTGAGTTATGCAGAAGCGCAAAATGAAGCTGTTGGCCCCGATGCCACAGTTTATGATGCGGTTAACAAAGTCAGGGCCCGTTCTTCATTACCTCCGATAAAAGCAGGCCTGACCCAGATCCAGATGCGTGATTACATCCACCGTGAAAGGCGAATAGAATTGGCCTTTGAGGATAAGAGATGGTTTGATATCAGGCGATGGGATATCACTGCTGGTGCAACAGGCGTACTGAACACACCTGAATACGGTATGCAAATAACGATAGACCCGGTGTCTAAAAACCTTATTTATACCCCTGTAAAAATATTTACCAATACATTTTATGAACGACAAAACTGGATGCCAATACCACAAGGTGATATTGATAAAAACACTAAGCTGACCCAAAATCCGGGATATTAATTATAAGCTTTGACTATCAATAACAACTCAAAAATTTATTTCAGAATATTTTTCATGCTTCTTTTATCCTATAAAAATGATAACCACTTTATGTTTTTTTATAAATAGCTAAGGTTCATAGATCATTAAAAATGCTGATACTTGAACACTAATTGTACGAATACAGATTTTATAGGGGTAAAAGAAGCATTATAACGTTACCTGAAATAAAATCTGAAAAACGTTATGATGTTTTATCAGATACAATTCAAACACCAATTTTATAGGGGTAAAAGAAGTATCTAAAAATAGATATAGTTTCAGTTAGACTAACTGTGTCTGAAAGTTAAATTATTATTTTATTCATTACTAAATATCGTAGCAGTTAATTATTCATGAATTTCCGGTCATATCTTTTTTTACTCATTATAATTGGTATGTCGGGCTGCAAGAGAAAGCCCACTTCTGCAAACGCACTGTTTACCTTGCTGGTGCCGGCACTCGCCGGGCTATGGCTCAAAAACAGAAACGAACAGGCAGGAAAGCGTAATTGCTATTAAAAAACAAATTATTTAAATGAAAATTAAACAGTCAAAAAGAAATAATAAAAAGCCGGCTTTTACAGTCTTGCTGCTTACTGCCGTTGTGTTATTTACCGCCTGTTATCAAGCCGGAGCACAAACAACAGTCAATAGCACGAATACTAAGGAAGGATATTTTTATCCCGGGGCTGTTTGGCCGGATAATAATGGCGTGCATATTAACGCACATGGTGGTGGGGTACTCTTTCAAAATGGTGTTTATTATTGGTTTGGCGAGCATAAAATTGCAGGCGAAAAGGGCAACTCGGCACAGGTTGGGATCCACTGTTATTCATCAAAAAATTTGTATAACTGGAAAGATGAAGGTATTGCTTTAGCAGTAGCCACTGACCTGAAAAGCGACATAGCCAAAGGAAGTATAATTGAAAGGCCAAAAGTGGTGTATAATAAACGCACCAAAAAATATGTGATGTGGTTTCACCTCGAATTGCTGGGCAAAGGTTATAGCTCGGCACTCGCAGGTATTGCAACAAGCAGTAATGTAAACGGTCCTTATAAGTTTTTAAAAAGTATGAGGGCCAACAAAGGTAAAATGCCTTTTTATCCGCCAGGTACGCCTAATGATGAAAAGGTTAATTGTGCCGATACCAATAAAAAGGGCGACAGGTATTTTTGCAGGGACGTTCTTGTTGGACAAATGGTGCGTGATATGAACATTTTTGTTGACGATGATGGCAAGGCTTACCATGTTTTCTCATCCGAAGAAAACTTCACGCTACAAATTGCAGAACTGGACGATGATTATACAGGTTACACCGGCAAGTTTGCAAGGGTTTACATCAATCACCAAACGGAAGCCCCGGCGATTTTTAAAAGGAACGGGAAGTATTACATGATCGGTTCGGGCTGTACCGGTTGGGCGCCTAATGCCGCACGTTGGTTTACCGCCAATTCGATTTGGGGTCCCTGGACTTTTCATGGAAACCCTTGTGAAGGCCCGGATGCCCAAATAACTTTTAAGGGACAAAGCACTTATGTTTTGCCCGTTAATGGTAAAACTAACGCCTACATTTTTATGGCCGACAAGTGGGAACCCAAAAATGCCATTGATGGCCGGTATTTATGGCTGCCCATCACTTTTAAAGGCGATGAAATAGAAATTAACTGGGCCAACAAATGGAACCTACACGTTTTCGATCCAAAAGCAAAAGAAAAAATTTAGCGCATAAACACTTAACAAAATCTTTTACACCAATACCTTAATAGCTGCAAAAAACGGGGTATATTTTTTAAAACACTGGAAATGAAAATTAAGAATTTGTTATTGATCGCACTCCTCTTTTTAACTGCTGGAAATACGTTTGCCCAAAAACCACCTCACACTTTTGCATTGGGCGACAATGATTTTTTATTGGATGGAAAACCATTCCAGATGATTTCCGGGGAAATGCATTACCCGCGTATCCCAAGGGAAGCATGGCGCCATAGTATGAAAATGGCTAAAGCAATGGGTTTAAATACCATAGGCACTTATGTTTTCTGGAATTTGCACGAACCGGAAAAAGGCAAATACAACTTTACGGGCAATAACAACGTGGCCGAATTTGTGAAAATTGCCAAGGAAGAAGGCCTATGGGTGATCCTTCGTCCGAGCCCCTACGTTTGTGCCGAATGGGAGTTCGGTGGCTATCCGTATTGGTTACAGAATGAAAAAGGGCTTATTGTGCGCAGTAAAGAGCCGCAATACCTGAAGGCGTATAAAAATTATATCAATGCTGTTGGGCGGCATCTGGCGCCTTTACAGGTAAATCATGGCGGCAATATCCTGATGGTCCAAATAGAAAATGAATATGGATCGTTTAGTAACGACAAAGAATACCTCGCCTTAAACAGGCAAATGTTTATTGATGCCGGTTTTGACGGATTGTTGTACACCTGCGATCCGGGAACTGCTATTAAAGATGGACATCTTCCGGGTTTGTTGCCAGCTATAAACGGGGTGGATAATCCCTCAGAAGTAAAAAGGCTTATCAAAGAGGACCATAACGGTAAAGGGCCTTTTTATATAGCGGAATGGTACCCGGCCTGGTTCGACTGGTGGGGGACTAAGCATCATACTATTCCAGCCAAACAATATGTAAACAGGCTTGACTCGGTACTGGCTGCGGGAATATCCATTAATATGTACATGTTCCACGGAGGGACTACGCGGGGATTTATGAATGGCGCTAATTTTAACGATCACACCCCTTATGAACCGCAAATAAGCAGTTATGATTACGACGCACCATTAGATGAAGCCGGCAACGCTACAGAAAAGTTTATGAAATTTCGCGCGGTCATACAAAAGCATCTTAATTATACTTTGCCTGCTGTACCACAGGCCAAACCGGTCATTGGTATTCCGGCATTTAGCTTAACAGGTTCGAGCCGTTTATTTGATGTTTTACCAAAACCGAAAATAAATACACTCCCGTTGACTTTTGAGGATTTGAACCAGGCCTATGGCTTTGTTTTGTACAGAACGATGGTAGATGGCGGTCGTTCAGGTTTGTTTAAAATTATAGGCCTCAGGGACTACGGCATCATTTACATCAATGGTAAACGTGTAGGCGTGCTTGACAGAAGGCTTAACCAGGATAGCTTACCGGTACAGTTACCAAAAGGAAAAGTAACTTTAGATATACTAGTTGAGAATTTGGGCAGGATAAATTTTGGGCCTTATTTATTAAAGAATAAAAAGGGGGTCACGGAAAGTGTAACACTTGCCGGTAATGAGTTAAAGGACTGGAAAATGTATAACCTTCCTTTTGATAATGTTAACGGAATGGTTTATAAAAAAAATCAAATAGTTTCAGATGCCCCTGTCGTTCGCAAAGGTTCGTTTGCCCTGCAGCAGACCGGGGATACTTACCTGGATATGCGCAAATGGGGCAAAGGCATAGTTTGGGTGAACGGGCATAATTTGGGCAGATACTGGTCTGTCGGGCCACAGCAAACGCTTTATTTACCTGCCGAATGGCTGAAAAAAGGAAAAAATGAGATTGTTATATTTGAGTTGCTAAAACCCGGTCAAAAAATAATAAAAGGCCTTGACAAACCTATTTTAAGTTTATTAAATGATGATAGCCTAACAGAAGCTAAATAATAAATAAAGGTGTGTCGGGATTGCTTAAAAAGCTGTTTGAAAAAGATTGAGTATATTTTTGATGCTTCTTTTACCCTATAAAAAGCAGTATGCTTTATATGATTTTTTAGCCAATGGTTTATACCTCAAACCTGACTGCTGGAACCTCATACAAGCACCAATTTTATAGTGCTAAAAGAAGCATTGTTGTAAATCAAGAACCTGTTGAAATCCTTTAAGGATCAGCTTTAAATTAAAACAGCTTTAATAAGAGGATAGCTAACAAAAAGAATGAAAGAAAAACTGATAAAAAGCATCCTAAAATTAAAAAAGGACCTAAGCGCATATTCGTTTTCATTTCCGTTGTTTCACTTTTTTTCTGCTTGTTTACCTGTTTTGGAGTTCGTTCAACAGCAGTAAGATATGAAAAGTACAGAAAACTTAGAATGCATTTTATCAACCCTGAAATTGGTTAATTATTAATAATTTTTAGTTCGGGATTTTTGCAGAATGAATCAGTAAATAAATAAGATGATGAACAAATACAAACTAATTTTTAGTGCTATTTTAATTGGTTGTTGCAGCCTCGTTCTCATACAAAAGCCGCTTTTGGCACAACAAAAACCGGTGCTTCCTGCAGTAAGTTACACCTTGCCCGGCACACAACTGATGGCCATGGCAGAAAAGATTTTATATAAAAAAACGCCGCAGGAAGATATGTACCTGTACCTGCTGCGTCCTGCAGGGAAGCATAAAAAAAAGCTGCCTGCTATTGTATATTTTACCGGCGGCGGGTGGGTTGGTGGTACAGTGGATGGGCAAATACCGGATGCCGCCTGGTTCCGGGATCAGGGAATTATCGGGATCGGAGCAGATTACCGTGTAAAATCCCGGCACGGAACTACACCCATTGAATGTATCCGCGATGCTAAATCAGCAGTACGTTATGTAAGGGCACATGCTAAAGCATTAGGGATCAACCCAAACAAAATTATTGTTGCTGGCGGATCTGCCGGAGGACATATTGCAGCATGTACAGCTATCGATGGAGGCGATGAACCGGGCGAGGATTTGTCCGTTAGTTCTAAAGCTGATGCACTGGTTTTGCACAATCCCGTTTTAGGGGAAGGTTTTGGTGAAGAATTCTTTAAGCAACACCCGGAGTTTTCTCCCTTACTGCAGGTTAAAAAAGGCTGGCCGCCAACAGTTCTGTCCTGCGGCACCAAAGACAGGACCACACCTTTTGTTTATGCCGAAAAGTTTACCAATTTAATGAAAGCTACCGGTAATACCTGCGAACTGGTTGCGGTAAAAGATGCTGATCACTCCTGTGACTGGCCGGTGAGCAACCCCAACTTTTTACCAACACTTACCAGGATGACCGCTTTTTTAAAAGCGCATCATTTCATCCCCATAAATAAAAATAGAGGATAACAAACATGAAGTATAAAAAGGTTTCCTGAAGGATGGTTACGAACCATGATCTTAAATAGTTCGCCCTCCTGGTCCAACCGATGGCACTACAACGTTCCCATCATCCAATGATATAAAAACGCCTGTAGGCCCTTTCTGATAACTTACCACTATTTGACCTGCTCAATACCAACCGCATTGCCCAGGGGCAAGTGCAACTGGTCAAAAAAAGTTTTAACGTTAGGGACAGGATTAATGACTGCTGCAGTGGTTTCCGTGATACCGTTAAACACCAGTTTATCTTGGAAGGGGAACTGGACATTTGTGTCCATGCAGATGAACAGCAAATCGAACAGGTAATGGCCAACTTGATCGGTAACACAGTAAAGTACGCACCTGGTTCACCGGAGATTATCATCAAGGCAGAAAGAATGGTGGATGCTGTAAAAATATCAGTCGGGGACAAAGGGCCTGGCGTACCACCCGAAAAGCTGCACTACCTGTTTGACCGTTATTACCGGGCCGACTATAGCGGCATCCAGTATTCCGGCTTGGGGCTTGGACTATATATCAGTTCAGAAATCATCAAAAAGCACGGCGGGGAAATCGGTGTAGATAGCGAACCGGGCAAAGGAAGTACCTTCTGGTTTACGCTGCCTTTAGAATAATTGCAAAAACGGGTTAAAAGACTTTAAATGTTTATTTTAATCTATTATTACTGTAATTATACTTAGGTATAGTATTTTAAATTAAGCATTACAGAAAAACGAACGTATTTGTGTAATCCTGGTTTTTACTGGTAAAATGGGATATTCGTTAAGAGTTTTTGAAATTCACAATCATATTTGAAAAATATTAGTCGTTGTCTGAAGTTTTGATACCCATAAAGAAATACTGTGTAATCGATCAATTCGCAATTATCTATTGCGGCCTCTTTTTTTAATAATTAATAGTAGTTGTGCGGTTAAATTAGTTATAACCGTACACCAATATTTTGCACAGTTCTTGTTATGGGCAGTTTATGTTTAAAAGCTTAAAATACATTTTCGGCTTTTAAACCAGTCCGCAAAATTTTAACGGACTAAACAAAACTGTAAAAGTCAGCTGCAGGCTTTTACTAGCAATGCAGTCCCGTAGCTCAAAGCACTCGGCAAAATTAATATTGACAAGGTGAATATATAATCACCGTAATATGCTTTTCTACCATTGTCAAAGTCGTACCTGGTGCCTTTTGTAAAAATAGGTTCAGCATGATTTTCTTTGACAAATTGTCTCCTTAGAATAATATAAGTTAAAATAAAATAAGTCCACCACGTTAAGAAAAAAGGACCAAGGTCTTTACCATTCGTGCCGAAAAATAAATAGAAAGAAAGTCCAAAGAAAAATAACGATACTGTTAAGCTTACATACGCTATTATTATTTGATTTAAAAGCTTATGCAAGGCGAATGACAACAGTGTCAAAACGGAATAGCTGACGTATATCATCTTTGTCGATTGGCGTTTTGTAGCTTGCAGCTAACGTTGAGTATTTGCGATGGCAGGGCGTTTAAAAATTGTCTGCCCGAACTATCGCTGATTGAAAAACTATAGCCGAAGTTATGAACAAAAGCTAAATTACTAATGTCACGCTGGAACTGTTGCTGATAGTGATTTACAGACGAGGACTTGTATGTCGCCCCCTGCTATTGCAAATACTATTGTTGTGCGTTCGCTTTTCTCGCTATGCTAACAATTGGTTTTTTTAAGTCGAAGCCAACTACTGTCATATGTAACATTAAAATGCCATAAGCAGAAAGAAGAGTAGCACGTAACCAATGTGTGATGATGAGTAAATCAAATAATTGTTTCTGCGTTTTGGTCTGTAGTCCCAGTTTTTTTAAGAGTGGTGCCCAATTGAAAACATCTTGAAATTCTTGTGGCGTTGCTCCAATTAACGCCATTAAGGGTCCCCACCAGATAAATGTTAGGCCATATGTAATTAATAATATAATAATAGCAGTCCAAACTGAAGAACGAAGCACAGCGGGTGGTCGAAACCAGAACAGTCCAATGGTACATATCATTGCAAGTCCTGCTGGAATAAATAATGGAATCCAAATGCTATGCCACCAGGCAATATGATAGTTATGGAGTTCATTTGTTCCTACATAAGCCCAAAGTGGATATGCTGAAAGCTGTACTTGCCAAACTTGCCCTACACCCATAAAGCTTAAAACAAGATTTAAAAGCAGCAATCCTTTTTTCATATTATTTGTTTTATAGTATTTTCATTTTTTATTATTAAGAAATTACAATGTCAAATTGCCTGATTGGTTGGATGTCTGTAAATGCTGAAATTTCTTTCATAACTTCTTTCATTCTTGGGTCAGCCATAGATGCACCAAATTGTTCGCCTGATTTAATCCAAAAGTTTGCAATACAAATGAAGTTTGTCGCTGGTGCTCCTGGCGTTGTCAACCCTTTGCGGATTTCGTATTTCACGCAGTTGTCACCAAGTATTTCTACATAGTTTGGAATGAGCGTTTTTGAATAAAGGTCAAAGTCAAAAGTTGCACCTTCTTTGTTTGGATAAAGAACGGTTGCACAAAATAATGAGTTTTTCATTTTATTATTTTTTATAATTGTCTGTCTGCGAAATGTTTTCTAAAGTGACGCACAACGGTTCGGGTATTTGCGATGGCAGGGCATTCATTGCTCGTCAAGCCCGAACCAAAGCTGATTTTTTTCTTTTGCCGAAGATAAGATTTGTTGCTGATAGAATTCTGACGCGCTGGAACTGAAGCTGAATAGAATTACTGCTGTTGAATTTGCGTTCCGTTGCCCCCTGCTATTGCAAATACTTTTGTTAGCTGCTGTTTTTCTTTTCTTCAAGTTGTACTACGGTTTTAATAAGATGCTTTTTTTCAATATCGGAATTTGTCAAACTTATGGATTGTCTAAAATGGTTAATCGCTTTGTCAGTGTTAATGGGTGAATACAAATAACCAAGTAATGAATGATAGTAATGATTTGTTGGCAAATTTAATTTCTCCGCTTCGCTGATTGCTTTTCCATTTCCGTAAACTTTTGCAAATGCGAATGTCCTGTTCAATGCGGTGATGGGTGAATATTCAAGCAAAATCAGTTGATTGTAGAGTTGTAAAATATGTTTCCATTTTTCGTTGTCTGCTGTTTTTGTGTGCCAATAGGCGATGCTTGCTTCTAAATGATATTTTGATAATTCATTTTCAGCACAAGCTTTTATTAAATAATAATTTCCTTTGTTGATAAGTTCTTTGTTCCATAAGTTTTTGTCTTGCTCGTCAAATAATACAGCTTCTTCAAAGTCGTTTATTCTTGCTTCAAGTCTTGAACTTTGGAAACACATTAAAGCAAGTAAAGCATTTGCATTGGGTGTGTTCGTGAGTGAGTTTTCAGTTAATATAAATGTTAGCCTTATCGCTTCTAAGCATAAATCTTTTCTGATTAAGTTATTGGTTGATTTTGAAAAATATCCTTCGTTGAATAAAAGGTATAAGGTTGCCGATACCGAGTCAAGCCGTGATACTATTTCATTGGGTGGTAAATTTTCAATCTTGAAATGTTCGGTGCGAAGATTTTCTCTGGCTCTAAATAATCTTTTTTTTATCGTCTCTTTATTGCTTAAAAAAGCGTTTGCAATTTCTTCTACACTAAAGCCGCACAGAATTTGCAGCGCTAAACAAATTTGTGCTTCTTCCGAATTAACAGGATTGCACACAGCAAAAATCATTGCTAACTGGCTATCCTTTATATTCTGTTCGGTAAAGTCAATGTTTGGTTCATAGTATTCCAATTTTTCTGATTTGATGTTTGGTGAAATCTCCTTTTCAAAAAAAGTATTTCGCTTTAAGTAATCTTTGGTTTTGTTTTTGGCAACAGTATAAAGCCAGGCAGTTGGATTTTCTGGTATTCCTTTCAGGCTCCATATTTCAGTAGCTTTTACAAATGTTTCGCTTGCAATATCTTCAGCTATTTCAATGTGCTTTAAACCAAAAAGATGGCATAACACAGCCGTCATTTTGGTATATTCTGTCCTAAATAAATGTGGTAGTAATTCATTGTTTATTTTTTCTTTCTTCTCCATGCAACAAAAAATTGAAATTGCTGAGAATAGTTTTTATTCGTTTTATTGAGTAGATGATTCAATGTTTCGTTGGGTTACAGCAATTTAATATTTTTTTAAATACGCATCCATGAAACCCATTGCCTTTGCAAATTTTACAGGGTCAGAGAAATAAACTCTTTCCTTTGCAATTTTGCCACCAAGTAACGCTATATAATCAGCTAATTGAAAACTTGCTGTATCACCGGCTGGCGTTACTACTCCCATACTATATATGCTGCAAATATTATTGCCATCCGTAAATTGCTTTTCCATTTGAATTGATTTTTTAGCTTTAATCCAATTTTGCGTTTTGGAAATAAAATCTTTTGCTCCTCTTGCAGGACTGAAAGGGTCATCAAAAACAAAGTCATCAGCAAGAATATCAGAAAGCCCTTCACCGTTATTATTCTCAACAAAAATGATATTGAGATATTTATTTACAATTTCTAATGATGTTATGTTTGATATATTTTGTTTTGTGGTTTGCGCAAAACTACTGAATGGCAACAATAATGAAATGCAGGATATTAAAATGATTGACTTAAACATATTGATTCGTTTTAATTGAATTTAATAAAATAGTAGCCCGGCTGGAAACACCGGGCATGTTGAGGTTAACTGTTATCGTCAGGAGTAACAACAGCTCTCACTTCCACATTTCCACCAGCTTTAAGAATTGGACAGCCCTTTGCTAATTCAACTGCTTCGCCAATGTTGGCTGCTTTAACTACAACGTAACCATTAATAAATTCTTTGATTTCCGTGTAAGGTCCATCTGTTACAACATTGTTTGGCTTTACTGTTTTGGCAATAGACATTGAAAGCCTGTTGCCATTGTTAGCCAATTTGTTTTGAGCAGCAATGCTGCCCATCCAGTTGTTCCATGGTGCCATCACTTCCTGCATTTGCTCGGGTGACGGCTTGAAGTCTGGATTGTTACTGTTTCTGAAAACTAATACGAACTCTTTCATTTTGTTTCTTTTTAATTGTTATTGAATGTTTGATTACACCTTAATAACGATTGAAAGGAAAAGAGGGGGACAGGTCTGTAAGATTTTTTTGTCGAAGAGAGGGTCGTCATAAAATAGCAGCTAACGATTGAGTATTGCTGCAGGTGGGGGATTTTATAATGTCCAGACCAGAACTGCAGCTTGGTTTTGTTTAAAAGTTGAAGATAAGAACTTTTGCTTGGATTTGTTCGTCAGCCGAAACTGCTGCTGATAGCGATTTGCAGCCGATTGCTCCAATGTCCCGCCCCACTTGCAGCAATACTATTGTTAGCGGTATGTTTAGATAAACCAAAAGATCAATTCAATATAGTCAGCCTCATGTGAATATCTTGTCAAGCTTTTGTCTAATACTATTTTGAATTTCAGATCGGACTTTATTATTAGGCAAATCTTTATGGTCAATCATTGCCAGCGTTTTGCCATTGTCTTTGTCAAAGGTTGCAATAACTATTTTACTTCCGTCTTTTAATTTAGCTTCCTTAATATTTTCTCGCTTGGTCGCCTGAAATACTAAGCTTGTATCTTTAGTCATTTCATCTTCTAATTTTTTGAGTATGACATCTTTGGGTAATGATAAAGTCTTTTGTGCCGAGGTTGTGAATTTTTTTTTCATTATTTGATGTTTTATCTTCAAATTATACGATATTATTGAATTTCAAACTTTACTGCTTTTAGATTAAGTGAATTTATTTTTGTTTTCAATATTAAAGCTGAATAATCCCATGTTCTTCTCAATTTTAAGCTGTTAAAAAGGATTTGTCAATAAGGCAAGTCTTAAATTGGGTCTGATTTTAATTACCGCTAACGGTTTGGGGCTTGCCGAAGTGGGGGAAATAGATATTCGTCTGCCCCGGCTAACTGAAGCTAAATTTATAAACAAAAGATGATGATTTGCACATAGCTAAATTAATAACGTCAAGCTGGATATGAAGCCAAATTGAAAAACAAAAAGTTGAAACACGGATTCCGTCTGCCCCCATTTTGGCAAACCCCTTGTTGTGCGTTCGTGCTGCTCTGTACACGAAACATTACAGTGTTAAGTTACTTCTTCTTTTTCTTAGATGCTTTTGCGTTCTTGTTAAAGTCAAGAGCAAGTGCAATCCAACATTCAAAATCTTTTTTTGTTTTCATTCCTTCTTCTCTGATGATAATATAACCTTTGAATTCTCGTCCTTTCATTATCATTGTCCGACAACCTTTCCTTTCAATGGATGCTTCATGTAATGCAGGGTCAATACGACACATTATTTCATCATCACCAACAGTTATGCACATTTTACCGTCCACCATAAAAGTTACACCACGAAACATTTTCTTTTCTTCAATGTTCGGAACATCTACAAGTGCCTCTCTTACTTTGTTAGTCAGCTTTTCGTTGTATGCCAAAACAATTTATTTTTTGAGGTTATCCCCAAGGTTCTCCTTCTCCTGTTTCGCAATAGCTTTTTAAACTGTCAAAGAAAAAATTCCAGCCTGCTAAACTTCCGTTGTAGTCAGAGTGTTTTTTCCAGTTCTTGTCTGCACTTATCTGCGTAAAAGTGAAATGACTTTTATTTCCGCTACCATTGATTTCAAAAGTTAGCGTAGTGTCAACCCAAGATGGAAAAACATTGTTAGCCAAGCAAAGCCAAACAAGTTTTTCGTTTTCTTTTACCTCAATTGCTTTAAAAATCATTTCCTCTGTGAAGTTTTCTTTTTCAAAGCGAATAGAAGATTGCTGATTAAGTTTGCAATTTACATCGCAAACAACAGCCCACCAACCTTGATAACCTTTTTTGGTTGTGATTGCTTTGAAGATTGTTTGGGGAGTTGAGTTAATCTTTAGTTCTAATTTGATGCTCATGATTACTTATTTTTTGTTGGCAAGTCGGATTTCAAATGTATGTCCTCAATATTAACCAGCATTGCGAAATGGTGCAGTGTCGTGTATTTGGCAAACCTGAATAATTTTGTTATCCTTTACTACAAAATGCTCTGCTACTCTCAATTTGCCAAAAGCATTTAGTGTAATGTCATACATCAACATTGCCTCGGTGTCATTGCTAAACTCGGATAACAGTTCAATGTTTGTTATCATTTCACGAGTAAATTTTACAGCGTCTAAAAAAGATTGTTTTGTAGGATAGTCGTTAATTGGAACTATAACTTTTAAATTTTCGGCAAGATATTCTCCTGCTTTTTCAAAGTTATTGTTTGTCCATGAATTGTAGTAGTCACGAACAATGTTGAGAGATTGTAGCTTTTCCATTTTTATTTTTTGTACAAAGCTATGTTGATTAACATTTGGAAGATAAAACAATAAGCTCAAATAATAACTCTTTCGGTTCTCATGGCATTGGGAACAATGCTATATTTTTTCTTAAAGAGTTTATTGAAGTGGGAAACATTTTCAAATCCGCATTCATAAGCAATTTCAGAAACATTTTTAATTGTGTGCTGCAACAACATATGGGCATGAGATAAACGCTTTTCATTAATCCAATGCTTTGGTGAAGCGTTATGTTTTTTTTGAAAATCTCTTTTGAAAGAAGCTAAACTTCTACTTGAAAGATTTGCCAATTCATTAAGTGTGATTGGTTGAAACAAATATTTCTGAATAATAAAATCTAAGTCTATCTGCTCAATGCTTGCACATGAATGAATGAAATTTAAAACTTCGGTTTTACTTTTTGAAGAAAGAAGTATTAAAAAAATTTCATGCAATTTTATACTGAGAATTTGTCTTAAAGTTTTGAAAGATTTTCCAAAGTAGTTTAGATATTGAACTTTGAAACTATTCAAGACTTCATTTGAGGGGATGATAGCAAATGGTGTGTCGGTAGGTGCCGCAAGATTTGACTCAAGCGTATTAAAATAAAATTCTTTCAAGAATTTTTCTGGAATAAAAATCATTAATGCCTCAAACTCTCCTCCTTCGGGAATATATTCTGAAATGGTATAAATGCCCTTTTTCAATAAAACAAGTTGGTCAGAGTCAATTGTGATTGTCTTGTCGTGAAAATGTAAAAGTTTTTTCCCTTGTAAAATAAAAAACAGTGTGTGCTCAGTAAGAAAGCCATTTTGTTTGCCTATTGTCTTTTGTATTCTGTTATGTTTTGCAAAAGGTGTGTTGTCAATCGTCAGCAGTAATTTGTCTGTCTGGTCTTTTGTGATTTGTGGGAATCGTGTTAGCATTTTCTTTGATTTTTATGCAGTCAGTTTGAAGCTAGCACTGTCCTGATAGCATGACGTACAACGTTCGAGTATTGCTGCAGGTGGGGATTTCATAATGTCCAGCCCGCAACCGCAGCTTGGTTTTGTTTGTTGATGAAGTTAAGAACTTTTGCTTGGCTTTATTCGTCAGCCGGAACTGTTGCTGATAGCGAACTACAGCCCATTGCTTATTTGTCAGCCCCACTTGCAGCAATACTTTTGTTGTGCGTTCGTGCTACTTTTTATTGTCATATATAGAAATATGCCAAGGCAAGTAATATCGTCACGACTAAGTCAAAAACTGGCGGCAGCAAAAAGAAATATTTCACAGTTAAAATTCCATGTAAAACATTTGCAAAAAACAACACGACTATTATCGGTTTGATAATAGGCAGAAAATTTTGCGGGATTATTGATAATTGCCACAACAATGCAATTTCAACTATTCCGAAAAGAATTGCCAGCAATCCATAACCGAAATAAAAGTCCCAATAGCTGCGCTTAAACCCGTTAAAGTTCCAACGATTCGATTTCATTGCATTGATTAAATTTATTGAAATAGGCGTTTGTTAAATACTAAAAAAAATAGTAAGTTAGTGGCATGGAAGAGCGATTCAAGAGCCTGTCATTATTTGAATTTCAGGTGAGATTTCCCGATGAGGATAGGTGTA
>JAABVA010001247.1_pt1 | contig 27815 bp, 17 predicted proteins | sample 5560331 | NCBI WGS metagenome assembly JAABVA01 (sample SAMN12812661, study PRJNA571458) | rock metagenome | isolation source: Antarctica rocks | place: Antarctica: Victoria Land, Mt New Zealand sud | collected 2016-01-07 | reverse complement strand
CCCGCTGCTCCAACGACACATAGCTGAACATCCCATCCTGAAACCGCTCGTCTCCACGCATACCCGTAAGACGACCTCCACGTGCTCAGAGCCTGTGGATCGGTATCTATTTCAACAAGCTCCTAGTCGAATCCCGCTGAAGGCAGACGGCCGGATTCTATTCGTAGCAGCGAATCGCATCAACTGGATTGAAAGCGCAGGAAACTACGTGGAATTTGTGATTCAGCCACAGGGAGAGAGAGTGCTGGTCCTGGAGACGCTCTCGTCGTTCGAGAAGATGTTGGACCCGCAGCGTTTCGTGCGCATTCATCGGTCGGTGATCGTCAATGTCGCCCGCATTAAGGAGATGCGGCCCCGTTATACCGGCGAGTACGAGATCACGATGCTGACCGATCAGCACCTGACGCTCAGCCGGGGGTATCGCAAGAATCTGAAGCGGCTTCTGCAGAGCTGTGGGAGATCCGCGGGCGAGCCGTGGACGGCTGGACTGGTCGTCATTCGGTACAGGTCCGCGCGGTGCCGGAGCGTTCTTCACCGCACACTCGTAACTCTGGGGGAAGCTCGTCTTCTATTTGCGATTGAGAGGATACAGCAGGCGGCACGCTCTACGCAGCTTGCAGCCAGACTCTACCTCTCATGAGCCTGGGATGGGTCGCGGCGAACGGCGTGTCCATGGCAGGCTGTGCTAAGCGGGTCTCAGCAGCGGCAAAGCTAAGGAAGACAGCATGAGCACGATGCGGATAAGCGAAATCGGTGAACATGGTTTGGGATTGGCGGTGTTGGCAATGGGAGTGCAGAGCCTGTGTGCGACCGTTCATCTCTCCAATGTCCCGCTTGGACCGCCCCTTCAAACTCAAGGGACATTCGTGACGTCGATCACATGCCTCTTTTTGGCGACCGCCGGACTCAGTCTGGTCACTGGATACGGCCGAAGGCAAGCAGGCGTGGCCTTAGCTGTAGTCTTCGGTACCAGGGCCGCCGCCGTCTACCTTTGGAAGATTTTCATCCTGACTCATCAGTCAGGCCCTTGGACAGCAACCGCTGAACTCGCGGCCCTGAGTGCAGCTTCTCTCGAAGTAGCTGTTAGCTATAACATTCCGATTGGTGCGGAGCCGCTCAATAGGGTCGGCCTCCGGTGGGATGCCATCGCAAGAGTCGTCTTCGGAACTTCCCTGCTTGTGTTCGGAATTCAACATTTCATGTACGCCAGATTCATTGCTGGGTTGATTCCTGCATGGGTCCCGGCTCGCTATGCCGTTGGGGTCGCCGTTGGTGTGGGATTCATTCTGACCGGCGCCGCTGTCTCATCCGGAAGGCACAGGGCATCAGCTGGGATCGCTCTAGGTGTAATGTTCTTGACGTGGGTCCTTGTCTTGCATGCGCCGCGGGTTCTGGCGGCTTGGCGCGACGGAAATGAATGGACTAGCGCGCTCATTGCCCTGGCAATGTTCGGTGCATCTTGGCGTATGGTCGATGCAAGCGCGCCTTCTGGACCCACCTAGCGGCGGGTCATGATTAAACAAAGTAAGGTATGCGAGAACGGACACCTCCAGATCTTCCGGGTGGCTTTTGAGATCGCAAGTTGTTCCGGAAACCACGCTCTTTGATCTACTCCCAGCAATACGCCCGATTGCGCGTTCATCGTCAAAGATCATTCGACACCATGCGGTCAGGGGACCCATGTTCCGATCCGGTTGCCTGCACCGTCCGCGTCCGTAATCCGAAGCCGCTCTTATCCGAAGAATTAAGGCCTGAGAGATCAAGACAGTTCGCCGCCGGATAAACTCTGATCGGTCCACGCGAACGGATATACGGTCCTTGCGCTGTCCAAGTCTCCTTTTACCAAGCTCGGACTACCGTGTACCCATATGCTTGGTTCCTTGCACTTGATCCCGCCAAATCGAATCTCTCAGCTACTTGTAGGACAATGTCGTTGTTGTACGTGAACGCATTGCTAAATCGAAGGGCTTTCCCTGGCGGCCCATGAGCGCCTCCGGGCTTCAAGTGGCCTAGTACAAATTGCGAGAGTGGACCATCTCGAGGGTACCGCATTCCGGTATCGTGGCCTAAACGGTAAACGTGAATGCTTGCGTATGCGATCCATGCCTCCGTAAGATGACGACCGTTGTGCGGGACTTGTCCCGGTACCGACGTGCGCGTCACTTATAGGAGCCAACCATGCGTTCCCGTGCCCTACATGATGCAGTCGTTTCAGCGTTGATCTTCTGTCTCATCCTGCGCTTAGCTCAAACAACCTCCGAATCAGTACCTGGACGAGGAGATCAGCCGTAACAGTCTCCTGAATCCTGGCACATCCGTTAGCAACATCTCTGTAGCGAAGGGAGTAGGTGCTCAACCTCTGCATCTCGATCGCGGTAGCGTAAGCTTACCCGCTGTGTTGCGGAACTTGGCAATCACAATGATGTTGGAATCTTCGATACAAACCCGACGGCTTTCTGAATCGCTCAAACGTGCGTTCTCAAAGCGCCAAACAAGTCACCAGCGACGCCGGTTACTGCTTGGTGCTCCCGGAACAAGTTCACCTCTTGACGCAGTCTCATCCACCTCTACAGCACGCACACACACAGAGACAGAGAACAGATGCTCACCAGACTTGGTTTCTACAAAGAGTTGCACAAAACGACAACGCTTCAACTCGCGCCACTCCTTCTTTTCGTCTGCAGTACTACGGTGACGCATTCGCAGGACCGCGTGACGGGAACACGATTCACATCAAACGTGAAGCAAGTCCAGGCACCCGCCGACGCAACGGCGAGGACCTCGGATACAGAGCTCGCGCAAGGGCGTCCGAAGCGCACCTCTTCGCACGAAGAGATCGCGGTTGGCGGCACGCTGCGTACATTCCTACTGTACGTCCCTGAAACCTATAAACCTGGCCGAAGCGCCCTTCTGATCGCCTTACACGGACGCGGTAGCGGGGGTCCAGCCGTAGCGATGGAAGCTTCCACAAGGCTGGATGAAAAAGCTGAACAGGCTGGCTTCGCCGTCGCCTACCTAGATGGAGTTGCAGACGCCACGGGTGCCGTTAATTGGAACTACTTCTACGATCCGTTCTTCTTAACGGGTCCCGACGACGTTGGTTTCGTGCGTGAAGTGATCGATTCCTTGAAGCAGCGGCTGATGCCAGATCGGCGGCGGATCTATGTAACGGGTACTTCCGCGGGCGGGTTCATGGCCCAAAGAGTTGCAGTTGAATTGTCGGATCGCGTTGCCGCTGTGGGCGTTGTTCAAGGGGGTCTGTTCGTGTATGCACCAGACCGTCCTTCGAGCGTGCCGAACGCAGTTGCGCCAGTCTCGATACTCTTCCTGAAGGGGGACCAGGATCCGAACAACCAGTATTGTGGAGCCACTTTCCCCAGCTTTGGGGTGACGGAATCGTCGGCAGACCAGGATTTCAACTATTGGACCGGCCCCGCAGCGAATCGATGTGCTCTCACCGTTCCTAGCGAACCTCTATGCAAGAGCGTCGGTGTTGCGGACGCAAAAGGCGTCGTCACCCCTGGACAAACAACCAGAGTAGTCAACAAGGAAGCATTGGCTTGCAGGGGTAACACAGAGGTCAAACACTACCGCCTCCTAGGGGGAGCAGATGAGTGGAACCTCCGACCCATGAATGTTCCAGGATCAACCCCTTTCAATCCGGACCTGAATGTCCTGACAGGTGTAACAACTAACGAGATCTTGTGGCGGTTCTTCGAGGAACACTCTAAGAGTGGGCTGGTGTACTGAATGGAGCAAGGGTCAAGGAATCGACCCACCAACCAACTTCGCACTCACCTCCTTTCGCTGAGGATTCCAAGCGCTTCGACGGTGCTGTGCGCTACTTGCCTATGGCGGAATCTAATCGGTGCTCGCGCTCAAGGTGATCGAATGCATGAAATTGCTGGAGCAAGTCTCCGGCGCACGTACCAAACTGAAGGGCATGTTTATGGTGGACACCGATGGAGTCGAAAGCTGGCGCTCGTCCCAGCGAGGAATCAGTGCAGGCCGTTTTGACGGCGAAGACATCGAAACCGTTCTCGACGATCTGGCGAATATCTTGGTGACGGCAACGTCTGACGTCACTTATCGCTTCAGTTCAATTGTTAATGCTTTGCAAGAACAAGCACATTCCGCGTTTGTGACTTTTGTAGATGGCGCAAGCGAGAGGTTTAACTTAGCAGTCGGTGCTGGTCTGTGCTCGAAGATCCAACACTTGGTTTCTGAATCGGAAAGCAAAACCATTGATCACCTCGGGATGGGCCCGGCGCTTGTGGGAGCTTACAGTCTGGCGATGGAGTCGACATTACAGCCGTCTTCTTCGCATACACTGAATCGGTCGGGCTTTTCGAAGCCTTGGACCTGGCGCCCGTCTTCAGCGCCGCCGGATGCCGCTGGCTTGAGTAGCGCGCACTTTCCGCGGAGGGTTCCCTTTTAATCGCTGCAGATGATGGAAGCAGAAACAGCTCATTACGCAGCTGATGACCCACAAAATGGCTTCGAGGGTACCTGTATTTACGCCTAGCCTGCGGTGAACAAACTTCGTTCTTGGCAGGAACCAGAGAGCGTTGTATGCACCGAGCCCGTCGTGCATTCCTGCTTCTCTTCTTCTTCGCTAAAGCGCCATCGGTCCACGAAGTGCGGAACGATTGCGCAACTCGCACATCGAACTCGCGCAGAGCTTGTATCCCTCTGCCTTGCACCAGACGAGGAGCTGCTTGCGGAATATAATCTCTAGCCTGTACAGAGTGGCAGGCGCGAGCTCGCAGGCTTTGGCGTCTGCAAGATATTCTTGGACGGCTTTGGCGATTGTAACCGCTTCGTCTCTCGACGCAGGTTCCGCTTCAGCGGCCTCTTCAATCTTCCGAGCCATAACCACGGCGCGTTTCCAGCTCTTGGTCTTGAGACTGCGCCGCTCGTAGTTACCTTCCACAACGCCCCCAGCCCACATGGGGCAGGTGCATCGTTTCCAGTACCTATCAGGGGCCTTTGGGCACGTCGGATTGTGGCGTCGATAGAGGGCTCAACATGACTTCGATCGTACAGTTCGTACAGTCGGCTAAGCGATACAGCCAAGTAATTCAATGAAGAAGCTTAAATGGTGGAGGCGGCGGGAGTTGAACCCGCGTCCGAAACTACCAACAACAGCGAGCATTCATGCTTTTCCAGTTCATCTTTGTCTCATTACCGGCACTTAGAACGGGCGAAGATGCGACGGCAACCAGTCTGATCAGTCTCGTCCGACCCGCTCAGACGGAGCAGGGAAGACCAGCCTACTGTGCGACGATCGGTACCAGCCCGTAGGCGAAGCCAGAGCGACCGGCTACTTATTAATTAAGCAGCAAGAGCCAGGTTGTTATCGGCACTTATGATTTTGTGAGCGATTACGGGTGTCCACACCCCGGCATGCCTCTCTGCCACAAGCAATCCCGTCGAAGCCGTGACGCCCCCATCTTGGAGCTGGCACCAACCTTGCATGGGCCTTACAAAGAACTAACTCCAGTATAACCCTGTGATCCCTTCCGCATCGTAAGAACGCGAACTGAAACAGGATCACGAGAACGCTTTGTCTAGCCCTCCACTTCGGTCCACTCGGTTCGGGGAAACAATGCTCCCGACTCACCTACAGAGAGGCATTCACGAGATCGACGTTCTGCCACTCGCCTCGCTCAATCGCGCCACGGATATCCGTCGGAGTCTTACCTAACTTGGTTTGCTGAAACGCAAACACGGCCTCCCGCATGCACGTCGAGCAGGCGGCTCCGTGCGTTCCCTCAAAGCAGCTATGCAGACTTTTGTGACCCAGGGCGCGATCGCACCGGCAGTAGCAGGGGAGCTGATGCAGCACCGCCGGAATCTTCTCGGCGATCTTGTAAGCCGTCACCTGGTACTGATGAGTAAAGTAGGGACCGCTTAACTGATCTCCCGTCAGCACAGGAGGAAGTGCTTTTGAAGGTGGGACAGCATGGTAAGCCGGAACCTCGTCAGAAGGATCAGACCACTGTGCCGAAGCCGCGATCGTAAGAAATCCTACTAGCGCACATCCAAGACCTCTCTTCACTATCGATCTCAAAGCTCAGGCCTTCCAGTTATCTCGAGCGAAATGTTGTTGAACAGTACAGAGGCAAGAATACCCGTAGAGCAGGCAGACTGGCCAAAAAATGCGGCACGAACAGTTTCCTATTCGTGCCGGGAGGCCAGTGACGCAACTTGAATCAGCGGGTGCCGCCGATCATAAAGATCTCGAAGACCACCTCTCCGATGTGTTAAACCATATCACAGACCCACCCCATCTATGCAAGACCATATTTCGGCCCGGGGCGCACAGCCACCTCCATGCTCCTCCAGATAAGGAGAGAGATGCTTCTAGATAGAGCTCAGACGCGAGGCAAACTCGAGATCCAGGGCCGTGATGCCCCCCGAATCGTGCGTTGTAAGCTCCACTCTCACCCTGTTGTACCGAATGTCTATATCCGGGTGATGACCCATCTTTTCTGCCAGATCCGCCGCGCCATTCACAAATCGCATGGCGTCCACAAAATCCGTGAAGATGTATGTCTGGACGATCGACCTGCTCTCAATGGTCCATCCCGGCAGGCAGGAAAGCGCTCGAGTAAGTTCGTCACCGGTGATTGTTTGCATCTCTGCGGCTCCATGTGTCAGCTACACTTCTTCTTCGACGATTGCCGCCGCGTCTTCACCCAACCAACCTTTGTCACCTGCCGGCTCCGTCCAAGGGCCAAGGACTCCTCCGGCACGTCCTCCGTGATACAACTTCCGGCCGCTACATACGCTCCGTCGGCAAGCGTCAACGGAGCGACCAGAGTCGAATCCGATCCAACGAACACCCCATCGCCGATCGTCGTCTGGTGCTTGTCGACCCCATCGTAATTACACGTAATCACACCCGCACCAACATTCACCCCCGCCCCGATCACCGCGTCGCCGAGATACGAAAGATGGTTTGCTTTCGACCCCCTTCCCATCGTCACCTTCTTCGTCTCGCAGAAGTTCCCGATGTGCGCAGCCTCACCGATTCGGCTCTCTGGCCGCAGATGTGCGTATGGCCCCAGAAGCGCTCCATCACCCACCTCCGCGCCGTCCAGAACACACCCGTTCCGCACCAGAACTCCGTTACCCAACACTGAGTTCTGCACGACCGAATACGACCTCACCCGGCACTCGGACCCAATCCTCGTCGCTCCCAGCAACTGCACATACGGCTCGATCGTCGTGTCCGCACCAACCGTCACCTCTGCATCGATCACGCACGTATCCGGACGTAAAATGGTTACGCCTTCAGCCATCAGACGCTTCGCCGTCCCCATCCGCATCGCGGCATCCAGATGCATCATCTCGGCGATCGTATTGGCACCTAAAACTTCGTCGACACTCGCTGCTCTTACCGCTACGACACGCTGCCCATCCCCCACCAGCATCTCTGCGACGTCCGTCAGGTAGAACTCACCATGCGCGTTGTTCGTCGACAACTGATCCAACTTCTCAAACAGAGCCTCCGTCCGAAAACAGTAGATCCCCGAGTTGATCTCGCGAGCTCCCATCTGCTCCGGAGTTAGGCTCTTCTGCTCCACGATCGCCTTCACCTCCGGCCCAATCTCTGTGACGCGCAGCACCCGGCCATACCCGGACGGATCCGGCGGTGTCGCAGTCAGGATCGTCATCGCCGCCCGCTCCCGCACATGCACCTCGCAGATCTCGGCAATCGTCTCCGGACGGATCAAAGGCACATCCCCCGATAGCACCAGCAGATGCTCTGGCCGAGTCTCCTCGACGTGTTCTGCGAAGTACGCCTTCACCTGCTGCAGCGCATGCCCGGTCCCACGCTGCTCCGCTTGGAGAACAAACCGCACGCCTGTAGACGCAACGGCCGACCGAACCCGCTCCGCCTCATGCCCGAAAATGCAGTAGATCCGATCCGCCGGGGCAACCGTCTTCGCCGCGGCGATGACATGCAGCAGCAACGCCCGCCCGCCAACCTCATGCAAAACCTTCGGCCGCTTGCTCTTCAGCCGCGTGCCTTTGCCGGCCGCCATAATTGCGATTGCAAACCCAGTCATCTCCATACGCCCATGATCTTCTCACGCGATGCGCTGCTGGAAATCTTTAGTTCCCCGAAGGTGCCTTGCCCGGCGGCGGAGGGATGGCCACGTCCACGGTGGTCACTTTGCCCAGCGTGCTCAACGGGATCTTCATCTCCGATTCGTTGCCCACCACCACGATCGCAAGCTTCGAAGTGTCAATATACTTCGCCGCAACCCGCGACACATCGGCAGCCGTCACCGCTTCGATTCCACTCTTGTACTTGTCCAGAAAGTCCGAAGGGTACCCGTAAAAAGCAAGTGTCACCTGCTCGCTCAACGTCTTGTCCGGCGAATCGTAGTTGAAGATGAACGAGTTCAGCACCTGGTCTTTCGCTTTTTTCAACTCGTCCGTCGATGGTGGCTGCGTCTTCAACCGCTCAATCTCCTCGACGATCGCCTTCACCGCCGCGACCGTGCTCGCACTCTTCGTCCCCGCGCCCACCAGAAACATTCCAGGATGGTCGTACGACGCCCCGAAACCTCCGCCCACGTTGTAAGCAAGGCCGAGTCTCGTCCGTACCGCCTGGAACACCCGCGACCCAAACCCGCCCGAGAAGATCTCGTTCATCACGCTCAATGCGTAATAGTCAGGGTTGCTCCGCTCCGTTCCCAGACCCGCAATGTACACATTGGATTGGTTAACGTCGTTCTTGTCGACAAAGTACACTCCGGTCTTCGATCCAGAAAAGTCAATCTTCGCCGCCTCGATCACCGATCCCCTCTTCAAACCGGAGAAGGCAGACCGAAGTTTCGCTTCCATCGGGGGGCTGTCGAAATCGCCCGAAATCGAGACAATCATTCCATTTGGAACCACTGTCTTGGCATGCCAGGTATTAAGATTCTCCAAAGTCACCGCACCTACCGTGGCATACTCTGCCTCGCGCGCATACGGGCTCGTCTTCCCATACACCACCGCCTGCGCCTCACGGCTCGCAATGCTACCCGCATCGTCATTCCGGCGCGAGATTCCGGTGTCGATCTGCCGCTTCGCCAGGGCCAGCTTGTCTGCCTTGAACGCCGGGTGCAGCAGCAGATCCATCGTCTGCGCAAACACGCTGTCGAAGTCGCCCTTCAGGCTCGACCAGCTCACCGAGGTCGACGCCACACCTCCGCTCGTCTCCAGCCGCGCCGCCTTTGCTTCCATCTGGTCGTCGAGCACGTCCCCGCTCACGGTCGCCGTTCCGCTCGTCCGCCAGGTCTGCCCGTAGATCTTCACCAGCCCTACTTTCGCTGCTGGCTCGTCTCGGCTGCCTCCCCGTATCAGAACCGACCCGTCAATAAATGGCAGTTCGTGATCCTCCTGCAGAAAGATCACCAGGCCGTTTTCGAGCGCGATCCGCTTCGGCTGTACCGGCTTGAAATCATGCAGCGGTGGAATCACGATCTTCTTCCAGGGTTCGCTCCCATGCGTCGCACCCGGCCTCGTCTCCTGCGGCTGCGAGCCCGCCCCCGCTACTTGTCGCTGCGTTGTCTGGCCGTACGCCAGCATCGTGCAGCTCAGCCCTGCGGTTGCTATCCATCCCATCGTGCCCTTCACTCCGCACCTCCGCCGTTCTGCGCCGCGCTCGCCGGCGCGGGGGCGGCAAACTCAATCCGTGCAGCCGTCCGGTTACTCGCCACAAACGTCTTCGCCGCAACCCGTCGCACATCCGCCTTCGTCACTGCATCCACCTTCTTCAGCTGCCGGAACAGCTCGCGCCAGTCGCCGTACCGCGTCTGGTATTCGGCAAGTTGATGGGCCAGGCCTTCATTGTCCGCCAGACCTCGCAGCAGGTCGGCCTTCGTTCGCGTCTTGTACCGATCCAGCTCGGCATCCGAGATGTCCTCGCTCTTCAGGCGGTCCAGCTCCTTGTGAATCGCCGCCTGCATCTCGTCCGGCGTATGCCCAGGCAGAGGCACCGCGATAAACGCGAACAGCCCCGGATATTTCACCCCCGGAAATCCGCTGATCCCCTCCGACACCGCCGCGATCTTCTGGTCACGAACCATGCTGCGATACAACCGCGCCGTACGCCCATTCGAGAACACATCGTTGATGGCGTCATACACCGCATCATCCGGATCGCGATAGTCCGGACGGTGGTAACCCTCGACATAAAAAGGCTGTGTCGCCTCGCGGATCGTCACCCACTTCTCGGCCATTTGCACCGGCTCTACCGTTGTCATCGGCTCCGGCTTTGGCCCGGCGGGGATCTTCTCGAAGTACCTCTCCAGCACCGGCATCGCCTGCGCCGCCTTCACATCTCCAACCACCGCTACGACGATATTGCCGGGGACGTAGTGCCGCCGGTGGAACGCCTCCGCCTCGGTCGCATTCACCTGGCTGATCTCGCTCTCCCATCCCACGCCGCTGCGTCCGTAGGGGTGCGCAACGTACGCCGTCGCGAGAAACTGTTCGATCATGCGGCCCACTGGTGAGGAATCAATCCGCATCCTGCGCTCTTCCTGCACCACATCTCGTTCCTTGTAGAACTCCCGCTCGACCGGTTGTCCAATCCGGCTGCTCTCCAGGTATGCCCACAACTCCATCCTGTTCGAAGGCATGCTCCAGAAATACTGCGTCGAATCCTCACCCGTCGACGCATTGATTCCGACCGCGCCATTCTGCTCCGCGATCTCCGTAAACTGGTTCGGAACCACAAATTTGCCCGCTGCTGCAACTGCGTCGTCAAAGCTCTTCTTCAGAGCCGTCAGCTTTGCCTCGTCCTGTCCCACTCGCTTCCGGTACTCGGCATCATAAGCGGCTTGGGCTGTCTCGACCTTTGCCAGCGCCACCTTCTCGGCCACGTAGTCAGTCGTCCCAATCTCGTCCGTTCCCTTGAACGCCATATGCTCAAACATGTGCGCCAGCCCGCTGTCCCCCTGCGGGTCGTCGGCCGAGCCCGCATCCACCAGCGTATAAAAGCTGAACACTGGCGCCTCCGGACGTTCGCAGACGATCAGCGTCAAGCCGTTCGGCAGCACCTTCACCGTGGTGCGCCGCTCGAAACTCGCCAGATCCTGCGCCATTGCGCCAGAGCAAATCCCCGCGAAACACAGTGCCGTCAACCATTGACGCATTTCCATCAGAACCTCACCTCGACCTCTATCCATGAGCCACCTGGGGGAGCCCCACCTCGGCAAAACGCCTATCGGCAGCCGCACGATAACCATACGTGACTTCTTCGGTTGGACGAAGCTCCCCTCCCAACAGCAGCACGCTCTTGTAAAGCACGCCATCAGGAAGCCGCCTCCCGCCTCGCATCGCTCATTGCCGGCCCCGCGACCGGGCCGACACCGCCCATAGCGCGAGCAGCGCCGCTCCCGCTCCCACCAGTACCGGGATCCATCCCCAGCCCGTCTCCTCCGCAGCGGCCTCAGCCTGGACTGCGATCCGCTTCGCCGCCCCCAGGAACTGTTCCTTCGTCCACACGTTTCGCGCTGCGCCCGGACCCCGCCGTAGGCATGCGGCCGCAGCGGTCGCCCAGTCCCCCTTTCCTATGGCGGCTAGGAGCTTCGGGTACTCCTGAAACAATCTGCCCGGCCCCAGGTTGTAAACCATGTCCAGCAGCGCCAGCTTCGCCCCGTCCGGCAGACCATCGTAGCCGCCGATGTGGGCGCGCAGATACCCCTCGAAGCCCTCCAGCACCTCGCTCAGCCGTTCATTAATCGCCTCCTCCGCAAGTCTCAGACCGCCCGACTTTCGGTAGAACGCTGCCGCACGACCCTTCGCCAGAGCGCTTACACGCCCGAACTCCTTCGCAATCTCTTCCGCCGTCGCGGCTCGCTCACCCATCAGAAAAGGCAAGGACCCCGCCGCCCTGGCGTCCGGCAGCATCGATCCCACACCCACCGTAACCTTGCCCACGGTATCGAGATACATCCACGGCACGGACCCCTCAAACTGCTTCAATCGCTCGATCGCCTGCTCCAGATAGCTGCCCATAGCTCCACCCTAGCACCCTTACCAAACGTTTCACTTGACCCACTGAATGACCATTCAGTATGCTCATGCCGTCAGATTGAGTCCGCTCCTCACCTTCTCTAGACCGCCCCGCAACGGAGCCCGCGCCGATGTCCTCGAGCACCAACGCCCCTGTCTCATCCTCAAATCTGCGCGAGATCCGCAAAGTCGCCGTGCTCGGCGCTGGAACTATGGGCTCGCGCATCGCCGCCCATATCGCCAACGCCGGCCTTCCCGTCGTCCTGCTGGACATCGTCCCTCCCGGCGCCGCCTCCGACGCTCCCAAAGCTGAGCGCAACCGCATCGTTGTGGCCGCACTCGATGCCCTCAAAAAATCCAAGCCCGCCGCCTTCTATACCCCCGACTCCGCCCGCCTCATCTCCCTCGGCAACTTCGACGACAACATGAGCCTCATCGCCGACTGCGACTGGATCATCGAAGTCGTCGCCGAAAATCTCGAGATCAAGCGCGCCCTCCTCGATAAAGTCCGTCCGCACCGCCGCCCGGGCACCATCACCACCACCAACACCAGCGGCCTCCCCATCCACGAGATTGTCGACGGCACGGAAGACGAAGACCTCCGCCGCCACTGGTTCGGCACCCATTTCTTCAACCCCCCGCGCTACATGCGCCTGCTCGAGATCATCTCCACCCTTGCGACCGACCCCTCCGACCTCGCCACCATCACCCGCTTCTGCGGCCAACGCCTCGGCAAAACCGTCGTCCCCTCCCGCGACACCCCCAACTTCATCGCTAACCGCATCGGCACCTTCTCCATGGGCAACGCCATCCGCCTCATGCAGCAGCAGGGCCTCACCATCGAAGAGGTCGACGCCCTCACCGGCTCGCCTCTCGGCTGGCCCCGCACCGGCACCTTCCGCCTCGGCGATCTCGTCGGCGTCGACGTCCTCGCCCACGTAGCAAGAAATTTCGAGGCGCAAGCCTCCCGCATCCACGACGAACGAAGCGACGTCACCCTCCCCCCTTTCATCACACAGATGCTCAAAAAAAAACTCCTCGGAGATAAAGTAGGCAGCGGCTTCTACAGAAAAGCCGGCAAGGACGAGCAAGGCCGCGACCTCCGCCACGTCCTCGACTGGCAGACCCTCGACTACAAGCCCAGCACCCGCCCCAAGCTCCCCTCCATCGAGATGGCGAAAAATATCGAGCAGACCTCCGCTCGAATCGCCCAGCTCCTCCACGCCGACCCCGAAAAAGACAAGGCCTCCGCCTTCTTTTGGCCCTTCCTCACCGAGCTCTTCACCTACGCCGCGAACCGCGTCTCCGCCTCCGAAACCGAGCCCGCCGCCAACATCGTCGAAATCGACCAGGCCATGCGCGCCGGCTTCAACTGGGAGCTCGGCCCCTTCGAAATGATGGACGCCGCCGGCCCCCGCGCAACCACAGAGAAAATGCGCGCAGCCAACGCCCCGATCAGCTCGAACGTAGCCAAGCTCCTCGACTCCAGCACCGACCCCAACCCAACCTGGTACAAGGACGACCCAACCACCCCCTCCGGCCGCCAGTTCTTCGACGTCACCACCAGCACCTACAAGCCCGTCCCCGCACCCCCCGGCACCTCCACCTTCGCCACCCTTAAGAAATCCCACGGCGTCATCAAGCGCAATCCCGGTGCCTCCCTCATCGACCTCGGCGACGGCATCGCCGCCATCGAACTCCACTCCAAGATGAACGCCCTCGGCGGCGACATCGTCTCGCTCATCACCCAGACCCTCAGGCCCACCTCCGACGCCGTCGCCAGCTTCCGCGCCTTCGTCATCACCGGCGACTCCACCAACTTCTCCGTCGGCGCCAACCTCATGCAGCTCCTCCTCTCCGTCCAGGAAGAGGAGTGGGAAGACGTCGAGATCGCCGTCAAGCAGTTCCAGGGCATGACCCAGGCGATCAAGTTCTGCCCCCGCCCGGTCGTCGTCGCGCCCTACGGCATGTGCCTCGGCGGAGGCGTCGAGATCGCCCTCCACGCCGCCGCCCGCCAGCCCCACGCCGAGCTCTACATGGGCCTCGTCGAAGCCGGCGTCGGCCTCATCCCCGGCGGCGGCGGATGCAAGGAGATGACCCTCCGCGCCATCGAAGCCGGTTCGTCGATCCGGCCCGACGCCCGCGGCGAAGGTGTCGAAATTTTCGAGGCCCTCAAGAAACCCTTCGAGATCATCGCCAAGGCCACCGTATCCACCTCCGCCGCCGAAGCCCGCCAACTCGGCTTCCTCAAACCCTCCGACAACATCACCCTCAACCGCGCCCGCCTCCTCACCGACGCCGCCAACCGCGCCCGCGAGATCGCCGATGCCAACTACACCGCTCCCATCGCGCGTACCGATATCCCAGCTCCCGGCGAGAGCGTCCTCGCCACCCTCAAACTCGCTGTCTGGACCCTTCGCGAAGGCGCCTTCATCTCCGAGCACGACGCTAAAGTCGCCATCTGGGCCGCCCACATCCTCTCGGGAGGCAAGCTCACCCCCGGCACACCCATCAGCGAGCAATACCTCCTCGACCTCGAACGCGAAGCCTTCCTCTCCCTCTGCGGCGAAAAGAAAACTCAGGAACGCATCGCCTTCACCCTGAAGACCGGCAAACCTCTCCGCAACTAGAAGCAGCCCTCTAGTGTTTCCGCCTTTGTCGTTATTGTTCGCCCTTCCGCCTCTAGCTAAGAGCTAGACGCTAAAAGCTAGGAGCTAGCACCCCATGAACGAAGTCATCATCGCCTCCGCCGTCCGCACCCCAGTAGGCAAAGCCCCCCGAGGCACCCTCCGCACCACACGCCCAGACGATCTCGCCGCCACCGCCATTACCGGCGCCCTCGCTCGCATCCCAAACCTGCCCCTCGCAGAGGTAGAAGACGTTATCCTCGGCTGCGCCATGCCCGAGGCCGAGCAGGGCATGAACGTCGCCCGCATCGCCTCGCATCGCGCCGGTCTGCCCAACACCGCGTCCGCCATGACCATCAACCGCTACTGCGCCTCCGGCCTCCAGTCCATCGCCATCGCCGCGGATCGCATCCGCGGCGGGTCTGCCGATGTGATTGTGGCCGGCGGAACCGAGTCCATGTCCTACGTCCCCTTCGGCGGTAACAAGATCTCGCTCAACCCCTGGCTCGTCGAAAACTATCCTGGCTCCTACATCTCCATGGGCCTCACCGCTGAGCGCGTTGCCAAACACTACGGCATCTCGCGCGAAGAGATGGACCAGTTCTCTTACGCCTCGCACCAGAAAGCTCTCCACGCCATCAGCAGCGGCCACTTCGACGACGAAATCGTACCCGTAACCGTTACAAATACGACGCCCGACGCAAAAGGGAAGGCCAAGCCCATCGAAACGCAGTTCACCAAGGACGAAGGCCCCCGAGCCGACACCTCCCTCGATGCCCTCGCCAGACTCAAACCCGTCTTCCACGCGTCCGGAACCGTCACGGCGGGCAACTCCTCGCAGACCTCCGACGGTGCCGCCGCCGCCGTCGTCATGTCCCGCTCCCGAGCCGACGCCCTCGGCATCAAGCCCCTCGCCCGCTTCATCGCCTTCGCCTACGCCGGCTGCGACCCCGAAGAGATGGGCATCGGCCCCATCCACGCCATCCCCAAAGCTCTAAAAATGGCCGGCCTCACCCTCGACCAGATCGACGTCATCGAGCTCAACGAAGCCTTCGCCGCCCAGTCCCTCGCCGTCATCAAGGTCCTTGGGCTAGACCCCGCCAAACTCAACCCCAACGGCGGAGCCATCGCCCTCGGCCACCCCCTCGGCTGCACCGGAGCCAAACTCACCGCCACCCTCCTCCGCGACATGCCCCGCCGCCAAGCCCGCTACGGCATGGTCACCATGTGCGTCGGCGGAGGCATGGGCGCCGCCGGCATCTTCGAGGCCGCATGAATCCGCTCAAAGGAGGTACGAGCAATATCACCTCCCTTGATGATGTGCCTGCAACCGCCCGTGTTGCGGCACGTCAGCAGTTCATCGTCAGGTATTACCAATATCTAGCGCTAGCGCCCTTTGCAGTAGCGATCTTTGTTTCCTTTAAGTTGTTTCCTAGCTCGACCAGCAACGTGATGGTCGAGCTGGTCTTCGTGACACTTGCGTGGGCGCTAACTGTCGCGGGTCTCGCGGTCCGATACACGTTCTGGGGCTTCTCTTGTCCTGCCTGCCAAGAACGATTCGGCATTGGCGAGAACTGCCGATCCTGCGGCTTGCCACGTCACTATGACCTCTCGAACCTATTTCCCCTGGACCTCTCAAAGTCGTAGAAGCTTAGGAGCCGCACATGGCCACCACCGCCACACCCCCCGAAGTCACTATTCTAAAACCCCAAAACACCCACACCCCCGGCGGCTCCTTCCTCATCACGCAACCCACACCCGCCGACTGCTTCTTCCCCGAAGACTTCACCTCCGAGCACCGCCAGATCGCCCAGACCACCGCCGACTTCGCCACCAACGAGGTCGTTCCCGTCTCCGACCAGATCGAAGCAAAAGACTTCGCCGTCACCCGCCGCCTCATCAAGGAGGCCTCCGACCTCGGCCTCACCTCCGCCGACATACCCGAAGAGTACGGCGGCCTCGAGATGGACAAGGCCACCTCCGCCATCATCGCCGAGAACATCTCCCGCCAGGCCAGCTTCTCCGTCGCCTTCTCTGCCCACACCGGTATCGGCACGCTCCCGCTCGTCTGGTACGGCACCCCCGCCCAGAAACAGAAGTACCTCCCCGGCATCGCCTCCGGCGAACTCATCGGCGCCTACGCCCTCTCCGAATCGACCTCCGGCTCGGACGCCGTCAACGCCCGCACCCGCGCCGTCCTGTCCGAAGACGGCCAGACCTACACCCTCAACGGCGAAAAGATGTGGATCACCAACGCCGGCTTCGCAGACCTCTTCACCATCTTTGCCAAGTGCCTCGTCCCCCAAGGCAGCGGCTCGAAAGATGCAGGAAAAGAACGCCTCACCGCCTTCCTCGTCGAGAAGGGTACCCCCGGCTTCACCGTCGGCAAGGAAGAGCACAAGCTCGGCATCCGCGGGTCTTCCACGTGTCCGCTAATTCTCGCGGACTGCCGCATACCAGCCGCGAACCTCCTCGGCGAGGTCGGCAAAGGCCATCACATCGCCTTCAACATCCTCAACGTCGGCCGCTACAAGCTCGGCAACGCCGCCGTCGGTGGAGCCCGCGCCTCGCTCAACAACGGCATCCGCTACGCCAGGGAGCGCAAAGCCTTCGGCAAGCCCATCTCCGACTTCGGCCTCATCCAGGAGAAGATCGCGGACATGGCCGTCGGCATCTTCACCGGCGAAGCCCTCACCCACCGCGTCGTCGGCCTCATCGACCTTGCACTTCAGAACATAGCCAAGAACGATACCGCCGCCATCCAGAAGGCGATCGAGTCCTACGCCGTCGAGTGCTCCATCTCCAAAGTCTGGGCCTCCGAGATGCTCGACATGGTGGTCGACGAGACCCTCCAGATCTTCGCCGGCTACGGCTACGTCGAGGAGTATCCCGCCGAGCGCGCCTACCGCGACGCCCGCATCAACCGCATCTTCGAAGGCACCAACGAGATCAACCGCCTCATCATCACCGGCTGGCTCATGAAGTCCGCCATGACCGGGAAGCTAGCCCTCATGCCCGCCATCAAGCAGCTCATGGACGAGGTCATGTCCGGCCCCACACCGCGCGAGGACGCCGACTCCGAATCACCCCTCGCGGATGAACTTCACCTCCTCGCCCAGGCCAAGAAGCTAACCCTCTTCGCCGCCGGCGCCGCCGCCCAGAAGTATATGGATAAGATCGCCGATGAGCAGGAGGTCATGGCCGCCCTCGCCGACAGCATCACCGAGGTCTTCGCCATGGAATCCGCCATCCTTCGCGCCCGGAAGATCACCGAAGGGAAGGGAAGCAGCAGCTCGAAAGAGATTCCTGTTGCCATGGCAAAGATCTACACCGCCCACGCCTTCGATATCATCGAACGCTCCGCCCGCAAGGTCATCGCGGCCGTGGCCGAAGGCGACAACCTCCGCACCCAGATCGCGATCCTCCGCCGCCTCTCCAGGCACGACCCGGTGGACACCATCGCCCTCCGCCGCCAGGTCGCCCAGCACCTCGTAAAAGCTGGCAAATACACCACGTAAAAACCACCCAAGCACCACAAACTCACCACGTCAATACCACCAAATAACACCACGCCGTCCCCCAAACGGCCCGGTGTCTGCTCTTGCCCCGCCCATTAGTCCTTTGTAATCATCGTCAGAACATGAAGACCGCGCGGCCCTCCCCCCATCACCACAATTCACCAAGAAAAAGCGCCCTCTCGCTCCTCTGCGCCTTCGCGATGGCCGCGCCAGCCCTGCACGCGCAGCGCACATCCATCGCCACCCGTGCCCGTCAAATGATCTCCGCAGATGCAGGTGTAGACGCCGGCCAGCTCCCCGTTTCGCAGCCACTCACTCTTACGATCCGTCTCCGGCCGAGCCCCCTCGAGAGTGCCGCTCTTGATCAGCTGCTCGGAACGCAGATCGACGCTGCCTCCCCCAACTATCGCCACTGGCTCACGCCTGAGCAGTTTGCCACGCAGTTCGGGCCCACGCCAGATCAGCTTGCCGCCGTCACCAGTTGGCTCCAATCCCAGGGCCTTGCAGTTACTGCTGTCTCGTCGGCGCACACCCGGCTTACAGTCACGGGCACAGCCGGACAGGCCGAACAGACCTTCGCCGTTAGACTCCACAGCTTCCGCGTTGATGGCTTCCCGCACTTGCCAACACTGTGGAACCGTCCACACCCGCTGAAGTCGCAGACCTCATCGCCGGCATCTCCGGCCTGGATGACCTCCCAGAGCCCGCCTCCTCCCGCATCTCCTTAACCGGCTCCGTAGACCTTGTCCTCCCGATCAAGGTGCACACGTGGTCAAACCAGACCTCTGCCTCCCCCGAGACCTCTTCAGAGCCAGATTCCCTCACCGCCATCGCAAACGCAATCGATGCCAACACCGCACCGATTCTCACCCTCACCACCTCTGCATGCACCGCCAACTTTGTGGAAGCTGACTACGAGACGTACCGGTCTCTGTTTCGCCAGGCAAACGCCCAGGGCATCACGATATTGGCGAGCAGCTCCTGTGAGACGGCGACCTCCGCCAGTTTCCCTGCATCTCTGGCTGAAGTCACTTCGATCACTACCTCGTCACACGGATGGGCAACTTCCACGCCCGGCATCGAGGCTCGTCCCGTTTGGCAGGCCGCCCCCGGTCTCCCCATCGACACACTCCGCCACGAGCCCGATCTCACAACCAGCTCAGTCGCCGCATTTGCACAGGCGATTGCCACCCTGACCCGGCAAACCGGTGGCCGCCTGGGAAACGTCAACGGAGCCCTCTACTCGCTCGCAAAGTTGCCCGGTCTCTTTACCCAGCCCGACGCAGGACAGGGCGTCTCATCGGCAGGCGATTGGAAACCCGCCACCGGGCTCGGCCTCATCGACCTCCAGACGCTGTTGAAGGTTTACCCTCGCGGCAACTACGCGACCACCATCGACTTTCAGTCCTCGACCTACTCGGTGAGTTACGGAACTCCGTTTAGTTTGCGCGCGAATATCAACTCATCGAGCTTTGCGGCATCGCCCCCAACCGGAACCGTCACGTTTACCGCGTCCCCCCAAGGGGTCCTTGGCTCCTCGGCAGTGAACAACGGATCCGCGACCCTTGATTCCGGCGTATTGCCGACCGGGACATACAGCATTGTCGCAACCTACTCGGGGGATGCGAACTACTCGGCCAGTTCCAAAGGTGGCGTCAACATCTACGTCGCAATCGTCAACGCTGGCCTCGCGGCGACCCTCTCCCCGTCCATCTCCGTGCCATACGGCGCTACGGCGACAGTGACCGCAACCGTCACTCTCCCGGGCTCTTCGGCCTCCCCCAGCGGAGACGTCTACGCCCAAATACAGGGTGTCACTGGAGCGTTCTACACCGCGACTCTCAGCCCCAACCCCGGAGGCAACAGCGCCACAGCTAACATCGTCCTCTCCATCCCCTCTTCCGGGTCCTACACCGTCGAGGTCAGGTGCCAGGGGAATCAGAACTTCCAATGCCAAACGCCGGTCCTTCTGCCAATCAAAACCGTCAGGGGTTATACCCACACCAGCGTCACCGTGAATCCCGCCGCCCCACAAGCCGGTGAGCCCATCTACATCACCGCAAGCGTCGCGAACGCCGGAAATGGCACCGGCACCTATGCTTATGGCGGCAGCATCGGCTTTTACGACTCGGGCAAGCTCATCGCCAGCGCTCCTGTAGCCACGAACCAAGCCACAGCAAGCGCCTCCCTCTCTGGCGTTCGTACCCATTACCTGACGGCGGTGTACAGCGGCGACACGAACTGGAACTCGAGTACCTCGGCCGCAGTCTCCGTCCTTCCCACGATCCTTCCCACCGCCCTTACCATTACCACCAACACCAACGGCTTCAACTCCCTCAGCGGTGTCAATATCATTTTCACAGGGTCGGTCACGGCCAACACCAACTTCGGCACGGGACCTACCGGATACGTAACGTTCTTCGACACCTACAACGGTGCCGTACTTCCGCTGGGGAACGGTTCCGCTATCGTTGCCAACGGGCCTAACGCCTCCAACGTCCGCCTGACCACGACCGGTCTCCTGCCCGGACTGCACCACATCTATGCCCAGTACACTGGCGACGATAACTACGCTTCGGCCGCGAGCGCGGTCACCACCTTGTCGATCTCGGATTTCAGCGTCACCATGAACCCGTCGACGCTCACTATCCCGCGGGGCCAGAGCGGGACCGCCACTGCACTGATCGGAGCGACCCGCGGCTTCACCGGCAACGTCAGCCTCGGCTGCTCTCCTCCCGGGGATAGTGAAGCGACCTGCAAAGTCTCCCCAGTGTCGGTTCCCGTTGGGCAGTCAGCAACCATCAGCTTCGTAACCGTTGCTCCGCGAACCACCCGCTCCACCCAGCGAGTCAGCTCCATGGTCGGATGGAGCTATGCCACCGGTGGCATGATGGCTTCTCTCATCTTCTTCCTGGTCCCGCGCCGTCGCCGGCCGATACCCTCACTTCTGCTTGCTCTGGTGGCCGTCTCGCTAACTGCGAACCTTGGCTGCGGCCTTGGCACCACGATCGCGGCGGCTCCCGGAGGTGGCACTGGAACGAACCCGTCCGACCCGGCACCCCTCTGGGGACCCAGAGCTACATCATCACCGCGGCCGGTTCCGATGGTGTCAACTCCGTTCGTCACACTTACCAGTATCAAGTAACGGTTCAATAGACCCATTCCAAATGTTGTCCAAAGTTCTCCGCCGCACCCTGGTGCGGCCAATCCGCCAGAAACCGAAACCTTTTCCTGCAGTTTCGGTCTAAGCTTAGGAATTCGTGTTGCTTACTCCGGCCGTTCTCTGGTCACGGCGCGCCGCTTTGGCAGCGCGGAATCTGCCTCGCATCTTTCGGAACAGCAGGACCACCTCATGTCCCTTCGCATTTTTCATCGCATTGCCGTTGCTTCACTTGCCATTCTCGCTTCCACCGCCGCCGTTCGGGCGGCTGTACCCAATCGGATCAGCGCAATTTCGGAGGGTGACCGCAGCTCGCTTGGACACATGATCCCCGGACCTGCTCGGCGATCCACCGATCTTGGTCCAGCGCCTCTCGATCGTGTTCTCTCTTCAGTGACGCTGCACTTCAATATGAGTCCTTTGCAGCTGACGGCCTTAAACCAGCTCACCATCGATCAGCAGAATCCGGGTTCTCCCCGATTTCACCAGTGGCTCACACCGGCTCAATACGGTGCACAGTTCGGCCTATCGAGTTCTGATCTGGCAAAGGTCTCCGCCTGGCTTACCGGCCGTGGTCTCAAGGTCACAGATGTCGCTCCAAGTTCGAACTTCATAACCGTTTCGGGAACGGTAGCGCAGATTCAGGCAGCTCTCGGCACCAGCATTCATCAGCTCTCGCTGGACGGCGAGCCGCACGTCTCGAACCTTACCGACCCCGTACTTCCATCGGCTCTCGCCGGCGTCGTGAACGGAATCACAGGGCTGAACGATTTCAGGCTGAAGTCCCGTGCCCAGGCTAGAACTGTCGTACAACCGAACTTCACCTCTTCACTCAGCGGGAACCACTACATCGCTCCCGGCGACTTTTACACCATCTACGACGTTGCTCCGCTGCTCGCAAACTCCATCAACGGCTCCGGCGTGACTATCGCCATCATGGGCCAGACGGACATTTCGCTGGCGGATGCGGCCGCCTTCCGTGCCGCCTCGGGCCTGCCTGCCAACGCTCCTTCGATCAAGCTCTTCGGTGCCGATCCGGGAACGACCACTGGCGATCTCAGAGAAGCGATGTTGGATGTGGAGTGGGCTGGCGCGGTCGCTCCCTCGGCATCCATCCTCTACGTCAACTCTCACGATGTAATTGGCCTCTCGCTCATCAATGCCATCACGTCAAATCTCGCGCCCATCATCTCGATCAGTTATGGCTCTTGCGAGAGCGACTGGGGCCAGAAGAACCTCAGCGCTCTCAACCAGTATTTCCAGCAGGCAAACGTTCAGGGTCAGACGATTGTTGGACCCTCCGGAGACTCCGGCGCGACTGATTGCGACTTCCAAACCGCTCAGGCCTCTACGGGTCTAGCGGTGGATTTTCCTGCGAGTTCGCCATTTGTGACCGGAGCCGGCGGAACAACCTTCAACGATGCTTCAGGCACCTTCTGGAGTTCGGGCAACGCCTCGAACTCCGGTTCCGCCACCGGGTACATCCCGGAGGCTGTCTGGAATGAATCGAGCTCCGGTGGCCTTGCCTCTGGCGGTGGTGGTGCTAGTGCCTTCTTTTCGAAGCCCGCTTGGCAGGTCGGCGTGGGAGTTCCCGCTGACCTCTCTCGTGACGTGCCTGACATCGCTCTGAATTCAGCCGGATCGCATGTTGGCTATCTCTACTGCGTCCAGGGTTCCTGCGTTACTGGCTTTCGAGGCTCTGACGGCCAGACCCTCTCCGTGGTCGGTGGCACATCAGCTGCGGCTCCAGGATTCGCCGGTATCCTTGCTCTCGTGGAACAAAAGACCGGGGGTCGCATTGGCAATGCCAATCCCCAGATATACGGCCTGGCCAACTCCACCTTCTACAACAACGCCTTTCACGACGTCACTTCCGGCAATAACAACAGCTCATGCATCCAAGGCTCTCCGAACTGCCCCAGCGGCGGTTCCATCGGCTACAGTGCCGGCTCCGGATATGATCTCGCAACGGGCTGGGGAACGATCGACGCCTATAACCTGGTGACAAAGTGGGGACTCGTAGCTTCCTCTGGAGCCGGAAGCCCGATCGGGTCTTCGATCACCAGTACGACCCTCACCACCTCCTCTGCCCCTTGCGGGATTTCTAGCGGGTCTCTTGCTCTGTCCGTAGCTGTCGCGAGTGCAGTCGCTGGATCGCCCGTCCCTACTGGAAGAGTGCAGATTCTGGTGGATAACGTCGCAAGCGGTTCCCCAATCTCCCTCACGAACGGCTCCGCCTCGTACACTCTCAACACCTCTTCCCTCTCGTCAGGTGGGCACACCCTGAGCGCGGTGTACCTTGGCGATGCGAACTCTGCCGGATCTAAGGGCAGCTTGCTAACCGATGTCGTGTCGAGCACCCAGCCGGACTTTTCGGTCACGCCCTGTACCCCGTCCACGACAGCTCCGTCTGGCGGCAACGCCACTGGCATCACCTTTACCGTCAACCCGTTCAACGGCTTTACGGGTCCGGTCACCTTCACGGCTGTCGCCGACGTGACGCTCGCGGGTAGCTATAGTTTCTCGATCACGCCGGTCGTCATCACGGGAACCAGCGGCAGTCCAACCGTCTTCACCCTTAGCGCTTACGTGACAAACGGCAAGACGTCGGATGGTCGCGTGAGACTCACCCCTAACAACAACCGTAGCGACATGCGTTCCTCCGGTGTTTCGGGGATGCGATCCGTGTACGTTGCCGGGTCTGGTGCGGCGCTAGCTTCCATTCTCCTGCTCACCGTGCCGCGCCGCCGTCGCTGGGGGGCCTTGCTGGCCTTGGCGCTCTCGATTGGCGCACTTGGTGCCAACGGCTGTGGCTCTGGAAGCTCGCCCATTAACTCCTCGACAGTGCCCTCTACCACCCCGGCAGCCTCGGGCAGGTACAACGTAACCGTCGTCGGCAGCGGCTCCACTGCCAATGGCAACCGCGTCCACAGCACGCAGGTCACCTTCGTGGTGCAATAGTCAGCAGCATTGGATGTGTGGCCAAGTAGGTCCAGTATCTGGCCACTAGTTGGTGCATGCGGACAAACTGGCCCTGCGCTTCCACCGAACAGGGTCAGACTGACGACTCCACGAGATGACAAGACTTCTCCTGAGTCACTGCAGCTGGGGCGTCTCCCAATGCAGAGGCCAACCCCATGAAGTGATCCTGGGCGGCAAACGGCACTCCGCCGGTAGCTTCCCGGACATACTCTCCATTCGATTGCAGTAAGCGAGCCTTCACGTTATCAGCCAGGTAAGCTCCCAAGATTTCCCTCCGCAGGCGTTCGCTAAGGTCGGGCTGCGTCACCGGAAACACTACCTCGCACCGTTCGTGGAGATTGCGGGGCATCCAGTCCGCACTTCCGCAGTACACTTCATCTTCGCCCCCATTCGCGAAGCTGAAGATGCGGCTGTGTTCAAGAAAGCGGCCTACGATGGAGCGAACCCGGATGTGCTCGCTCAGTCCTTTGACGCCGGGACGGAGGGAGCACATACCACGGATGATCAGGTCAACCTCAACGCCAGCCTGGCTGGCGGAGTAGAGAGCTTCTATCGTCTCACGGTCGAGCAGCGCGTTCATCTTTGCAACGATGCTAGCCGGCCGCCCCGCTTTTGCATGCTCCGTCTCCCGGGCAATCAGCTGTAAAAGATCTTCCGCGAGGGTCAGGGGAGCGACCATGAGCGGACGGTACGCCTCACCCTCGGCTTCCGCAGTCAGGTAGTTGAACACGGCCTGCACGGCTTCTGTGATCTGCGGCCGCGCCGTGAGCAAGCTGATGTCTGTATAGAAGCGCGCCGTCACCGGGTTGTAGTTGCCGGTACCCAGGTGCGCGTACCGTCGGATCGTTCCGTCTGGATCCCTCCGTACCAGCAGAGCGAGCTTGCAATGGGTCTTGAGGCCGAAGATTCCGTGAAACACTCCCACCCCTGCATCTTCGAGTTCCCGCGCCCACCGTATGTTGGAGGCCTCATCGAAGCGCGCCATTAGTTCGACGACCACGGTTACATCTTTGGTCTGCGCCGCTTCGATCAGGGCTCGAAACATTGAAGAATCCGCGCTGGTGCGGTAGAGCGTCTGTTTTATTGAGATGACCGCAGGGTCCACCGACCCCGCTTCGATGAACTTTTCCACCGTCTTATAGCTGTCAAACGGATGATGCAGAAGGATGTCATGACGGCGAAGGTCCTCAAACAGATCCGTGGACGTTGGCCCGATCCTGTACTCCTTACCAGTAAACGGGGGGTACTTGAGCTCAGGGCGCTTTGCCTCGGTATACAGGTTCATGAGTCGCGAAAGGTTCACGGGGCCGTCGGTCTTGAAGACCTGCCACGGATCCAGCTCGAAGTTGCTTCGCAGCCGCTCCACAATCTCTTCGCTGGCCGAGCACTCGATTTCCAATCTGACGGCATCGCCCTGGCGACGGTTGTGGAGCTCCGCGCGAACGCTCTCGAGCACGGATCGAGCCTCCTCTTCCTGCAGGTAGAGATTGCTGTTTCTCGTCACGCGGAAGGCCGTCTGGGCCAGGATCTCGTACCCGCGAAACATCCGCTTTGCCTGCGACTCGATCAACTCGTGCAGAAGAATGAAATTTGTTCCCGTACCGCGATTGCTGAGGCAGATCAGGCGCGGCAAGGAGCGAGGCACAGTCACAACGCCCAGCACCGGCATTGCTTTGATCCCGTCACTTGCGCCGCGCTTATGCCGCAGCAGAAGCGCCACGCAAAGCGCTTTGTTCAGAACTCGCGGAAACGGGTGAGAAGGATCGATCGTCACCGGCGTGAGCAGTGGGTCGACCTCATCGTTATAGAAACGCAGGGCCTCTCCCCGTGTTTCGTCGTCCAGATCCTTCCACCGCAGGATCTTGATGTTCTCGGCTTCGAGTGCCGGCAACAGCTGCTTGTTCCAGCAGCGATACTGTGCCTTCACAAACGTGGCCAGCCACTCGCTCAGGCGATTCAGACGCTGCTCCAGCGTCAAACCGCCCTCATCTGCCGCCTGCGCCTGCACGTCGCCCTCTTCAATTCGCTGGAGGATGCCGGCGACCCTGATTTCGACGAACTCATCCAGATTGTTCGCCGTGATCGCAAGAAATTTCACCCGCTCCAGAAGTGGGTTTGTCTCATCGCGCGCTTCTTCGAGCACGCGGTCGTTGAATCGAAGCCAGCTCTCGTCGCGGCTGAAGAAGCGCGTATCCGGAGCTTCTTTAATCGTTTTGGCGGAAGCTTTTCGCCTGACCGCATTCCTGCCAGGCTTAGCCGCTGGGGCAGGTTCCGAAGGCGTGTGCTTCTTGGGTCGCTGTTTCGCTGAGGGCATAGATTCTGGAGACTACCTCCGTGATGTTAACGCCCTGGTGAATTTTCCGCTTTGTTAGGAGTTCAACTCAGGTCAGACGCACCACGAAGAGCTTGCACTCAAGGAGGCCGCCTCGGGGCCGCGTCATTGGTATCGGGAACTTCGCTTCGATTACCCGAAGTGTTCTGGCCGCCGTGATCCCCTGTGGGGCGATCGATGGCTTTGAGGTGAGGCCTCCGTAAATTCCAGACCAGCTCTGCCGGGTCCTTCGCGCAAACGGGGATTCCCCAGTTCAGAGGGGCCCCCGGGGGGTCAACGCTAAAATAGCCTGCTTCAGTGACTTAGAGGAGACGATCCGGCTAAAATCGTCTTTCGGTTGGGCTTACGGGTAAATTCGTCATTCTGCTTGGGTTGCACCGCATGCGGAGGCGATTGGGCCCAGACAGTCTAAGCGCTGGCAGCCGTTTGAGGTCTCTCCCTGCACCCGGGCTGCTTCTACGATCATAGCGAATCGGTATGGGTCGCTACGCCAAGGTCCGCGAAGTTTCCGGGCCCCATTGAGAGGGCGAGGATGACCAGGCAGGCGCGTCGATCAGTAATGCTCTCAAGAGTCAAAGGTTGTGGTTCTCGATTCGATAAGCCCTCGTGCGCATACCTCTCGCCATCGGAAAAGCAATTGCAACAGGCTTTTGCAATAACAGAATGCCGGGATTTAGCCGCACAGGCTTGCGTAAAACGTTCGTTTTCGCAACACAGTGTCAAGATTCCTTCGCTGAGTGCACTGGGGATTATGCGCTCATCGGAAAAGATTTCGCGAGGCCGGAGGGAACTACTGGCGAGATGCGCGTTTCCCGTTACTTCCTTTGAATGCTCCGACACCCTTTATTGGTGAATTGTGATATGCGCGGCGACGCGTTCTGTCTTGCAAAGCTACGCCCGCACTGCTTCGACAAGCGACAGGGGCGAGTCGTTGGGAACGATGCGGTTGATCTTTAAGCCAGCCTTATCGAGGAGTTCCGCGTACTCCTGTACGGTGCACTCCTTGCCCCCTGGCATAGTGAGCATGAAAAGGTCGAGCAACTTGCCGAAGTCGGGGACGTCAGGGCCTTTGACCATACATTCGACGAGGAGGATTTTTCCGTTGGCGGACATGGCGCGGGCGCAATTGGTGAGGATGGTGATCGCTTTCGTTTCCTCCCAATCGTGAATGA
>JAABVA010001246.1_pt1 | contig 27816 bp, 31 predicted proteins | sample 5560331 | NCBI WGS metagenome assembly JAABVA01 (sample SAMN12812661, study PRJNA571458) | rock metagenome | isolation source: Antarctica rocks | place: Antarctica: Victoria Land, Mt New Zealand sud | collected 2016-01-07 | reverse complement strand
ACGGCAACCGGTCCCTTCGGGCGAACCGTTCTACCGGTCGACGAGGCTCTCGACTTCATTGCGCACGAGGACATCTTCTGGGTGCTCTGCTAAGCTTTCAATCGGGTCGAAAATGCGGAAAGTCGAGCTCAAGAAAGGGCTTGAGAACGAGGCCATGACAGCAGGTCTCACGACGCGCGCATTGGAAATTAAGGAATGGCAGGTTGTTTTCAGGATCGCCATTGAAGAACTTGAAGCCTGGTACTTCGGTGATTGGGAGGCAGTTCGCCTCGCCTATCCGCGAGTAGGAGAACACGTCGCCAGGAAGGCGGCCTATCGATCTTGCGACGGAATCTATGGTGGAACGTGGGAAGCGTTTGAGCGAGAACTCCAAAAAGTTGGATACTTTGCTGGCGGACTGGGAAAGATTGAAGCTGCGAGGAATGTGGGAAAATACTTCAGCAGCAAGCGCTGTTCCTCACCGAGCTATAGATGCCTCGCAAATGCCATTTTGACAGTGGTCGTCCAGGGATCGCTTGTAGCGGGCAGCGAAGCATCGTGAGCTGCCGGCGGGAGCAAGCTTATTCAAATAGCAACTTTCGGGACTCTTCGCTTGAAAGCAAACCGTCTGCAGTCGGCCAGTTGTGGACCGACACGATCCCAAAGGCGGTCGTCACCACGGCGGCGATAAGGAACTCCGCCACCAAGTCGCCAACCGGGTAGGCCATGCACCTACTCCCCGGTCCAGACGGGCTCGCGCCGCTCCGCGAACGCCGCCGCACCCTCACGGGCATCCCGCGAGGCCAGGACCGGGCCGGTGATCTCCTGCTGGCGGGCGAACATCTCCGCAAGCGGCCAGTCCTGCTGCTCGACCATGACCCGCTTGCTCGCCGCCACCGACAGGGGCGCGTTGGCGAGGATGCGCCGTGCCAGGGCGCGGGCGGCATCGAGCGCACCGCCGGGCTCGGTGAGCGTGTTGATCATGCCGAACTGATGGAGACGCTCGGCGCCGATGCAGTCGCCGGTCAGCGCAATCTCCATGGCGATGCGCGGCGGCAGCAGCCGGGGCAGGCGCAGCAGGCCGCCAGCCGCGGCGGCGAGGCCGCGCTTCACCTCTGGCAGGCCGAACTGCGCGTTGCGCGCGGCGACGATCAGATCGCAGGCCAGCACCGCCTCGAACCCACCGGCCAGCGCCCAGCCCTCGACCGCGGCGATCAGCGGCTTGCTTGGCGGAGTTTGGGCGATACCCAGGATGCCGCGGCCCTCGACGCGGGTGACCTCGCCGCGCAGGAAAGCCTTCAGGTCCATGCCCGAACAGAACGTGCCGCCGGCTCCCGTCAGGATGCCGACGCGCAGGTCGTCCCGGCGGTCGAGCTCGTCGATGGCCTCGCAGACGCCGTAGGAAACGGCGCGGTTCACCGCGTTGCGCTGCTGCGGCCGGTTGATGGTGACGATCACGATGCCGTCGTCGTGCTCGACCAGAACCTCCGGATCCATGCCGCTACGCCTCTGCGATCGCCGTGAACACGGGCAGTGCGACGCCCTCGGCGGTGCGCGGGAACGAGACCTGGACCGGCAGGCCGATCCGCAACCGGTCCTGCGACCCGGCGTCCAGGCGGCCCATTGCGCGCGGTCCTTCCTCCAGGTCTACGGTCACGAGGGTATAGGGCAGGTCGGCCTTGAACGCCCGGTGGAAGGCGTGGTGCGCCACGGTCCAGCTATGGACGGCGCCTCGCCCGCTCGCGTCGATCCACTCCACCCCGAGCGAGTAGCAATGGGCGCAGACCAGTTGCGGGTAGTGCCGCACGACGCCGCACCCGGTGCAGCGCTGCAGCCGCAGCCGGCCCGCCGCCGCGCCGTCCCAATACGGCTGGGAGTCCGGGGTGGGGTGCGGCGCGGGCTTGGATTCCGTGCTCATCTGGTCAACCCCGCCGCATGATGGCCATCGCGCCGTCGCCCATGTCGCCGTATCCGGTAACGAGGCCGGTCTCCGCGCCCGCGACCTGCGTCCGCCCGCCATGCCCGCGCAACTGCCGGACCAGCTCGACGATGTGGTTCATGCCGAGCATGTGCGCCTGGGACAGCAAGCCGCCATGGGTATTGGTCGGCAATGACCCGCCCAGGCGCAGCTTGCCGTCCTCGACGAATGCGCCGCCCTCGCCCTTCTTGCAGAACCCCATGTCCTCGAGCTGGCACAGCACGATGAATGTGAAACAGTCGTAGATCTCGGCCACGTCGATCTCATCATGGCCCACCCCGGCCATCCCGAACGCGACCGGCGCCGCCTTGGCGATGCCGAGCCGGGTCAGGTCCTTGCGCTGGGTGATCGAACTCGGGCTGTCCGGGTGCCCCTCGGCGATGCCCAGGACCTGCACCCGGGGTTGGGGCATGTCGGCCGCGCGGTCGGCGGCGCTGACGACCAGCGCGGCCCCACCGTCGCTCTCCAGGCTGCAGTCCAGCAGGCGGAACGGATCCGCGATCATGCGGGAAGCCTGGTGGTCCTCAATCGTGATCGGCTTAGTCATGATGGCATTGCCATGCAGCACCGCATGGGCGCGCATGGCCACCGCGACCTCGCCGAATTGTCGGCTGGTGGTGCCATACAGCTCCATGTGGCGCCGGGCCATGGGAGCATAGAGCTGGGTGGGGGCGATGGCGCCCTGCGGCAGCTCGAACTCCGTCACGAGGTGGAATTGCGGCATCTGATGGATGCGGACGCCGGCACGGGCGCCCGACGACACATTGCGACCGGCGGGGATCAGCACGTGCCTGCACAGTCCGGCCGATACCGCCGCGATGGCGCACTGCACCGCGGCGACCCCGCTCGCGCCGCCCATCGGGGTCAGCGCCGAGAAGCGCAGGTCCGGCAGGCCGAAGTTCTCCACGAACATCTCGGCCGGCGCGCCGGTGATACCGATCGGGATGACGCCATCGATGTCCTTGGGGTCCAGCCCGGCGTCGCGGATCGCCGCCAGCGACGCCTCGATCTGCAGCTCGAAGGCGCTTTTGGGCGAGCCGCGCATATAGACGGTCTCTCCAATCCCGGTGATGGCACCCTTGCCCTTCAGCGACATGTCCGACGTCTCCCCGCCCGGGATTGGACCCAGGTCTTGGATGCTCGTCGTAGTTCCTACTCACGAAGATGACAACCGTCCCGCGATGTTTCGTGCGGGAGCGGCTTGCGGAATGCCACGGAATGGGATCATACTGGTCAGTAAGAACCGCGGCTGCCCGTTTCATGGCGGGCACGGCACCAATTCAGTTGGGAGGACCGCATGACCATCACGCTGCGTGTGCGAACCGTCGCACGGTGCCGGGGCTGAGCCACCATGCAGGCCCCCTATAGCCGCACGATGTTCGAGCTGCTCGACGAGCAGGCGCAGCGCGACGCGTGCGCCCTGATCTGCAACGGCCAAGCGCTGACCTACAAGGAGCTGGCCGGACGGGCGCGCCATGCGGCGTCCGTGTTGCAGGCGCAAGGTGTGCGCCGCAGCGACCGCGTCGGCCTGCTGATCGACAACCGCACCGAGTGGCTGGAGCTGGCCTTCGGCGCCTGGCTGCTCGGCGCGGTGGTGACGCCGTTCAGCACTTGGTCCACGCGCCAGGAGCTCGAGTTCCTGCTGGCGGACTCTGAGGTGAGCGTCCTGGTCGCCGTGCCCCGCTTCGCCCGCGAGAACTACGCCGACATCCTGCACGACCTCACGGCGACAGCCGGCTTCCCGGCGCTGAAATCCATTTTGATGCTGGACGGCGAGGACGGCTTCCCCGACTACGCCACCGCCCGCAACGCAGCCCTGCCGCTCCCGATCCCGCCGCCCGGCGAGGGCGCCAGCGCCGATGACGACGCGATCATCCTCTACACCTCGGGCTCCACCAGCCGGCCAAAGGCGATCGCCCTCGCCCATTATCTCGTCGTCGAGAACGGCTTCAATATCGGCGAGCGCCAAGGGCTAGGCCCGAGCGACAAGGTGCTGCTCTCGCCGCCCCTGTTCTGGACCTATGGCGGCGTCAACGCCCTGCCAGCCACATTCACCCACGGCGCCACGCTGGTGCTGCAGGGGCGCTTCGACGCCGGCGAGGCGCTAGACCTCATCGAGCGGCACGGCTGCACGTCAATCTATACGCTGCCCGGCATGACCTCGGCCATGATCGCCCATCCCGGATTCAACAGGGACCGCACGCGCTCGCTCAGCAAAGGCATGACGATCGGCAGCCCGCAAGACGTGATCAACGCCGCCGAAGTGCTCGGCGCCTCCGGCATGTCCAACGTTTATGGCTCGAGCGAGACCGGCGGGAACTGCTGCGTGACCCATCATGATTGGCCGCTCGAGCGCCGGGCCAATTGCCAGGGCTTGCCGCTGCCCGGCGTCGAGCTGCGCATCGTGGACGAGGAGAACGGCGCGGTGCGCGGCCCATGCGAGCCCGGCTTGGTCGAGGTCCGCGGTCCCTACGTCATGCGCGGCTACACCGCCTCGAGCGCCGCGCACAATACGACCGTGTTCACACGGGATGGCTGGTTCCAGAGCGGCGATATCGGCCAGCTGACCGAGGCGGGCGAGTTCATGTTCCTCGGCCGCTCCACCGAGATGATCAAGCGGGCGGGGATCAACGTGTCCCCGGCGGAGGTCGAGGACATCCTGTTGCAGCATCCCGCCGTGGCCCAGGCCGGCGTGGTCGGCGTCCCGTCCGGCCAGGGCGAGTCGATCATCGCCTTCGTCGTGGCGCGTAGCGGGACCGCGCCCACGCCCGCCGAACTCTCCGCGCATTGCCGTCGCGTCGCCTCCAGCTACAAGGTCCCCGACCGGTTCGAGATCGTCGAGGCGCTGCCGGCCACCGTTACCGGCAAGCTGATGCGCAAGGAGCTGAAGGTGACAGCCGCCCGCATGCTGTCGGCGGGGAGCTGAACCGTGGCGCAGGAGGCATGGGGACGCTGGGGCGAGGCGGACGAGGCCGGCGCGTCCAACCTGATCGGCACGGAACAGGTGCGGCTTGCCGCTTCCTTGGTCCGGACGGGGCAGGTCATCAGCCTGACGCAGCAGATTTCGGACCGATTGCCGGTGCCGGGCCACCGCCCGAGGGTCATGCACTTCATGGGGCGGGATGGCGGCGACTACGCGGCCGGCGCCAAGCGGCCCGGCGGTTTCCAATTCGCCGAGGACACCGTCGTGCTGCCGCTGCATCTGGGCACGCACATCGACGCCCTGTGCCACGCCTGGTGCGACGACCACCTGTATAACGGGTTTCCCGGCAACACCGTGCGCAGCACCACGCGGGCGCTGCGCTGCGGCGTGGAGAAGCTGCCGCCTCTGGTGACGCGGGGCGTGCTGCTGGATGTGGTGCGGCTGCGCGGCGGCGTGGCCGCGCCTGGCGACACCATCGGCCGCACCGAATTGCAGGATGCGGCGGCGCAGACCGGCGTGACCCTGCGGGACGGGGACGCCGTGCTGATCCGCACCGGCTGGCTCGAGAGCCAGGATCCGGCCCGCGGCGTCGATTTCAACACCGAGCCCGGCATCGACGTCGAGGCCGCGCTGTGGCTTGCCGAGAGCGGTGCCGCGATGGTGGGCGCCGACAACTTCGCCATCGAGGCGCTGCCGTTTCCCATCGGCACAGTGTTCCCGGTGCATCAGCGCCTGATCCGCGATTACGGGATATCGCTGCTGGAGGGTCTGGTGCTGCAGCCGCTTGCCGACGCCGGCGGCACCGAGTTCTTGTTCGTCGTGACCCCGCTTCCCATTGTGGGCGCAACAGGCAGCCCGGTCGCACCCGTGGCGGTGCTGTGAAGGCATCCCTCCCTTGAAAGCAATCGTGATCCGCGAACCCGGCCCGGCTGAAACCGCGTTGCGCCAGGAGACGGTTGCCGACCCGGCGCCGGGCCCCGCGCAGTTGGTGGTCGAGGTCGCCCATTGTGGGGTCTGCTTCCACGACGTGGTCGTGCGCAATGGCACCCTGAAGGCCGGCGTAGCGATGCCGCTGATCCCCGGCCACGAGGTCGCCGGACGAGTGGCGGCGATCGGGTGCGGCGTCAGCGGCTTCAGCGTCGGCGACCGGGTCGCCACCACGCAGCGCGCCCATGTCTGCGGCCATTGCCGCTATTGCCGCGGCGGGCGGGAGCCGCTTTGCGCCGAGGCCGCCTTCCTGGGCGACGCCGGGCTCAATGGCGGTTATGCCGAGTACGTCGCGCTGGACGCGGACGGCGTCGTGCCCGTGCCCGACGGCGTGGATTTGCGCCAGGCCAGTGTCGCCGCATGTGCCGTCGGCACCGCCTATCACGCCGTGATCGGCATCGGCCGGGCCGGACCGGGGGACACCTTGCTGGTGACCGGGGCGAGCGGGGGCGTTGGGTTGCATGCGGTGCAGATCGCCCGGGCGGCGGGCGCCATCGTGCTGGCATCCAGCACCTCGCCGGCCCGGGCGGAGGCGTTGCGCGACGCGGGCGCCGACCAAGTCGTGCTGCACGCGAGGGGGGAGGATTTCTCCTTACAGGTGCGGGACCTTACTGGGGGTGAGGGCGCTGACGTCGTGATCGACACGGTGGGCACGCCGGTGTTCCAGCCCACGCGGCGCTCGCTGGCCCGCGGCGGACGCTGGGTGCTCGTCGGCCAGTTGACGGGCGACTTCGTGCCGTTCAACCCGGCGCAGCTTTTCCTCAAGGGCATCCACATGCTCAGCGCGACCAGCGTCACGAGGGAGGAGCTGCGATGCTGCTTGCAGCTGCTCGCCAACGGCCGGGTCCGGGCCGTGCTGGATGAGGATCTGCCGCTCGGGAGTGCCGCCGAGGCGCATCGCCGGCTCAAGGCTGGGTCCCCCTTGGGCCGGCTCACCCTCACGCCCGGAGGCCGTGGGTGACCGAGTTGTCCCGTCTCGGCCGTTTCGCAAAGGGCGTGCGGGTGCTCGACCTGTCCGCCTTCCTGCCGGGCCCGCTCGCTAGCCTGCTGCTCGCGGACATGGGCGCCGAGGTGCTCAAGATCGAGCCACCCGCCGGGGACGCCATGATGCTGCTGGGGCCGCGCGACCAGGCGGACCGGCCGGTCTTCTACGAGGCGGCCAATGCCGGCAAGGCGGTGCGCCGGATGGACCTGAAGCAGCCCGAAATTCGGGCCGAGTTCCTGCGCCTGGTCGCGGAGTTCGACGTGCTGATCGAGGGGTTCCGGCCGGGGGTGATGCGGCGCCTGGGGCTGGACTACGCCGTGCTGCGGGAAGCCAACCCGGGCCTGATCCTCTGCTCGCTGAGCGGCTACGGCGCGTCCGGCCCCTTGGCGCAGGCGGCGGGCCACGACGCCAACTACCTGGCAGCCTCGGGCGTGCTGCATCGGAACGGCGGGGACATCCCGTTCTTCTACGACCCTCCGCTGGCCGATCTCTCGGGCTCGCTGTTCGGGGTTATTGCAGTCCTGGGTGCGCTGCGGGCGCGGGACCGGGATGGGCAGGGCTGCGAGATCGATATCGGCCTGGCTGACACGCCGATGCCGCTGCAGTTGTTCCAGATCGCCGAATACGGCGCGAGAGGCACCGTGCCGCAGCCGCGCGAGACCTATCTCAACGGCGGAGCCGCCTATTACCAAGTCTACGCCACGCAGGACAGGCGTCACGTGGCGCTCGGCGCCATCGAGCCCAAGTTCTGGGCGGCGTTCTGCGAGGCCGCCCGAAGGCCCTGCTGGATCGCGCGTCAAGGGGAGGCGCTACCGCAAACCGCGCTGATCGCCGAGGTGGCCGCGCTGATCGCGACATTGACGCTCAATAAGTGCGTGGCCCGGTTCACCCCTGGGGATTGCTGCTTCAGCCCGGTGCTCGATCTCGGCGAGGCCATCGCTTCCCCGCATCATCGCAGCCGCGGCTTGGTCCGCGAGGCCCCGTATGGCGCGTTGCAGGCCCTGTTTCCTGCCCGAGTGAACGGGGTTCCTCCTGCATCCCGGCCGAAGCTGCGGCACGGCGAGGCCAGCCCCATCGAAAGAAATCATAAGGAAGCAGGAATACCATGCCCTACGTCGTCAAAACCGGGGTGATCGGCGCCGCCATCATGCCCCGTGTCACCGGGGACAAGCAGTCCCTCGAGGAACTGCTCTACGATGTGACCCAGCGTGCGCTGCGCGATGCCGGGCTGACCATCGAGGATATCGACGGCATCGTCGTGGCGGCGAACGACCAGTACGACGGACGGGCCATCTCGGTGATGGCGGCGTCCGGCTCGGTCGGCGGCGTGGATCGCGACATCCTCTCCACGCCCTCCGCCGGCGAGCACGCCTTTGTCATGGGCACGCTGCGCGTCGCCTGCGGCCAGTACCGGACCCAGCTCGTGGTGGCCTGGAGCCCCACGGAAGCCGGTTCGCTTTCCGAGGTGCAGCGCCTGGCCGCCGATCCGTATTTCCACCGGCGCCTGCCGCTCGACGAGATGGGCGCGCATGCCATGCAGGCCAACGCGCTGCTCGCCACCATGCCGGACCTCCAGGCCACCGCCCAGAAAGTGGCCGACAAGAACCGTCGCAATGGCGTCCAGGCCTATCCCGACATGATGGCCGGCCTGACACCGCCGGCTGCCAAGAAAACAAGGTGGCCGCTCCAGGCCGACATGTCCGCGACGCCGGTGACGGGCGCCGTTGCGCTCGTGCTCGCCTCGGAGGAGTTCGTGCAGGAGCGCAAGGCCCAAGCCGCCTGGATTTCCGGAATGGGCTGGGCGACCGAGCCAAGCTTTCTCGGCGACCGCGACCTCACCCAGGCGCCTGCCCTTGAAGCCGCCGCGCAGCAGGCCTATGGCGAGGCTGGCATCACCGACCCGATGGGCGCCTTCGACCTGGCCGAGGTGGCCGACGCGACCCCATATCAGGAACTGCTGGCCTATGAAGGCCTAGGCCTCGCGTCCCGGCAGACCTGGGCGGTGCGCGTCGCCGATGGCACGTTTGGGCCCGGCGGCAAGCTGCCGGTCAACCTTTCGGGCGGCGCGATCTCGCTCAACCCCGTCTATTGCACCGGCCTGATCCGCATCGCCGAGATCGCACGGCAGGTGCTCGGCCGCGCCGGACCGCACCAGCGCGACAAAGTGCAGACTGGCCTCGCCCATGCCGCGAGCGGGGACGCGATGCAATACAACACGGTCGTGGTGCTGCGCCGCGGCGAGCCCGAGAGCATCAAGCCCGAGGGCATCAAGCAAGGAACGGCCCAATGAGCCAGCGCGTCGGCATCATCGGCATCGGCCAGTCGGCCTTCCGGTCCCGCCGGGACGATGCCAGCTACCCGGACCTCGTGCGCGAGGCCGTGACGCTCGCGCTCAATGACGCGAAGCTGGAGCTGGATGGGATCGAGGCCGTCGTATACTCGCTGTCGCCCGACGCCATGGTCGGCATCGGCAACGCCGAGCGGCTGGGCGTGGACGCGGTCGGCGGGCGCAACAAGCGCTTCCTTCGCATCAACACCGGCGGCGCCACCGGCATCTCCAGCGTGGCCGCGGCCTATTACCACATCGCCGCTGGCGCCTGCGACGTCGTGCTGACCGCCGGGGCCGACAAGGTCGGCGAATGCGGCGACAGCCAGACCGTGCTGAACAAGATCTGGGATCCGACTTATGAGCGGCAGCTGCCGCTCGGGACCATCAGCATGCTGGCCATGTCTGCCGTCCGCTACATGGACAAGTACGGGATGACCGAGGAGGACATGGCGCGGGTAGTGGTCAAAAACCGCTGGCAAGCGTCGAAGAACCCGAACGCCCACCTGCGCAAGGAAACAAGCGAGGAGGAGGTGTTCCGCTCCCGCTACATCTGCTGGCCGGTCAAGCTGTTCGACTGCTGCCCGCAAAGCAGCGGCGGCGGCGCGATGGTGCTGGCCTCCGAGCGTTATATCAAGGAGCGCAAGCTGGACGCGGTGTGGATCACCGGCGTCGGCCATTGCTCCGAAACGTATTACATCGGCGACCGCATGGGGACCGGCTACACCGCGGACCACGCGGACGCCTATGCGTTGCGCAACTCGTTCCTGCGGTCGTTCAAGATGGCGGGGATCACCGACCCGCGGAAGCAGGTGGATGTCGCGGAGCTTTATGCCCCGTTCAGCAACACCGAGTTCCATTCGATCGAGGCGGCCGGGCTCGCCGAGCTCGGACAATCCCCAGCGATGCTGCGAGAGGGCCAATTCCAGCTCGGCGGCGCCATCCCGGTCAATCCATCGGGCGGGACGCTTTGCACCAACGCCATCGCGGTCACTGCGATGATTCGGGTGGCCGAGATCGCGCTGCAGGTTTGGGGCCGCGCCGGCGGGCATCAGGTCGCGGGCGCCAAGCGCGGCATCGCCAGCGGCAATGGAGGAGACCACCAGTTCTTCGGAACGATGGTCGTGGAAGCATAGGGAGACGAGACAATGGAACTGCTGAAGCGCCAGGAAACCTGGAACATCACCTACACCCACGCTTTGGGCGAGACGGCGAGCTGGTTCTACGTGCAGCTGCGCGACCACGCGAAGCTGTATGGCAAGCGCGACGCCAAGTCGGGCCGCGTGCTGGTGCCGCCGCGGGCCTTCTCCGACCAGACGCTGGAGCCGACGACGGACTGGGTCGAGGTCGGGCCTGGCGGCAAGATCGAGACCTTCACGATTACCTACGAGGAGTTCAACGGCCTGCCGCCGCCGCCCTATGCCTTCGGCTACGTGCAGCTGGACGGCGCCGACACGGCGATCGGCGGGTTCATCAGAGGGGTGGACCTGACCGACCCGGCCGCCGCCGCCCATAAGTTGAAGATAGGCACCAGGGTCATCACACGCTTCGCCGAAAAGCGCACCGGCGACGTGCTCGACTTCTGGTTCGAGCCGCATGGAGGCTGACGCCTCAGGCGCAAGGTCACGCGTGAGGTGAACCACCGCGTCTGCCAGGTCGAGGACTTGACGAAGGATAGTCACACCGTGCGGACGGTCGCCGATCGCGTGAGCGTCGGGGTTTACCGGCTCGACGCCGGTATCGCCGTGTTCCGGATCTGATGCTCCTATGCCGGCGCGCCGGGCTGCACGGGCATGCTGGCCGGGACGATTGTCTCGGATGGGGGCTTTAAGCGCCATCTGGCTCATGAGGGCCAGGTGCTAAGGTTCCTCTGGCACGCCTGGGAGTTCCTGCTGCCCGACGGCGTGACACTCACCCAGCCGACCTTTTACCTGATAAGCGTCCCGGTCGTGATCGAGGAGGGAACGGTGTTCGTGCAATGGACGACAAGGAAATCGGGCGAGGCCCCGGCGAGCGCATGAGCCCCATCGATACGAAGCGACTGGCCGTCTGGAACATGCACCTTATGCCCAGTGGCGACGTCACCGCTGTCGGCACGTTCATCCAGCTCCCCGGCGGCATCGGCCCCGACATGCAAACCCTTCACATCACCGACGCCGGCGCCAGCACGATCCAGCGGGTGCGGCTGCCCGTTGCCGGACGGCTATGTACTCGCATCAATGACGCTCCGCCGGTATGAAAACCATTGCAATGATTGAACTCAAACCCCAACCATGCTTGCTGGGCGGTAGTCTATAATCACTGGACAGCGAATTGCCGCAGAAAATGCCCTCATCCATGACGCCCGCCGACACTGCCCCAGTCCTGAGCATCAGGGACGAAGTCGTCGCCCTCAAGCGCGAGCGGACGATCGCCGTAGCGGCAGAGCTGTTTTATGAGCGTGGTTACGAGAACACCTCGCTCGACGCGATCGCCGAGCGGATGAACGTGACCAAGCCGTTCATCTACGCTCATTTCACCTCCAAAGCGGAGTTGCTGGCCGAGATCTGCTCGCGCGGCATCGCGTCGGCCCTGGCAGCGCTGGACGGCGTGCTGACCACGGTTCCCGGCTCCCCAGTCGAGCGGCTCGCCGAGGTGGCAAGGCGCTTCGTCAACGCCGTGCTGAAGAGCCAGCGCTATATCGCGATCTTTACCCGCGAGGAGAAGAACTTGGCGCCCAAGGACTTCCATCGCATCAGCGAGATGCGCCGTACCTTCGACCACAAGCTGGTGAAACTGCTCGACGAGGGCGTGGCCGCCGGCGAGTTCCAGGTGTCGGACACTCGGATGGCGGCGCTGGCGATCGGCGGCATGATCAGCTGGGCCTATGTCTGGTATCGCGCCGACGGGCGGCTCACCTTGGAGCAGACAAGCGCCGAGCTGACGCAGTTGATCCTCAGTATGGTCGGCGTTCCGCGTTCCGTTCCGACGAAGGTCAGCAGGCCCGTTCGGCGCCGAAGGTGAGAACGGCCGGTCTGCCCGTAAGAGTCATCGCGCAGAGTAGGTTCTGTCAGACCTCGCGCCATTGTCTCCAGTTGGCATTCGCGGGGCCGTTGCAGGGCCAGTCCTCAGGACTGGGCGGATTGGAATGCGGTGCTTGGAATGCAGGTCGGAGTCAGTGACTGAACGGCCCGGGCGCACCGCCCAGGGCTATCGCCGGTTTCGCTGCCGTCAGTGTGGCAAGCAGTTCAACGAGTGCAACTGCGGCTTGCTGAAGGTCCACGAGCAGCAGCCGGGCTCCTTCCGCCGCGAACCCCACACCAAGCCGGCAATGCCGACGGCCCAGCGCTGATCACGGCAGCTGCACCAGGATGTCGGTGCCGTCGATGCGGGCCAGAAACACCTCAAGATCCTTTTCGATCGGTGCGCACAGCCCTTTTCCCGTGCGCACGTCAAACTGGCCGGCGTGCAGCGGGCATTCGATAACCCCGTCCTCCAGCCAGCCCTCGGACAGCAGGGCGAAGGCATGGGTACAGACGTTGTCGATTATGCAGACCTCGCCCTCCTCCGGGCAATAAACGGCGAGATGGCGGCCCCCCACCTCGACGGCGAGGACGCTGCCGGGCGGCACGTCGCCGACAGCGGCGACCCGGACCCAGTCACCGGCCATGATAAGTGGCCGCATCGCGGGCGCAGCGGATCGTATGCGCCTGGTCTTCGGGCTCGCTGAACGGATCGCTCGATGCAGTTCCCCTTTAATCGCCGCCTGGTCGGCGTTGGAAATAGCGGACAGTTCCGCACCCTACCGGCGCAGCTTACCCAGTCACGCCTGGAACTGAAACATCCCAGCTGGTAGTTTACGACGAGGTCTGCGGTGCAGGTCTCACCAACATCGAGAGAGCCCGATGCCGACATCACCGCCACTTCCTGCCGTCTCGCTCGCCGACATCGGTTTCGTGGGCTCCGGCCTTGCCCGGCCCGAATGCGTCCTGGCCACGGCTCGGGGCAGCCTGTTCGTCTCCGACCGGCGCGGAGGAGTCTGCTGCATCGAGCCAGATGGACGCCAGCACCTGATCGGCGTGGGAGCTTCCATCCTTCCCAACGGGATCGCCCTGCGGCAGGACGGGTCATTCCTGGTGGCGAACCTGAACAGCGAAGGTGGCGTCTGGCAGATCGACAGCGAGGGCCGGACCAGGCCGTTCCTGCTCGAGGTCAACGGAGCGCCGCTGCCCGCCGTGAACTTCGTCCGCCTCGACGCCGACGGCCGTGTCTGGATCTGCGCTAACCCGCCACTGACGCACGATGGACGTTACCGGACGGAGCAGAAAGAGGGTTATGTCGTCGTCGTCGACAAGGCGGGCGCCCGGATCGCCGCTGACTCCATTGGCTGGGCCAATGAGTGCCTCGTCCATCCATCCGGCCGGCACCTCTACGTCAACGAGACCTTCGCCCGGCGGCTGACGCGCTTCGATATCGGGGAGAACGCCCGATTGTCGAACCGTACCACTTATGCACAGTTCGGCCCCGGCACCTACCCGGACGGGATCGCGCTCGATGAGGAGGATGGGATCTGGGTGGTCGGCGTCACGGCGAACCGGCTGATCCGGGTGACGCCGGACGGTCGGCAGCAGGTCATTCTGGAAGACAGCGACTCCGCGCAGATGGACGCGCTCGAACAGGCCTATGCCGGACATAGGCTGACGAGGACCAACCTCGTCAAGGCTGGCGACACAATGCTCAAGGGGATCACCAGCATCGCCTTCGGTGGACCGGACCGCCGGACCGCGTTTCTTGGCTCCCTTGCCGACAACCGCCTGGCGACGTTCCGTTCACCGGTCGCTGGCCACGCGCCGGTCCACTGGGATTGGTGATCCGCGGGGTCTAACGGCTCTAGGGCACGGCTTGGAAACGGCCCTCCTTGACCACCACGGGCGCAAGCGAGATCGTTCCATGATGTTGCGCGGGCGAAAAGCTGCGGGGCAGTCCGACCGCCGCCGCGAAGACGAAGTTTCCATCCTTGCCCGCCACGAAGCCTTGGATCGTCTCCAGCTGCTTCATGACATTCTCCTGCGTCAGGCCCGGCCCGGCGTAGAGCCTCTCCGATCACGTAGGCGTCGGCGTAGGCGCGAAGCGAATATTGGTTCGGGAACCTTGCAGGCGCCTTGGGGTAGGCCTTGGCGAACCAGGACTGCCATTCGCCCATCGGCCCGGTCGGGTCGCCGATGAACTGGGCGCCCCCGACCCACATCGCATGGAGCCCCTCGGCCGCCGGGCCGGCCAGGTCGATCACAGTCTGGTCGGCCACGCCGGCGTCACCCACGATCTTCGTCGTGATGCCGGCACGGCGCAGCTGCCCGACGATCCGGCCGCCATCGACCGGCAATCCCCAGAGCACGATGACCTCGGGCTGCACGGCCTGATCGGTCCCAACAGGGCCGGCAAGACGACGGCGATGAACGTGATCTCGGGCCTGCACAGGCCGTCAGCGGGCGCGATGACCTTCAAGGGCCAGCCGTTCCGGCCGCAGCCGCACCACCTGGCGCTGGCCGGGCTGGCGCGCACGTTCCAGGCCGCCGCGACCATCGGCAGCTTGCGTGCGTTCGACAACGTCCTGCTCGGCGGTTACGCCCGCACCCGGGCCGGCATCGTCGGTTCTGCATTGAAGCTGCCGCGCACGCTGCGGGAAGAGCGCGAGCTGCGGATCGCGGCGCAGGCTGCCCTGGACGAAGTCGGCTTCCTCGGACCGAAGGACGCGCCGATGGCCGAGCTGTCGGCCTGGCAGCGCCGGCAGCTGGAGATTGCGCGCGCGCTGCTGGCCAAGCCCGTGCTGCTGCTGCTGGACGAGCCGGCCGCCGGGCTCACCGCGAGCGAGACGGCGTCGCTCAAGGCGCTGCTGGTGCGGGTGCGCGACCTCGGTGGCGGCGCGACGTCCATACTCCTCGTCGAGCACAACGTGCCGCTCGTCTTCGACCTGTGCGACACCATCACGGCGATGGCCGAGGGCAGCGTGATCGTGCACGGCAGCCGCGCCGAGGTGCGGAGCCATCCCGAGGTCATCCGCTCCTACCTGGGCACCGGCGCGAAACTCGATCGCACGCCATCCACGGCCCGGGACACGAGGGAGATGCCGGTCGTGCTCTCGCTCGACGGAGTCCATTCCGGTTACGGGCCGAACACAGTGCTGCACGGGGTCACCCTGGAGGTCCGCGCCGGCGAGACGGTCGCGCTGTTCGGCCCCAACGGCGCCGGCAAGTCCACCCTGTTCAACACGATCATCGGCGAGCGCCGCGCGACCGCGGGAGCAATCACCTGGCACGGACAGCGCATCGAGAGCCGGTCGATCCAGGCTATCGTCCGTGCCGGCATCGGCATCGTTCCGCAGGGCCGCGCCGTGCTGCAGCGCCAGACGGTCGAGGACAACCTGCTCATCGCCACCACCGGCCTAAGGCTGCGCCCGCGCGAGTTCCAGCAGCGTCTCGAGGAGACGTTCGAGCGCTTCCCTACCCTGAAGCGCCGTCGCAAATCCGTCGGCGCCAGCCTCAGCGGCGGCGAGCGGCAGATGCTGTCGATCGCCAAGGTCCTGATCCGGCGCCCGATGCTGCTGCTGCTCGACGAGCCGTCGATCGGCCTTGCGCCCACCATGGTCGAAGAATTGCAGCGCATCGTCACCCGGCTGAGCAGCGAAGGGCTCGCGGTGATGATCGGCGAGCAGGCCGTCAACTGGGTCGTCCCGATCGCCGACCGCGCTTACGCCATCACCGCCGGCCGCATCGTCCGGACCGGACCGGCGGACAAACTGGCCGATGCCAGCGCCATCACCGAGCAGTACCTCGGAGCGCATGATCCCCTGGGGGCGTCCACTTGAGCCGGATGCCTCCCTAAGGGCGGACGCTCCAGTTACCGCTGCACCACCTCCGTGGTGGTGCCCTGCGCCGTGATGCTGAGGAATGCCGCAGGTTCGTTGCCCTCGCCGGCATGGAAATGCGCCTCGCCGGCCGGAAAGAACACGACGTCCTGCGCCGTTGCCACGCGCTCTCCCTGCGCCGTGCCGACCCGCGCCCTCCCCTGCGTAACCAGGATCACCTGGTCCCGGTGTGGGTGTGCCACGCGTTGCCGGCACCCGGCGCGAAGCTCAGCAGCGTGACGCTCAACTGCTTGCTGTCCGCGCCCGAGAGGACGGATTGGCGCGTGACGCTGCCCGCGGGAAAAAGCGGACCGACGACCTCGTCGCGCGCGACCTCGTCCATTCGGATAATCTTCATGGTCGCCCCGAGACGGTCAGGCCGGGATCTCGAACCGGAACTCGCTCCAGTGCCGGGCCGGCCGGGTCGGTTCGAGGCGGTATTTCTGCACCGCGTTCAAGCCGAGTATCTTCTTCTTCAGGTCTGGCGAGACCCCGGCGAAGTTCATCCCGGCGTTGTAGTCGCCATCCCAATGTGGGTAGTCGGTCGCGAACTCGATCGAGTGCGAACCCAGGATCTCGATCACTCGCGCCAGGTGGCGCGGGTCGCGCGACTCCTCCACCGCCTGCCGGGTGAAGGAGACGTTCTGCCGTAGGTATTCCGAGGGCGGGCGCTTTAGGGCCGGCGCCTCGCGGCGCAACTCCTTCCAATGGCGGTCCATCCGCCAGATGAACGGCAGCGCCCAGGCATAGCCGCCCTCCACGAAGGTGAACCGCAGATCCTGAAAGCGTTCGAACACGCCCTCGCACAGCATGCTCGTCAGATGCGCGGCGTATACGAGCGGAAACTGCCCATGGTTCTCGATGTAGTATGTGGGCGGCCCGTAAATGGTCTGCAGGGCGGGACCCGGTCGTTGCAAGGTCACATGCGTGCACACTGCCAGCTTGTGCCGGATCGCCGCCTCGTATACCGGCCAGAAGCGCGCTTCGCCGAACAGGCCACCAACGAACGGGTTCAGCATGATCTGCACGAAATGCGGGTGCGAGCCCCATTTCTCGATCTCGGCGACCGTAAGCTCCGGATCCGTGGAGATGCGGATCGTTCCCTTGTAGCGACCGTGGCCGTTATAGGCGCCGAGCCAGGTCTGCGCGAGCCAATTGTTCATGGCGGCAGCCATCGCCGCCTCGTGCTCCGGATTGGCCGAGTTCTTCTCCATCATCGGAATGATGATGGCCAGGTCCAGGCGCGGCGGATGGTGCAGCTCGCTCGATAACAGCGCGCATTCGCCCGCCCGATGCACCGGTTCGTCGCTCTCGACGCTTCCGGCGCTCTCAGCGCTTTGGGGCAGATGGCCGTAGCCAAGCGCGTCGACCGGGAACAGCACCTGCTGCTTGCGCTCGTATCCCCAGACCGTCGTCGGCAGGTCCTCGATGATCTCGTCGAGGATCGTGAATCCGTACCCGCCGCCCAGGTCCAGGGTCGTTCCATGCGGGACGATGGACATCCTGTGCTCGTGATCGGGGAAGTAGAGGTGATAGTCGCGCAAGTCGCCGATCGCCACCGCGTGCGGGTATTTGTCCAGCAGCTTGCCAAGGTTGCCCGCATGCGGGATCTCCGGATGCGACGGCACCACGTAGTCCAGCGTGCGGCCGCCCAGCAGCTTGTCCAGGTCGCGGGCCATCTGCTCCCACAGCGACGGCGGAGCCGTGTCGTAGAGCAGCGCCTTGTCCCGGCCAATGATCAGGTAGGCCGAGACGTGGAAGTGAACGGGATGCTCGAAGGCGTTGCTTGCGAGGCATCCGCCGACCCACCATACGCCCTCCGCGATCTCCCGGGGAAGCTCGCGCAGCGCAGGTTTCTCCCGCAGTTCCAGCGTCATTCGGACAGCTCCCTCAGTACCGCTTCGACCGCGTCGAGATGCTGCGTCACCGCAGCCCTCCCCTCGATCACCAAACCACGCCCCGGCGCGATCCGCTCGATGTCGCGCGACGCACGCATCTGACACAGATTATTGACGATCGATTGTGTCTTCGCGTCGAACAGCCAGCCGAACTTCGCCAGCAGGTGCGCCCTGACATGCGGCAGCGCCGCCCAGCGCGGATCGGACGCGGTCAGCACGCGCGCGTCGTCCGGAGCGTCCTGCAGCACATGGCTGAACGAGTCGGACGTGAACAGGATACGCGTCTCGCGATCATAGGCCCAATAGGTCGCGAGAAGACGGATGATGGGACGCAGCACCTCAATCCCGCGCGCGCCGCCCACTGGCACCGGCAATCCGGGCGCCATGCGCTCCATCTGGATGCGGTTGCCCCGGCTCTTGGGATCGAGCAGCTCAACGGCCTCGAACGCGTCAAACGGGTTCGGACCGCCGCCGGCATACAGCATCGTGACCGGATAGCGCCTGGCGACCTCGCCGATATTGCCCGCAGCATCCGGCTCGGCACGGGTCAGGTAGATGCTGACCGGGGATCCCGGCGTCACCACCTCCTCGAGCTGGCGGCAGACGAGGTCGCGCTGCGCATAGATGCCGGGATCGATGATCAAGACACTATCATCTTCGCGCAGCACGTATCCGTTGATGGGCTGCCACCCCGTCGCGTCGGCGGGGACCCAGCTGATGCGACCGTCGAGCTTGATGCTGCCGCCCAGGACGTAGAGCCGGCCGGGCACCAACTCGAGGACGCCGGCAGCGGCTACGCCCCCCTACACGGGAGCGGCCAAGGTAGATGTGTGCATCATGCTCGCGATCCGCTCTGGGCCGGGCCTGCCGCGCTAGCTCCGGCAGGCACCCGCCTTGGCCGTGCCTCGGTCTGGACGATGACCTTCCCGTTCTCGACCCGGACCGGATACATCCGGAGCCGCTCGTGCGGCTCGGTGAGGGTCACCCCCTCCGGCAGCTTGAATTCCCAGCCATGCCAGGGACACTTCAGGATTTGGCCGTCATAGGCCAGATGACGCTCATACGAGCCATCGGACACCACGGCGCCGCAGATCGGCCCCTCGCAGACCGGTGCGCCCGCATGCGGGCACAGGTTGCGGATCGCCAGTATCTGGCCCTGGATGTTGAAGATGCCGACGCTCACGCGGCCAAGCTGCTTCACGACGCGGCTGCCGACCGGCACGTCCGCGAGGTCGCACGCGATGTGGCCGCTGCCCGAATCCGCTATGTCAGCGCTCATCTGGGTCAACCCACCGACCGCGATCGCGCCGTTCGGTCACCCGAAATGACGGTGAAAGGAAACTGGCCGGGCGCATCTATCTTCCATGCCGACCGGCTTGCAACTCGGCCGTGGCTCACATTTTTCTGAGTTCTAAAAACTTCCCGATAATATAGTGCGCGCAGCCATCATGTCCAGCATCGCGAGCGGACGCGGACGTGCGGGCCCACGAAGCGGGTCTGGGATGCCCCGTTTCATTGACCGTATTTTCCCCCCGGACCAGTATCGCCGACCGCAGGGCGCGCGATCGCGAGCGGGCGGCGCATGCCGGGGGAAGGGCATTGCCGCGGCAAGCACGGCGCCAGTGGCCGAACCAAGCAGGATGCCGCCGGCGGCACCGCAGCAGGCCACGGCGCCGATCAACCCACGCCGGCCGGGCGGCGCGTGCTCGACCATGAAGACGATCGAGGCCGTATATTCGCCGCCAACCGAAAGACCCTGGATCGCGCGCAATGCGGTGAGGAGGACGGGAGCCATGATGCCCAGCAGCTCGTAGCCGGGCAGGACCCCGACCAGGAAGGTCGGGACAGCCATCGCCACCACCGAAAACGTGAGCGCGGTGGGACGGCCAAGCTTGCCCCCGATATGGCCGATAAGGGCGCCGCCAATAGGCCGCCACAGGTAACCAACGGCGAAGATGCCGAAAGCTGCCAGCACTTGGTAGTGGGTCAGTTTGACTGAGATTGTCAGCAGTCATTGCGAGCCGGCTTCGGCGCGGCAATCCAGGGCCGTCCGGGCCAAGGTTTGCGCTGGGAACCCTGGATTGCCGCGTCGCAAGCGCTCCTCGCAATGACGAGGTTCTATGACGGACCAGCTCGTTCTGTCGCAAACTGACCCACTGCCCAGCACTTGCGCAACTGGCTGCTGAAGCGGAAAGAAGGTATGGCCAATTGCAGCGGCAAAGTAACCGTAGATCGCGAAGTCATACCATTCAAGGACGTTGCCAATGGCACCAGAGGCGACGACCCTGGCTGTGTTGGCATTGGTCACGGAACGTATCAACGACTTCGATACAGCCGAATTTGGAATTTAGGCTTGGTGTAGTCGCGTTAGTTGAGAGGCGCCGTCAACTTGTCGACCGGCCGGCTTGCGAGATGTGGTTGAGCCGGGTAGGCGAGCGGGATGACGACACCTGCCTGCCAGATCTACGCAGGCTACCGTTTCCCGGCTGAGATCATCAGCCACGCCGTTTGGCTCTACTTCCGCTTTCCCCTGAGCCTGCGCATGGTCGATGCGCTGCTGACCGCGCGCGGCATCATCGTCAGCTATGAAACCGTGCGCCAGTGGGCGGAGTTGACCGAAGGTTCCGCTGGCGCAGCCAGTGGAATGGTCAACGGAGGGGCGGAAGTTCGGCCAGGTGTTTGCCAATCAGATCCGCTGCAGGCTGCCTGCGTCTGGAGATAAGTGGCACATGGATGGGGTCGTGATCACGATCTCCGGGGTAAAGCACTGGCTATGGCGCGCGGTCGACCAGACCGCCTCCCGGCTTCGCCGAACCGGGGTGCTCGATATCCTTGTTCAAAGCCGGCGCGACACGCGGGCCGCCAAGCGCCTGCTGTGCAAGCTGCTGAAGCGGCAGTGCCGCGCGCCTCGTGTCCTGATTACCGACAAGCTGGCGAGTTACGGGGCGGCCAAGCGCCAGGTGATGCCCTCGGTCGAGCACAGGAAGCACAAAGGGCTGAACAACAGGACAGAGAACTCGCACCAGCCCACGCGACGACGGGAACGGCAGATGAAGCGGTTCAAGTCAGCCGGCCAGGCACAGCGCTTCTTGTCCGCCCACGACGGGATCAACAACCTCATCCACCTCCGCCGCCATCAAGTGCCCGCCACCCAGTATCAAGCCGCTCAGCCCAAGCCTTTCAGGCTTGGGCTGAGGTGACCGGCGTCGCCGTTGCGGTGTAGCCACTAGCACGCCGGCCTGATCGCGTGCCATTGCGACCTCGGTCCAACAAGTTGACGGTGCCCATGATTGACGCCGCTCCAGCGCGTCGTCCGGACCGGCACGCACATGCTGGACCGATACACCGAGATCAAGACGGTCGTGATCGACATCGTGGACGAGCCGAAGGCCGATCCGTTCGGCGATATCTGACGCATCTCCTCATCGCGGCTTGCCAACCCGGCTTGCGGGTTCAAACTAGCGAAAAAGCTGAGGGGGCGAAGCGGATGATTGTGGAAAGATCATGACGGAGCAGTTCGACTACGTGATCGTCGGGTCGGGCCCGGCGGGCTCGGTCCTCGCCGACCGGCTGACCGACGACGGCAAGACGACGGTCTGCGTGCTGGAGGCCGGCATCCCCGACCGCAGCATGTACATCCGTATCCCCGCCGGCTTCGTGAAGACCCTGTACGATCCCGCTTCGATCTGGGGTTTCACATGCGAGCCCGGCCCTGGCCTGGCCGGGCGCAAGATGCGGCTGCCGCAGGGTCGGCTGGTCGGCGGCTCGAGTTCCCTGAACGGCATGGTCTACAACCGTGGCCAGGCCGAGGACTTCGACGATTGGGAGGCGATGGGCTGCGCCGGCTGGGGCTATCGCGACGTACTGCCCTACTTCCGCCGGTCCGAGCGCAAGATCGGGCCCGGCGACGACCAGTATCGCGGCCGGCTCGGCGCCTTCCCTGTCACTCACCCCGACTGGCCCAGTCCGCTCTGCGACGCCTTCATCACCGGCGCGACCGAACTCGGGATCCCGCGCAACGACGACTACAATGGCGCCCTCCAGGAGGGCGCCGGCTACTTCCAGCGCAATATCTACAAGGGGCGCCGGGTCAGCGCCGCCGAAGCGTTCCTGCATCCGGCAGTCCGGCGCGGCAAAGTCGCGCTGTGGCCGAACTGTCAGGCCACCCGCATCATACTGAACGGAAAGCGGGCGACGGGGGTGCGCTACCGCCAGGGCGGCGTCGATAAGACGGTGCTGGCCGGGCGCGAGGTCATCGTGTCCGCTGGCGCCGCGAACTCGCCGAAGCTGCTGCAGTTGTCGGGCATCGGGCCCGCGGCTGTCCTGCGGGATGCGGGCGTGGAACTGGTGCATCACCTTCCCGGCGTGGGTGAGAACCTGCGCGACCACCTCACCACGCGCATCGTGGCGCGCGCCAAGAACGCACGCACGATCAACGAGGTATCCCGCGGGTGGAGGCTGGGCGCCGAAGTGCTGAAATGGTTCGCCGGCCGGCCGAGCATCCTCTCCATGAGCCCGTCGCTCGTGCACGTGTTCTGCAAATCCCGCTCGGACCTAACCCGGACCGACACGCAGGTGCTGTTCACGCCCGGCAGCTACCAGGAAGGCAAGATCTACGTCCTAGACGAACATCCGGGCATGAGCGCCGGCGCCCGCTCGCAGCGGCCCTTCAGCGCGGGATGGGTGCGGATCCGCTCCGCCGATCCGATGGCGGATCCGACGCTGCAGCCGAACTATCTGGCGGACGAGCGTGACCAGGCCGGCATGGTGGTTGCGCTCAAGCTGGCGCGTCGCCTGCTGCAGACCGAGGCCATGCGCCCGTATGTCGATCAGGAAACCCTCCCAGGCCCAGCCGTGTCGACCGACGACGAATGGCTGGACTACGCGCGGCAGCGGACTGGCACGGCCTACCATCTCGGCGGCAGTTGCAGGATGGGGGCCGCCCCCACGCCGGACGCCGTGGTCGGCACCGACCTGCGCGTTCACGGGCTCGAGGCCCTCCGTGTGGTCGATGCATCCGTGATGCCGCTGCTGCCCTCGGCAAACACCCAGGCCGCAACCCTGATGATCGCCGAGAAGGCAGCGGACGCTATCCGCGGATTTGCCTGACAGCACGCAACCAAAAACGAAGGGGCGGTCCGATGCGGGGAAAGTACAGCTGGGTTGCCGCTTTGGCGATGCCGTTGGCTGGCCCGGCATCGGCGCAAGCTCCAGCGCCCAGTGATCTCAAGATTGGCGTGCTGAACGGTCAGACCGACCACTAGGCCTGCTGTCCGCCTGCACGCAAGTGGCCGATTGCCGCTTTCTGTTTCGTTCCTGACGAGGATACGCCCATGACCGACCTGCCGGAGTATGAGATTTTCGGGATCCGCTACGCCCATGACGGCAAGCGCCGCGTGGCCGAGAACTTCCTGCCGCCCCTGACAGAGCCGCCCGACCTGCATGACTCGCCGATGCCTCTTGACTTCTTCGTATGGGTGATCAAGGGCGGCGGCCGGACGATCATGCTGGACACCGGCTTCGACCGGGCAGAAGCCGGGCGCCGCGGCCGGGAGGTCCTGTTCCCCGTCGAGGATGGGCTCAAGACGCTCGGGCTCCAGCCCGACGAGGTTGGCGACGTGATCCTGTCCCATCTGCATTGGGACCACGCCGGCAATCACGACCTATTTCCCCGTGCCCGCTACCATGTCCAGGACCGGGAAATGAGCTACTGCACGGGCCGCTGCATGTGCCACCCGTTTATGCGCCGCCCGTTCACGGTCGACGACGTCACCGTCATGGTGCGCCGGGTCTATGACGGACGGGTGCAGTTCCATGACGGCACCGGCGAGGTCGCGCCGGGACTGACGGTGCACTGGACGGGCGGGCACTCGAAGGGGCTGCAGATCGCCCGCGTCCGCACCCGCCGCGGATGGGTCGTGCTCGCCTCGGACGCGAGCCATTACTACGCCAACCTGGAGCAGGCTCGCCCCTTTCCGCTACTAACGGACACAGTGGAGATGCTGAACGGCTTCAAGCTGATCCGCCAGCTCGCCTCCTCCGGGGATCACTGGATCCCCGGTCACGACCCCGACGTGCTCAAGCGCTATCCGGCCACCCACGAGGGTGCGCCCCACGTCGTGCGCCTCGACTTGGACCCGCGTCCCGCCCTGCGGTAGGCGGTTGCAGTCCGACCCTGTGCCATGGCACAGGGTCGGAGAGGCCTCGGCCTATTGTACCCTCTTCACGAGGGGACACCTGCTCTCCGAAAGGGGGTGGAAGGCCTGGTCGCCTGGGATCGTCGCAACCAGCTTGTAGTAGTCCCATGGCCCGTTGGACTCCTCCGGCGACTTCACCTGGAACAGGTACATGTCATGGACCATCAGCCCATCCTCGCGGATCCGGCCGCCCGGGGCAAAAAAGTCCTGCACGGGCATGCGCCGCATCTGCGCCATGACCGCGCCGGTCTCGGCGGTCCCGGTCGCCTGCACCGCTCGCAGGTAGTGCAAGGTGGAGGAATACGCCCCAGCCTGCAGCATCGTCGGCATCCGCTTCATGCGCTCGAAGAAGCGCCGGGACCACGCCCGCGTCTGCTCGTTCATGTCCCAGTAGAACGCCTCGGTCAGCAGCAGTCCCTGCGCGCTCTCCAGGCCGAGGCTGTGGATGTCCGTGATCATCGCCACCAGCGCGACCAGCCGCTGCTTGCCCCGGCCAATGCCGAACTGGCTCGCCTGCTTCGCCGCGTTGATCGTGTCGGCACCCCCGTTGGCGAGCGCAATCACATCCGCGCCCGAGGACTGCGCCTGCAGCAGCGGCGCGGAGAAGTCGCTCGTGTTGAGCGGATGCTTGGCGCTGCCCAGCACCGTGCCGCCCGCTCCCTTCACCACCAGCCCCGTATCTTGCACCAACCCGGCGCCGAACGCATAGTCGGCGGCGATGAAAAACCAGCTCTTGCCGCCCTGCTGCACCACCGCTTTTCCGACCGTCTGCGCAATCGCATAGGTATTGAACGTGTAGAGCACGGACGTGGGTGAGCAGTTTTCGTTGACGAGCCGGGTCGCCGCCGGGGCGTTCATCATCACGACCTTGTTCGCATCGCGGGCAATCTCCTGCACCGCCAGCGCGGCCGACGAGCCGACGACCTCCATGATTGCTTCCACGCCGTCTTTGCTGAACCACTCCCGCGCCTTCGCGGATGCGAGGTCGGCCTTGTTCTGATGGTCGATGGCCAGTAGCTCGATCGGCCGGCCGAGCACGTTGCCGCCGAAATCCTCGACCGCCATCGTCGCGCCGACCTGGCTCCCCATCCCATTCAGGTCGGAGTAAGGGCCCGAAAGGTCGAGCAACATGCCGATCCTGAACGGGTTGCTGTTGTTTTGAGCGCCCGCCGGTCCCGCCGTGAACAACAAGGTCATACACACCAAGGCCCAAGACTGTAGCTTCATCCTATCCCCCCGTTTTCATCGGTTTGGCCGCCAGCTCGCCTGTCGTCACAACAGGCCCATCAGGCGGCGCACACTGAAGCCGGGCTCGGCAACAGCCCCGATCACCGCACCCGCTCGATCGTTTCCCAGGGTCTCGACCAGCAGCCCTCGCGCTTTGGTCTGGATGCGCTCCGGTGGCACCGGACGGGACCAGCTTCCGAGCGGGGCCTCGCAGCGGTGGGAGACCGCTGTCCCGTCCGCGAGTTCGACCACGATGTCGACGTGCATCCGGTCGAAACGGCCCGAGATGACCGGGTCCGGTACAACCATCGTGTGATCCAGCAGCGCCACCACGTCTGGGGCGAAGCGGCGGGCGTCGGTGAAGGCAGCCGGGTCCACGACGCCGTCCAGCAGCGCGATCGCGGCCGTGTATTGCCAGGAAAACTTGCCATCCAGCCCGTTCACCGGACGAGGCCGGTCGATATAGGGCATGGAAGGCACGCGCAGCTCGATGCGGCGGACCTGCGAGGCGGCCCCCCCGATCGCCTCGCGTGCCGCGAGGGCGGCCGTGATGGCGAAGTGCGTGGCGAACTGCGAGGGGAACAGCTTCCAGGCCGGCCCGGGATCGAGGGCGCGGGGTGTGTCCAGGGTGGCGATCAGCGGTGCCGGGTCGAAGGCGACGCCGAACAGCGAAGGGCCCCAGCCGCGCGGACTGCCGATCGCGTCTTCATCGGCCGTGAAGCCGCGAGCGGCGAGCAGCGCGGCCTCCAGCCCGTGCGCGGCGCCGTCGCCGCAATGCAGCGCCTTGGTCATGGAGCCGACATTGGCGAGCACGCCGCCGGACCGCGAGGCTGCGATGCCCACCGCGGCGGCCAGGCGCTCGCCCTTGAGGCCCAGCATGGCCCCGCAGGCCAGCGCCGTCGCAAGTGGCCCGACGACGCCAGGCGGATGAAGCGTGAGTTTGGCGGGCTCGATCTGCCCGCTGGACAGGCGGAGCCGGCCTTGCGCTTCCACCCCTCTGGCGATAGCGCACAGGACCGCCGGGCCCTGCGGTCCGGCGCCCTCCGCCTCGAGCTGCTCGGCAAGGGCCAGGACGCCCGGCAGCAAGGGCGAAAGAGCGTGGTTGGGCGGGTTCCACATCGGCTCGTAGTCGAGCACGTGCATGGCCATGCCGTTCACGCGCGCCGCGTCGACCGGTTGGCCAGCGAACCCCTGCCCAATCACGACAGCCGGCCCGCGTCCGCCCGCGCGGACCATCTCGGCCATCGCCATAGGTCCGGGTTCGGCGGCCCCGGCGACCGCGACCGCCAAGCCGTCCAGCAGCAGCAGCCGGCACTGGTCCATCAGCGCCGGATCGTCCGCCTCCCATGCCCCCAGCAGATCCGTGAAGGCGCGGGTCAGGGACCACGATGGCGCGCCTAGCGTCACTCGGCTGCCTGCTTCGGGATGCGGTAATAGACCTCGCCGGTGAACAGGCGCCTTGCGGTACGATAGACGGTCGCGTGCCGCACGAGTGTCGCGCCCGCAGCAACCTCCGTCTCGGCATCGACCAGTACGACGCCCGAGGGATGCCCGATCCGCAACGGCCCCGACTGCGCCTGCAGCGTCCGCGCGGCCGGCGACACCATGCCGAACGGGACGCTGCCCGGCACGCGGCAGGCGGCAGCCAGACACAGCGCACCGGTCAGCGGCACCGCCCGGTGCGGCTGACCGATGGAGATCATGCGGACCAGGATATCCACGTCGGCGGCGCCGAGCGTTCGGCCCGATAGCGTCGGCGCGTCTGCAGGCCCGGCGACCATGGCGACCTTGGGCGCGCCAAGGATGGTGCCTGCGGCCTCCAGACTGGAGGCGAGGCCCATGGCCACGGACGCGTGGCAGCGGACCCGCTCAAGCCGGGCCAGGATTGCTGGCTCCCGCTCGAGCGCGTCCGGTAGCTCGGTCCCCGCCAGGCCTAACGCGGCGGCAGCGACAAACACGCACGGGTTGGCGCAATCCACCATGCTTATCGCGACCGGGCCCGCGCCTGGTAGGTCCAGTGTATCGACGGCGTTGCCGGTCGGCAGCAAGCGTCCCGTGCGGGCCCCTCCGGGATCCTGGAACTCCAGCCAGATCGGGGCCCCCGAGCCGGCGACGCCGTCCAACTCCAAGTCGCCGTCCACCGACGCCCTGCCATCCTCCACCGGGAAGCGGGAGACGATGATCTTCTGCGTATTGGTGTTGTGGATGCGGACGACGACCTCCCGGCCGTTCGGCGCGAGTGTCAACGCCGGAGTAAAAATGCGTTGGCGCGCCGGAGTAATAATGCATCAAGCGTGAACGCCAGAAGGCCCCCGCGGGGGCCTTCTGGCGTTTCGGTTGGATGGAGACACCCCCCGGGAGCTCGTGCCCTGTCGGTGCGATGTGTGGAGGCGCTGGGGACCGGGGATGGTCAGTCCCGGCCAAATCCTCGGG
>JAABVA010001245.1_pt1 | contig 27833 bp, 16 predicted proteins | sample 5560331 | NCBI WGS metagenome assembly JAABVA01 (sample SAMN12812661, study PRJNA571458) | rock metagenome | isolation source: Antarctica rocks | place: Antarctica: Victoria Land, Mt New Zealand sud | collected 2016-01-07 | reverse complement strand
CCTGCGCACAATAAAGCAAAGCGGCTACAACACCGTGCGTATTCCGTTCTCGAACGAGATGGTCGAGACACCCTCAGTGCCAGACCACGTGAGCTTTTCGAATGGAAGTGGCTCAATCAATACAGACCTTCGCGACCTCACATCCCTGGAGATACTCGATAAGATCGTCGCCTATTCCGGCAAGATTGGCCTGAAAATCATCCTTGACAACCACCGCTCGGAAGCAGGTTCGAGCGCGCAGGAGAGCGGCCTCTGGTATACGACGCAGTTCCCCGAATCTGCCTGGATGGAATGGACCTTCGCAACGAACCTCACAATGCAGAGAAAGGCGGCTCCTGCTGGGACTGCGGCGGCACGAATGATTGGCATCGCGCGGCGGCAACGAGTTGGAAACGCTATTCTCGCAGTCAATCCTCACCTGCTTATCTTTGTCGAGGGCGTCGACAGCTACGCAGACGACACCTACTGGTGGGGCGGCAATCTCGAAGGCGTCCGCCGATCGCCTGTCCATCTCTCGATTCCGAACCACCTCGTCTACTCTGCCCACGAGTACGGCCCTGACGAGTACGCTCAGTCCTGGTTCAACGCTTCTACCAGCCCGGCTACCCTCGCCTCCGTCTGGCGACGCCATTGGGCCTACATCAGTGAGGCCGGCATCGCCCCTGTCTGGATCGGCGAGTTCGGCACTCCCAACAACAATGCTGATGTGCAGAGCTCCACACCAGGTTCGGAAGGACAATGGTTTGCAAGCCTTATTGGCTTTTTGGGCAGCCACCCTGCCCTGGGCTGGACATACTGGGGGGTCAACGGCGAAGATCGTTACGGGCTCCTCAGCGCGGGATACTCGAACGAACCTGCAAATCAGCTTAAGGCCGAAGCTCTCACGTCCATCGCGAATGGACCGTTTCTTCAACAAGCAAAGCAGATAGAAACAAGCGCTCCGTCCCTTCCGTCGAGCTATCCGTCCTTGCCTATCAACTACAGCCAACCTGCCGTAAGCAAGGGCGGAGAGGTGCGGACACAGACCTCAATCCCGACACAGCCAAACGAACTCGTATACCCCATTCCTGCTGAACGAACTCATGGTTTCCCTCTTCGAAATGCCAAAGGCTCTTCGCGTCTGCAAAGCCAAACATCCGTCAGATCGCCTGGTGCGAGCGTGCAAGACGCCATAAGCGCCAGCATATACAACGCCGTAAGCACCGCGAATCAGGGCCTCGCTGCGGAGGTGCACACGTCATCTCGGTAAGGAGTGCTCGTTGCACTTCACTGTCTGCGATGCTCAGGTAACGTCAGAACAGAGCAGGACAACGTGTGTACAACAGCCGCTGGAATCTATTAATCGAAGCGTGGGAGGTGCTGCATCTCGTGATCGGGAACAGGTTCAAGCGGTCCACCCGCCTTCGTCCATGCCCGAAGGCCACCATCGATCACCTTGGTTTGACAGTTCTGCTGGTTCATCATGTACGCGACCCGAACGCTCGTGGCTTCACGGATACACGAGCAGTAAAGATAAATTTCACACTCTGGAGCCATAAACTCGCGCAATGCAACTAGCTCTTCCTCCAATCGGTGTGGCTCCACCCTAATGGAGTTCTTAATGCGCTGCATACCAGGATCGTAGTAGCCGTGGCTACGCACATCCGCAATGATGACGAGACGATTCGGATCGGAGACCTGAAGTCGCTCATGTAGATCAGCCGCCTTGACGCGTTCGATTGAGGCAAAACGGCGAGCTCGAAGGTAGAACACGAACCAGCTGATCGCGTACATGAGAGCGAGCGAGAGTATGACAACAAAAGCAACGTGCCCTGCCTCTCCTACCCAGAACTCGATTTCGTGGATGAACTGGCTGAACACGTAACCAGCAAGAATCCAAGTCGACGTATAAACAATCGCACCGGTTGCGTCCAAGCGCAGGAAACGCCCCAGTCGCATGTTGAGCGAGCCCGCTAGTGGGGCTGCCATCGCGCCAAGCCCCGGGACAAACTTAGAGAAGAGCAGGGTGTATGGTCCACGGCGATAGAAGTAATCAGCCGAACGAAAAATGCACTGCTCTGGATTCGTCGTCAGTCTGCAAAGGAACGCGAGAAGCCACCAGCCTGTGAACCGCCCTCCAAGGTACAGAAGCGTATCTCCGATGCTCGCCGCGAGCCACACAAGCGGCAGAAGATACACAAGGCTCAGATGGCCGCCGTGAGCAGCAGCACCTGCGATCAGCAGGGCCACCGATATCGGCATCGGAAGACCAGTGCACGCGAGAAAAGTGAGTGCTGCGGTTGTGATGTATGCGTGGTGCTCGATAAGGCCGCTAAGGCCCATTGCTCCGCTCCGTCGATTACCGTACCCATAGGATGCACGTGCTGCATCATTGCATTGCGGAAACCTAGCGCTCTCAGAAGTCCACGCGCAAACCAAGTTGCAGGTGACGCTCCTTGCTCGACTGTGCCGAGGACGAAGTGAGCGTTCCGAAAGGACGACTGTTTAGGCCCTCTGAGGCGATCGCAGCCGCATCCTGGTAGATAAGCGGTGTAGCTCCATTGGCCGGGGCGCCCACAAGAAAGGCTCGCTCCGTCGTCGCAGTGTAATTCACGTGATTGATCAGATTAAATGCTTCAACGAAGGCTTGCAGATGAACTGTCTCTGACAAAGGCAGATCGCGCGACAAACGAAAATCCAGATTTGTCGTATGTGGCAGGCGAAGCGTATTGCGGCCGACGGTCGGCAGGTAAAGACTTCCTCCAGACCCATTGATACTTTCGTGTCCACCTACAAGGCGGGTACCGCCGAAGATGTTATACGAGTATGGTCGACCGCTTATCTGACTGAAAACGGGCGCAATCAACCAACCGGCAGCCAGGTGCTGGAGAAAAGCCGAAGAGACCGAGGCTTTCGGTTCCCAGGTCGCGCTTGCAACGATCTTGTGGGGAAAGTTGTGGTCAGAGAGCGCTTTGTCATAACGAATCTGAAAGGGATCCAGTTGACCGCTCGTGCGCGGAACCGAGCTGGAGCTCTGGCCAAAATCGATCGACTTGGACCATGTCCAACTTGCCCGGAACGTAAGACTGTTCTGCGACCTATGGCGTGCCTCCAAGATCATCGCGTTGTACGTGGCGTTTGCATTCGAGGTGATGGCGGTGACTGGTCCGAAGCTGTTGTTCACCCTCTGCGTATACACAGGCAACGTGAAGACGTCGCCGTCTCGAACGCCAATCGTGCTCTTACCACCTTGGATCCGGAATGTTCGCGTCTCCACGGAGGGTGCTATGTTGATGTCGACGGAGTTTGGAAGCTGGTGGTCAAGGTTGATGAGATAGCTCGCGCTCATCGTGGCGACATGACCAAGCTCACGCTCGAGAGAAAAAGCTCCCTGCTGCACCACCGGTAGGCGAAATCGCCGGTCAAAGACGGTGATCGACGTTGTTGCGGAGATCCCCGAAGGCGGGGCCGCGGTAAAGTCGCACGGGTAGCCGAACCCCTGGTTCGCAACCTGAGGACACCCCGTAACGGTCGTTGACAGGATCCGAACGCGAGTAGTCGAGGTTGCAAGCCCCGTATCGACTAGGGCCGACCGGATCGTCGCTCCAGGAAGACGACCGACATACAGGCCATACGCAACTCTGATCGTGCCCCGGCGCTGCCCGAACGGTTGCCAAGCAGCTGCAATTCGAGGGCCGAAGTTGTTCCTGTCCTCAGGAAACACGCCCGTTGCCCCACGGGCGGAAAAGATACCGTCAACTGCTCCGTTCGGCGGTTGCGGGATCGGCAGCAGCTCATACTCGTATCGAAGGCCGACGCTCAATGACAGAATCTCGCTCAGACGCCACCGGTCCTGGAGAAAGCCGGCAAACTCCTGGGTGGAGAAAATGGCAGTCTGCCGACCAAACGTCTGGGAGAACGATCGAAAACAGAAGTCATGAATGGTCGAATGGATCGAAGGACAGCCTCCGTTGGGATAAGTGTTTACGTTGAAGGTGAAGTCCGTAATCCAGTCCGCCAGCCCACCGGCTCTGCCGTTGGTCGTGCCGCTATCATAATGGTAGGTACCGGATGCGTTCGTGAGGGAGTCGGTGAAATCGCGAACGAAGCTGTAGTCGAAGCCCGCCTGAACGAGGTGCCTTCCGTGAACGAGCGTTGCGATCTCGTTGACTTGGAAGCGATGCTCATCCGGAGCTGCTCGCCTCCCAATGGAGGCTGGCGTCCCGAAGTTGAAGCCTTGCGGTCCAATCGCGATCTCAGGGGAAAGCCCGTCCGGGGCGATGGTGGATTCCTGCGCCAATGGCACCTGCGGCTGCTCGGAGTGAAGATCGTGGCTGTACTGCAGACGAAGTTCGTTCGAGAACACGGTGTCACGAGAGTAGAGCCACCGCGTCAGGATCGAGTCAGTCAAGATATTCTGACTACCGAAGCTTCGGATGCCGCGATTGACAACAGGGTCTGATCGAAGACCGGCGGGAGAGCTGAACCTGGATCGGTTGTACTGAGCTCCGAGATGATTCCTCGCATTGAGCGGACCATCGATCTTCAGGAAGTTGACCGTCTGGTCCGCTCGGCGGGTGACCGTACCCGTGAGACTGTCGAGGTAGGTGAGAGCGGCATCAATCTTCGCTGAGGTCACGCCGCGATTCCCGAGCAAAGCATGTTGCGTCGCGGTCAAGGTATAGAAGGCTGGGTTTTCTGGCGACGAGACGCCCGGGAAGCTTCGGCGTTGGGCATCAAAAGCATAAAAATAGTAGAGCCGTCCGGAGAGGCGCTTCGGGAGAAGGGGGCCGCCTACCGTCCCCCCAAACTGCTGGCGTCGATCGTCGGGCTTTACCACGCCGCTCGTGGTTACACCCTGGCTATAGTGCGTCACGATGGAGAACGGGTTCGTGGCAGCCCAGGCGCTCTCGCGCACGAGGTAAAAGGCTGAGCCGTGAAGCGTGCTGGTCCCACTCTTCGAGACAGTAGTGACGACGCCGCCCGCCGCGTGCCCGTACAGGGCGGAGTAGCTTTGCCCCTGCACGCGGAACTCCTGGACGGCAGCCTGGGAGAAGGTGAACTCCGCGCCGGGACGCCGCCCACCACCGGAACCCGAGGAGAAGTCCCGGCCAGAGCTCTCTCCAGCCGACCGTCCCTCCGAGGCTGATTCCTCCTCCGTCTCCGGCCCTGAGTCGGTGCCGCTCCCATGCGGCGCGGCGTTGAAGCTCTGATCGTCATCGCCGCCGTCGATGCGGCTGGAGTTCTGCGTGGGGGCAAGACCGCGAAAGCTAAGCAGACCCACATCGTCCGAGGTGGACCCTTCGTTCGCCTGTGGCGTAAGCAGAGCGAAGCTCTGCCAGCGTCGGCCGTCCACCGGAAGATGCCTGAGCTCTGGCGAGGAGATCACCGTCTCAGTCGAAGAGGGTGGGTCATCGACGTCACTCGAGGGCTCTGCGGTTACGAACACACTGGTTTCGACCACGAAGCGCGGGAGCGTCGTCTGGACGCGGGCTATTTCGCCAAGTTCGACCAGAACCTTGCTGATATGTGCGGGCTGAAAGCCAGGGCTGGTGATGTCGAGGTGGTATTCGGCTGGGGGGAGGGAGGGGGCGAGGAGTTCGCCCTTCGCGTCGGTCTGGAGGGTGATCCGAAGGCCGCGAGCCGCGTCGACGATCTCCACCTCCGCGGCCCGGATCGGGTGACCGAGGGCGTCGAGCACACGTGCACGGATGGCGCCTGTCGTGGCACTCTGTGCGGAGAGGGACTCCAAGCGCCCGAGGAGAATACCTCCCAACAGCGCGAGTCGCGTGACGGCCAGGAGAATGCTCCGGCCCAGGCTTCCACTCGCGTGCGTCCCTGAAACTTCCATGCTGTCCCCGATGCTCGGCTAACTGCGGGCAGCAGCAGAGTAGAGCACCGAGGACCGATATGGGAATGTATCTTTCGTGTCAGAAGGGGATGGATATCTGCATTCTGGCATACGGCGTGCCCAGCCGGGGTCCACCGAGCTATCGGGAGTTCTGTGAATCGAGGAAGGGGTACCCTCCCCCCCCGTACTTTGGTACCAAAGTCTTCGAAACATTGAGCTTAAGTCTGGGGGTACTTCATCCACAGAGACCAGGGCCCGGCGCGAAGCGCCGGGCCCTGGTCTGTCGCTCTATTCAGTATACGAGGCTGCCTGGGGTAACTACGCCAGGAACCTCGCTGTCCATCTCCTTAGAACTCCACCCGGAAGCCGAGCTGGACCTGCCGGACGCTGTAGACCAGGTTGCTGTTGCCGCTGGTCCGAACACCGAAGGTGGTGTTGTAGGTCAGCAGATTGGCCGGGTTGGGGTTGCTGGCGGTGGCCGCCGTGCCGCTGTAGGAGTAGGCGCCGGTGTTCACTCCACTAACGTTGAGGTGGTTGGCAATGTTGAACGATTCTCCGAGCAGCTCGATCTTCGCGCGATCGGCGACGTTGAAGCGCTTCGAAAGCCGCAGATCGAGTACCTGCGTCGTTGGCTGCTTGAAGAAGTTTCGGGCGTAGCCGGGTACGCGGTTCGCGCCGCCAGCCCCGTTGATCGAGGAGCCGATGGCAGCGAGGCCGGAAGAGGTGACGCTGCTAGTCGAGACCTGGAGGTTGTTGGTGGAGCCGCTCGCGTTATAGGAGTACGGGAGGCCAGTCTGCCCGGCATAGCTGGGCGAGACCTCAAAGTCGTTGAGCAGGCGGCCAAGGATGCCGTGGAAGGGTGACGGTGTCTGGTAGACGGCGAACATGACGAGGCGATTCGGGACATTCTGGTTGGAGTTGCCGTAGTCCAGGCGGAGATTGCGCGGGTCGAGAAGGAGATTGGTGGAGGTGAAGGTCGTGTTGTTTTCGCCGTAGTCGAGCGCATGGGACCAGGTGTAGTTGATGTCGAACTGCAGGTTGCGGTTGAGGTGATGGACAAGGTGGCCGACGAGCGCCTCGTAGTTGGAGTTGACGCCGCTGAAGATGTCGGTGGTGGAACCGAAGTTGGGGTTTGGCCGGCCGTTGGCGGTGTTGAGGCGACCGTAGAAGGGGAAGCTGAGGACGGTGCCGGGAGCGATGGGGCCGATGCGGTTGGGATCGGAGACAGTGTAGGAGATGGTTCCGTTCGAGGCCGGGAGGTTGGTATCGACGAAGTCGGGGAGGCGGCGGCCGAACGCACCAAGCCAGGAGACTTCGAGCGTCGTGTTCCAACCGAGATCCTGGGAGACGGTCAGGTCCGCCTGTTGAATCTCCGGCACCTTGAAGTTCCTGTCGAAGTAGTAGACGGCGGTCGCGCCGCCCGGCTTGATGGCCGGGTTCAGGATGGCCGGAAAGAGCGGGCCCGCGATGGTGGCACCGTTGGCAAGCTGCACGGGAGTGGCGCTGTTGGGGATAGAGATGGAGAGCTGTCCGGCCGAGTTGCCGGTCTGCGCGAGGGCGTTGTAGATGGTGGAGTTGATGGCGCGCGCGAAGAACTCGCCGTAGCCACCGCGCAATACCGTCTTACCATTCCCCAGGACATCGTAGGCGAAGCCGACGCGTGGGCCGATGTTGCTCTTGTTGCTGGGGAAGGCGGAGGTGGAGCCGTTGATCGATGCATCGACTGCGGGGTTTGGGATCTGCGGCGTGGGAAACTGCTCGTACTCGTACCGCACACCCAGGGTCAGGCTGAGGCGTGGGCGGACTTTCCACTCATCCTGGATGAAGAAGGCGTAGTCCTTGGTCTGGAACTCGAAGCCTTGCGGACCGAAGCCCTGGGTGTAGTTGGTGTAGCACTCCACGGGCGTTGCTACCTTGTTGATCGTCGTGCTGCAGCCTTTGGTCTTGTTGAGGTCGGTGATGTACTCGACGTAGGGCGTGAAGTTGGAGCCACCGTAGGAGTAGCCGCCATACTGCCCGAAGAGATTTTCGCTGAGGTCGTTGGTGTGGATGAAATCGACGCCGAACTTGAGGTTGTGATTTCCGCGAACGAGGTTGAGCGTGTCGGAGATCTGATACCGGCGCTCATCCGGGTAGGCGGGCCGGTTGAGAAAGGTGGGTGTGCCGATTTGAACGCCGTTGGTGATGTTGACGTTTGGAGCGATGCCGTAGGGGTTGTTTGCGGCGGCGTTGAGCAGGGTGGTCTGCTCGTAGGGCGTGGCGTTCTGGTTGGTCTCGTACTCGAAGTCGCGGCCGTACTGGTAGCGGATCTCGTTGCTGAGCGCCGGCGTAATGATGGTGTCCAGCTTGGCGACGCCGAAGGTCGCCTTGACGTAGTCGTTGCCGAAGCTGGCGATGCCGTTGCTGATGGCTGAGGTTCCGGTCTGGATGCCGGCGGGTGAGGTCCAGCGGAGACGGTTGAGCTCTGCGGACGCGTGATTTTTGCCGTTGATCTGCCAATCGACCTTGGGGAAGAAGATGTTCTGATCGCCGGTGCGCGGCGTCGTGCCGGTGACGGCGTTCAGGCCCGCGATGCCGTTGGTGTAGGTGGTGACGGCCGCGGCGTACTGGGCCGGGGTGACACTCTTGGTGGATCCGGGGGTGCCGTTGAGATTGGCTGCGAGCTGGCAGACTGCGGAGTCGATGGCGCTGAGGGCTTGCGCGCTGGAAGTGGCTACGGGCGAGGCGCAGGTGGTGCCGGAGGGCAATGCGGTATCGGGTGTGGTGTAGAAGAAGGCGGGGTTGCCGGGTGCGCTAACGCCGGGGAAGTTGCGCAGGAATTTGTCGAAGGCAAAGAAGAAGAAGAGCTTGTCCTGGAGGATGGGGCCGCCGATGCCGATGCCGGCCTGCTTGCGCCAGTCCTTTGGCTTGAAGACCTGGCTCTGAAAGGCGACCGGGCTGGCGCTGACCTGGACGGCGTGCGTGGTGAAGGGGTTCTTGGCGCCCCAGCCGGCGTCGCGATCGTAGAAGTACGCCTCTCCGTGGAACTGGTTGGTCCCGCTTTTGGTGACGGCGTTGACGACGCCGCCGGCGGATCGGCCGTACTCGACCGAGTAGTTGGAGGTGTTGACCTGGAACTCTTGAATGGAGGCCTTGGCGGTGGAGTAGCCGACGCGCGTGCGGCCGCGCTCCTCAGAGAAGAAGGCCTGGTTGTCGTCTGCGCCGTCGAAGGTGACGTTGTTGAGCAGGGTGCTCTGGCCGCGGAAGCTGAGGAGACCGAAGCCGTTGGCATCCGCGACGACTCCGGGCGTGAGCAGGGCATAGCTGGACCAGCGGTAGTTGTTGACGGGAAGATCTTCGAGGATGCGCTGGTCGATGGTGGTCGAGAAGTCGGGCGAGGTGGTGTTGATCATCGGGGCGGAGCCGCTGACCTCGACCGTCGTGGCCGAGGAGCCGATGGTGAGCTTGGGCTGTACGTCGCTGAGCTGGCCAACGCTGACGAGAACGTCGGTGGACCGGAAGGTGTCGAAGCCGCTTGCAGAGACGGTAACCGTATAGCTGCCCGGCTGCAGGTGGATGACACGGAAGTATCCGGAGCCGTCGCTGGCGACGGCCTGCTCGGCGTTGGTGCCGTTTGAGTGCACGAGGATCGTTGCCTTGGGAACGACGGAGCCGGTGCGATCCTCCACCGTTCCGCCGATGGCTCCGTCGACTGCGGACTGCGCGTTTGCTGTCAGTGCGGTGGAAAGAGCGAAGGCTGCGAACGCAATGGTGCTGAGGACTTTGTGGGACATACTGTGGCTCTCCTAAGGGCAGAACTGTAGGCAGATTCTTGCTGGGCAGCCTTGGCGGTCAGGCGGCTTTATCGATGTTGATCGTGAGGCTTGGGTGTAGTCAGTCTGTTAGCAGGCAGTTACAGGCTCGTAAATGCGGCGTTGACGAGGGCTTTCGTTCACCTTACATAGAGGTCGAATTGACCGTATAACAATCCGGTATCGTGTGAGTGGATGCGGGCAGCTGCGAGCGGGACGACCCGGCGGGCAGGAGCTGAGGTCGCTGAAAGCGCTGGCAGTTACACTAGACACACAGTGTTTATCGATGAAGCGAGAATTCGGATCAAGGCGGGAGACGGCGGGAATGGGTGTATGGCGTTTCGCCGCGAAAAGTTTGTGCCCCGGGGCGGGCCCTCGGGAGGAGACGGTGGACACGGCGGCGACATCCTGATGTCGTCCTCGTTGAGCCACAACACACTGGTTCATTTCCGCTTCAATCCGGAGTACAAGGCGCAGCGTGGTGGACACGGGCTTGGCTCGAACTGCTCCGGCTTTGCGGGCGAGCAGACGACCTTGAAGGTGCCGGTGGGAACGCTGCTGTATGACGATCTGACGGGCGAGTTGATCTTCGACTTTGCGCGGCCGAATGAGACCATCATCATCGCCAAGGGGGGACGTGGCGGACGGGGAAACCAGCATTTCGCGACCAGCACCCATCAGGCTCCGCGCGAGCATGAGCTTGGGCGAGCCGGGGAAGAGCGCGCCTATCGGCTGGAGCTGCGGCTGCTAGCCGATGCCGGTCTGGTGGGGTATCCGAATGTGGGTAAGTCGACGCTGATCTCACGGCTCTCCGCCGCAAAGCCAAAGATTGCCGATTACGCCTTTACCACGCTCGAGCCCAACCTCGGTGTGGTGTCGGTGGGGGAGTGGCCTCACGAGCAGTCCTTCACCGTCGCGGACCTGCCTGGGCTGATCGAGGGGGCTCACCTGGGCGCGGGCCTCGGCATACAATTTCTCAAGCACATTGAGCGGACGAGCGTCATCGTGCATCTGGTCGATGTCTCCGACAGCACGGAGCGCCCGAACCCGGTCGATGACTTCAAGGTCATTACGGAAGAGCTGCGGAGCTTCGATCCAGCCCTGGCTGAGCGACCTACGGTGCTGGTTGCCGCAAAGGCGGATGTCGCGAATCTTGAGAAGCTCAAGAAACTCACTGCCATGGCGAAACGCCGCAAGCTGCCCTTTTTTGCGATCTCGGCCGTCACCGGCGAGGGCGTGGAAGCGTTGAAGTTCGCGTTGGCGGAGATGGTCGCGACCCACCGGCCCGTTCGGATACAAGACGAGAGATCCGAACCGCCATCTCGGCCGAGTCACCCGCCACCTCCAAGTTCGGTTCGCGGTCGAGCGACCTAGCCGGGCATGATGGGAGATCTTCCACGCGATTCGTCCGAGGTACAGCAACGGATCGCCCTCTTCGGCGGGAGCTTCGACCCACCGCACCGGGGTCACCTCGCGATCGCGAGAGCTGCTGTCGACGCACTGTCGCTCGATGTTGTGCTTTTCGCCCCAACAGGGCGGCAGCCGCTGAAACCGAAGGGCGCTTCGGCCTCGTTTGCTGATCGTATCGCGATGGTGTCGCTGCTCTGTGCGGCTGAGCCCGGGTTTACCGTGTCGATGCTCGACGCGCCACGAACGGATGGAAGGCCGAACTACACAGTGGAGGCCCTTGAAGCGATCCGAAGCCGTTCTCCGGAGGCACGGCTTTTCGCGATTGCAGGGGCAGACAGCTTCCTCGAACTGCCTCGCTGGCATCAATCTCAACGCCTGCTGGAAATGGCAGAGTGGATCGTCGTCAGCCGGCCTGGCTTTTCGCTCGAAAGGCTCTTCGACACGCAACCTCTTAGCGTTGCGAAGTCGCAGGTACACGTCCTGAATGGCGTGCAGGAGAGTGTCTCTGCAACGGATCTACGCAAAAAACTGGCGGCGGGCGAGGACTGCGCAGCCCTTGTCTCGCCTCACGTGATGGCATACATCCGAGAGCACCGCCTGTATCTCGCATAGGGTACCCTCGACTCTCCACCTGAGCCGGCAGGCGATACCATGTCGTACAAGGAGATTCATGCCGACCATTGAAAGCTATCAGTTACTGCTTGCCGCTGCTGCGGCTTGCGAAGACAAGAAGGCCGAGGACATTCGCATTCTGGCTCTTGACCCAAATGAGAGCGGACTCTCCGATTTTTTCCTGATCTGTAACGGAACCAACGACCGCCAGAATGTTGCGATTACCGATGAGATTGAGATTCGGCTCAAGCGGGAGTACGGGGTCTACCCGAACTCGGTCGAAGGGCGTCGGCAGGGTGAGTGGGTCCTGATGGACTATGTCGATTTCATCGTTCATGTTTTTTCCGCTGAGAAGCGTGCCTACTACGGGCTGGAAAGGCTGCGCAAGACGGCTGTCACGGTAAGTGTCGATGACCTCAGCGCGGAGTTGAAGCGCGCGACCGCGACCAAGGTAAAGGCGTCCAGGGGCGCCGGTATGAGAACAGGCGGGGAAGCGCCAGTTGGGCCTGAGGCAGGGCCGAAGGATCCGGCTACAGGCCAGGCTGGCAAGCCTTCACGGACAAAGGCATCGAAGAATGTGCCCGCAAAGACAGCCGCTAAAACCGGGAAGGTTGCGAAGACCGCATCGGCAAAGGTGGCTAAGCCAGTGGCGGGAGCAAAGTCGATTTCCGCGAAGCAACGCGCTCCGAAGAACACAGAGTGAGGTTTCAAACACTCGTTAAACACAAGAGGAGACCGGATAGCCTCCTCTTGTGTTAAAGCTACAAGCTCGACTAGAAGTTCAGCTTGAGCTGGAACTCGGTGGAGCGAGCGCCGCCCTGGTCGGAGGTTCCCGAGCCACGCTGCACACGTTGCGCTTCGACCAGACCGGCGCTCGGTCCATTAAGGCCACCGCCATCCAGAACGCCAGTAGCCGTCGGAAGTGGGTTGAAGTTAGAGAAGTTGCCGACGTTATAGAACGCGATTGCCGGCTCAAGGCTCAGCCCCTCGTGGAAGCGATTCAAGCGAATCGGATACGAGAAGTTGACGTCAACCGAGCGGAAGTAGCTGTTCTCTGCTGCTACTGCTTGCGGGACCTGCGCGATCGGCTGCTGAACACCGCCTATCGCGAATAGTTGACCAGGAGTGAACAGACCGGCGTTGACCAGAGCCTGACCTGCCGGGGTCAAGTTACCAGCGTATTGCGAGTTGTAGCGGCTAATGAGCTTGTTTAGATCCTTCCCTTTGTAATGACGCATGTAGTCGCCAGGATTCGTCCCTGGAACGATATCGCCCGTCGTGCCGTCGCCGGTGGCGTCCGATTGGAAGATTCCGCCAGCGGTGGTTCCGTTCGAGCTAGGATTAAGGGTTAGGTTAAGAGGTGGCGCGGTATACACGTGGCCGATGATACCGATTTGCGGTCCATACTTGGGCACAACGGAGCCGCCAAACGACAGGATATGCGTGTGATCGAGCCCGGCATAACCGATGTACCGGGTTGGATTGTCTTCATCGTAGGAAGCTGCCGTGAAGTACTGGTCGCCAGCGTTTTGACTGCTTGCGGTGGAGACGACGCGCGAATAGGAGTAGGCAACCTGGAAGTTAGTCGCCTTAAGGCCGGGAGCGGGATGACTTTTCTGCTCGCGGAAGAGTACCTGCAAAGCGTCGTAGCCGGATCGTCCGACTGGCAGGATGAACGAGCCCACCCCGACGTTCGGGTTGATTCCGGGAAATGCTGCTCCGGTGGCTGGTGTCAACCCTGACAGGCTTGCCGGGCCACTTGAGAGCGCCGTCACACCTGAGTCCAGATTATTTCCTGCAAAATCGAAGATGCTGGCATGGGCCGCGATGGCACAGTTGATGGCAGCGGAGCTGGATCCCCCAGCGCAACCGAACTGCTGTGCCGTTGCAGCGATCGCATGAGCGGCAGCATCGGCCCGCAGGGTGCGCGCCGCGCCGACGTGGTTGACATCGACCGTCTGACCTAGCTTGAGACTGGAGTTATGTACGTAATCCACGCTGAGGACGCCGCCCTTGAGAATCTCACGTTGTACGCCGCCGTTGTACTGAATGGCATACGGTGTGCGATAGGGAGCACCATAGGCTCCCGCGACCTGCAGCGTGTTGCCGACGTAAGGTCCATTTTTCGCTGCACCTGCCGCGATGGCAGCCGCCTGGTACTGCTTCTGGAGATTCACGAAGTGGGGAGCGCTCTGTGCGATCGGCTGGGCGCAAAGGGTGGCAAAGCTTATGCCGTCGACGGAGGTGAGTTGGGTCCCGTTGGCAAGCAGGAAGGTTGTCTGGCCTTGGCAAAGCAGATGCGACGTGTCGTTGAAGAGGCCAGTCTTCAATACATTGCTGCGAGCGTTCAGGGTGTTGTTGAAGACATCACTTTCATAGAAGATGCCGATGCCAGAGCGAAAGACAGTCTTGTGATCTCCAGGGCTGAAGGCGAACCCGACCTGCGGTCCGAAGTTGGCGTAGGGCTGGTGAACCTTGGCTCCGATGCCTGCCTGAAACTGATCCAGCAGCGGGGCGGAGCCGGTGCATGGGGCAGCTGTTCCAACGCCCGCTACTGCATCCGAGCAGGGGATCACTGGAATGTCTTGATTGGCGCGCCCGGTATCGACGCTCCAGCGAAGACCGGTCGTGAGCGTGAAGGATGGGGTAACCTTCCAGTTGTCTGAGACATACGCACCCTCGCGCCAGTCGGTAAGTCCGCCTCCGGCCAGACCGAAACCAGGGATCTCGGTGTTGAAGCCCAGACCGTTTCCAAACCGAATATTCGATGGATGATAGCTGTTGATGGGATCGTTGGGGTTGGCACCCGTAAGCAGAGTCGATTTGGTTATGGTTGCGCGTGGCGCAAGCTGGAGGAAATTAGCGAAGCCGCCGCTTAGGATTCTGTTGATACTGTAGCCATAGCGAACGTTGTGAGCGCCCTTGGTCCAAGATCCGTCGTAGCGAAACTGCTTGTCGGATTGATACGTGGCCTGTGGAGCATCGACGTTCGGTCCGGAGAACAGATTCTGGGCGATGTAGCGGAAGTTGAATCCAGGGATGCCGTTGTAGACGCTGGTATTCCCGGCGGTGTTATCGCCGAGCAGGTTGTGGAATTTCTCGTAGCTTCCACGGAAGGAATGGGTGAACTTGCCTTTCGCGAAATCGGCACCGCCAGCGATGCCGGGCGTGTTGTCGCGGTTGGCATAGAGCTCGTACCCGGCTCCGAAGTTCGACACCGAAGAGTCTACGTTGTAGTTGACTCGAGCAAAGTAGTGCCCGGTAAAGGGTCCGCTATAGTCCAGACGAATCGTCGAGTATGTCTCTCGATATGGAGATGGCAGCCTGGAGTACTGCGTCTGAATGGCCCCAAAGAGTGGCCCAAGCGTCAGGGCGTTGGCGGAGTCCTGCTTGATACGCTCGGCGTTGCCGAAAAAGAAGAGCTTGTCCTTGATGATGGGACCGCCGACGCTGCCGCCGAACTGGTTGCGCTGGAAAGGGACGTCGTTGCCGCCGGCCGTCCGGGCGAAGACGGCACGGTGATCCTGGAAGTAGTAGAAGAGCTGGCCATGATAGTTATTCGTGCCGGAGTTTGTTGAGACGAGGACCTGGCCGGTGGACGTGACATCGCCGGAGACATCCTGGGTGGAGCGGTTGAGCTGGAACTCGTTGATGGCGCCCTGGGAGACGTTGAAGATCGTGGTTCCGACATTCTCGTCGGTAATGTCCTGGCCGTCGAGGAGGATTCGGGTGGTGCGTCCTGAGACGCCAGAGACGGAGATGGCGGAGTAGCCGGCCTTGGTCGGGTCGAACGACTCGCCGCTTTGGAGGATGACGCCCGGCTCAATCTGGGCCAGATCGAGGAAGTTCCGGCCATTGACCGGAAGCGTGTCGATTTGCTCCTTGGTGATGACGTCGCTCACGCCTGCCTGGTCGGTGTTGACCTGGAGCGCACCGGCGTTGACTTCGACCGTCTCGGAAGATTGGCCGATCGTCAGCTTGAAGTTACCGCTGGTCACGGTGCCGGTACGGACGACGGTCTTGACTGCGAGCTTCTGGAAGCCCGGAGTCACAACATCGACCTCGTAGTTTCCGGGGTTCAAAGGTCCGATGCTGTAGAAGCCCGCAGAATCCGTGGTCAGAGTTTTACTGGAGCCAGTGTCAGTTCCGAGAACGGTCACTGCGGCGTTCGGGACAACAGCTCCTGAGGCGTCCGTGATCGTACCCTGGATGGATCCACCGTTTACCGAGATCGCCTGGCTGATGCTCATCGACGTCATCGCAAACATGACGAGCACGAGTCCGAGTAGCTTCTTCATGTAATCCTACTCCTTAGTAGCTGAATCTAAACTGTAAGAGGGAAGGGAAGCCCCGCGCCACATGAGCGCCGTAGAGACACCGCACACACGTTTTTAGTAAGAGACTTGCAATTGGCAGGCCAAAGTCGCGGATCAACCTCGTGCCCAGGTACAAAGTTAGGGCTGCAGCTTCGCATTATGTACAAGTTGACCAGTAGAGGGCGGTTAGTCAGAAAGTCGATGAGATCTGCGAAGACGTTTCCTATGGCTATGATCCAGCATCTCCCGAAACGGAGGAGTGCCTTTCAACTTCTGCTGTTGTGGCTGATCCGAAGATCCCGAAAACAGAAGAGCGAAACGTATTTGCATAGAAAGGCATTCGCCACGGGAACGATGCCCACGAGGGCACCAGAACCCAGGGATGAGGTATCAACGTGAAGATCTCGTTGGTTTCGATCGGCACCCGGACCGGCCGGGGGAAGCGCGAAGGAGAAGAGTTGCTGGTGCAGGACTACCTGAAGCGGGCGAACCGCTTCGCGCCCAGTGACAGCTCGTGGGTGGAGTCCGACAGCGCCTTCTGGGGAAAGGTGGCCGGCTCACATGGCCGGACCCTTACGAAGGTGATCCTGATGGACGGGGTCGGGCGTTCGCTCACCTCGTGGGAGTTTGCTGCATACCTTGGCGACCTTCGCGATCGAGGAACGCAGCAGGTGATCATAGGTATCGGTGGGGCAGATGGTTGGGGAGACGAGTCCCGCGGTCGATCGGACCTCGTTGTTTCGCTCGGCTCGATGACACTTCCGCACGCCCTGGCCCGGGTCGTAACGGCAGAACAGATCTATCGCGCTCTGACCATTCTGGCCGGCCATCCATATCACTGCGGACACTGATGCTCCCGCGCCGGCCATCAATCGGCGCATGATGCGCTAAGGAGCGATGGTGCGATGAAGTAAGGAGAGGGTACCTTCGCAACGCCCCCTCTCCTACCACAGCGTGCAGCTAGAAGATGAATTTCGCAGCAAGTTGAAGCTGGCGGTTGTTCCCCGGCAGTGGCCCGTTCTTCTGGATCTGCGCGAATGGCGTTTTCTGCACGTCATTCGCGCCGTTCAGCAGAAGATAGCTGTTGGCGTGATTGAGCACGTTGTACGCCTCACCACGCAGTTGCAGGCTGTACCGCTCGGTCAGGATGATCGACTTGTTCACGTCCATGTTGAAGGTCAGGTTCCCCGGACCGCGAAAGGCATTCCTGGCCGTCATTCCACCGGGAAAGGTGTCGATTCCACCGACGATCGTTGGCAGATCGGCTCGTCCAATCTTCGGATCAAGGTAGGTCCCGTATGCTGCGGTGTTTCGGACGTTGGTGGGATTTCCTTTCGCATCCGGAGGACCCGGAATGAGATAGGTGGGAAAATTGATGTAGGCAAAGGTATCCGGAGCATTGGGCACGGGGACCGAATTGCCCGTGCGCTTGAAGGCCGGTGTCTGGTTGAAGCGTGCACGCGGGCAGGCCGTATCATTCGGCAGGCCGCAGTCGTACATGGTGAAGGGGGTGCCGGTCTGCGCGGAGAAGATGGTGCCGATCTCCCAGCCCGCGAGCGCGGCCCGCGTCACGCCTGTAAAGCGATTCCCATACGGAATTGCCCACACGGTCGAAACAACGATGCGGTGTCGCACGTCGAAGTCCGAGTTTCCATGATCGAGCCCGTGGTTGAAGGGATCGAAGTAGGCGACACCGCCGACGTCCGCGTTTGATTGACCGTCGGTAAAGGTGGAACTGGTGTTGTCGGTGGAGTGCGAAAAGGTGTAATTCGTTGTGAGCGTCAGCCCCTGCTGAAAGAGGTTGGAGCCGCGCACAAAGACATTTACGCCGTCGTAGTAGCTGTCGCCGTCGGCGCCACGTACGTTGATGGAGGTGTACTGGGGATTGAGGCGGTTAGTATTGGTGAGCTTGGCCGGGGAACCGACACCTTTTGTATAGAGCGGCGCGTCGTTCTCGTAGACCTGGCCGTAGTAGGGGCGGTATAGTGGCGATCGAGTAGTTGTGAATGCCACGCTCGCCGGTGTACGCGAGACCGGAGGTGAGGGTTGCGTTGACCTGGTGCTCGACCGAGAGGGTATAGAACTGGTTGTAGGCGGGCTTGATCCTGGGATCGACGGCACGAACCGTCCCGGGCGGGATACCTTTGGAGACACCGGCCAGGCCACTGAACTGACCGAGCACTCCGGTGCTGATGGGGATGGGCGCGCCCGTATCCGTATTAGTGAAGCTGATTGCGAGCTGCGCCGGAGGATTGAGCGCGACGTTATAGGTAACGTTGCCGAAGTTGCGCTCATAGCTAATGCCGTAGCCGCCGCGCAGGCTTGTCTTTCCATCGCCCGAAAGGTCATAGGCAAAACTCAGCCGCGGTGCGAACTGCTTGTAGTTGGTGTTCCACAGCTTGCCTCCGGGATTCTGAACGCCCGCCGGTGCTGGATCGTTCACGCGGAGGATCTTGCCGGCGCGTATTCGATCCTGCAGCGAGCCCTGCGTCCCGAAGTAGAAGCTCGAATCGAGTGCAGCGTTTTTATTGTGCTGGGTCCCGTAAACCTCGTAGCGGAGGCCGGCATTCAGCGTCAGCCGGGGCGACACCTTCCAGGCGTCGTTGAAGAAGCCGGCGAACTCGTTATAGCGATTGGAACGGCTGAAGTTCGGCTGGGCGATGGGCGTCGTCAGCGTGCAGGAAGGGTCGAGCGGAGCACCGCCCGAGCCAGGGGTCGCGCCAGTGATCAGATCCTTGACACAGGGGAACTTGCCCTGCGGGTTCAGGTTTGCCTGGAAGTAGTTTGAGACTCCGGCATGCAGATTGACGAGTGCGTTCGATGTTCCCGAGGTAACGAGCGCCTCCTGGGCATTCTCGTAGATCGCGAAGGTGTGATTGTCGCGGATGTAGGTGTATTGCCCGCCGAACTGGAGGGTGTGGCGTCCTTTGGTATAGGTTGCCACGGGGCTGATCTGGATGTTGTTTTGCGGCCCACCTGACGGCAGACCGTTACCCGCATTGTTTTCGCTGTAACCCGGAAAGACCAGGTTGTTGCCTGCGATGTTGGGGGCCGCACCGGAGTTGATAAACAGCGTCGGCCCTGCCGGATTGTCGCCGAGGGGTTGGTTGTTGTTGACCCGCAGGAGCCCGATTTCCACCTGAGTGGTCAATTGGGCGCTGAACGTATGGGTCAGACCGTACTGAGCATTCTGCGACAGCAAGGTCTGCGCCGTGCTGTAGCCCGCGTACGGACTGTTGTTGCCGCCGCCCAGCGGAGTCGCCAGGTTGTAGCGCACATACTGCCCATACATTTGCGTCCTGTCGGTCGGATTGAAGTCAACGCGAGCCAGCGTGTTGTAGGTGTTCTGGGGAGCACCGCCACCGGCATCGATCGGCACGGTGACGTTCACCTGCTGCAACACCGGGAAGGCGTCTGTGAAGACGCCTCCAGGCAGCGCCTCGAGCGCCGTGCGATCGGCGGCGAAGGCAGTCGTCACGCCGCCATTGGCTACGGAGGTGCCCAGCTGACCGAGTGTCAGAATCTTGCCGGTCGGCGCGGCGCTAACCGTTCCGAACTGCTTGAAGAAGGTTTGCGTGTTCGCGTTTGAGGCGTTGATGAAGTCGGCGGTCGGAATGTAGTACTGCACGACGTTGCTGCTGCGCACCCGTAGCCACTCCGTATTTGAGAAGAAGAAGAGCCTGTCCTTGCGGATCGGGCCGCCGATCGAGTGCGAACGAAGCGGTGTTGCGGGATCTTGGGAATCTGCGCATTGTTGTAGTAACTGTTCGACGCGAAGGTGGATGGGCGATAGAACTCGTAGGCTGTTCCGTGAAAGCCGTTTGTGCCCGACTTGGTAAGCACGTTGACGACGCCGCCCGAGGCGCGGCCGTACTCCGGGCCATAGTTCGAAGTCAGGATACGGAACTCCTGGGTGGAGTCAAGCGGGATGACGGTGGCCACGGCGACGCCGAAGAGCTGCGTGTTCTCGAGGCCATTCAGGAGGATCTCCGTCGAGGCGGAGCGGGATCCGCCGACGTTGTAGCCGACGCCGCGCGAGGTCGCACTCGGGTCTGCGGAGACGCTGCCCGAGAGCGCGGCGAGGTCGTACGGATTCCGCGTTTCAGTGGGGAGCTCGAGGATCTGCACCGAGTTGACGACCTGCGAGTTCTCCGCGTTTTCGAGATTGATGCCCGAGAGCGAGTTCGCCGCGACATCGACCGAGGTCGAATTGCTCTTCACCGAGAGCTTCACGTTCACGGTATTCGACGAACCAACCGAGACGTTCAACGTGGCCGTCGAGGTGCCGAAGCCGGGTGCCGTGATTGTGACCTTGTAATCCTGCGGCGGCAGCTGCTGGACCGTGTAGTCTCCCTTGCTTGTCGTTACGGTGTCCCGTATCGCCCCTGTCGCGACGTTGACGACCGTGACCTGGGCCGCGGAGACGACGGCGCCGGACTCGTCTGTAACGACGCCCGAGATGCTTCCGTTTTGACTCTGGCCAATGGCAGCGACGGATCCGGCGAAGAGCAAAAGAAGGACGAGCAGTCTCTGCATGCGGGAGATCTCCTTGGAGCACGTCGAGCGTGGGCTCGATCGAAGCAGTCTGGAATTGTAGGTTCGATTGCAACGTTTGCACTTGGCTTGCCATACCCGCAATTTCGGAATTCACTTGGAAACCCGCGTTCCGAGCGAGAGTTTGCGCGCGCGAAGATGAATTTTGGGTGACTCTGCTCACGCCGACTATGAAAAGCTGGATCGGAGTTCTGCCGCCGCTCACGAGCAAAGGCAGCGATCTGCAGACAGGGGCAGACGGCTTGGAGTCATCGAACCGCTACAATAAATTAGCCCTGACAATATGAGCTGGTTCAAGCGCGAAGCACACGAGATCATCAACACGGACCAGAAGACCGTCCGCACGGAAGGCCTGTGGGTGCGATGCGAAAGCTGTGGCCAGGTCATCTGGAAGGCGGAGCTCGCCGAAAATCTGCAGGTCTGCCCCAGGTGCGGGTATCACTTCAAGCTCGACGCGAAGGCTCGCATCGCGAGCCTGCTCGAGCCCGGCTATGAGCTCGTTGACCTTGATCTCGTCTCGACCGATCCGCTGAACTTCACGGACCTGAAGCCCTACAAGCAGCGGCTTCGCGAAGCCCAAGGAAAGACCGGCCTGAACGACGCGATTGTCAACGCGACCGGCAGGCTGGGTCCGCACCAGATCGTGATTAGCGTCATGGAGTACGGCTTTATCGGCGGAAGCATGGGCGCGGTGGTAGGCGAGACGATCGCCCGCGCAGTTGACCGCTCGCTCGAAACGCGTAGTCCGCTCATCATCATCTCGGCCTCGGGTGGCGCACGCATGATGGAGGGCATCGCGAGCCTGATGCAGCTGGCGAAGATCTCGGCCGGCCTGGCGCGGATGGACGACGAAAAGATTCCCTATATCTCGGTGATGACCGACCCGACGACGGGCGGAGTGACGGCGAGCTTCGCCATGCTGGGCGACCTCAACATCGCCGAACCCGGAGCTCTGATCGGCTTTGCGGGTCCACGGGTCATCGAACAGACGATCCGCCAGCGGCTTCCAGAGGGCTTCCAACGATCCGAGTTCCTTCTTGAACACGGCTTTCTCGACGCGATCGTCGGACGCAAGGCGATGAAGAGCTACCTTGAGCAGGCGCTCGGCTGGATGACGGAGCGAAAGGCGAGCTAGGTGGACAAGGCCCAGCCATCGCGGACAGCGCTCCGCGTGGCGCTGCGCCGGGCGGCGCACCAGATCTACGACGCCCCGCCGCTCGTCTTGGACGATCCTCTCGCCGTCAGGATTCTCGGCACGGAGTACGCCGAAGATCTTCGAAAAACCGAGACAAAACTCAACAAGTTCTTCTCGATCGCATTGCGCGCCTTTCTTGTCGCACGGAGCCGCCACGCCGAGTCCTGTCTTGCACGGGCGGTCGCTGCGGGCGTCCGGCAGTACTGCATCCTTGGCGCAGGTCTCGACACCTTCGCCTACCGCAACCCCCACCCCGGCCTCCATGTCTTCGAGGTCGATCATCCCGCAACGCAGGCCTGGAAGCGTCATCTACTCAGGCAAAGCGGCATCAGCCTGCCTGAGACCCTTTCGCTGGTTCCCATCGACTTTGAGCAGGGGAGCCTTGCCGAGCGGCTGGAGGCTTCGGGTTTCGATCGAGGCAGGCCCGCCTTCTTCGCCTGGCTCGGCGTCGTGCCGTATCTCACGCTCGAGGCCTTCCGACGCACCCTCCGCTTCATCGCCAGCGGCGCTCGCGGAAGCGGTCTTGTGATGGACTACGGCCAGCCCAGGCATGTGCTGCCGCCGCTTGAACAGCTGGCCCGCGACTCCCTTGCCTCGCGCGTCGCGCTCGCCGGCGAACCCTTCCAGCTCTTCTTCACACGGGAAGAGATACGCGGGGAGCTCGCGTGCTTCACCGAGCTCCAAGACCTCGGACGCGACGAACTCAACAGCCTTTACTTCAACCAACGCACCGACAATCTTCGAGTGCGCGGATCGGCTGGGCGTGTCGTCTCTGCCTCCATCGCGTAAGTTGGCGGCAGCGACAGCGGAAGGAGTATGGGAGCTCGCTGCCGCCCCGTTTGATCGCAGACTCGCACCTACTCTGATCGCAGATCGCAGCCCTACTTCGTCGCTCCCGGCTTACCGTCGTCCGGCGACGGCACCGCGTTCGGATAGATTCCCGGGAGCGGAGCTGTGAGCCTCTGCTCGTTCTCCGGATGCGGTAGCGGTTTGCGCGGCATCATCGCCTCGCGCTCCGAGGTGTTGTAAAGGAAGATCGCCTCGACCACCGCGGCCTGCTCGAGGTCGGAGGCATGGAGGCGGTCGTAGGTGTCCATGTTCGAGTGATGCGTCCGCGTTTCGTAGTCCATCGGGTCCTGGATGTACTGGAAGCCCGGCAGGCCGACCGCGTCGAACGACAGGTGGTCCGTGCCGCCGGTGTCGCGATAGCTGATCGTCGAGACGCCAAGGTCAGCGAGCGGAGCGATCCACTGCTTGAAGATTGGACCGATCGCGTAGTTCTGCTGCGTGTACACGCCGCGCACCTTGCCGGTGCCGTTGTCGAGGTTGTAGTAGGCGTCGAGTGTTTCCCACTCATTGGTCGTCGTCAGCGCGCCGTGATGGCCAAGGAAGGACGGCGTGCCCGGAGGGTCCGGCGGATTGGGAGGCGCAAAGGTCCCGAAGTGCTGCTTGACGTAGCCCTGCGACCCGAAGAGCCCCTGCTCCTCACCCGACCAGAGCGCGATCCGGATCGTCCGCCGTGGCTTGACGCCGAGCGCCTTCAGGATTCTGACCGCCTCCATCGCCACGATCGAGCCCGCTCCGTTGTCGGTCGCGCCGGTACCGGAGATCCAGCTGTCGAGGTGCCCGCCGACCATGACGACCTCGTTCTTCAGCTTCGGGTCGCTTCCGGGAATCTCGGCTACTGTGTTGAAGCCGTGCTCGTGCTCACCGGTAAACTTCGTCTCGGTATTGAGTTCGACCCTGACCGGAACGTGGTTGTCCAGCATGCGCGAAAGCCGATTGTAATGCTCGATCATCATCACCGCGTTCGGCAGGGTGACGGCATTCTCCTTCAGCTGCGCATTGCGAGCCAGGTTCGCGCCGTTATCGTCCAAGATGATCCCAGTTCCGCCGCCATCGCTGCTATCCCGCGACGGCGTCAAGATCGCCACCACGCCCTCGGCCGTCATCATCTTCAAAGCAGCCTGGCGCAGCTGCGTCATGCGGAGCCGCTCGGCCAACTGCTGCGCCCGCGTCAACGTGGGAGCACCCGGGCGGCGCGGTCCGTTGTCGTCCGGATAGGTTTCCATTTCGCGCAGATCTTCGGGCGTGTAGCGGTGGAAGAGCGGCTCGGTCAGGTCGGGGGTCGGCCGGCTGGCACCGAGAAGAACAATCTTGTCCGAGAGCTTGCCCTTGAACTTGTCGAGGCTCGCCTCGTCAGTCAGTTCCACATGCACAAGATCGCCGCTGACGGGACCCTGCGTCGCAGGCGACCATGGCGCAGCCTGCGCCCACAGCGGCTCCGGGTCAGGCGAGACCATGCGTACCCAGGTGTTGACCTGCTGCCAGCCCATGCCGAACTCGCCCCAGTCTTCGAGCCGCGCGTTCTCTAGGCCGACCGACGTCAGCGTGTCGCGCGTCCACGCATTCGCCTTCGCCATGTTCGGCGACCCCGTCAGCCGTGGGCCGATGCCGTCGGCCAGCGCGCCCGCAAACTGCATGACGTGCGAGTGGTGGAAGCCCTCATCCCGGATGCGCGCATACATGTTCAGGTCGATGGATTCGACTGCCGGTTGCGGCCCGTAGAAGGAGGGCTCCCTCTTTTCGGCCGCGGAGGCGGGTCGAAGACAGCAGGCCACGGCGGCGGCCCCGAAGCTCCAGCGTGCAAGCGCGCGCACAGACGGCATAAGAGTTTCTTCCTTTCCGGAACGAGAACAGTGGGAATGATCCACCGTACAGCAGAGGTTCGGCTGACTCAAGAGTTATGGAACGGTGTCAGAAGCCTTCTACACCTGCAGAGATCTCGCCGGGCGATCGCAAGCGCAGGGATGCCGCGGGTGCCTTACGCGCGGCGAAGCTGTCGCCGAGCCCACATCACGCCGAGATAGCTGAGCGCCAGCACCGCAACCAGCAACCCGATTGGAAGCCCGATTCGCCGATAGCTGATCGCGAAATCGATCGCGTGGTGTCCAGCGGTGTTGTAGATCAGGATGCCCATGATTCCGAGAAAGGTCGCGGCGAAGAACGCCGCAAAGCCGGTCGCGAAGCCCATTAGCAGACTCGCGAACCAGCCGAGATCCCCGACCGGAACACCGAAAAGGTAACCGGCGCCGAGGGCTCTGGGCTGCTGAAGCGTTCCGCTCGGCGATCGCCTGAGCTCCGCTGGATTTTGGGACAGTTTTGACATACACAGATAGAATACTGCGTTATGGCAGAGAGCGTCCCCATGGGCCTGGTGCAGGCCGAACAAGTTGCCCGTGATACCGCAACACGTCGCTCCCTCAATGGCGTCGTCTACGCCGCGTTCGGCGATAATCGGCTGGATACACGCGAGTTGGAGCGCATGGTCCAGGCTGTCCCCGCGGCTATCGCGGGCGCTCTGACCGACACGGCCTACTACTTCGTCCCACTCGCGATGAGCGACGAGCGGGACTCGCCCACGGGCCAGCGGCCGGAGCGCAATGCCACCATGGTCGCGCCCGAGTACACCCCTGAGCTCGGCGATCGCGCCATCTGCCATCGCAACGTCCTGCTCGGCAAGACGGACGCGGTCTTCATCTCCACGCGGCTTTTGAGCGACCGCTTCGCGCTCTCCTTCGAGTTCTTCATCAACGTGGGTCACGCCTTCTCCGACATCGCGGGCGTGCCCGAGAGCTTCGTAGAGCTCGCCTGGAAGCAGGCGCTCGAAGATGTCCGGGGAGAGACGAGCCAGGACGCCTGGGAGAGCCGTGGCCTGGCGCTCGCCGGCACCAAGGAGGGAATCGACTCGCTGCGCGTCGACGAAAAGGCACGCCTGCGCTTTACCGAGGCCGCCTTCTCCGACGCTGTCGCAATCTACCTCCTATCGCTCTCGGTCGACTTCGACTACTCCGAGCTGCGCGAGCGCGAGTACCCGCTGCTGGCTCCACAGGCGCTTGCGGAGCGTCTCCGCCTGGTGGCCAAGCTCTTCCCGCCCAACTCCGGATATGAGTTCGCCATCAAGTACCGCCGCCGCGCATAGGATCGCTTCTCTTGCTGTACTCTGACGGGACCTCAGGCTTTCATGAGTTGACGCGGTATCTGTGCCAATCATGACGAGCTTGAGCGGAGGCTGATCAACGGATGGAAGAGTCGCGAAGAAGGTTCCTGGCAGGGGCGTCCCTGGCGATCGCAGCCGCGGCAGCCGGCTGTCACGATGAAGCCAAAAAGAGCAGCACAGCGCCGGCCGGCACCGAGCCTGCTACACCCACACCCGGAGCCCCGCCAGCCTTTGGCACTGCGCCGGCCGCAGGACCGGAGGTCACCAAAGTGACCTTCGCCGAGGCAGAAAAACTCGTGCAGGTGCAGATGACCGACGCGGACCTGCAGCAGGCCTCAGGCAACTGGCGCAGCGCCATGGCTCCCCTGTACGAGCGGCGCGTCGGCCCGCGCAGGGTCGCGCTCGAGGCCAACCTCGCTCCCTACTCCGTGTGTGACCCGGTGAAAGCCAGCGGGAGCCCGCTCCATCCCTCGACGGACAGATTCGTGCGCAGCAAAGGTGACGCCGGCCCCCTGCCAACGAACGACACAGACATCGCCTTTGCTCCCGTCACACAGCTCTCGCGTTGGATCGAGACGAAGAAGATCACCTCTGAGCGCCTCACGTCGATCTACCTCGCCCGTCTCCAGCGCTTCAATCCGACGCTGCGCTGCGTCATCACCCTTACCGGCGACCACGCGTTGCAGCAGGCCAGACGCGCCGACCGCGAGATCGCCGCGGGCCAATATCGCGGGCCGCTCCACGGCATTCCCTGGGGCGCAAAGGATCTCCTCGACACTGCCGGCATCCGCACGACCTACGGCGCCGAACCGTTCCAGAACCGCGTTCCCACAGCGGATGCCGCAGTTGTCCGCATGCTCGACGACGCCGGCGCTGTGCTCGTGGCGAAGCTGAGCTTGGGCGCGCTCGCCCTGAACGACGTCTGGTTCGGCGGCCAGACGATGAACCCGTGGCTGCTCGAGGAGGGCTCCTCCGGCTCGAGTGCCGGTCCAGGCTCGGCCACCGGCGCGGGTCTCGTCGGCTTTTCAATCGGCTCAGAGACTGGCGGAAGCATCGTCAGCCCCACCATGCGCTGCGGCGTCAACGGTCTTCGTCCGACCTACGGCCGCGTGCCCCGGACCGGGGCGATGACGCTCTGCTGGTCGCTCGACAAACTCGGCCCCATGGCGCGGGGCGTCGAGGATACGCTGCTCGTCCTCAAGACTATCTCCGGCATTGATCCAGGAGACGTCGCGGGCGTTCCAAGCAAGCTCGACTTCGACGCGACCGCAGGTGTTAGCGGTCTGCGCGTCGGCTACTTCCCCGGATGGATGAAGGAGGCGCCGGCAACCGATGTCGATCGCGCCGCACTCGATACCGTGAAGAAATTGGGCATGACTCCGGTTGAGGTGAGCCTCCCGGACTGGCCCTACGACTCACTGCAGCTGATCCTCTTTGCCGAAGGCGCGGCAGCTTTCGAGGAGCTCACCCTGAGCGGCCACGACCACGATCTCAAGATGCAGGTGCCGGACGCCTGGCCCAACAGCTTTCGGCAGGCGCGCTTTCTCTCCGCCGTGGACTTCGTCCAGGCCGACCGGCTGCGGCGAAAAATTGCGCTCGAGATGGCGCGCTTGATGGCCCAGGTCGACCTGCTGCTTGTGCCTTCCCTGCGAGATGAGATGCTGACCCTCACCAACTTCACCGGCCACCCCTCGCTGACGCTGCGCGCCGGCTTCGTCGAGGTCTCGGAGGCCCGTAGCGACTGGGCTCCGGACCCGAACCATCCGCTGCCGAAGTTCTCCCCGCCCCGTCGCGTCCCGCACGGCGTCACTCTCATTGGGCGGCTCTTCGACGAGGGCACGATCGGCCGCGTGGGCCTCGCCATGGAACGCGTCTTCGGTGTCGCCGCGGAGCGTCCAGCCGGCTTTTGAGAGCGCCCACAAGCCGGGACGGGCACAGACCGACCCGCAGCCCACAGGCGTCGACTCGCCTCGCCTCTAACCGGTGGCAATGCCAAGCGCAACGAACGAGCAAAACAGCGTCAGCCCGTCCTCGATCACCGCGACGCGCCAGTCAGGCCACCCCGTTCGCTTCACCAGGGAATGGCGAAGATGGTATCCCGCAAAGGCTCCCAGCGCAGCTCCCA
>JAABVA010001244.1_pt1 | contig 27882 bp, 29 predicted proteins | sample 5560331 | NCBI WGS metagenome assembly JAABVA01 (sample SAMN12812661, study PRJNA571458) | rock metagenome | isolation source: Antarctica rocks | place: Antarctica: Victoria Land, Mt New Zealand sud | collected 2016-01-07 | reverse complement strand
CCCCACCACCACCCCCCCAAAAAATTCCAAACCCTTACATCTCCAATCTCGCAATCGCCCCCTTTCCCCAAGTCCCACACCACACCTCATTCATTCACACCATCCCTAAACACCCAATCCCCAACGTTTCTCAAACGCGATTTTTTGAAAGAAAAAAAAAAGACAAACTCTTCGGATATAATGGATAAAACTCGAGACAACAACGACAGAAACGGAGAAAAGCGGGTTTTTATCAGATCAGAGAAGAGAAGAGCAGAAACACTGGTAAGAGGAAAAAAAAAGAAAAAGGGGAATGGTAGTCGTCAGGGATGCTTTGCTGCCTACCTACCTGCCTACCTGCCTGCCTACCTACAACATACCTGCCTCTCTCCCTTCCTTCAACGCAAAAACCGAAGCAAAGTCGAGTTGCGACAGGTGGGTTATGTATGTTGTGATGTTTTGCATAGAAGCTTTGTTGGCTTGGGAGAGTGGAGCTATGGATTTTTTTTCGGTATGGTATCTGGAATTTGATGAGGGGGTAAGGATGTGAAACCTTGGGTTCGCCGATCTGATAAGGGTCGAAGGGTGTAGATGTAGGGAATTAGGGTGGATATGTAGGAGAGGAGGGATGTACCGATGTTGATGTAATTAGTTTAAAAGACTTTCCTGTAACTATCAAATGTTTTGTCTATTGTAAGGTTGCTTGATACTCGCCGAAACCAAGCACCCCCAGTTCATTCAAGCTATGGCTTCCTGCAATATGCTAACCGCTAAGAGCGAAACCTCCCAATCACGCTTTCCAAACCCCCCAAACCGAAAAGAAACATGCCCCAATGCTCAAACTCCACATAACGCCAATTTGACCTCTGTTTCCGAAAAAGCCATCCCCAACCCCTACTGCACAGGCCCCAATTTGCTCTTCTTTTCCCGCGCCTCAAGCGCCGCATCCCTCCAGGCCTCCACCTCTTCCAAGGCACGCATCGGCTCCTTCTTTCTCGTCAAGAGATATCCTTGGATTTCGGCTGGCGTGAACATGCTGTCGGGCAAGCGTGCCGCGAACTCGGCTGCGATGTCTCTGAGCTCGGAGAGAGGAAGTTTGGAGGTGGGATTAGGATGGGGACTCTCTGGGGGTGTGGGGAGGTGGTCGACTTTCATAGGGATACGAGGAGCAAGGCTTTCGTGTTTGACGGCTCCTTTTGCGAGATTAGCGTTGGAGCGCTCACGCAGTCCATTTGCGGTAATCTGCAATGCATCCGTCTTGATAGCTTCGGGGAATGGCTTGGCGGGAGAGTCTGGGGAGTACATGCGAGTGAAGAGCTCGCAGATCTGGGCGCGGGTGGCTTTGGTGAAGCTTACTTTCATATCGATCCTACCCGGTCGAATCAAGGCTTCGTCGAGCTTTTCCGGGAAGTTGGTCGTCATCACTAGTACTCTACCTTCGTGGGAGGCGACCCCATCAATGGCATTGAGAAGTCCTGAAAGGGAAATGCCTTGGTTGTTGTCTTTGCCTTTACCTTTGTTTGACTCCTGGGCGGTTTGGATAGCTTTTGTAATTTCGGCGCCGATTTTCGCGGCGGCGTTGTTCGTATCGCTTTTCGTGTCTTTTTCAAGATCCTGCCGCTTGGACAGGCCGGCGCTGTCGATGTCTTCGAGGAGCACTACACAGCGCCGCGGTAGACTGGTGAACATGAGACCAAGATCCTCTTCAGTGAGAGTGGGCTCGACAAGCGAAATACAATAAATATCCAGACCAAATACACCAGCAATAGCCCATGCGAGACTGCTCTTCCCTGTTCCAGGAGGACCAAAAAATAGGTAGCCTCTTCTATATGGAATTCCTCGGTTGGCGTACCACCTAGGTGTAGAGGGATGTAGATATTCGTTAATATCCGCCAAGACTGCATCTTTCTGACTGCGCTCCAAAACCACCGTTTCCATTGGCCGAGATGGCCTGGTCGCAACCCTGTGCCAAACACTGCGTCCCCGTCCCCGTTGGTCTTTGGGTGCAGGCCTTCGCACCACTGTACAAGCTTTTTCCTTGTCTAGATAATGGTCACGGGTTTCCTTTATCAGATCTTTGATCGGCTGAGTCGATCGTCCGATGCATGTCAAGCTAATGCTTTCATCTTCCGTGAAGACATTCCCTCCCCAGCCAGCAGTCATCATCGTCTTGTTTGTACGTTTGAATTTGAAGAGCCGTCCGCAGTGGAAGAACCAATGAGTACCAAAGTATGGCTGGAATTTCGGGGGTACCTTGGCGTCCCAGTTGCTGAAGTTGATGTAGCTTTCGGAATCCATCTCTTCGTCCACCTCAACACCATCTTGCAGATCCCAAGCGCTTTCGTGACCAGTCTTCGCCATCAAGCTGCGGGATTTCTTCGAGATGTCCTGAGCGGCAAGCCACTCCATGACGTGATCGTAGATGTCATCATCAGAATTAATACTAACGAAACTCATAAAGTATTCTTCAAACCAATTTGACGCATGGTTCCATCCGTATTTGCCAGCTGTGAAAAGACCAAATGTTAAAAGACATATCGAGACCACCAAGGTCACGTCGAATCCCAAGACTTCCCACAGGAACTTTGAAATGATGGAATAGCCCGGAATAAAAGCTTCCAAAATGTTTGCTGGTAGTTGCGTGATGCTGGTCGTTTGGTTTACATCAGAAGTATTGACGCCTTGCAGGTTTCGAAGAGCGTTGAAAGCCATAGCTTGACCTGGGACTTAGGATGCGTAGAAACGTTTCCTGTAAGCAGATGACGACCTGCGGGTTGTTGAGCAACTCGTACAAGTATCAGACGTTTGCCATCTTCGCCTCTTTCGCCACCATGGATTGCTGATTGGTGAAGAGATTGGTGAAGATGAGAGATGTAGGCACAGAGTAAAACTGGTGCTTTTAGTGAAAGTGGGGTATTGCTATTGGTGTGAATCTGGCCCTTCTCTCTTCTTCATTCTTTCACCATATCACTTCACGGTGGAAACAAACAGCAAAGTAACACTTCGCTTACAACGAGAAGAAGCTGTAGATGTGTCTTCCAAACTCTAGCTGTACAGAAGGGTGAGTCATTCACTAGACCACGTGTTGGCTGGTGTTGTTGCGGGCAATGCTGCGTCTAATACGGGGAAAGAACCATGGCGAGCTGAAAGAGCCCAACTGGGCAGTCACAGGTTCATTGTGCTTGGGCTGAAGGCAAGAGCGAGCCCTACCTATACCCTAACGATCGTAACATCTACATCGCCGCCACTCTCTCCAAAACCCCGCAAGGCACTCGGTGGCCTGCATATAGTAGCGTTTGTTCCATTCTTCTTTCCGAATCCAGGTTGAAAGCTTTGCCTTCAACACAAACTGCTAACACAAACTGCTACGGCTTGACGGCGATTCTTCAGCCCATTTGGAGACAAGCCCTGGAGTCATTGGACTCCTTTGGAACCATTTTAAGAGTAAATTGTGACACATTCAGGTGAGAATTTTCATACGTTGGAGATTCGATGATTTTTCGCCATGACTGCCCTGGTCCAGCTGCAAAATTACTTACTCTGCCAAGGCTGCCCTGTGTTACACAAGAACTAAGATGCCTTACCATTGGCCGGGAGTTTCCAGGTTCGCGCCACTACGCTAGGTAGAAGTAGTTTTAAGTGGCGGTGCAACGCTGTGCCGCCTGCTGCATGCAACCCCGTACGGGAATAACAAGTGTCATTGCATGAAGGAATCAGCGGCTCAAGCATTTATCATCTATCATATCCATCATCCGTCACAAAAAGGCGGTATGCCACCATACAGTTAGAGGACGTATCGCGCTGCGGAGTGGCAATATTATGAAGCGGATACCTACGGCTGCGTCAGCCGGTATGTTCACCCACCTCAGCTTCCACAAGAACTACGCTCTCACATGTAGTAATATTGTTGAGCATTCACCATCTTCAGCGCTTCCTTGTCATCATGGCACAGTCGGACGCGCAACCTCTGATAATCTTGTGTCGACGCTGACGATACCCCCAATGTCTCCGAAGTAACACATTCCTGCCCCCTCTCTTGTCACTCTACCTCTCGAGTGTATTATTACCATGCGTTTAATAATATCGACGTTGTCAGCTAGGGGAAAGGGGGTTTGGATTGGCCCTCATTGTATCCGAGGTTTGATCAGGGGCTCTGCTTGACAAGAGACCACGGCGGACTCGTGTCCTTTTCGTGTCCTTTTCTAGCAGTAAGGAGGGTGGCATGCAGATGGCTCTCGGCGCATTTGGACCGAATGGCGGCTTCTTTCTGACTCATAGTCTAATTCGTACGAGGATCGCTCTTGTCATCACAGGCATCAAAGGTGTCGCGTATTCCCATCCCCTTCCGAGGTCTATAGATCGATCTATCGTTAGCTTCGTCGTATTCCTCCCAATCATCGTGATCTTTGAGTTTTCGAAGCGTGAATTGTTCTAGGATGGCGACTAGTCATTCAAAGCCGCCACAAGTGCTTGGACGCTACTTGTCCTGACTGAAGAGATTGAGCGGAGTTCAGGTTTGTTTTTGATGCCGTGCTCTGGAAAGGTATGCATGTCATTGTTCGAATATTCGAACAGTCGAATTTGAGAAGCATTTTCCGGACGGGGTGGAATCGATAAGTAGGTCACGGCACGAAAAGGTATATATATCATTGATTTGACATATTTCATTTATTTCGCGGCGGTTGTATCGGATTCACATAGCGTCTAGCATATATGACCTTACCCTCCTTAGGATCCATGACGACTGCGAAGTGAGTTTCTTCATTAGCAGTCGGATACGATTCAACCCAATCAACCACTTTTTCTGTAGTAAGGAACACTGGCTGGCAATCCGGACCATTTCGCGAAGCGCTCTTCGCCGCCTCTGAGTGCTTTTCCCATCTTCTAACAGCCACCTCTTTCCGCAATATGCTGTCCTCAACTACCCCTTCCATACCAGTAACTTGAAGTGTTCTTCCTGAAGCGTCTTGGGCGGCAATTTCTGACTTGGGTCTCGATTCGTCGGATTGGTCATGGTTGGTGGTCACAATGAACTCTTTCGAAGATCTGACAACTGCTGTGTGGTTATCCTTCTCCATAGTAACAGTCCTGTCACCGTCGCTAAAAATCAGGTAGGTTGCAGTGGTCTTCATGGAGGGCAAATTGCGTTCTATCGAGTCCAAGGTCCCACCAATAGATCTCACATTGCTTGGAGATTCTAATGTAGGTATGAGAACCTGCCGGAGTATTGACGAGATCGCTGGACGAATACCCAGTAGCACAAGAAGATGATGCGAATAGAATCGTACACTGGCAAGCCAATTGCTGGAATCATGAGTGGGTCGGAAATTGAGCGACACACTCAAATTTTTCTTCACACCTGTTAGGAATCCCACGAATCCTAGGTACGTGATAGTAGTTGCAATTACTCCTCCTCCGGCCTTTTCGACGAAGTCATACTCCACAACTACCTTCCTCAGAGGGTCCATACCCCAGTCTAGTGTACGGAAGTGTAACATTTTCGTCTTGCCTTGCCCGTCCTGCACTCTGACACCTCCACTTGTACAACCCATGAGCACATCTAGGATGACGTTAAAAGCCACCAGGAGGTACATATCCACTCCAGTACTCTGGTGAAGGCCACGTAGTTCTTCAGTCTGCTCCCTATTGTGGACACGCCGGAGTAAGACACGAGCCAGCCTCCTGACATTACTAACGGAGATATTTGGGGATAGTTGGCCTACTATCTCGTCGAAAAGCCCGGGCAAAGATTCGATCTCCTCTGTGAAGTCTTTGGCCACATGCTGGTAGCGTTTTGCCGGGGGAAGAGAAAGATCGATCGTGTATTTGGGAGGCCGAAGTTTGTCATAGCTGCTGTGAGCTTGCTCTTTTTCTGCCACAGTGCTCGTGCCATTTGAGGAGAGTCTCTCGCGGCTTCGTAAACCTGCTGATTCCATGGTTTGCTTGGCGTAGACGGTTGTAGCTGGCTTCAGATGGATATTCTTAGTAGTGGTATTTGTGGAATGAAGAACATTAAATCACAAGTGCCTTGAAACACGTAGTAATATGCACGACAATGGCTGTGCCGAAACTTCCGGGCGGTGGACGCGCTTACATACATATTTCAAGCGCTGAGACACTAGAGTAATGGCGACTATCTCTCAATTTACAACGCTTCATCATTATGTCGTTCACGGCAGCTACAGCCAAGCCTCCTAAGAATAGTTCACGGTACTGAAGAAACCGATTGCAATCCTGCAGGCGTCCGTAACAAACTCCCGGAAGCCTTCCCACCTTACAGTGGCCACCTGTAAGATTAATCGCAATGACAGCAGTAGGGCGATTTCCGCAGAACCCTGTACGAGTAAGATTCTTGCCGATGTGAAAAAAGAAACATAGATTCGGATTACCTTAATTGCTGTCGTTTAACATATGTGGTTAGCTCGGTCAAAATAGCAGCAGACCAACGCATCCTTTTCGAGGTAAAATCGTGGTAGCTCCCAGCTTCTCGGCGCTGTAAACAAAGCTTTGTCTCACTTCTGTATGCTTTTTCTGGCACTGTGGTGTTCTGTACTTATTCCGGAAAAGAACCACCTCCGCTGTTACCAACGAAGATGCTGAACGATGCCATACCCGGAAATTGACACTGTTGACTGACTCTTGACTTTAGCTCTGAGTGGTGTGGTGTCATGTGCTTGAGGCTCGTCTGATTATCGAATTCAAAGCCCAAGGTCCAGTGGCCACGTCTATAATCTGAAGCAGAGTAATAGTAATATATTGAATCTGGACGGTGGTTGAGCATTAACACTAGAGTTCGAACGAATCAATTCATGATGCTTCAGAGTACTGAAGGTCTAGTTGCATGGGGCTGTGTAGTAACACAGGATCGAGTCACCAGTGTCTGATGATTCATTTGCTATATTCCGTGAATGGACACCCGCAGCGGGATCCTGTAAGCCTTGAGATGTTCTCTCGACAGTTCTAATCATCTCACCCAAGTACTCCGCAACAAATCAAGTGCTTTCAAAAGTCGAGACAAGATCGAATTAATTGCAAGATGTGCTGTTGGCCATACGCAGACGTTGAGCTTGAAGACGCACCGCCGCCTAAGAAGAAGGAAGAAAAGAAGGAATACCAGCTAGTGTCCGACCAGTTGCAGCTTCACCCGTTGGTAAGTTTAACAATCGGTTTTTTACACTTCCCCATATTCACCTCGTGATTCTTCCACCCCATAACATCTTCGATCCTTTTTCATCCTTTCACAACACTCCTCCGACAAACATCATTCTTTTCATCAGCACACGATACCAAACCAAGAATGAGCTTCCACTACACCTACGTGCCTGCCGCACCAGCGCCCCACCCATGGGATCCTAAGCCCAAGAAAGTAGAGGTTGCCAAAGCACCTGCCCAATATGTCTATGGCTACTATGTAATGGTCTTAATTCATATCCCCTTAACATCATCCCCTTCTCACACACTAGCTAAATTCACCTCACAGACCCCTCCAGCAATGATCTATCAGCCGCCGACTGCCGCTTGTTACTACGCCCCTCAACCTGCCCCTGAGCCCGTCAAGACCAATTACTGGTACGGTGCCAGCAAAGCAGAAGTAGACAAGCGCAACATTGAAGCTGCATACGCTACCGGCGCTACCAAGCCTGTTCAATTAGTTCCGCACGGCACAAGCGCGGATCAGCAATTCTACGTGAAGGAGCTCGATGGCAGTTGGACTTTGCGTACGACAACAGATGTCATGGGTAGCTGTCTGCCGGGACATTGGGAGTATGCTCAAGGCGGATATCCTTTCTTCGTACGCAAGAAGAAGGATTGAGGTAAGCTGGAATCGCATTGCCAAAGCGTGCTATGCTAAATTTAATGCAGCTTTGAGCTTCTGGCTTTTTAACACTTTTTCCATTTGTTAGAAGCACTAATTATCAAGCATGATTCAAGTTCGCACAGAAGGGTTACATATCTCGGAGTTGGCAATTGGTACTGGGAGGCAAAATACAAGAGCCTGTGCTGCTCAGCACCCAAATTGGAGGGACAGCTACTCTCGTGTACCACAGCAACCATAGGCTAGATAGATCACAACAACCATTTCTATCTTGCTTATCTCCCAGTGGGCAAATGCATGTGTTGTGCTTCCAGCTGTTTATTGTGCATAACGGCGCCGTATGGAGAGCCTCGAACACTCTCCTTTTCAATCCCCACCACCCACGCCAACCTCAAAACTGCGCAATATCATGCTCTAGCTCTCCGTAAAATCTCCCCTTGCCGACGTCATTCTACCCTCACCACACTCCCACCCAAACTCTCCAACTCCTCTACTTCCCTCCATCCCCTCTACTTCCCACCCACCTCCCACCCAATCAACCCAAACCCGGGCCCATCCCCCCACAACAAAGATGCCCACCCCAACCTACACTACCACGCCTCTAACCCTCCCCCTCCTCCCCCGTGGCTCCCACCTCATAACCCCACACATCACCAAGACGCTCTCTTCGCAAATCTCAGGCATAAAATCCGGGCTGCTGCACTTGTTCCTGCAGCATACGAGCTGCGCGCTGAGCTTGAATGAGAATTACGATGACGATGTCAGGCGGGATATGAGTGATGCGTTAGATGGTGAGTTGGGGGTTTGGGTGTGAAGGGGGGCGGGGGAAAAGGGATTGTGAGAGTGGGAATTAGGGCGCATGGGCTGACTGTGTATGCGCCGAGCAGGCCTAGTACCGGAAGACACCAACTCCAAAGGTCTCTACCGCCACGACGCCGAAGGAAGCGATGACATGCCCGTACGTCTCTCCCCTTCCTCTCCCCCTTCCTGCCCGCCATCCCTCCCTCCTCTTCCTTTCCTTTTCCTTTCCTTTAACGCACCACAGGCCCACATCAAATCCGCCCTGATAGGCGCGAGCGTGAGTGTGCCGATTATGGACGGAAAACTAGCCCTTGGCACATGGCAGGGAATATGGTTTCTAGAGTTTCGGAATGGGAAACAGAGGAGAAAGTGCGTTGCTACTGTGCAAGGGGTTGGGTTTTAGGGGGTGCAGGCGGTGAGGTCCGAACATGGAATAGCCCTGTTTGCGGATGGCAACCATGGAGTTTTGCTGGGTACTATCATACACATCAGAAACGAACAACAAATAACACCGCCCAACGCCCGTACACAGCGCAGCCTCCGCAGCTCTAAGTGTCTATCGAACTCTCCAACCACCCATACTCCTATATCTCATCCGCTCATACTGATATGACGCCTCCGACGTCAAGCACTCGCAGACCTCCAAACCTCCTGACCTTGGGGAGAAGCCGTGGCGAGCTCGCGAACGGCGGTAAAGAACGCGAGCTTGTACAATACTTGATGCGAAGAATGCAAAGAACGAATGGGTTCGAGCTGTTTTTAACTAGCTATGAGGAAGTTTATTTTGATCATACTCAGGCATGCGTCCGCTCATGTTTGCGGCCAAGCTTCTGAGTGTACTATACGGTAATTACACAAATTCGCAAGCATTATCAAACTTGATCCAATCAAAAATCCGAAAAATCGATATGCGTAGGAAAACTTTGACAAGGAGTGTGCTCTACCACGATCAGCCGAACATTATGCCCTGAGAGTTTCTTACCCAAAGATTTTTGGGTTATGTTACTCATTTCTTCTCTGCATATACTTGAGACAGCGGTATATTGTGCGCTCAATTCTCTCACTCAAAATGATTTAGAAAGGGCTAGTTGCCTTTTCGCTTAACTCCTCGCCGTAATACTTTTTATTTCGAAAGGTTCATTTTTCTCTCCTGCGTCTATATTCTCATCATTGTTCGATACAAGTTCGCTACCAAACCCGTAAACTCCACAGCTTTACTCGACTACTTCTCGCGCTTTGTGGGAAGACATACTCGCTATTAGAGCTTTCATCACACTCAAGTCTCGTCATACTTTACTCGAACGAGTTGTGTGATTCACATAAGATGCTATTTTGGGAAAAAGACCAAAACGTCAAGCAGCTGCATCAGGCCGCCACACACTCCGGTTCAAAGAACCCGTCGACCCCTTCTTTTCTACTGAACCTTCGAATCTCCATCGGAATGGCCCGTCTTCCCCGAAGCCATGCTGAGCGTAACCATAGGCTTTGTTGATAGCTTCCATCCAATACTGCCGCCTTGACATACACTAGCTCAGACTTTGATACTTGGGACGAGGAAGGAAGCGAAGGAAGATTTGTAGGAAGAGGACAGATTCCACGGTGCTGATCTGCGAAATACGACGGGGGCGAGATGGCTTCTTGGAAGCTGAAAGGGAGAATAAAGGGGTTTGATATGTTTTCATAGGCAGTTTCGGCCGTCATAATCAGGGTTGCGATTTCCTGGCTTTTCGTTTGGCTCGGAGGGGTTTAAGCCGATTAGAACCAAACAGGAGGATACGGCTCTGGTAGACGAAGATGGCGGGACCCGTGGAGTTCCAAATATTGCGGTGTGTTGACAGTTCATGAACCTTGGCAGCATACTGCTCGCATCACTACCCGTGACAACGCTACCTTAATGATTGTACCATACTACGTCCATGCCGTCGAGAAAATATCTGGGAATAGTAACAGGGGTCTACTATGTTGTTCTTCATGGCGTTTGTTAGAATATCATCGTTTCTTTCGAGTCAGGGCTTGCTAGGTTTTATGAAGACTTCTGCTATGCTCCGTTGCTGAGAAGAACGGAGGGTTTCGCTGTTCATGACTCTTTTAGCAGCTGGACACTTTGCGTTTATGAAGAAATCTACCCCGCGAGCGGCTGATATCATAGATTACCCAAGTGCCACATATTGGTATATGAGGGTCAGAGCGAATATGTGCATGTAGATATATTGACTATCTAGTAGGTAGAGCATATTTGGTAGAGCATACAGATGAAGGAAGAAGTGGGAGGACGGATAAATACCCCTAGCGCCAAGCCGCTTCGGCCGGAGCGGAAATAACTAACCGCCGGGGTATACGTATGTGCATACGTACCCCGTTTCCAACACCACAAACCCCTCCACCACACTACCCCATCTCCCCTTTACGACCTCAATATTAACCTAGAGAACGCACCCCAGAATTAAGCTCTCGGTCACCACTAACAACCTCGAAGGATCCCACACGTCCCAGCAGAGCCTGAGCCATCGCATCGAATGCTTTCATAGATACCACTGGCAACAACAGAGCCCATGGGGCGAAGGTGTAGTGGATCGCGAGTGCGGTCAACATTATTAAGGATAACAAAGGGTTACGTACTTGGACGAGCGCAAGAGCTGTGCTCGTTGTCAACCCCCCCCTAGGCTACCTAATTTATCCCTCCCATCAACGGCCTAAAAGTCTTCTAATCCAACACAACCGCAACGCAATGGAAGCACTACCCCGAACTTCGGGCAAGTAAAAAGATACAATGAGATTAGGCAGCGCTGTATGATTTTGCACGAGGAGCGGGAAGGGGGTTTTTCTTCGGGGGGACAGGAGCGGGGATGATGGTCGCATAGATGTGGGATGTAGGAAAGGGGGGGATTTACTAAGGTAGGAATAGAGAGCGGGTGAGGAGGGGTCGTCGAGTTATGTGCGGCCATGGTGCGACTACATACTGTACCTCTTTATCTCGTTGCCAAACTGCCCTTTCCATATCCCCTCCTTAAAGCCTACCCCCGCTCTCTCTCCCTTCCTCCACCAACGTACATAGTATCATAAGGTACCTTACTCCCCATGCGCAATAACACCCACAAAAAACATCACCATCACCACCACCAACCACCAAAGGGTCCACGTATGTAATAGCCGCCCGCCCCCTTCATCCCTGCTCTTATCGTTGTATGCAAAAGTCTGGTTCAGTTTTCGGGTTTTAGCGAATTTGGCGGGGAAAACACACAAATCAGCCTCAAATTTGGTGCAAATAGAGCAAATACCTAGATATCATCCCCACATCCCCAAAACACTCCAAAGCTTCATTTTTGAAGCTATACAAACCTCAGTCTCACACGGGGGCAATTCTAGATAGTCAGAATGCCTCTCAGGCGTACCGGACGCAAAAGGGCTTCCTTCAAGGCTCTGCTTCACCTAGATGCATTCAAGGCTTCTAAGGCACGCAAAATCGTTCTCGTATCTAAGAATTCTATCGTATCTAAGAATTCTATCGTATCTAAGAATTCTATCGTACTTTCTTCAGAAGCAGAGATCTCTTCACTCTCGACGCTTTCAGATGTAGAAGACCTTTCTTTGCTCAGGCTTAATTCTCTCAAGATCTCTCAGTCTAACTCTCTCAAGACTTCTCAGATCTCTCAAGTCGTAAACGCACTCATCTCGAGCGAGCTTGTGATCTTTGTCGCTAAGACTGCTGCTACTTTTGTTGCTCGAAGAGCGTGTGTGTCATCGTCAGCGAAGCTTGACTGATTTGAAGATAAGAATGAGAATGAGAAGAATCTAGATGACAATCAGTCTAAGACTCAAGCAGCTTCAAATCAATTCACAAAGCTCATTGCATCGATGAAAAAATAAAAATCAACGAAGTCAAAGTCATCGCTAGAATTGCTCAGATCATTCATGAACATGACAGTCAAGTATGAAGTCATTCTCATCATCAATGACGTCTTGCAAATTACTATAGATGATGAAAACGACGTCAATCTTCAAGATCTGCGTCAAGAGCAGATGCATAAATGCTCTGAGCATGTCGATTTCATCGATCTGAAGTGTGTGCTAGTATTTATAAAAGTCATCGTCATCTGATATTTAATAAAGAAGAATGAGTGAATGACTCTGACACTGCATGATTTTTGAGAGAGAGTAGCTTCGAATGTTCGACAGAAGTATTCAACAAACAAAAAAAATATAAACATTAATCTAAAGCTCATCTTCAATCATGATAAGATTGATATCACGTCTTCAGCGCTCATAGCTGAGCTTTCAGCGACGAAGATATCACTCACTCAAACAGCGAAGCTGAAGAAGAAAGTCAATGAGTGTGATCGACTTCGTGCAGACATTGTAGAACAGATGAAAGTTCTTCAGATGAGTTGAATTTGCAAAGAAAACTGTCACAATAAGAGAAAGTACTGTTGAATCAACGAGTCAGATGTTCATTATTGACTGACTGCTGATCATATAATATGCTGATCAGAAGTAATCAATAAAGATGATGAGTTTGTGTCACTTATTAGATCTTCAAGAACGCTGATCGAAGTTCTGATAACAGCGAAATCTCAAGTCAAGCGTGTCAATTCTTTCTCAGCATCTTCTTCAATCATTACATCATCATCTACTTTTATACAATCATCGCAAATCACGAGTGAATCAATCAACATAACAGACGTATTGATGCTGCAGATGATACAAAGAGCAACAGCTGAAGAAGAAAAAAAAATCAAAGAGCGAAGAATTAGACAAAAGAGAAAGAATCAACAAAAGCATGTGAATAGTCGTAACAAGCTGAAGATGCTTGAGAAGATTGAGACTTCTTTTATGCTCAATTGACATCAACATACATTGTCTGTTCATTCTAGCAGTTCTGTTCAGAACGATGATCTTTGTGATTATATTTTCTGATATGTTTTCAGAGTTAATAGCACTTAAGCACGTTCTTTTTGACACGTCTTCAATGAGCTGAATGCTCAATATTATGATCTACAAACGATACAAAGCTGAAAAGAGCACGATGAAAGTCATTGAAAAAGCTTAAACATATCTGCTGACATTGATATACAGCTGACTCATGATGTCAGCAAGTATGCTCGCTCTAGAGATTCTGATTCAGATGACAAATTGTCATTCAAATCAACGACTAAAGATACATCAACAGCACGCTCTAAATCTTCTACATCAGCTCAGCAAGCTCATACTTTGACAGTGCAGACATGAAGTCATTTATATAATGTTCAAGCTCGAAGATCTGCTTTAGAATCTCAAGTCAAGATCTCAGTCTTGCAAATATTGATCAAAGAGAAAAGTTTGAAGAAGATGAAGAAGATGAAAAACACTTTAAATGATTATTCAAAGATAGCAAAGAAGCAACATGATGAGCTTGACTACGATGAGTCTATTTATATCTAGATATCATCTGAATATATGAACTATGTCAGTCAGACGAAAAAGTGTCTCAGAATCATCAACTCGCTTTCTTTGTGACTTGACTGCTATTTTTAGAAATTCATCAAATTTCTCGTTAAATTCATCATATCATCGAACAAGCTTGTCATTTCTTTTAATTCATGCTTTCAACATTGAAAATGAGCTTTCTATGAGATTATAGTCAAACGAGTAGAATGATAATTTGACAAGATGCATTTCAAAGCTTTCACATAGTTCATCAAGCTCTGCTGATTGATGAATTCTAGCATTATTCATGATTATCATTGAACGTAATTCTATCTCTTCAGAATTGCATATAAAAAGCATCTGTGATTGCATGAAGTTCAGAAAGAGCATCGATCATTTGACGAAATCAGCTAAAACTGACTACAAGCTCATCAAGTTAACATCAGTCAAAAATATTTGTTTAGTCGAGCTTCTAGCTCACAAGCTCTAATAGTCACTCATCAACAACTAATAGCTAGCTACAATCACTTGTAGCTCTTGATGACAATCATTTGCTTTTTATGCTCAAATAATATAATGCACAATGTGTGTCATCTGATCAGTGTTCACATTCAGCGCTCGTTATTATCAATATGTGAAATTTGTAATCTGTGCACGTTTCTTGACAAATACTTATCACGTCATTATTTCATGATAGATAAATTGAGGTATTTTACTCAGATTTACTTCGTTGTCGCATTGAAACATCATGTCGTGCACTGCTCAAAAGTTTTAGTTTCTTGAAAACAAGCTTGTGTATTTCATAATGTCTTGTACAATTCTTCATTCTTGCAAGCACGTTGTATAAGTTACTCGCAATCAATAGAACTAAAAGCATCAAAGCAACTCACGATTGTATTCATTGTTCATATACAAAATATTCTACTACTATCACTCGAGTTCTATATAATCGCTCTTACTTTCTCGTTGAACGTCAATATTGACGTTCAATTTCTTCTCTACTCTCTTCAGAAAAATCTGATACTCGTCTTCAAACGTCAGTACACATTCACTTTCATTTGCTCTTTGATAATACAGAGTCTTAGTGTTTATCTTCAGCTGCTTGCGAAAGTTGTTGAATGATCAAGCATAGCTCATCTTTCGACTATCTTTCATCTTCGATGTTCGTAGTCGATATGTATCTCTGACTTCGTCGAGCGAAATCTGATCAGATTCGACTTCAGTTGTGTCTTTGAATTCTTCAGACATCTATCTTGCATTAGTTATTGCTCATTTCTATAACTGAAAAACGAACGCTCACATCTGAATCGTTCTTCTGATCTTGATTCTGTTCATCATTCAATATTTCTTGAAGTGTTTCATGTTTATCATTATTCATCGATTCTGATTGATTTGTTGTATTCTTTGTCTTTTCTGTCGCGGTTTCTGTGTTGTTTGACTTTTCGAGCTGCAATGTTCAATTTCTTATGAAACTAGAGATCTCATTCATAGAATACATCAACGAGTATCTTGAATCAGTGAGAAAAGAGAAAGAACATTCTCTGATAATTTTTCGAGACGCATTAATAGTCAGTAGATCATCTATCTGATTGCAATTGAAATTATACGTCGCAAAGATGCTGTTGAATACGTCGTTTTCATGATATTCAACATGACTTACGACGCGTTCATGCAGCATGCTCAATATCAAATTTCTTCGAGTCTCAATTTGCTTTCATCAGCTCTTGATCATTCGCTTATGTGTTACTGTTGCATGTTAATCAATCATTGTTCAATCGTTTTAAAGATAAAGCACAAGAGAACATTGACAGTTGAGATGTTATACTCTCTACTGCAGTCTCTTCTCATTTCTCGATCTTCTTCTGATCACTTGTTCATTCATTGATGACATGTTGAATCGCGATTGCTATGAGTATCATGATTTCGTCTTTCAGCTCAGCAAACATGATTCTCGTGTTTGATAGTTGATCAAGACTACGATCTTCTTGATCGAAAAACGAGACAGCAGTGATCTTCATGATCATCGAGACTAGAAAATAACATTCTTCAGACTAAGTACATGTCAGTCAACGCATCACGTCTGTGAAGATGTTTATCTTTTCAATATCAGAGCTGATGAAGTTATCATTAACTAACAATCTGATGACATAGTTCGATGTATTGACTTTCTCATAAAAGACATAATGATTCTTCACTACATCTCAAATCTGAAACATTATTTATGCTCAATATTGTTCAATAGAATCATATAACTGTGTCTGTCAGTTTATTGATGATATGACAAGATTTGAGTTGCACATTATTTTTCAAGCTTCGTCTATTGTTGATCTTTTCACGACAAAGTAATTCGTTCGTGATCTGTGTTTTAATTGATGTGCGCGATCTCTGTTTCAGAAATTGCACATGAGATTGCTCAAGAGAATCCATTGCAGCTCTGATCATGACGTTATGCTCTTCTCTACTTCACACGTCATAATCGTTGTCAGTAGAATGAGTTCTATGTATCTAAGCACATCGACATGAGCTGCAGCAGAGACTGTTCTCGATCGTCGTCTGAATTCTGCTCAAAGAATTTCTCTAGAGTTGTCATTTGAATCATTAATCTGTGCTGCGTTGTATCGTGAACTCAATGCGAGAGAACTTGACGAAAATTCTGTTGATCTTTGAGACTTTGAGATTCGCTCATTGAGCTGAGAAGATGATGAGATTGATAACGACGAGTGAAGATGCTGTTTACGCTGATGCATCTTTTTCTTTAACAAGATGTTCTTGAAAAATCGAATGACTCTAGTGAACTATGTTGAGATCATATTAGCTGAGAATATACATGATGATATTAACATTGATTTTGTCTTCTTCTGCAGTCATTCTGCAGATCACTGTTTTTGAGATGATAAATCATCATTCAAGCTGTTCAACGTGTCAAGAAACTCGCGTTCTTGTCTTTTAGATCTGAGTTCAGATTCTTTCAATGATATGTCAAGATTGTCACTTGCTTTCTCAACTCTTCTTTCGACACTTCGTTGATAAATGAACTAAACATGATTATTGAGTCAGTTAATTGCGTGTCAACAATTCATAATACATGCTACGCATCTGACTATCAATTGCAGTGTTCAAGTTCTTCTTGTTCTTAATACTTGTCATGACAGTTCACTTAGAAGACGACGCGAAATAATAATTGATACATGATGAACTGATGAATGCAATCGAGTTCTGAGATAAAAGAAAAAAAGAGTGAAGAAGAAAAAGACACGACGCGTACTTGAAGATATGTAATCTCTGAAAGCGTGTAACTTTGTTGTTGTTGACACTACTATGTTCAATTATTGACTGAGAATGAGTAGATTAGCATCTTAATGTTCATCTACTCTGTCAGATTCATGTTCTAACTTCGTTGCATCGAGATTGTGATAATGTTTTCATGACTTACTCAAAAGTGTAGATAGATTTGAAAATTTGCAATAATTTATCATTGCACATGCAAACTGAGAATGCGAACTGCGAATCTTATTGTCGAAGAACTCTGAGCTCAAGCTGACTATCAAAGATAAATTTAAGAGAAAATTCAATAAATTATCTTCGCACATTATGCAAAGTGAAAATGCGAACTGCGAATATTATTGTTGAAGAACTCTGATTATCAGAGATAAATTTCGAGTGATTTACGATAAATTTATCTTCACATGTGCAGACTGAGAATGTGAATTGCACATTTTATTGCTGAAGAACTCTGATTACTCAAGATAAATTTCAAAGAATTTATGATAATTTGTCTTTGCATGTGTGAACTGAGAACGCGAACTGTGCATTTTATTGCTGAAGAACTCTGAGTCTCACTCGTCACATGATCAAAACTCGATGTACATGATGTTGCAGTTAGATCTAAACATGCAGTTTGCTCTTTGTCATGCTTGATGACTTCGTAGACAAGAATGATGAACGAAGATGTACAAGAAGAATCATGATATCTTTCATCAAGTTCATTTTCATCGTATCGTGCTTGATGAAGCTCAGATCATCAAGAATCATCTGTCTCAGAACTTTATAGTCTGCAGAGATCTGATGAAAAAGCATCGTTGAATAATTAGAATCGAGTAGAAGAATTCTTCTCATTCTTCAAGTTTCTTTGCGTTTCACATACAGAAACTGTTGAGATGTTCAAGAAGAATTTCATCGATTTGAATAAGATACAGAATAAGATGAATAATGTCATCTATGTGAATGAAGTTGAATCAGCTGAGCTGAATGCGTGCGTGCGTGCATGCGTGCGTGCAGTGTGCAAACGACGTGTTCGTTGCTGATTGAAAAGTACTTGTTACGATCCTAGCTACGCACCTATGTTGGTAGCTATGTTGGTGGCTATGTTGATGACTATCGCCGGCCGCTCGCCGCTAGGCTATAGGGTTGTTCCGAGGCCAACCCTATTCAGGGTTAGCTTATGTTCTCCTGAGTCATATAGATAGCCGGCTCTTCCCTTCTAGATACTTTCCTTCCTTAGCATTTATATACTCGTTACATTACACCCATATGACTCGCTCTATGCTGGCCCCTAACAGTACTAGAGAGCGAGAAAAGAAGAAAAGTGAAAAGAGAGTAATGATGTGAAAGAAACGATGTGTCAAAAGAAGAAAAAAAGAAGAAAAAAAGAAGAAAAAAAAAACTTAAATTCATGAAATCACAATCAACATCTCTCTCACTCTCAACTCACAATTTCTCATCGCTGATGTCTTCTCATTAGCATTCTCATTCTTCTCGCTCTTATTCATCAGAATAAACGACTTCTTATTCTCTTCGACGCTCATTGACTCAAACAGTTGCATCAGCTTCATCAAGCTCAGCTGATTCAGCATCTTGACGTCGTCAATGATGATATCAATGATCTCACGCTTGCTGTTCTGCAGCATCTGCAGTTTCTCATTGACGCTGTTCTTGATGACGAGATGAATGATGAAGATTTCGAAGAATTGATCGATGCGAAAGACGTGACAGAAGACTTGTTGTTTCACGCTGCTGTTTCATCACAGATCGATGCAAATGATGCGCAAGATCAATTTCTTGTCAATGTTGTTTTAAACGACATGACGAGTGATGAAGATTTCGAAAAACTGATTGATGCAGAAGACGTAACAGAAGACTTGTTGTTTCATGCTGTTGTTTCATCACAGATTGACGCAGATGACGCGCAAGATTAGTTTCTCGTCAATGCTGTTCTTGACAACATGATGAGTGATGAAGATTTCGAAGAACTGATCAATGCAAAAGACGCGATAGAAGACTTGTTGTTTCACGTTGCTGTTTCATCACAGATCGACGCAGATGATGTGCGAGATCATGATGAGATTAAGCTTGACGTCGTCACATTTGAGAAAGACGATCATGATCTTCGTGATCAAGTCGTCGCGAAATGTGATGATGATGTGATCGCGAGCTTTCTGACTCATTTTGTCGTGATAGTTGACAAAGACTCAGTCGCGCTGTTGAAAAAGATGACTCAGCACTTTCATGCTGTTTTGCAATTAGCTTGTTCTCAAGTCAGAGAACTCATGACATGATGAGAGCTTACAGCATGTGAAACTAAGTGAAGATGATGATCTTCTTGTTCAACTTCTTCATTAATCACAGCTCAATCTGCATCTGCATCATCATCATTTTCGAAGATGAAAGAATCGAGTCGTTGAAATTGATTCATTTGAGATTTTGTTCGAGATCTTTGCGAGTGCGTGAGAAAGTTCTTTCACTGTCTTCAACATTCATCTGCAATTCTTTTAACTCGTCGCATGATCGAGACTCAATGTAAATGCTGTCGCAATCTAAACATGCAGTTTGCTCTTCATCGCGCTTGATGACTTCATAGACGAGAGCGTTAAGACACTCTCTGCAGTAAACATGAAAACAGCTGATTACTCAGAATTCATCTGAAGAATCACGACATTTGTGACAGAGACTTCTATTCTTGAGATCATCGTTAATATTCAAATTCGATTCTCAGTTTATTGTTGAATACACTCTCACACTTGTAGTTCTGTTCTTGAGTTCTGCTTGCATCTCTCTATACTTTGCAACAATGAAACAGTTCACGTCTTGCACTTCATGAGAAGATAACTTCGTACACAGCATGTTGAATCAATTCATGAATGATAGTTGTTGAATCATGAGCACAGTGAGAAGTTTATCAAATCTTCTGATGATTTTCTGTAAATCATCGTTTATCTTAACATTCTGCTTGCATTTTAGAGCGTTGAAGATTGATCTACTCATGACTGCATCAATTTATCTAAGCTCTTTAACATTGACAGAAATCTTGTTTCATCGACGAAATTGCTTGCAATCTTTGTTTGAAGAAGTAGTCGTGCTTGAATGAAGAGTCTGTAGAGCAGATGTCGCAGATGATAATTTCATCACTGAAGATCTTGATAAAGACTGAGCAATGTCTATTGAAAGATCTCTTGATGATCGAGTGTTTCTTTTTTGAATGTCAGTCACTTCTTCTTCGCGAAATCTTCGTTGCTAGAGAGCAAGTTTTCGCTGACAACATATCAAAGACTTTGCTTTAGAACTGAAATGTTGCGAATATTGTTAGTTCAAAAAGTAATAAAACTTTCGTTCATCGATCATGAAATCTTCTTCACGAGCTTGTATAGCACAGACACGATCTTTGCTGTTAATGAAATCAGAGCATCAACGCGTACTTTCAGTTATTCTTCTATTCTTCTTGAATTTTCATTCTCGAGTTCTGCGTGCGTGTAGTCTTTCTCAATCTAGCTATTGCATCTCTTTTCAAGATCTTTCATGATCGCAGTTTGCAACATTTGATTAATGACTCGAGCGTATTCTCAGATGTTGAAGTAGCGAAGATTGATTCTACTACTTTCAAAGTCAGTGAACGAATTAATATAGTTTTTACAATTTTCTAGTTACTGATCTGAAGAGAGTCGATCGATGATGAACTGAAAGCGACAGCAGTTCTTTGCTGTCATCTCTATCAACGCAGTCTGTCAGCATCGCTCATTTTCAATCTCAATTCATCTCATATCTTCATTGTCATAAAGAATTCTATTCTTCGTCACATTGTAAATTTTCTTCTCGATCAATAATCTTTTGTACTCTTTGAATTGCATGTTCAGCAGATTGATCTCTTCTTGTCTTTTATTCATAGTTAAGTGAATAGAACTCATCAATGATGTTTGATTATCTGATTTCTTCATCGTCAGCAACGTTGTAGCATTTCACGACATCAACAATAGTTGATCAGCATTATTATCTCTAATTTCTTCTTGCGACTTTCTTTGACATTGAATGTTTTCATGTGTTCATTCTCGATGTTGTGCTCTTCATCTTTCGTTGTTATTCAGTCGCTGAGTCATGATCATCAATGTCTTGTGCAGTCAATTCTGTGATATGCTTTCAATCTCTTTGTCGAAGATGATGATAATCTTTGCAGTCATCGTTTGAAGCTTTTTCTTTGTCAGCTCACTATCAAGTTTTATGTCATATATTTTCAAAGATATCATCTTCTTCTTCATTGTCATTACGATCTCGCTTCATTTATCATCGTCGATCATTAAGTCTTTCTGCATCATCTTTCTGATTCAATTATGTCGCTGCAATTCATTGTAAAAGATCATTGAAGATCTCGTACTGAACATGTTAATTTTTCTTATGCAACAGAATTGCAGTGAGTCTTGAAGAGCATCAAAGACTTAGAAGAAACATGAATGCAATACAGATGCAATGTTGTCTATGCAATGAAGAATGCGCAGAAATGAAGTGCTGTTATTTCGATTTCAAGACAGACTAAAGATTTCTATTACACTTGAATTCTATGATTATCACAGAGTGTGATCACGAAAGCTGTGTTGATAGTTGAAAGACTTGATGATAATAATCTGATGAATACAAAGAGACGTAGCTTTAGTTGTGTTACAGTCGCGTCGTAAGTCTTGCGTGAATTTGATTCTAGTGATCTCTAGAATATCTAGAAAACACATTGCTAATGTAAAAACAGAGTAAGAAATGATAAATTATCATCTGACAAGATAAATCATCTGAATAATCAGAGTAAAAAATGATAAATTGTCATATTTCTACGACAGTGAAAATATACACATGATGTTATTTTTCTCGCATTTTCGATATTTTCAAAACACAGCATCTTATTACTTATGTCATCATGTCTATGCTTCTGCTGTCAACGATTACTTCTGTTGACTGAAATAAATAACAACGACTCGCTGATAACAGTTAACAGACTATGAAGCAAAAGCACTAAACTAAAGTCTCTCACACAGTCTCTACTGTTACGATTCTAGCTACGCATCTTCGTTGATAGCTATGTTGATGACTATGTTGATGACTATGTTGATGACTATTCTGAGAGCTATCGTCGATCGCTCGTCGCTAGAGCATAGACTTGTTTCGAAGTCAACTCTATTCAGAGTTAGCTTATGTTCTTCTGAGTCATATAGATAGTCGATTCTTCTCTTCTAGATACTTTTCTTTCTTAGCATTTATATACTCGTTACATTACATTCATATGACTCGCTCTATGCTGATTTCTAACATTATATAAATGCTTCTTCGTTACAGACGAAGTGAAATAATCTGCATCGATTTCTTCGAATGCTTCTGCTAGTAGTTCTTCAACTCTCTATCGACTTTGATCTAGCGACTTGCGTTCGTGCAGCAGCACTTATCTTTCTTCTCTCGTGAGCTGATTCAGCGAGAATAAACAAAAGATTCGAACTCGTGCGCTGATCAGCGAGTATAAACAAACGATTGAAATCATTCGACTAGATCAAAGATCAGCGAATTAATCGTTCATTCAGATTGGCAAGAAATTCTTCGAATTTGTTGAACAATCAAACGAAGTCAATCATAGAACTGCGTGAAGTCTCTATCTCGAGAAGCAAACTCTCAGTGAGCCTGCTTCAATGACATCGTCAATGCGATGATCTATTCGCTCTCATCGTTCTACTCATCAGTGAATCTGATCATACGTTCACGTGCAACTAGTGAGTCTGCTACAATGACGAGCTCAAAGTCGATCTCTTCGATGAGCAAGTCGATCAGTGAGTCTGCTTCAATGACACTGTCAATGCAATGATCTATCTTCTCATTGTTCTATTCATCAGTGAATCTGATCATACATTCACATGCAACTAGTGAGTCTGCTACAATGACATCTTCCGTCAATGCGATGATCTATCTACTCACATCGCTCTATCTATCAGTGAATCAATCTGTCGACTCGTTCGCATGCAACTAGTGAGCCTGCTTCAATGACACTTCTATCTCGCATAGTGAGTCTGCTACAATAGGCATTTCGATTCTACACAAGACTAAGAAAATACATTCATGTGAACATGAATCGTTGAAGAGAGAGAATAATGTTACGATTCTAGCTACGCATCTTCGTTGATAGCTATGTTGATGACTATGTTGATGACTATGTTGATGACTATGTTGATGACTATTCTGACAGCTATCGTCGATCGCTCATCGCTAGAGCATAGACTTGTTTCAAAGTCAATTCTATTCAGAATTAGCTTATGTTCTTCTGAGTCATATAGATAGTCAACTCTTCTCTTCTAGATACTTTTCTTTCTTAGCATTTATATACTCGTTACATTACATTCATATGACTCGCTCTATGCTGATTTCTAACATCTACTATCTGATTATTCTCTCTCATCTTCTCATCATTCATTTCTTTCACTCTACTATCATCATATGTATCATTTTGAAAGATCTGACGTCACGTCTGATGATCTTTAATAAGTCTCTCAACATCGAATTTTGAAGTATAAAATCGATATGTTCACGTCTTCTTTGCAATTTGATCATATTTATTGATTCAAAAAAAAGTCTGCTGTTTCATTCAGATCATATAGTTGAGCTTCATCAGTATCACTTGAAACGCACGATGAAGAGTGTAATCTGTTTCTAGAACTTCAGTAGTTTCAATCAGAATATTGAGATCAAAATTATTTTCTTTCATGTCTTAAAAACTATTGATTAAGCTCTGTCGATTTTCAAGACTTAGATCGCTATGAAAGAATGCAACGTTCATTTCACGAATCTTGATAAGATACTAGCTCGTTGTTAGTAAAGAGACAGATATACTCGACATTCAACAAGTTGAAAACATCATGCATGATGCAAAACATAGAAATTATGATCGAGAAAATTCAAGTAGACGTATCAATCAGACGATCTTTGCTATGATCGAAGAGAAGAACATTATCAGAATTCTCTTTCTCTGATCGTCTTCGATGACTATAGATTTGTTCAATATCTTCATGACTCGCTGTAACTTGCTGCTTGATTCATACAGTTTCTTGATATTATCATCGTAGAAACAGTTATCGACGACTGTCAATCATTTATTATGAACAAGTTCAGTTCAGATAAACATCAAATCGTGCTTTGTCTTCAATTCAACAAGATATGAAAATGTAACACACAGTCTCATCTGTCATGAGATCTGAACAAAGTTGAAGAAAGAGAACACAGACATCGATTTCTTCTTGTCGTCTGATACTCAGTCGTCGACACGTACTCGCAGCTCTTCTTTTACACTTCTTGCAGTCTTGCTCTCAAGTTTCGTGTGAATCTTTTTATACTTCTCGATGATCGAACAGTTTACATCTCGCATCTCATGAGAAGATAGCTTCATGCAGAGAGCGTCGAATCAATTCATTAATGATAAACGTCGAATCATAAGAAAAGTGAGAAGTCTATCAAATTTTCTTGCGATTTTCTGCAGTTCATCGTTCATCTGTACATCATGCTTACATTTTAATGCGTTGAACATCGATTTGTCTCATGACAGCACTTTCTCTGAATTGCTTGACTTTAGAATGTGTTCATTCTTTCATTCATCAAAGCACTTCAGAATCTTCACATAGTGATCTAAATTGTCTGATAAGATCTCAAAAGATGTGCTCGAATAGATTCACAGTACGAAGTGCATGCGACGTTTGAATGCTCGTAAAATACTTATGATCTTAGAATCTCTGCTCTTCTTCATGTGAAATTCATCTCTTAGTATTCGATCTCAGCATGTTCGTCAATCATACAAAGTTATTCTTCTTTTACTTCTGTCGATTTCATTTCAAACATCTCTTTGATTGACAATGATACACTTCACATGTGTCTTGTACGACTTCGATTCAGTCAGCACTACAAGTCGTTTCTGTTCTTCTATGAGAGTTGTCACTGTTGCGTCGATCTCATTCTCATCTGTTTCTATCTTCTTTTGATCTTGAAACAGCAAGCGATCTTCTAAGAGAAGCTTGTTTTTTTCAAAGCAATGATTCACATACAGTTTGATGTCAAGACGTGACACAGATGTCAATGTCTTTGCGAATTCATTCTGTCAATTCGATATCAAGATCAAAGACAGCAGAATCAGAATTGATTCAAGATTTGACTCTAGCGTCGCTGTGAGATTGCTTTTCATGCAGAAACAGATCATTGATCATGACTCATCTGATGAACATTTCATCTTGAGATTCTGAGAAAATTTCTGAGATTCGACGAGCAGATGTTTATCATCAAGCTTCTCACGAAAGAGACTGACTTCTGCATGAGCAAGATGAAGTCAGCGCTTCATCATTATCAATTCTATGACTTGAATGATCTGCGAATGAAGAAAAGTAAGTATGTTATTCTGTCTGTAGCTTCGAGAAGCGAAAAAGACTTATCTTTCTCATTTTCATCTGATCGCATTGAAACTCTTCATGTTGAATCGTTCTCTCAACATGAAGTTGTCAATATATTCTCAACGCTTGTACGAGTAGTAGAGTTCGTATCATACTTTCTATTTACACATTTCAATCTGCATCTGCATCTTTGTCGATTTTCTTATCGTCGATGTCTGTACAGCTTAGATCGCGTTTTCAAAACTGCAAAACTTTAAGAAATATATTCTCATTCATTTGAGTGCATGCTTGTTGTTTTTGCAGATCTTTGAATCTATATCATGAAGTTAGCATGTTTTACTACATGATTGCTTTGCATTCACACTTACGTCTGAGTGATATCAATGAAGTTGATGACGAAAGATAGATCGATGTGCTCTCAATTGTATTTCATCACTTTTCTCATGTTCAAGTCATCATTAATTGTCAAAGAATCTGTTGTCGAAGAGAATGATTCATTGAGATTGATAGTTTTGATGACGTTGAAAACTTCAAGAGTCACTATTGAAAGATTGAGACGAGCTTCTCTGCAAAGCTTTCGCTTCTTCATGATGAGTTGTTCACTCTCATCTTCTGATGAGATCTTGAATGAAGTGAAGTTATCTGTACTTTCAACTGCGCTGCTCAAACACTGCACGAAATTCTCATGTTCACTTCTTTTACGTTTTTCTATAGCTTGAATTTGAAAGATGTAGTAGAATATTCTCTTCTTTGTCATATCTATCAATGCAACATGAAAGTTGACTGCATTTCTGATCTCAACTTTTTTGAAGTCTTCAACTTCATAGATAATTTTCTTCTTTTCAAAGTTGAACATTGTCTCGTTAACAAGCTGTCTTTGATAGTTATCAAAATTGACGTTCTTCAGAGTGAAATTGCTTTGCTTTTCATTCGCTATGAAAAGCTGTGAATGATGAATCGTCTTATTATTCATCGTATCGTTCGAAGTCAAGATCATGCAATCAAAGTCAATCATCGTTGATAAGATGAATAATGAGACTGAGCTGAGTTGTGCTTGCTCAATCAGATGAGCAGATCTCTCTGTCTTTATGCTCGTTGCTCTATCTCTTTTCTAACTGTTTATTCGTCCCACTCATTTTATAAGATATGCATCTTTTCATGTTACTTGATGATCTTTTATCAGAGAGTGTGAAAGTTCATCATCTATGATGATCGCAATCTTTCTGACTGTCTTTTTCTCAAATTTATTATCAAGTGATGTTTCGAGTAATCTTGCGTTTCTCAGCATTTGTTTAATGTGTATCTTCAATGCATCATACTTATCGTTGTCGATGACAAGATCTTGAATGATCATCATCTTGATTCAATTCGACGAAATCTCATCATAATTGAAGTCTGCAAGCATATCTGAAATCAACTTGAGTCTTTGTGACATATTGAAAGACTAGCAGATACGCAAACATTGTTGTCAGTTCTGAGAATTTCTAGAAGTCATACGATAGAATGTGAAACAATTACTGTCATGATGTTGAGAAGTGAGATAAAAATACATGTGATATTTCTTCTATTTTGAATCACTTACAGATTTCACTACACGCTGATGACAGATGATGTATGCACTGAGCTTTGCAACAGATAGAGTGAGAGTGCTTATCGTGACAATGAATATCAGAAGAACAAAGAATTGTGAGTTGATAAGTTAGAGATGAAGCAAAGATCAACTTTTGTTCTCATGTCACAAATTATGCTAAGCGAAAGCAAATTTACTTACAACACACTTTGACAACGAATTATCTGTATTCATCTTCTCATCAATCTGAAGAGTACTGCACGTTAGATTCTCTCTATATAAAATGATCTCTAATATTCTATAGAGTTATCAAAGCGCAGAAACTATGACTATGATATACTAGCTGATTGAGCATTTTGTGAAAGCATTTCAAATTTACGATAATTTATCTCAAATCGATGATAATCTAGAAAAATTTGCTTTCAATTCACAAATTTCGAAGTAAATATTGAAATGTGCAAAGCATTTCAAATTTACGATAATTTATCTCAAATCGATGATAATCTAGAGAAATTTGCTTTCAACTCACAAATTTCGATGTAAATATTGAGATGTGCAAAGCATTTCAAATTTACAATAATTTATCTTAAACTCGCTGTAATTCAGAGAAATTTGCTTTCATCAGAGAGCTTCGAGTAAAAAAGAAC